>Ga0302320_10004741_pt1 | contig 30750 bp, 21 predicted proteins | sample Bog_T0_3_FD_202130 | JGI IMG/M metagenome (GOLD analysis project Ga0302320, IMG submission 202130) | Peat permafrost microbial communities from Stordalen Mire near Abisko, Sweden - Bog_T0_3 | ecosystem: Environmental > Terrestrial > Soil > Wetlands > Peat | place: Sweden: Abisko, Stordalen Mire... | reverse complement strand
GAAGATGCCCACCACGGTTGCGTGGAACCGATAGCCATTGCGGTGAACGACCTCGGAGAGCCGGATGCGGGAAATCCGCCCGTCCGGTTCGATGAGGGGGGGCACCGGCGTGCCCTCCACTCTACACTATCCGGTGCTCCGCAAACCCAACGAGGGGAAACACTCCTGCGAGCTTGATATTGGTAAAGGTGATGTAGAAGGCATCCCCCTCGGGAAGGCGGGGAGCCGCACGCTTGATGATGAAGGCGCGCAGCGAAGCAAATATTTCGTCCCTTCCTTGCACGGTTGGTTGGTATCGGTCCCTAACGTCCACGAAGTTCTCTGGATGGTCGAAAGTGACCAGAACATGGGGACCCGTCGCCGGGGTTTCCGCGCGAATCGGCGCGGATGCGAGTAAACCAATCAGTGCGACCAAGGCTATGGCTCCAGGGGCAACGGGGGTTGTTTTCATGATTGGCGAAAGGCGATTCCAATCCGGGATACTTTGAGACTGGACGTGCAAAAGCATGTAAAGATGCGGGGGCACGCTCGCGGCTAGCGGCCACGAGGGATCTCTTGACCGCACGTGGCGTCCGACGCTTCTGTAGGTGCGCCACTTTCAAACGGATGGGGGTAGCCCCAACGTGCGATGCCGCCCATGACGGGCTCGAACGGGTCCCCTTGCGTATTCGCGAAGAGGGCGCTGGAGAACGCCGAGGCGGCCTCCGTGTTTTTAATGCCCGAAATAGGCATCTTAATTGATTAAATAGGAATAGGTTAGGTATGCGTAAGCATCACTACGTAGGAAAGTGGTTTAGCGTGGATAAGATGGCAAAAGTGACGATAATTTCGTCATCACGTGAAACCCCGCCGCAAAACGACTTACGGGATAACGGCTCCAGCTGCGGTCCATGCGGTCGCAGGCGCCCTTGGGCGTTTGTGGATGGCTCTCGTCCTTGCGGCATCCCTGGCGGCGGTTGAAGCGGGCGCCCAGACTGTCGACAACTGGACCAGCACGTCCTCGAGCCTTTGGGGAACCGCTGGCAACTGGAGCATGGGCATCCCCACGGGTTCGAGCATCGCGACCTTCAATACCAGCGCTTCGCTTGAAACCTCCGTGAACCTCGTGCCTGCCTCATCGGCCAATTCGCTGGTGTTTGCCAGCACGGGGGGCGCAAATGCCTACACGTTTGACACCGCCGGCAACGAGAACACGGACACGCTGACACTCTCCGCGGGCATCACGAATTCGGACACGGGCACCCTCACGTTTTACAACACGACCGCCCTCGGAGCCTCCCAGACGTGGACCAACAATGGGGGCACGATGATTTTCTACGGCACCGTGAACCTCGGGTCCGGATCGACGGGCAACACACTGACGGTGGCAGGAAGCGGGCCGGTGAACGTAAGCAGTGTCATCGCCAACGGGGGAACGGCCGCAGGCAACCTCACCTACTCGGGAACGGGAACCCTGTCGCTTACCGCGGCCAACACCTACACGGGCGCGACCACGGTCAATTCAGGCACCCTCAACATCCAGAATGTCGGAGCGCTTGGCACGGCATCAAACACCTCGAACACGACGGTGGCCAACGGCGCCGTGCTCCAGATCGAGGGCAACATCACCACGACCAATGCCGGCACCCTGATCCTGAACGGAAATGGAGCCGGAGCGGGCGCGCTGCAAAACATCAGCGCCAACAATACCTGGAACAGCGCGGTTCAGCTTGGCTCCAGCGCCACGATTGAAAACCAGACCGCGGGCAACGTCCTTTACATCGGTAACGCCAACGGCTCGAGCCTGTTTACCCTGGGCAGCAATACGCTGACGGTCGCCGGGGCGGGTGACACGTTCGTCAACTCGAGCCTGGGTGTTGCCGGGGACACCGGCGGACTCATAAAGAACGGGACGGGGCAGCTCACGCTCTGGGGCTACAACAGCTTCTATACCGGAGCCACCGTCGTGAACGCGGGGTCCCTGGAGCTCGTGGTCGGGCCCATGACCTCGGGATGGTATGGCATCAATGGCTCGCTCACCATCGGAACGGGCTCCATTACCAACAGCGCCATTGTCGACATCTGGGGGGCGGGCCACTCGGTTGGGCAGAGCTACGCCAACCAGGTCTCACCCAACTCGGCGGTGACGATGAACGCCGGGGGCACCTTTAACGTCGGCATTTCCACCGACACGGGTTCCTACACGATGAACGGGGGAACCGTAAATATTGCGAGCGGCCAGACGGTCACGCTCAGTAACGGCGTCACCTCAAACACGAACGCCGCCCACCAGACCTCCCAGATACTCGGCGGCGCCCTAGCGCTGGTCTCTCCCACGACCACCTTTAGCGTCGCCCAGGACACGTCCCTCACGAGCGATCTGACCGTCTCAAGCGTCATTTCCGGCGGCGCCGTGACGAAGACCGGCAACGGCACGCTGACCCTATCCGGGGCCAACACCTACACGGGCACCACCACGCTCTCCGCTGGGACCATTGAGGCGAACTCGAACACCGCCCTGGGCACGGGCTCCCTAGTCATTGCGAGCGGGACGCTGGGATCCACGAACTCCAGCTCGATCACCAACGCGATTGCGCTGACGGGAAACGCGACGCTTTCGGGTATCACTTCCGGCGGAACGCTGACGCAAACGGGCAGCAACAACCTCATTCTTGCGAACGCGACACAGTCGGGCGCGCTGAAGCTTTCATCGACCAACACGGGGCAGACACTCACCACGGAGGTCGACAGCGGCACCTCTACGATCTCCGGCGTTGTTTCAAACGGAGGGACCGGGGCGGGCGGCCTCACGAAGACGGGCAACGGAACCCTGGTGCTCGGCGCAGCCGACACGTACACGGGCGCCACGACGGTGAATGCAGGAACGCTCCAGGCGGGGGTGAGCAATGCGATCGGCTCCTCCTCCGCGGTGACGCTCAACAACGCCACGCTCAACCTCAACAATTTCAGCGACACCATAGGCGCCCTTACGTTCAACAACTCCACGATAAACATGGGGACCGGAACCTCAAATACGCTGGACTTCGGGGCGCTCAGCGGGACGGGCCTTCTGACCATCACAGGGTGGGCCTCCGGCACCACCGTAATCGGCACGACCCAATCGAGCCTGGGCGCCGTTCTCGGGCAGGTCTACTTTTCCGGATATGGATCAGGGGCGGCCTATTCCGGCGGTTCCGTCGGAAGCTATTACACCCTGACCTTCAGCAACAATTTCATTACCTGGAACGGCGGCGGCGGCAATTCGCAGTGGAATACGGGCGCGAACTGGGTCGGTGGTGTTGCGCCGGTCCCGGTGAGCACCACCCAGAAGATTGACTTTGCCGGCACGACGAGCCTCGGGCCGACGATGGACCAGTCCTACTCGATTAATGCGCTGAAGTTCGACAGCACCGCGGGGGCATTCACCCTAGGCGAGGCGGGCCACACGCTCACGCTAGGCGGCATGCTCCCGAGCATCATGCAGCAGTCTGCCTCTAATCAGGTGATCAGCGGAGGAACGATAGCGGTCGCTGCCAATTCCGTGGTGGACGTGAGCGGAGCCGGTAGCCTGACGATCGCCTCGGCGCTCTCTGGCGCCGGCAGCCTGACGAAGCTCAGCTCAGGGACGCTGGCCCTGAGCGGCAACAACAGCGGCTACAGCGGCGCGATCGGGGTCGATGCCGGCACGCTCCAGGCATCGGGCAGCAACAATGTTCTGGGCACGGGCTCGACCACGGTTCTTTCCGGGGGCACGCTCCAGATCAATTCCGGGCTGACGCTTGGGAACTCGATTTCAATCGCGGGCACGGGGGCGATCGGCGGGGCCCTCTATTCCACGCCTGGCGCGGGCAACACGGCCACCCTCACCGGAACGCTGGCGCTGGGGGGAAACGCGACTGTTGACTCGGCCAGCGGGACCCTAGCGATCAATGGAGGGATCACGGGCCTGGGCAACACCCTGACGCTCACGGGTGCAGGGAACACGAACATAAGCAGCGCCATCGCGACGGGCTCGGGGGGCGTGACCCTGAGCGGCACGGGCACGACCACCTTCTCAGGCGCCAACACCTATACGGGCACGACCACGGTAAACTCTGGCATCCTAAACCTGAGCGGCACCTCGGTAGACGGCGGCCTTACGGTGAACGGGGGCACCGTCAACGACAACGCGTCGGGCCAGTTTGCCTCCAGCTCTGCCCTGACGGTCAATGGCGGCAGCTTCCTTCTCAATAACCACTCGGAAACCCTCTCGAGCCTGAGCGGCGCCTCGGGGGGCACGGTCGCCCTTGGAACCGGGACCCTGACGCTTTCAGGCACCAGCACGGCCACCTACGCGGGGCTGATCACGGGCAGCGGAACCCTCGCAAACACCAACACGGGCGAGCTCATCCTGACGGGTGCCAGCACGGGCTTCACGGGGACCGTGAACCTGAGTAACGGCGTCATCGTGGGCGGGGCCACCAATGCCACGGGGACATCGACCGTCAATGTCTCGGGCACGGGCAATTTCGAGGTTCAGGGCGGCTCGACGCTCGCGAGCAATTTCAACCTCTCGACCAACGGGGCCGCCACGAACAATGGCGCCATCGAGAACACCTCGGGAAACAACACCCTTACGGGCACCCTTACCGTTTCGGGCAATTCCAGGGTCCAGTCGGACGCGGGCACGCTCACGGTTAGCGGGGCGGTCGGTGTTGCCAACGCCACCACGCTGAACGTGGGCGGCTCGGGCAACACGACAATCAACGGGGCGATCACGGGAGCAAGCACGACCTCGCTCACAAAGGACGGTACGGGAACGCTGGCCCTCGGGGCGGCAAACTCAGCGTTCCAAGGCTCGGTGACCGTGGGCGTGGGCACGCTCCAGACCAATGTCGCCAACGCGCTCTCGAACGCCCAGCTGATCACGGTCAACTCCGGGGGCACCCTTCTCTCAAACGCCGCCAACTCCCTCTCGACGAGCGCGGCGGTGACGGTCAATTCCGGAGGGACGCTCTCGCTCAACGGGACCAGCAACTCTCTCACGGGGGTATTTACCAACGCAGGCGCCCTGGCGTTCGGGTCCTCGGGCAGCCTCACGCTCCTCGGCAACGCGAGCACCCTGGCCGGGTCCGTCTCCGGTTCTGGCACCCTCACGATCGGTGCAGGCGAGACCCTCACCCTCGGGGCTAATTTCAGCGACTCGAGCCTGAACATCGTGCTGGCAGGCGGAACGCTTAAGCTAAACGGTACCACGGACACCTTCGGGAGCCTGTCCGTCAACTCGAGCTCGATCGTGGATTTCGCAAACCCGGCCACCTCGGTCCTCACGGTCAACGGGGTCACGCTTTCGGGCGGCGTCCAGCTCTCGGTCAACAACTGGGCGAACATGGTCGACTATTTCTACAGCGCGGCGAGCCCGGGGGCCCAGGGCACCGTGCCGATCGACCAGATCGTCTTCTCGGGCTCGACCGGCGCCGCGACGCACTGGAACACGACCACCGATGGTCCTGGAAACGGGCATGAGATCACGCCCGCCCCGGAACCCTCGACCTACGGGGCCATTTTCGTGGGAATTTCTCTGGTCGGCGTGATCCTGTACCGGCGCCGTCGCGCCGAAGCCTGATCGCGCAGGTCCCCTTTTTTAAGGGGCGCTTCAGAGGGCCTCCTCCCGCGGATCCCCGGGAGCCTTTGGGTTCGAGCCAATTTCCCTTGCACGCGCCTTGGTTGACGGTAAGTCCAGCTTACCCGCCCCGCCGTGCCGGGGAAAACCCCATGAGCAACATTCCAGATCCCTTCAGGGAGAAACGAAAGGACGCGGGCGTCCTGAAATGCGACTTCCAGGGAGAGAGCGTGCCGATGATCCTCCGCCACGAGGACGTCCGCAAGGCGGCCAAGGACTGGAAAACCTTCAGCTCCGACGCCCCCTTCAGGGTACCCATCCCTTCCGAGGAGGACGTACGGACGATGCGGCAGCTGCCGATCGAGACCGATCCACCCGACCACACCGACTACCGGGCGATCGTCGAGCCCTTCTTCCGCAGGGCAAAGGATCCGGCCGTCGTTGCGCGGGTTGAGGCTCTTGTGGGTGAGCTCATCCTTGGCGCGGCCGGCCGCGATTCGGTCGAGGTGGTGAGGGAGTTTGCACTTCCCCTCCAGTCCCGCGCCCTCGCCTACCTGCTCAACGTGCCGGAGGAGGAGGCCCAGACCTGGGTAAGCTGGGGAACGCACGTCTTCCGCGACGGGGGATCCGGCAAGCGAAAGGGCGAGGCCCTCGAAACCTACCTGAACCTACAGCTGGACAAGGCGGCTGCGAATCCTGGCGGGGACTTTTTTAGCGCACTGACCCAGGCTACGTTCCGCGGCCGGCCCCTGACCCGAGAGGAGATGCTTGGCTACGCGAACCTGACCTTTGCGGGTGGCCGCGACACCGTGATCCACACGGTTTCCTCGGTTTTGGCCTACCTCGGCAGGAATCCCCAGGCGTTCGAGTTCCTAAGGAGCGACCCCGCGCGCATCGTCCACGCGGTCGAGGAGTTCTTCCGCGTCGTTTCGCCGCTCACCCACATCGGACGCGTCTGCCCGGTGGACACCGACGTCCACGGGGTCCCCGTCAAGGCGGGGGGGCGGGTGTCCCTGTGCTGGGCCTCGGCCAACCAGGACGAGGCTGCTTTCGAGGCGCCGGGCGACGTGCGGCTCGACCGGAAGCCAAACCCCCATGTGGCGTTCGGGATTGGGACCCACCTCTGCCTGGGGGCGCCCCATGCCAGGCTCCTTGTGAGAAGCCTGCTCCAGATGTGCATCGATAGGGTGGCCGTGATCACGGTCCTCGACGCGAAGGACCGCGTGGAGATAGAGGAAGCCTACCAGCGGGTCGCCGGCTTTGAGTACCTAAGGGTGAGGTTCTCCCTTCTATAGCCCGGAGGCGGGCAGGCCTACCGGGGAAGCGGCCGGTCGAGCGCCTCCCGAACCATTCCAAGGACGACCGCCGCCTCGTAGGGCTTGGACAGGAAGTCGCGCACTCCGAGGCTCTGCGCCTTGGCGATATTCTCCGTCACATGGAGTCCGCTTGAGGCGATGACGCGGGCCCTGGGGTTGATGGAGAGGATCGTGCTGATCGTCGCCGCGCCGTCCATGACCGGCATCATCATGTCCGTCAGGACGAGGGAGACCTCGCGCCAGTTCTGCGCGTAGTAGTCGCAGGCCTTTGCGCCGTCAAATGCGGTGACCACGCGGTACCCGCACCGCTCGAGCGTGCGCTTAAGGACCCTGCAGATGGGCTCCTCGTCGTCCACCACGAGGATGGTCTCGCCCTGGCCCTTGGCGTAAAATGAGGATGCCGCGGGCGCCTCGGGCTTCACCGGTGCCGGCCGATCCTCGGCAGGCAGGTGCACAATGAAGGTGGTCCCGTCACCCACCTTGCTCGATACGGTCACAAAGCCGCCGTGGCTCTTGACGATCGCGTAGACCGTGGCAAGGCCGAGCCCGGTGCCCTTGCCGACCTCCTTTGTGGTGAAGAAGGGCTCAAATACCCTGTCCCTGATGTGGGGCGCAATGCCGTGGCCCGTATCATCGACGGCAATCCGGACGAACTTTCCCGGCTTGGCCTCGGGATGCCCGAGGACGCTGGCCTCGTCGCAGAGCTGGTTTGTCGCCAGGATCGAGAGGACCCCGCCCGTGGGCATCGCGTCCCGCGCGTTCACGGCCAGGTTGAGAAGGACCTGATGGAGCTGGGTCGGGTCGCCCGTCACGCGCCAGAGCCCCGTTGGCGCCTCCGAAACGATCCGGATGTTGCGGGGGAAGGTCTCCCGGACCAGGGACTCAAAGTCGACCAGCAGCACCGAGAGGTCGACGGCCGTCTTCTGGCCCTCGAACCCACGCGCGAACGTGAGCACCTGGCGCACCAGGCTCGCCCCCCGCTGCGCGCTCGTGCGGATTGCGTCGATCACCTTGGCCTGCTCGGGGTCGCCTTGGGAGTCTGCCTTTAGGAGGTCGATCGAGATCAGGATCGGCGCGAGCACGTTGTTTAGGTCGTGGGCGACGCCCCCGGCCAGGGTGCCGATGCTCTCCATGCGCTGGGTGCGCAGGAGCCTCGACTCAAGCTTCCTTCGCTCGGAGACGTCCCTGAAGCTCCAGACGCGGCCGATCACCTCGTCCCCGATGCGATGCGGCTGGGAGTAGCGCTCGAACACCCGCCCGTCCTTGAACTCGAGGACGTCGAAGCTCTCCTCATCGGGGTGGGCGTAGAGCTCGCGCACCTTGCGCACAAACGCGTCCGGGTCCGTGAGCTGGGCCAGCACGAAGTTGAGGGCCTTCTCGTCGTCCTTCGACGCGACGATCTCGGGCGGGAGGCTCCACATCTCGATGAACTTGCGGTTGAACTTGGTGAGCTCGCCCTTGCCGTTGGCCACCAGGATCCCGTCGACGGTCGACTCAAGCGTCGAGTCGAGGAGAGCCAGGGACTCGGCAAGCTCCTTGAGCGCGCGCTTCTGCGGCGTGATGTCGTGGTACTTCCAGATCCTGCCGTAGTTGCTGCCGTCCTTGCCAATCACGGGCGACGCGTAGCAGTCCACCACAGTCCCGTCCTTTAACTCCACTTCATTCCTGGAGGGTTCGAACGGCTCCGACAGGACCCGGTCATTCAGGCGGTTGAAACGCTCGGGGTCCTTCGCCATCTCCGCAATCAGAGCGAGGTGCCGCGCCTCCTCGGGCGTGTCGAGCACGCCTAGCGGCACCTTCCAGATTTCCGCGAACCGCTTGTTGGAAAACACGATCCTGCCGTTGTGGTCGGCAAGCACGATGCCCGAGAGCGTCGAATTGAGCTGCGCCTCGAAAAAGGCCGTCTTGCTGCGCAATTCCTCCTCCGCCCTCCGCTGCTCGCTCACGTCGCGCCCAGCGCTCAGGAAGTGGATGATCTCGCCCTCGGTATTCTTGATAGGCGTGATGGTCTTCGATTCCGTGTAGAGCTCTCCGTTCTTCCTCCGGTTAATGAACTCCCCGCGGAAGACCAGGCCCGCGTTGATCCTCGCCATCATCCTCGAGTAGAATTCCGGGTCGTGCGCGCCCGACTTTATGATCCGGGGCGACTTCCCTACGGCCTCCTTCCGTGAGAACCCCGTGTGGCATTCGAATGCGGCGTTCACGTACTGGATCGTGCACGCACGGTCCGTGATCATGACCAAGTCGGCCGACTGCTCGACCGCGGCCGAGAGCAGGGTGAGCATGTCGGCCGAGTGGCGGCTCTTCGTGATGTCGCGCATCTCCCCGGACATCCTGATAGCAGTGCCGGACGCGTTTCTTAGGATCGCTGCCCGGTCATGCACGATCACGTAGGTGCCGTCCGCTCGGGCGAAACGGTACTCGCCCACCCACTGATCGGCCCCGCGCTCCCAGGCGTCCTTGACGCTCTTTATGGCCAGCTCTCGGTCGTCAGGATGAACCGCCTTCTGCCAGGCTTGTTTCCCGTCTCGGAGGGTACCCGCCGGATGCCCGAAAACCGCGGCAAACGTGTCGCTCCACCAAAAGGCGTCATTTTCTATGTCCCAGTCCCAGACGACGGCGTCAGCCGAGTGGGACATGAGCTCAAATCGCAGCTGGCTCTGGCGAAGGGCGCGGCGGATTTCAAGGTGCCCCATCACCTGGCTGGAAAGCATACGCAGGGCTCGGAGGTGGTGGTCTCCCAGGGTCCGCGGCACCCTGTCGGCCACACAGAGGGTGCCTATCGCGTGACCGGAAGGGGTGACCAGCGCCACGGCGCCGTAGGCCCGGATGCCGGGCCTGTCAGCCACGGCGGGGATTCCCTCGAACCGGGGGTCCGCCGTCGCGTCAGGCACCAGAAATGGCTCATCGGAGGCGAGGATCGCATGGCCGCAAAAGGAATGGGAGCGGGGGCCATCGGACAGGGCGAGGCCATGCGCCGCCTTGATGACCTGGCGATCCTCGGTGATGAGGGTAATGAAGGCCATCGGAGTGCCGCAGATATGCGCCGCCAGGGCCGCAAAACCGTCCAGAACAGGGTCCCGGGGTGCCTCGAGCACCCCGTACTCGCGCACGGCCCGAAGGCGTCCGGCTTCAGCCGATGTAGGCAGGGAGGGTGCAGGGGTCATTCATGCCCGTAGGCGTCCGTGGACCAACGATTGTCTCGTTTAGTCTGCCGTACAAGCACGCAGAATCGGGCAGCCTTAGGGCCCGGATTCCCACCCCATAGCCTCGCGGGTGCCGCAAGGTCCTGACCGCCTAGAAGCGGGCCGTCTTGCTCGCCAGCTCGTAGCTGATCTTCCCCTCGATGATCTCCCTAAGCGCGGTGTCCTCGGCGGAGAGCTTCTCGAGCGACTCAACAAGGGGTCGGTTGCCCCGCTTTAGCTGCTTCACGCGGCGCGAGACCACGTTCACCAGGATATTCGGGTCGTCGATCACCTTCAGGGCTTCCTTCACGTAAGCATCTCTCATGGGAGCTAGGCTACGCAGGGGCGTCGTCAAACACGACCCCTATCTCCCGCCGCCCGGCGTTTGGCCTCAAATCAACGGCAGGTCACCCAGTTAGGGCAGTTTTGACTCGATCCCTGATTGCCCGCTGCAGGGGCCTTAATCCTGCCGGTCAAATGTCCACCAGCCGATAACCTATTCCCGACTCCGTCCTCAGGTGCCTTGGCTTGTGGGGCTCGGTCTCAAGTTTCTGGCGGATATGGGTCATGTGGACCCTCAGGTAATGGGTGTTCTCCTCGGCCTTGGGTCCCCAAAGCTCGCGCAGCATCTGGCCGTGCGTGACCACCTTGCCCCGGTGGATGACCAGGAGGCGCAGCATCGCGTACTCCTTGGCAGTAAGCCGAACCTCGACGCCGGCCTTCCTGACCATGCGCGCGCTCAGGTCGACCTCAACGTCCCCGAACTTGATGACCGCCGGCTCGTTCTCCTCGGGCATGCGCCGGAGGATGGCCCGGATGCGCGCCAGGAGCTCGGCCGAGCCGAACGGCTTGGTCAGGTAGTCGTCCGCGCCGGTGTCCAGGGCTGAGACCTTGTCGGCCTCTGCGGCGAGGACCGTGAGGACCAGCACAGGGACCTTCGACCACTCCCGGAGCAGCTTCAGGACCTCGAGGCCCCCCATGTCCGGGAGGCCAAGGTCAAGCACCACGGCGTCGGGATGGGACCTGGCGGCCTCCTCCAGCCCGATCCTGCCGGTGTCGGCCTCCACGACAGTGATGCCGGCCGCCTCCAGGGTGATGCGCAGTAGGCGACGGATCTGAATCTCGTCGTCGATCACCAGGACAGTCAGTTTGGTCGCACTCATGGATTTCACTCCTCGGGAACGTTGCCGTGGGCCTTGTAGGGAAGGTACACCGTGAGGACGGCCCCGCCTCCCGGGTTCTCCCCGGCGACCACGTCGCCTCCCTGGGCGGTCACGAAGCCCCGGATAATGGACAGGCCAAGGCCGAGGCCGCCCGCCTTGGCGGCGTCCCCGCGCTGGAATTTCTGGAAGAGCCGTTCTCGCATTGCTGCCGGAAGCCCGGGACCCCGGTCCGCCACGGTTAAGAAGATCCGTGACTTTGAGCGATCCAAGCCGGCGGCAAGGAATATTGGGGTTCCTTGCGGCGTGTGCAATGCAGCGTTTAGCAGGAGGTTTGCGATCACCTGCTCCATGAGGGCCGCGTCCGCCCGGAACAGGGGAAGGTCCTTGGGGATGCTAATCTCGAAGGGGTGCCCCGCCAGGTGCTCGCTCACCCCGTCCACCGCGGCGTTCACCAGGTCGTGGCCATCGCACCAGTCGAGCCTCGGCTTGAGTGCCCCGGACTCCAGGCGTGTCTGGTCGAGCAGGTTGTTGACCAGCCGGTTCAGCCTGCGGGTGGCGGTCCTTATCTCTTCGGCCAGGTTCGCGCGGGTGGCGTCGTCGGCCGCAGCCAGGTTCTCGACGGCTGCACTGAGGACCGCTAGAGGCGTCTTTAGCTCGTGCGAGACGCCGTCAAGGAGCGTGCGGTGGAGCTTGTCGGACTCGGCGAGGAGCTTCTCGCGCTCACCGGCAGCGCGGAGCTGCTCGCGTTCCACAAGCTGCGAGAGCTGGTTTGCGAAGCTTTCCGCCAGATCCCGCTGCGCGAGCGTCAACACGGAATCGGGAGGCATCTTGATCACTAGGACGCCGATCGCGGTGTCCTCCCGCACCAGTGGCAGGTGAAATCCCTCCGCCGAGGGCAGTGTATCCGTGAAGCGGCCTGCCTTCTTGCGGTTGCGCCAGGCCCAGTCGGCGACGCCGCGCTCCTTCTCATTCATCGCAAAGGAGCCTGCAAAATGGGGCATGAGCGCCGAGCCGTTGCCGTCGTCCAAAAGGAGCGCCGTCTTCGCGCCGAAATACTTGTCCGCCTGCCTGAGCGCTGCGAACACCGCGTCGTCGAGCGTCCTGGCCGCGCTGATGGCCTGGGTCAGATGGAAGAGGGCCGTGGCCCGGTCCTCGCGCATCCTTTCGTTGCGCTCCTGGGCGCGGACGCGCGCGGTCAACTGCCCTGAGATGAAGGCCACGACAAAGTAGGTGCCAAAGAGGAGCCCGTCCTCAAACCGAGCTATCGCGAAGGTGAAGAGCGGCGGGATGAACAGATAGTCCCAGGTGAGCGCGCTCACCACGCCCGCCACGAGCACGGGACCCGGGCCCACGCGCAGGCTAAGGACGATCACGGCCATCAGGTAGAACATGCCCACGGAGAGGTACCCGGAGTGGGGGACGATGAACCAGCTCGCAAGGGTGAGCGCCGCGAGGGCGCCGAAGACCTCGGCGTATTCGCGCGCCGGGGAGACCGCCGCCGGCCGCCAGTTGATCCAGGTGGCCTCAGCCTCGTCGGAGCGCTCCGCAGGCACGACGTAGATGTCGATCGTCCCGCCAATCCTCAGGAGGCGGTCGACCAGGTTGCCCCCCTTTAGGGTGTCGACCCACCTGGGGTTGCGCGACTTGCCGACCACGATCTGGGTTGCATTGTTCTGGAGTGCCACGCGAACCAGGGCGTCGGCCACGTCGTCGTCATGGGTGACTACGATCTCGGCTCCCAGCTCCCGGGCCAAGGAAAGGTTCTTCTCGAGCCTGCGCTTGGCGTCGGCCTCGAGCGGGGCGGAGGACTCGACGCTCACGGCGACCCACGACGCCCCCTGCGAGGCGGCCATGCGGCGCGTCCAGCGGACGAGTTGCGTGGACGACGGGCTAGGCCCCACGGCCACGAGGAGGCGCTCTCCCGAGCGCCACACGGTCTTAAACGTCCCTACGGAGCGCAGCTCCCTCAGCCGCTTGTCGACGTGCTCGGCGACGAACCTGAGCGCGAGCTCCCTAAGGGCCGTCAGGTGCGTGTCCTTAAAAAAATTTTCCGCGGCCGCGGCGGCACGCCCCTCCATGTAGACCTTTCCTTCCCTGAGCCTCTCGCGGAGCGCCTCCGGCGTGATGTCCACAAGCTCGATCTGGTCCGCCATGCCGAACACCGAGTCCGGGACGGTCTCATGCACGGTGGCGCCCGTGATCTGGCGCACGGCGTCGGCCCGGCTCTCGATGTGCTGGACATTGAGGGTCGTGAACACGTCGATCCCGGCGTCCAGGAGTTCCACCACGTCCTGGTAGCGCTTGGGGTGGCGCGATCCCGGAGCGTTGGTGTGGGCGAACTCGTCCACGAGGACCAGGCGCGGCTTTCGGGCGAGGATGGTCTCAAGGTCCATCTCCGTTATCTTGATGTTCTTGTAATCGATTTCCTTGCGGGCAATGACCGGCAGTCCCGCGAGGAGAGCCTCGGTCTCGGCGCGGCCGTGGGTTTCCACGACTCCCACCACAAGGTCGACGCCTTCGTGCAGCTCCTGCTGCGCGGACCGGAGCATCGCGTAGGTCTTGCCGACCCCCGGGCACATCCCGAAGAACACCTTGAGCTTGCCCCTGCGGGATCGCTGCTCCTCGCGGTTTAGCGACGCCAGCAGGGCATCTGGATCGGGGCGGGTGTCGGTCATGGCCGGCTTTATTGTGACGAGACGATAGGCGGGCGCAAGCACCGGGGGGGCAATGCGCCGTCCCGGTCTGTCATCCGGCGCCCCGGAGTTACGGCTCCAGGGAGCGCGGGTTGGAGGGCCGCGATGGAGGGTTGGCTTGGGAGGACCCCGTGTCCCGGATGGAGCCCAGACGCCCTACAGCCATGCCGGAGATGAACCCGGCAATGGCCACGAACACGTAGGCCCACACCCTTGCTTGCTCGAGTTTCTTAGCCACGAGAGTGTCATTTTGCGCCCGGGCTTACCGCGCCAGCGGCGTCGTCCAGGGCGATGTTGAGCCCGAGCACGTTCACGCCGGCCTCGCCGAAAATCCCGAGACTGCGTCCCTCGGTGGACGCGGCAATGAGCGCCTGGACCTTTTCCATCGAAAGCCCGCGCGCCTTCGCCACCCGCGAAGCCTGCGCGGCGGCGTTTTCCGGGCTTATGTGGGGATCAAGGCCGCTTCCCGAGGAGGTCACGGCGTCTGCCGGCACCGACGTGCTCGCAGCGATGCCGTTTGACGTGCGGTATGCGGCCACGGCCGCCTTGATGCTGTCGTTTAGCTTCTGGCTCGTCGGCCCATAGTTCGTCCCTCCCGAGCTTGTCGCATCGTAACCCGTGCCCGCGGCCGAGGGCCTGGGCTGGAAGTATTTGTCGCTTGAGAAGTTCTGGGCGAGGAGCATGGAACCGCGCACGGTGCCCCCCTTGTCGACGACCAGGCTCCCGTTCGCCTTGGCCGGGAAAAGGGCTTGGGCTCCCGCCCAGACTACTAGGGGGTAGACGCCGCACACAAGGACGGCGAGGACCGCCGTCATGAGAATCGAGATCTTCAGGTTCTGTAGTAAGGTCTTCATGGGTCAGACGAGGTGAATGGCATTGATGATCACGTCTATGAGCTTGATGCCGATGAACGGGATGATGATGCCGCCCAGGCCGTAGATCAGGAGGTTGCGCCTGAGCATGGCGGCGGCCCCGATCGGCCTATAGGCGACGCCCTTTAGCGCGAGGGGGATCAGCGCGATGATGACCAGGGCGTTGAAGATCACCGCACTCAGGATTGCGCTCAGGGGCGAGACCAGGTGCATGACGTTAAGCGGCGCAATTGCCGGGAAAACGCCGACCAGCATCGCCGGTATGATCGCAAAGTATTTTGCCACGTCGTTGGCGATGCTGAAGGTGGTGAGGGCGCCGCGGGTGATCAGCAGCTGCTTGCCGATCTCCACGATGTCCAGGAGCTTTGTGGGGTTGGAATCGAGGTCCACCATGTTGCCGGCCTCCTTGGCGGCCTGGGTGCCGGTGTTCATGGCGACGCCCACGTCCGCCTGGGCGAGCGCCGGGGCGTCATTGGTGCCGTCGCCCGTCATCGCCACCAGGTGTCCGGCCGCCTGCTCCTCGCGGATGCGAGAAAGCTTCATCTCGGGCGTGGCCTGGGCGAGGAAGTCGTCGACGCCGGCCTCGGCGGCGATGGCTGCTGCGGTCAGGGGATTGTCACCGGTGATCATCACGGTGCGGATGCCCATGGCTCTCAGCTGGGCAAACCGCTCCTTGATGCCCCCCTTTACCACGTCCTTTAGGAAGATGACGCCAAGGGTCTCGCGGTCCTCGGCCACGACGAGCGGCGTGCCACCCTGGCGGGAGATGTCGTCCACGGTGGCCGCTGAGGATGCCGGGAACTCGGCGCCTTGGGACTCCACCCACGCCCTCACGTTGGCGGCTGCGCCCTTTCTGATCGAACGGGCGGGCGCGCCGTCGGCTCCCGCCAGGTCGACCCCGCTCATGCGGGTCTGTGCCGTGAAGGGGACGAAGGTGGCCCTGTTGGCCGAGAGGTCGCGACCCCGGAGCTGGAACCTTTCCTTGGCGAGGACTACGATGCTCCTGCCTTCGGGGGTCTCGTCCGCGAGTGAGGCCAGCTGGGCGGCGTCCGCGAGGCGCTCAGGGGTCACACCCGGCGCTGGGATGAATGACGTTGCCATGCGGTTGCCGAGCGTGATCGTGCCCGTCTTGTCCAGCAGGAGGACGTCGATGTCGCCCGCCGCCTCGACCGCGCGGCCGCTCATGGCGAGCACGTTCCTCTGGAGCAGGCGGTCCATGCCCGCGATGCCGATCGCGCTCAGGAGCCCGCCGATCGTGGTCGGAATGAGGCACACGAGGAGGGCGATCAGCGCCGTGATCGAGAAGGCGACGTTTGAATAGATGCCGAAGGGCTTTAGCGCGATGATCACCAGCAGGAAGATGAACGTGAGCGCCGACAGGAGGATCGTGAGCGCGATCTCGTTCGGGGTCTTTTGGCGCGTTGCGCCCTCGACCAGGCTGATCATGTGGTCCAGGAACCCCTCGCCGGGGTTGGTCGTGATGCGGATAAGCAGGTGGTCTGAGAGGACGCCCGTGCCGCCCGTGACGGCGCTTCTGTCGCCGCCGGCCTCGCGGATCACGGGGGCGGACTCGCCCGTGATCGCGGACTCGTCGACCGAGGCGGCGCCTTCAACCACCTCGCCGTCGCCGGGGATAAGTTCACCCGCGGTGACGACCACGAGGTCGCCCTTCCTAAGGAGAGACGCGTCCACCGACTCGACGTTGCCATTCGCAGCGCGGCGCTTGGCGACCAGCTGCTTGCGCGAGGCGCGCAGCGCCCGGGCCTGCGCTTTGCCGCGGCCCTCGGCCACGGCCTCGGCGAAGTTCGCGAAGACGACGGTGAAGAGAAGCCAGAGGGCGACCTGGAGCACATAGCTGAACGGCTCCTTCGACGTGAAGAGCTGCTGGAACGTGAGCACGGCGCCGATCAGGGTGATGAACATCACCGGGTTCTTGATCTGCTGCCTCGGGTTCAGCTTCGTGAACGAGTCCACGACGGCCTTCTGCATGATGCCGCGGTCGAAGAGGGAAATGGATTTTGAGCTCATGGTGGCGTGTGAGGGAGGGAAGGGAGCGCTATTGGCGGCCTAGAACAGGGTTCCGGCGCCCATCAGGTAGTGCTCCACGATCGGGCCCACCGCCAATGCCGGAAGAAAGGTGAGGGCGCCCACCAGGAGCACCGTTCCGATGAGGAGCGCGACGAAGGTAATTCCCTCGGTCTTGAAGGTGCCTGCGCTCGCAGGGATCATCTTCTTGGAGGCGAGGTTGCCCGCGAGGGCGAGGATGGGGACGATCATCAGGAAGCGGCCGAAGAGCATCGCGATCCCGAGGGTGGTGTCCCAGTGAGGGTTCCCGTCGGCGGGGGCCGCCGTAAGGCCCGCGAACGCGCTGCCGTTGTTGCCGACTGCGGAGCTGTAGGCGTAGAGGATCTCGCTGAAGCCATGCGGGCCCGCGTTGTTGAGGCCAGCCTGCCCCCAGTCGGTCACGCATGCCCAGGCCGTGAAGCCGAGGATCGTGGCGGCAAGGACCATGAGGACCAGCATTACGAGCTTCACGTCGTAGGCCTCGATCTTCTTGCCGGCGTATTCGGGGGTGCGCCCGACCATGAGGCCCGCGATGAACACGGCCAGGACGACGAAGATCAGCATCCCGTAGAGGCCGGCGCCCACGCCGCCAAAGATCACCTCACCCGTCTCGATGTTGAACAGGGGCACCATGCCGCCGATGGGGGTGAAGGAGTCGTGCATCGCGTTCACCGCGCCGCAGGAGGCGTCGGTAGTGATTGTGGCGAAGAGCGCCGAGCTGAAAATACCGAAGCGCACCTCCTTGCCCTCCATGTTGCCGCCGGAGGCGGCCACGCCGAGCGCCTGGTGAATGGGGTTGCCGCTCGATTCGGCCTTCCAGCACACGAGGGTGCCCGCCAGGAACATCGCGAACATCGCGCCCCACACGGCCCATCCGTGGCGCTGGTTCTTCACCATCCTCCCGAGGTAGTAGGTGAGCGCGCTCGGGATCGCGAAGATCGAGAGCATCTGGATGAAGTTGGAGAGCGGGGTGGGGTTCTCGAAGGGGTGCGCGGCGTTCGCATTCACGTATCCGCCGCCGTTGGTCCCGAGCATCTTGATCGCGATCTGCGAGGCCACGGGACCCTGGACGATGGTCTGCGTGTCAACCGACTGGTCCACCATGACCGGTGTCTTCCCGTCGGCCGCCAGCACGGCCTTGCCCGCCGCGTCGACCTTCGGGACCTGGATCGTGTAGGGCTCGTAGGTCTTCGCGACCGTGTACGGCTTGAAATTCTGGATGATGCCCTGCGAAACCAGGAAAAGCGCGAAGACGAGGCAGATCGGAACGAGCAGGTAGTAGGTGACCCGCACGATATCGACCCAGAAGTTGCCAATCGTCCGCACGGAGTGCCTGGAGATGCCCCTCACCAGCGCCGCCGCGATCGCGATTCCGGAGGCAGCTGACGTGAAGTTGTGGATCACGAGCGCCACCATTTGCGAGAGGTACGACATCGTCGACTCGCCCGCATAGCTCTGCCAGTTCGTGTTGGTCGTGAAGCTCGCTGCCGTGTTGAACGCAAGGTGCGGCGCGAGCCCAGGGAAGCCCTGGGGGTTGAGAGGCAGGTGGTCCTGGTAGCGCAGCATGAAGTAGGTCAGGAGCATCCCGACCATGCTGAAGGCCAGCAGCGACACCGTATAGCTGATCCAGCCCTGCTCGAGGTTTCGGTCGATGCCGCAGATCCAGTAGGTGGCCCGCTCAAAGGGCTTCACGAGCCGGTCGATGAACGTCTCCCCGCGCGCGTCGAGGACGCGCACCAGGTAGACGCCGAGCGGCTTGGTGATCAAGACGAGCAGGCCCACGAAGAGGGCCAGCTGGAACCATGAGTTGGGATTGTTCATTGCGGGAGGCGCCTAGAACTTCTCGGGGCGCAGGACGGCGACCACGAGATAGACAAGGCAGGCTACGGAGATGAGACCTATGATGAAGTTTTCCATGGGAAGGTGGTGGCGTGGCGGCGCGGGCCCTGCCTGCGGGGGTGCCTCAGCGCACCTTTTCGCAGAAGTAGGCGTAGGCCACGCAGACGGCGAAGAACCCTACGGAGACAAGAATAAAGACGGCGTCGCTCATGGGGGAGGGCCGTTTAGGCGGCTGCCCTGCGGCTTGGGCGCAGGCCTGAAGTGGAGCGGTGCAAGTTCATGGGCCCAATCGTAGCACCTAATTCGATATCCGCTCAGTTAATTACATGAGGGAAACCGTTAATAGAATATTAAGGATACGGCACCCAACAAACACTAATGCCTTGGATCGCAACAGGACTACGCCTACCAGCCCAGGCGCACGCCCGCCTCAGCCGTGCGCTGGGGAGCGATGTTAAAAACACCGAGCGCACTATGGGCGGTCTCAATCCGTGAGTTGCCGAGATTGGAGACGCCGGCAAAACACTCGGCGTGTGCCGAGACCACGAAGCGCGCCGAGAGGTCGACCACGCTGTAGGATGAGAGGGGGAGCAGGTTCTGGTCGTCGTCAAACTGGGATCCCGACCCCCGCGCGCGCAGGGACAGGAACAGGGGTTGCAGGGGGTGCCAACGCACGCTGACCGACGCGGTCCAGCGCGGCACTTCGGCGAGCGTGGTGCCAACGAGCGCCGGCGCGAGCGGTGCCGAGTCGACCCTGGCGGACTCGCAGATGGCCGACAGGTTAAACGAGAGGGTGGCTACGGGCGCCCAGTCAGCCCCAAGCTGCGCGCCGTAGGTGTCGACGCGGCCGAGGTTAAGCCGCTCCTGGCCGGCGGAGCCGGCCGGCAGGGTTCCAAAGAGGGGGAACGTCCCGGGCCCCTGCGCAAGTGTCACGTTTGCCACTGGGTCCTGCAGGCGCGCGGCAAAACCGGTAAGGGAGAGTCTCGCCGCTCCGCGGGTCCAGGTCGCGCCGATCTCCCCGGTGTCGGCGTGCTCGGTGGAGAGAGCCGGGTTGGCGAGGGTCGTCGTGTTGCCCTGCCGAAAGGGCCGGTAGAGCTCGTTCAGCGTGGGCTGCCTGAAGGCGTCCTGGGCCGCGGCATGGATTCGCATGCCGTGCGCGACATCCCAGGTGAGCCCGGCGCTCGGGCTAAACTCCAGGCCCGAGCGGTCGGGGTAGAACGTCTGAAGGAGGAGCGCCCCGTTCGAGATCTCGGTGTTCCTAAGGTGGCCGTCTGAGTCTTCCCAGCGGTCGATCCGGGCGCCGATCGTGGCGCGCACCCCCGGGGCGATGGCCTGGACGCGCTCTGCGAAGAGGCCCTCAAAGTCCTGCCTGCCGCCCGCAAAGCGCTGCTCCGTGTAGGAGCCCTTTGAATACAGGAAGTCCTCGCGCGTCTCCCCGTCCACGTCCCGGAAGTCGCCGCCAAAGGTGGTGGATCCCCCGAGGGAATCCTTGAGCGTCGCCGAGGCCTCAAGGCCCACGGCCGTCGCGGGGACGCCAAACTGGAAGCTCGCCGGCGTCTCGAGCGTCCTTGCCGCGTTCACGGAGCTGAAAGACTGCGAGGAATCCTGCCCCTGGAGGTAGGCGGTCGCCTCCCAGGACCCGTCGGGACCCGCCTGCCCCGAGAGCGCCAGCGAGCCGAAGACCTCACGCAGCCGGTTCTGCTGGTATTCGGTTCCGTTGTCCCTCCATTCCTCGTAGCGGCGGAGCGTCACGACCATGCCCACGTCCCGGGCGAGCGGCCCGCGCCAGCGTGCGGACTCGAGGTTGTGGCGGCTCGCCGCATCGATGTCGACCGGTCCCCGGTTCTCCGGGGCGACAAGGTTCGTGCCAGCCGTGGAGAATGCCTCTCCCCGAAGTTCAAGGATCCCGGGCCCGGCTGCGACCGCCTCCGTCAGATCGGCTGTTTCCGTGCTGAAGTCAGCCACGCGGGCTAGCGCATAGCCGTCCCCGGCTAGCGGCACGGCCGAGAAGAGCTGGATCACGCCTGCGAGGGCCGCGTTGCCCCAGGCGGTGGCGCCCCCGCCGGGCACGATCTCGGCGTGCGCAAGGGACTCGACCGGCACGAGGCTCCACTGCACCCATCCGCCGAAGGGGTCGTTTAGCGGCACCCCGTCCAGGAGCACGAGGGAGCGGCTTGCCCCCGAGGGTCCCAGGCCCCGGAGCGAGACGCCCTGGGACGTGGGATTTGCCGTCATGCTGTCATTGCGCCGGAAGAGGCTAAAGTCGGCCGAGGAGCGGAGGGCATCGTCCACGGTGGCGGAGAACGTGTCGACAAAGGCCCCCTCGGGTAACACCTCCACGCTGAACGGCACCTCCGACTGGGGCTCGGGTGCACGCGTCGCGCTCACGGTCATCGGGTCCAGGGTCTGAACCTGGGCGCGGGCCGACAAAGCGACGAGGAGCGCAAGGGGCAGGAACGGGCGCACGGGGACCCTACCTAGTGCGGGCACGCGCAACAATCAACAGGGTTGAACTTTTTTTTGTAAATGGACGTTGAAGAATCGGTTGCTGCACGTATGTTCCGCGGTTCCGACACCAAAATGGCGTTTGTCACCCCCTCAACCGCTGCGGAGAGTTATGATGTGATTGTCGTTGGATCCGGCGCCGCCGGGGGACAGGCCGCGTACACGCTCACCATGGAGGGGGCAAAGGTCCTGATGATAGAGGCCGGAAGGAACTACGACCCGAGGACGGAGACCCCCATGTTCCAGACCAATAACATGGCGCCGCTTAGGGCCACGGCGACGCCCGACAAGCCCTACGGCTATTACGACGCCACCGTGGGCGGAGGCTGGGACGTGCCGGGCGAGCCCTACACGAACGCCTCGGACGAGGAGAGCCGCCAGTTCATGTGGTACCGCGCGAGGATGCTCGGCGGCAGGACCAACCACTGGGCGCGGCACGCCCTGCGCAACGGCCCCTACGATTTCAAGCCGAAGAGCCGGGACGGGCTGGGATTTGACTGGCCGATCTCCTACCAGGACGTCGCTCCCTACTACGACAAGGTCGAGATGCTGATAGGCGTCTATGGCACGAACGACGGGCTTGAAAACACCCCGGACTCGCCCGAGGGCTGCCTGCTGCCGCCGCCAAGGGCGCGGATTGGGGAACTTCTGGCGCGTCAGCGGGGCCGCAGGATCGGGGTCCCTGTGATTCCGATCCGCCGCGCGGTTCTGACGCGCCCGCTCGACCACCAGAGTATCCCCCCGAAGCTCCACCCCGGAAACCCGAAGGCGCAGCGGATCCTTGCCGAGGACATGCAGAACCGCGCTGCCTGCTTCTGGGCAACCTCATGCGGGCGCGGGTGTGCGATCCGCGCAAATTACCAGTCCACGACCGTGCACCTTCCCCCGGCCCTTGCGACCGGCAACCTGGATATTCTCGTGGGCGCAATGGTGCGCGAGGTGCCGCTGGACACCGCGGGAAGGGCGACGGGGGTCGTCTACATCGACAAGGCAACGGGCTCGGAGCACCGCGCCGGGGCGCGCGTCGTGGTTCTTGCGGGAAGCGCCTGCGAGACCGTGCGCCTGATGCTCAACTCCAAGTCCAACCGCTGCCCAAGCGGCCTTGGGAATTCGAGCGGGCTCGTCGGCAAGTACATCATGGACACGGTGGGGGCGGGGTGGGGCGGCCAGATTCCGCTCCTTGAGGACCTTCCGCTCCACAACGAAGACGGTGCTGGGGGCCTGCATGTCTACTCGCCCTGGTGGCTCTACAAGGAGCAGCGGGCGGGCAAGCTTGGCTTCGCCCGGGGCTACCATGTCGAGTTTGGAACCGGCCGCGGGATGCCTGGGGCCAACGCCCCTTACGTTCCCGACGAGGGCGGCCGGACCCGGTTTGGGGCCGGCCTGAAGGAGGACGCGCGTCGTTACTACGGCTCGCAGATCTTCTTCTCGGGCAGGGGCGAAATGATCCCCAACGATGACTCCTACTGCGAGATCGACCCGAAGGCCGTCGACCGGTGGGGTGTCCCCGTCCTTCGCTTTCACTGGAAATGGTCCGAGCACGAGACCCGCCAGGCGGCGCACATGCAGCGCACCTTTGCCGACTGGGTCGAGGCCATGGGAGGGGTCAACCACAGGAAGCCTGCGGACGACGGGAGCAAGGTGATCGAGCCCGGAGGCAAGGTGATCCACGAGGTGGGAGGGACGATCATGGGCGCCGAGGCCTCGAGGTCGGTCACCAACTCATGGTCGCAGACCTGGGATGTCCGCAATGTGTACGTGGCCGATGGCGGCGTCTTCGCCTCGAACGCCGACAAGAACCCGACCCTTACGATCATGGCCCTTGCCTGGAGGACGGCGGACCGGATCTTGGATGAGATGAGGAGGGGAAATGTCTGACCCGAGATCCAGCGGCCGACCGCTTGCGGCGCGCATGGACAGGCGCCTGGCAATCAAATGGATGCTTGCCGCCAGTGCGGGCGCGCTCCTCGCGGACCCGCTCGGGCTGTCTGCTGCTGCGCCCGGCGCCGGGCCTGGGGGCTACGGCAAGGACCCTGACCTCCTAAAGGAGCACAAGCCGGGGGACTACTGGCCGCTCACCTTCTCCGAAGGCGTGCGTCGCGACGTCGCGGCACTATGCGACATCGCCATTCCTGCTGACGACCGCTCGCCCAGCGCCTCGTCGCTCGGCGTCCACGACTTCATAGACGAATGGGTGAGCGCCCCCTACGCGGCCCAGGCAAAGGACCGGAAGGTCATCCTCGAAGGCCTAGCATGGGTGGACGCACAGTCGAGGAAGCGCTTCGGCTCGGCCTTTTCCGACGCGACCTCGGAGCAGCGCCTGTCCCTGTGCGGCGAGATGGCTCCGGCTGCTCCGGCCGGCTCGGAACTCGAGGATCCCTCAAGGTTCTTCAGGCGCTTCCGGAACCTCACCATGGCGGGGTTCTTCTCGACCCCGGCCGGGATGAAGGACCTAGGGTACGTGGGCAACGTTCCGCTTCCGCGCTTCGAAGGTCCGCCGGCTGACCTCGTGGAGAAGCTCGGACTGACGGGCGAGGTCACCTGGTGACTCGCCCCGTCCTGCCTCCCGCGGTGACGACGTTCGCATTGGACATCTCGGCCAAAGACGCCCTCCCTTAGAACCCGCCTCTCCCCTCTACCATGGCCCTAATCGACCCCGGATCGGCAGCACAGACCTATGACGTGATCGTAGTGGGTTCCGGCGCGGCCGGGGGCCAGGCCGCCTACACGCTCACGATGGAGGGCGCGCGGGTCCTGATGCTTGAGGCGGGCCGCAACTACGAGCCGCGGACCGAGAGCCCCATGTTCCAGACCCCGGATATGGCGCCCCTGAGGGCTCAGGGCACGCCCGGGAAGCCCTTCGGCTTTTTTGACGCCACGATTGACGGCGGCTGGTCGGTCCCCGGGGAGCCCTACACGAATGCGTCCACCGAGACCGGGCGAAATTTCACGTGGTGGCGGGCGAGGATGCTCGGCGGCAGGACGAACCACTGGGGGAGGATCTCCCTGAGGAACGGCCCCTATGACTTCAAGCCGAGGAGCCGTGATGGTCTCGGGCTTGACTGGCCCATCTCCTACGAGGACGTCGCTCCGTACTACGACAAGGTCGAGATGCTGATCGGAGTCTACGGGACGAACGAGGGCCTCGAGAACACCCCCAACTCCCCCGAGGGCGTGCTTCTGCCCCCGCCCAAGGCGCGCATCGGGGAACTCCTCGCAAAGCAGCGCGGCCGGGCCCTCGGCATCCCCGTGATCCCGATTCACCGCGCCGTCCTGTCGCAGCCGCTCGACCACGCCTCAATCCCGGCGAAGCTCCACCCCGGAAACGCGAAGGCGCAGCGGATCCTCGCCGAGGACATGCAGAACCGCGCGGCCTGCTTCTGGGCGACGCCGTGCGGCCGGGGCTGCGCCATCCGGGCCAACTACCAGTCGACGACGGTCCACCTCCCGCCCGCGATGGCGACGGGCAACCTGGACCTGATCACCAACGCCATGGTGCGCGAGGTGACGGTCGGTCCCTCGGGCAAGGCCACGGGGGTCACCTACATCGACAAGACGACGGGCCGCGAGCACCACGTGTCGGCGCGCGCCGTGGTCCTGGGCGCCAGCGCCTGCGAGACCGCCCGCCTGCTTCTTAATTCCAGGTCCGCGCTCTTTCCGAACGGCCTCGCCAACTCGAGCGGCCTGGTCGGCAAGTACATCATGGACACGGTCGGGGCCGACTTCGGCGGCCAGGTGCCGCTCCTTGAGTCGATGCCGTCCCACAACGAGGACGGCGCCGGAGGCGGCCACGTCTATGTTCCGTGGTGGCTCTACAAGGAGCAGGCTGCCGGCAAGCTTGGTTTTGCCCGGGGCTACCATGTCGAGTTCGGCACGGGAAAACTCATGCCGGAGGGCTACATGGATATGGGTGAGGGTGCGGATGGCCGGACCAGCTTCGGCGCCCGACTCAGGGAGGAGGCGCGCCGCTATTACGGCTCCTTCGTTTCCTTCACGGGCCGCGGCGACATGATCCCGAACGAGGATTCCTACTGCGAGATCGATCCCAAGGTCGTGGACAAGTGGGGGATCCCGGTCCTTCGCTTCACATGGAAGTGGTCGGAGCACGAGATCCGCCAGGTGGCCCACATGCAGCGGACCTTCGCGGACTGGATCACGGCGATGGGAGGAAACTACACGACACCGCCCGAGGCCGACGGCCGGAGGGCGATCAAGCCCGGCGGGTGGATCATCCACGAGGTCGGCGGCACGGTCATGGGGGAGAAGGCGTCATCCTCGGTCACCAATTCGTGGTCCCAGACCTGGGATGTGCACAACCTGTTCGTGGCCGATGGCGGCGTGTTCGCCTCCAATGCCGACAAGAACCCGACCCTCACGATCATGGCGCTCGCATGGAGGACCGCCGACCGGGTCCTGGACGAGATGCGCAAGGGAAACATCTGAGCACCCATTCGACCATGAGCACCTCCGACCCTGTTAGGATCGACCGCCGTTTGGCGATCAAGTGGATGCTGGCCGCAAGCGCGGGCGCGATGCTCGCAAGGGGGCGCGCCGTGGGGGCCGCCGGCCCCGGGGAGCCGCAGCAGGGCTACGGGTCGGACCCGAACCTCACCAAGGGCTACAAGGCGGGGGACTACTGGCCCCTCACCTTCACCGACGAGCAGCGGCGCGAGGCGGCCGTCCTGGCCGATATCGTCCTGCCCCAGGAGGGCCAGTTCCCGAGCGCCTCCGCCCTGGGAGTCGTCGACTTCCTGGACGAGTGGGTGAGCGCTCCCTATCCCGACAACGTGAGGGATCGGAAGATTGTGCTCGATGGCATGGCCTGGCTCCAGGACGAGTCCGTGCGGCGGTTCGCCAGGCCGTTCTCGGGCGCCGCAGAGGCGGACCGGATGACGCTGTGCGATGAGATGTCCCGGGGCTCCCAGGGCCAGTCCGACGCCGGCGCGGCCCACGCGTTCTTCAAGCTGTTCAGGAACCTGGTCGCCACCGGGTACTACACAACGCCGGTCGGGATGAAGGACCTGGGCTACGTCGGAAACATGCCGCTCGCAAAGTTCGACGGCCCGCCCGCCGAGCTTGTCGCCAAACTCGGCCTGACGGACGAGGTCAAATGGTAAGGTCTAGATCGCCTTCGGCAGGGGCGATCCCAGCTCAATGGCGTGCAGGTGGTGGCGCTTCGCCTTGTAGATCTGCGCGCGCCGGCTGAGCATCCGGTCAAGCTTGTCTACCAACAGGGCAACGGCCTTATGGCACTCGTCGGATTCGACCGATGCGTTGAGCGCCGGCCCGTCGATCGTGACGTGGCCCTTGGCCTTGAACCGGGCGCCGAATTTCTCCTTGGGATCGCATTCCAGTTCCACGCGCAGACGGAGGATCCTCTCCTCGTGTCGGAACAATCGGTCGGCTTTCTCCTGGACAAAGGTCTTGAGCGAGGGCGTCAGATCTAGGTGGATGCCTGAGACGATCAATTCCGGACTGTTTTGTCTGTTCATGGTTGTGGCTTTGATTTTGGTTACACCTGCGCAGGCAGAGTTCGTCCCTGCTGCGAAAATTCTAAGTTCAAAAATCTGATGCCTTCGCCCGAAACCGCTCTCAAGGAATTCTCGGCGGTCGTCATCACGGGCGGATCTTCCGGTATTGGAAAATCATATATCGAACTGTTGGCAAAACTTTGCCCTGAACTGGCATTTTGCAACCTATCTCGGCGCAAACCGGACATAATTAACCCAAAGCTTAAGCTGCGCCACATTTCGTGCGATCTTTCGAAGCCGGCGCAGGTTGCGGGCGGGATGTTGGAGGTCAGCGACTTCCTTGGGCGCGAGGCGCCCGCCGGTAAAATCCTTGTTATAAATAACAGCGGTTTCGGAATCTATGGGTGTTTCCCCGAACCCGGCACAGTTGAGCAGCTCGATATGGTGGACGTGAACGTGCGGGCCGTGATCCAAATTACCGGGGAGCTGATGCCCGTCCTCAAGGCCCGCGGCGGGGCCGTGATCACGGTGGCGTCGACGGCGGCCTTCCAGCCGACGCCCTATCTGAGCACCTACGGGGCAACCAAGGCGTTCGTGCTCCACTGGAGCCTGGCGCTCAACGAGGAACTCCGCGGCACCGGTGTAAGGACCGTTGCCGTCTGCCCGGGACCGACCTCTACGGACTTCTTCAGGAGGGCCGGGCTGGCCGAGGGCTCCGTCCCCAACATGTTCGGGGAGACGAGCGAGAAGGTAGTGATGCGCTCGCTGAAGGCCCTCGCCGCGGGCCGCTCCATGATCGTAAGCGGGTGGAAAAACAAGCTGATGACCTCCTTCGTCTCAGTCGTTCCCAAGCCGCTCATGTCCAGGATGGCCGGTATCGCACTCGCGCACTTCCGGATGAAGCAGGTGAAGAGGTGAAGGAACCCGGCATGGAGGGTCCGCGGGCCTCCGCATGGCCGCGCAGGCTCAAGCAGGGCCCTTCCCGGATCATCTCCCCGGAGGAGCTCGAATCGTGGATCCTCTTCGAGGACGAGCGCCTCCTTGTGGTAAACAAGCCGGGCGACGTCGTGTGCCATCCCTCGAAGCACGGTCCCTGGTCGAGTCTGGTGGGGGCCGCCCGGACACGGTCGGGCCTGGAGACGATCCACCTGGTCTTCCGCCTGGACCGGGAGACAAGCGGGGTGATTGTCCTCGCAAAGGATCCCCGCATGGCCAGCAGGCTTCAGACAGCCATGCAGGACCGCAGGGTGGGGAAGGCCTACGTGGCGGTCCTCTCCGGGGAACTGCCGGGTCCGGTTCGGGTCGACGAGCCCCTCGGGACCGACACCGCGAGCCCCGTCTTCATGAAGTCGGCGGTGTGCGAGGACGGCCAGCCCTGCGTGACGCAGTTTGAACCGGTTTCCACCATCGGGGGATTCACCCTTGCCCGGGTGACAACAGAGACGGGCCGCAAGCACCAGATCCGCGCGCACGCCCAGTGGCTGGGGCATCCCATCGTGGGCGACAAGATCTACGGGCCCGACGCCCGCCTGTACCTCGAGTTTATCGACAAGGGATGGAGCCCGGAGCTTGAGAAGCACCTGCTTCTGCCCCGTCAGGCGCTCCACTGCTCGCGGATAGACCTTCGCCCGGCCGGCCTCGCGTCGGTCTTTGATGCCCCGCTTCCGGGCGACATCACGGCGTTTTGCCTGAGCCGCGGCCTCGATCCCAAGGCGGCGGCTGCGCCCGCGGTTTAGGCCTGCGGCCGCACCGTCTGGTCGATCGCCGCAAAAAGAGCCGACCTGTGGGCCGTGACCCGGGCGTCCAATGGCAGGGACGAGGGGGTCTCGGTTGTATAGGAGAGCCGCGTGTGGTTCACCTGCAGGTAGATCGACTCCGGCCATTTCTCACGCTCCTCGGGATTAAGCTTCGGGCGGATGACCCCGCCCCGGGCCTCGCGGCCTTCAATGACCGGGCTCATGTCGATCGGGCATGACTTTGCAGCGGCCTTTAGCATGTGGGGAGCAAGGCTCGGGCGGCTGTCGGGATTAAGCTCGTAGAGGTAGTAGCCCGTCGACTCCCAGTCCTCGTGCACACAGATTGCCAGGTCGAAGTTGGGCTGGTGCCTGAGCCAGGCGACATGGGCCCGGACCTCGGGGGCCTCCAGGTGGCGGTAGTCCCGGTTTAGGTCGATCCCGGCCTCGTTCTCGCGGACCCCGCGTGCCAGGGCCACCGGATTAAGCATGGGGCATAGAAACCACACGGCTCTTCCGTCCAATTGACCCGACTCGATCAGGGAAAGGAGGGCAAGGGGAGGGGCCGGCTCGTCCCCATGGATGCCGGCCGAGAGGTAGATCCTTGGCCTGGGTCCCGGGACGCGCTTGGTGAGCGCAAAGAGGGGGAACCCCCCCGCCTCGCCAAAGGCCTCGTACCTAAACCCCGCCTTCTCGCCGGCTCCCTTGAGCTTTGCGGCTAGAGCGGCGGGGTCCAAGGGTGCGGCTTTGACAGCTGTCATGCGATGGTTCTTGCTGGTCCCCCGCCCGAATCACAAGCCGCAATATACAACCCCCATGTCCCAAGTCCGAGTTCGCTTCGCACCCAGCCCGACGGGATTCTTCCACATCGGAAGCGCCAGGACCGCCCTGTTCAACTGGCTCTATGCCAGGCACACCGGGGGCGTCTTCATCCTGCGCGTCGAGGACACCGACCAGACCCGCAACAGCGAGGAGTTCCTGAATCTGATCTACGACAGCCTGCGCTGGCTGGGCCTAAACTGGGACGAGGGCCCGGGCGTGGGCGGGGCCCATGGCCCCTACCGCCAGAGCGAGCGTGCCGAGATCTACTGCGAATACTTGGGGCGCCTCAAGGCGTCCGGCAGGACCTACGAGAAGGACGGCGCGCTCTTCTTTCGGATATCCGGGGAGCCGCAGGTCATCGAAGACGCGATCCGCGGCCGCGTCGAGCGCACCGAGGAGAAGGACTTTGTGATCGTCCGGTCGGACGGCAACCCGGTCTTCCACTTCGTGAACGTGGTGGACGACATCGCCATGAAGGTCTCCCACGTGATCCGCGGCGAGGACCACCTCTCCAACACGAGCAAGCACACCGAGCTCTTTAAGGCGTTCGGGGCCCCGATACCGATCTACGCCCACATCCCGCTCATCCTGAAGCAGAACGGCCCCGGCAAGATGTCGAAGCGCGACCAGGGCGCCCTGATCGAGGACTACCAAAGGCGGGGATTCCTGCCCGAGGCGCTCGTCAACTTCCTGTGCCTCCTCGGGTGGTCGCCCAAGGATGACCGCGAGAAGCTGCCGATCGAGGAGATCGTGCGCCTGTTCGACCTGCCGGGCGTAAACCAGAGCAACGCGCGCTTCGACGAGAAGAAGCTCTCGCACATGAACATGGTCTACCTCCATGCCTTGGAGCCCGAGCGGTGCTTTGCCTTTGCCAATGCCTTTCTTGCCTCAAAGAACTTCTTTGCGGGCAAGCCACCGGAGATTGCATACCTGCGCGAGGTGATCCTGCTGTGCCAGCCGAAGATCCGATCGATCGAGGACCTTCCGGGCTTTATCGGCTACTTTTTTGGAGAGGACTATCCCCAAGACCCGAAGGCGCGGGAGAAGGTCTTCTCCAAGGGCGACCCAAAGACGCGCTTGGGCGAGTTCCTAGCCGCGCTCCCGACGGCGGATTTTGGATCGGATGCTGCCCTTGAGGCCCTGGTCCAGCAGTTAGCCTCCCAGCACGCCGCCGGGACCGGGGACTACATCCACCCGGCGCGTCTCGCCCTATCGGGCACGTCAGTCGGGCCGAGTTTCTACGGCCTTCTCAGGGTGCTGGGGCGGGACAGGGTGACCCGGCGCCTGGAGCGATTCCTCGCATCGGCTTGACCTCCACTTTGGCGGGCGGTTTGCTGCCCTTCCTGGGAAGCGTTTGCGAGTGTAGCACAATGGATAGTGTAGTGGCCTCCGAAGCCATTGATCCGGGTTCGACTCCCGGCACTCGCACCATATATATCTTAGATTTCATCTCCAGGCTCAGACTCAACCTTTGGAACCTTTGAAAGGACCCTGCGAAATTTTGCA
>Ga0302320_10004739_pt1 | contig 30759 bp, 28 predicted proteins | sample Bog_T0_3_FD_202130 | JGI IMG/M metagenome (GOLD analysis project Ga0302320, IMG submission 202130) | Peat permafrost microbial communities from Stordalen Mire near Abisko, Sweden - Bog_T0_3 | ecosystem: Environmental > Terrestrial > Soil > Wetlands > Peat | place: Sweden: Abisko, Stordalen Mire... | reverse complement strand
GGTCGTCCCCCAGTGCGCGCTGGCGCGCCAAGGCGCAGATGGCACGCAAATCCGTGGTGCGGCACCCTCAAACGGGGCGCGCCCAAGTGTTGCTCGGCTTTCGTCCCGCAGGAATTCAAAAGCCGGGGGGAATGCGCCACGGTCGCTACACTTCAGAAACGCTGGCCAGACGGGCAAGTCCAGACCCGTTGCCGCCGCCGCAGAGGCTTCGGTTACACCCGAACCCCAACTATTGAAGACACGCCACCAAATGGCCGCGCGGTACCAGGTCAGTGTAAGGACCGTGGACTACTGGTGCGAGGACGGGACGATTCCCTTCTACAAGCGCGGCGCGGTCGTGAGATTCAGCCCTCAGGAGTGTGACGATGCCATGCAAGCATTCCGGCGCAAATCTCGATGGGAGACATCCAGCGATGGCGGGGAAGACGGCGGCAACGTATGAATCCGACCTGTTCAAAGAATCCGCCGACACCGCGGCCCACGGATGGCAACACTTCAGGAGCGAATGCCATCGCCGGACCCAATCCGAACGAAATGGAGACCTCGCCGTCGGCGACATCAATAAGGCAACGCGGGTGTCCGGTCCATGCCGAGTCCTTCAAGCGGCCCTCAGGGGCACGTTTCAATTTGTCAAGGTTTTCGGTCTGGTTGTATTCCTGCGGATTGCTCCCGCTACGAGGCGGCGCCACTACCAGCTCGCCCTTGTGCAGGAGACCCAAGCGTGTCCTCCAACTCGTTCCGCCGATCGGAGCGTCCGTCCAGTGGTTTAGGTCATGGAACCCGCGGCCCAAGAATTTAGACACGAACACTAATGGTCATGCAATACAAGTTAGGATTGAGCGTACGACTTCATGTATACTGAATGCAAAGAGCGCCTCCAATACCTGGGCTTCGTGCGGCTCGGGTGTGGATTTAACATGTTGGAACCCATGATCTTACGTAGAAATGGGCTTCCGTGCTTTGCCTTCCTGCGTGGTCGGGTGGAGGGAGACAAATACTGTTGCACGCTACACCTGACCCACACCGAGCTCAAGGCGCCAAGTACGTACACGACGCGACGGTCCTACAATCCATGAAGACTATGTCGTCACCTACCAACACCGTCTTAGCGGAAGCATTGCGGGACCTGACATCGAAAGACCTCGCGATGTTCGAAAAGGAGTACGAGACCGAGGAAAATCCGAAGACCGCATTGGACAAGGTAAACGGCCAAATCCCGGCGGGACTCGAGAGCATCCCCCTCATCCGTTTCTCCTCCGACAAACAAAAGGACGGGTACTCCGATCAGCGCCAGATGGAGCTCATCCTGCAGTCCGCGAGGGAAAACAATTGGACTGTCAATGAAACTCTAAAGCTGGCGGACCTGGGGGTGTCCGGCTACCAGATAGACCCGAAGACTGGCCGACCCTATAACATGTCCCCCGAGGCGGCTTTGGGCGCATTTATGCTGGCCCTAGATAAGGGCCTCATCGACGTCCGAGGAAAGGTGATACACGTTGAGGCCGTCGACCGTTTTTCCCGCGCTTGCCTGGACACAGCAGAAAGCGCATTCTGGGCTCTGGTTCGGAAGGGCCTCTCGTTCTATTTCATCAACAACCGGCTGTTCATCCAGCCATCGGATAAAGACGACCCGATCAAGAAAATCGTCCTCATCCTGGAATTTGACAAGGCGAACCATGTGGCGAAGGCGATGAGCCGTCGACAGAAAGACACGCTCACCATTAAGCTCATCTATGCGCTGAAGGGCCAAAAGGTGAACTGGGGAGCATGGCTGCCTTCCTGGGTCAGCTTCGTCAAGGAGCCGCAACCCCACTACGAGTGGAAGCCCCAAAATTACAAGACCTTGCTCCGCATTGTGGATGGTGTTGTGAACAACAAGCCGCTCAATGCGATTGCCCGCAAACTCAACGAAGAGAAGGTGCCGTGTGTTGAGTGGGGCAAGAATTGGACCACGGCCGGCATACAAGTAATCCTAAAAAACCCGGCCTTGGTGGGGACCTTTACGTTTCGAAAGCGCGTCATCGAGAACTACTATCCGGCCGCTGTCACGCCCGAGGTTTTCTCACGGTTGCAGGCAAGGTTCGCTATCCCCCGCAAAGCCGGCGGAGGCACGGCCCAGGGGAATCGTATCACTTCCCTGTTCCCCGGATTGGTGAAGTGTGCCCATTGCCTCCGGACTATGCACGCCCAACTGTACAACAGCCCGGAGTCTCCGTTTTCTCAGCGTGCGTATGTCTGCCGCAGTCACGAAGATCACGGCGCTGGCGAAAACGGCCATGTGTGCATGACCGGCCAGCGCATTTATATTGACCCTATCGAGCACGACTTTTGCACTAGTGTGCTGACCCAGAGCCCGGCGGAGCTACTGCTCAAAAAAGACCATCAGAGGCAGTTACAGCTGGATGCCGCGCGGGCCGATCTAGTTGATGTCAGTACTCAGATTTCTAAGCTTATGGCGATGGCCGCTAAATACCAGGACACGGAGGAGATCGAAAAGCAGCTCGACCCCCTTTATGCGAAGAAAAAGGAGCTGAAGGCCCAGATCGCCGAACTGGACACTGTGGCGGCATTGTCCAGCGGTGTCGATGGCGCGTGGACCGCTATCATCAAGGCGCTCAAGGGGGCCGGCTCGATTTCGGGGGCTAGCGACGACCATATCCGCGACTTTGTGGCGGCTAGCAAGGCCCTCCGGGAACAGCTCTACAACCAGGAGGTTAGGAGGAATGTGATCGGACCCATAAAGGCCCTTATCTCTAAAATCGAGATCGACGGTCCTGGATGCCGGTACAGGGTTTACTCGATCACCGGAGGCGAGGGGAATTGGAGGGACGTCTCCGCGGGTGTGGCTAGCCTCTGGGAACAGCACGCGGCCGCCCGCAATACCGAGGATGTTCGGAAACGGCAGAGCGAAGCTCGCAAGGAATGGTGGAAAAAGAAGGGTCTCTCTGCCGAGTCAATTGCCGCTGGTAAGGCCAAGCGGGCAGCCGCCTGGGCACAGAAGACGTACGAAGAGAAAAAGGCCATGCGCGAGAAGCAGAGCGCGATAGCTAAGAAGTGGTTTGCCAGCATGACCCCGGAGCGAAAACGACTGATCCGTCAGAAACAGAGCGACATCAAGCTTAACCGTGGCCCCGACATGGTAAAGCGGTGGTCCGCGGCAATGAATGCAAAGGCCCGGCAAACCAGGGCTAACTGGACCCCGGAGCAGAGGCAAGCTATCAGTGCGAAGATGAGCGCAACCCGAAGGGCCTTTTACGCTAGCATGAGCCCGGAAGAGAAAGCGGTTCTCAGTACCAAGCGCCGCGCCACTACTCTGGCCTTCAACGCCAAGCGCCGCTCCGAGAAGGAGGCACAGCAAGCTCAGGCTGCCCAAGTTCCGGCTCCGGTTCCGGCTCCGGTTTCGGTTGTAGCCTAAGAAAGACATAGAAAGGCCTTTCCTGTTGCTGGGAAAGGCCTTCTTGTTTGCCGGGGACGTTTCTACTATCCGACGCATCGCCCGGGATCTGCGGGTCAGCCGTAATACCGTTCGTGGCCACGTTCGGAGTTTACCTTCCGGGCGGGCAGAGAAAGCACCCCATCTTCGGGGTCCGCGCCGATTCAAGCTGACCCACTTTCGACCACCGGGAATCGGGGACGAAAAGGCCTTTGTGCCGAGCTGAGGCATCCGATCCTGGCGAAGTTTGCAGCGGACCTGAGCGCCTAATGCATTTACCAGCATCTGAGGGACGAAATGGCCTTCGCCGGCTCCTATGAATCGGTCAAACGCTACATGGCCAAGCTGCGGAAGGCTGATTCTCCACTGGCCCACCGGATAGAGGTGCAATCCGAGGGCCTCTGGAACCGCTTCAATTTCCGACTTGAGCAGAATTATGTCCGCCGCTTCCCGTGCGATGTCGCTGGCGCGGCTCACGGCAACCCGCCGAAGACGTCCACATGGACTTTGAGGCCGCAACGGTGGCCTAACGCAAGATGATCCGCCGTCTTAAGAAGCGTTGAATTCGATGCTTGGTAAAAAACATCGCTCCAAAACTCATATGTCAACAAAGCGATTCATCTTGATCAATCGCTCACTTCTCAGGGTGGTTAAAACAATAGCACTTCTGCCAATGTGGCTCCTCGTTTTGCCAGTGCGCCGCGACCGCGTGTTTCGGCACCATAGCTGGACCCTTCACGGAATAGGGTGCGTCACGTTTCGACGCCGAGCGTATGTCATCTACGGCGTCTGCTGGCTCCTTTTCCTATGGATGGTGTACTATGTTGTGTCCGAGCTTTGAGCACTCCCATGTTCAACTAAAATCTCCCGCCCGCCTTGGGGCCGAGAATTTGTAGTCAAACAAAAAGTATGCAACAAAACTCTTCCATCGACAAAGCGATGCGCTCCACTCCCAGTTTGTTTCACACTCATTTGGAGCAAGCGTCAGAGACACTACCGACCACCGCTGACCCTGATCAACTCCGAGAGTTGGAGCCCATTGTTTGCCAAGTGCTGGCATCTCTAGGCTTCCTCACGGTCCACAAGGAACAGGGCAAACCGCCTCGAATCGATGAGCAAGAATTGGAGACGCTAAGGGCTCGCCTCCGCTCCCTGTAAAATGACGAGCAAGAGTATAACAAAATGGCCTCTCGGTTTATCGCGCGGAGGCATTACCGTTTTGAGAGGGGGGTTAGCCCTTGATGTTGTCCAGAGCCGCTCATCTGCAAACTGCCTGATGCCATGAGCGCAACCGCATTTTTCTCATAACAAACTCGACCGTGCAGCTTTACACGCAAGCAAATTTAGGTTGATCTTCATCCCGACAAGCCGAGCATCCCAATTTTCCACCTCTTAAATGGCAGGCGCTCAAGCACCACGACAAGCTGGTCTCCACAACTACATCTGGCAGTTCCATTGCATCCGGCTTTTCCGGCTGCCAAGCGCGGCACTAGCATGTGTTGCCATGCACAGGCTCCACAAAGGTGAAGAATTGCATGTTGAATTCCAAGGGCTTGCTCCTATTTGGCATCCAGTAAACCTCTCCTTTCTTGCTACCTTTTGCCGGCAGGGATAGGCTGGCGTCGAACCGTATGAAGCATATCCGCCGAGCGCTGCTTTTCCTGAGCGCCGCCGCCTTGGTGATCTCTGCCAACGCGCAACCAGCCGTCAGTCCCGATCTGCCGGTGATGGATCTCGATGAGCTGGGAATTTACGCCGTCGGATAACCGAACTACGATTTCTATAATACCAACGACATCGCTCTCGACTCGTACGGCCACCTGCAACACGCCTGGTATAACCCCAGCACTCGGATACAATCCTTTGCCGTCAAGCCGGACGCCACCCTGCGTCTTGCCGCCACCCAATCGCCAGAGATTCATCGCCGTTACAACACGCAGGCCGACTACCTGGATGTGCATAGCGCGGTGCCGCCGTGGTTCCACGTGGATGACCGCGCCGGTGAGACCGGGGCCGGCCAGTTCAGCCGGGTGTGGGACATTCACCGGCAACTCTGGGCTTACGAACGCGACACGCATAATGGCCCTGTATTCGGGGAAGGCAATAATCATTGGTACTGGAGCGGGTGCCTTGACGGCGTGGAAGCCCAGTTCGGGAGCGGTTGGCCCGGCAACGGCGGTTTTACTGCGCCTCTGGCCGTGGATTTCAATCTGCTCAAGATCCATCCCCTCCAGTTCAATCACGGCATGGGGTACTACAGCCGTTGGTGGCCCAGCGAGTCTTACCAGACCAATTGGGCTGGACCCGCGCCCATGGTGGTGCTTGACCGGTACCGGATGCAGGAGGTGGCGTATGGACATGCCGGGTTCCTCGATTCCTCCGTCTATGCCAACGTTCCGTTGGCCTGGTTGGAACACCATTTACTTTCGCCGGTCATGGCCCGCTACGCGCTGGCGCGGCCCCAGGAGATTCTTTACGAAACCCACGGTGACTGGATTGATGCCACTGCGGCGGCCAAGCTCGACGATGTCGGTGTATGGAACCGAGTTAGGATCCGGTATGAAAACGGTCTGGTTGTTACCGCGAACGGTGACTCCAACGTCCTGGCAGCAGGCGCGTGGCTTCTGCCGGACCTGGGTTGGGTGGCCGAGGGCGCCGGTATCACTGCCGGCACGACGGTGCGCGATGGGGTGATCGCCGACTTCGCCGACACCGGCGATACACTGTTTCTGAACGCCCGGGCGGCCGCCGACTGGAACTTGTCCAGCTACCGTCGCGTGCATCCGAGTGTCGCATCATTTCAGCAAACCGGCGCGCGCGCCTTCCGGGTCGCGTATCTGTGGGACGTGCAGGATAGGGTGGCCAAAAACTACAATTGTTTCGTTCATTTTTGCGCCAACGGAATTATTCGCGCCCAGCAGGATCACGCGGTTTCGCCGCCCGCTTCGCAATGGCAGGCTGGCCAGGCCATCAACGACGGCCCGTGGAATGTCACCCTGCCCGGCAGCCTTCCCGACGGCGATTATGACTGGCTCATCGGCCTGTTCGATGCTGGGGGCGATGGCCACCGCGCGCCAATGCAAGGTGTGGACGACGGGACTTTGCGCATCCGCCTGGGAGTGCTGCTTCTGGCGAACGCCGGCACGGTGGTCACGTTCACCGCCGAAACGAATAGGCCCGTTTTCGATCCCGCCGCGTGGTATGGCCAGCACTTGAACAATTCAAACAGCGTGGTGGATTGTGGCGGCGCGCGAACCGACGGCAGCGTCTGGCTGCATCGTGAAGGAAACGTCTGGGTTCTCAAGCCTTGGCCGCGTGAGCGCAATTTTACCCTCGAATTTGATCAGACTTGCTTCGCTCAACCTGCCAAAGTGCAATGCGCCGGCGGGACGGCGTCCGAAGCCATTCCTGCGCAGACTGGCTCGCGGTGGCGTTTGCCGCTCAACGGCGCGACTGAATACCGCTGGACGAACATATCAAGAGGAGAAAGACCTGAATAATGACGACACTTCGAAACACAAACACCTCGGAGGACGGTGGCCGCAACTGGCGCATGATCGGCCACGCGCAGCTTCACAGCGACACGGCCTGCCGTCCGGCTTTTCACCCAGCCGACTCGAACGTTATCTATGCCTCCTCTGCGGAACGGCTCAAGAGAAAGGCAAATGAAATGGCAAATGGATTGGTTGCGAATCAGGCCTCCACATGATATTTCTAACCGCCGAACAGATGCCGCGCTCTGATTTATTGCTCTCTCTCGTTCGCGCCAGCAAGCGCGGCGACCGGAGCCTGCTCCAAAAAACGGTGGAGGCAATCGCCGCCGAAGAGCGGGCGAAGAAGCACCACGTCTTGGCGGATCAACTCATCGGGATCCTCAAAGAGAGCAATGACACCGTCGTTCCCGACAATCAACCGAAATTCAATGGTGCTCTTCACGGACCGCTTTGGTATGAAATGACGCCCTCACGCAGCCTGTCCTCCCTAGTTCTCCCTGACTCGGTGACGGTTGGCTGCGCCGAGTTGGTGGAGGAGCAAATGCGGGCCGATCTCCTTCGCTCGCACGGATTGGAGCCACGGAACAGGGTCCTCTTAACCGGCCCGCCGGGAAATGGCAAGACCGCGTTGGCCGAAGCACTCGCCGAAGGGATGTCCGTGCCCCTCGTCATCGTGCGTTACGAATCCATCATCGGAAGTTATCTCGGCGAGACTTCCTCCCGATTGAGCAAACTTTTCGATTATGTGCGGGGGCGTCATTGTGTGCTCTTCCTGGATGAATTCGACACTTTGGGAAAAGAACGAGGTGATGAGCGAGAAACGGGCGAGATTAAACGGGTCGTCAGCACACTTTTGCTTCAGGTGGATGCAATACCAACGCATGTCGTGGTTGTGGCTGCCACAAACCACCACGAAACCCTGGACCGGGCAGTTTGGCGACGGTTCCAACTGCGCCTCGCACTCCCCGCCCCATCGCTCGAACAAGCGACCACTTGGATCGAACGGGAGGCGAAACGATTTGATTGGGACACCGGATTTGCAGCCAAAACACTGGCGACGAAACTCGCAGCCTCAAGTTTCTCAGAACTGGAGGACTTCTGCCTGGACGTGCAGCGTCGCATTGTCCTAGCACAAGGAGAACTCAAGACCACTGAAATAATTGCAAAACGTTTAGCCTACTGGTCGCAGCGCGTGAAACCGAAAGACCCACGCTAACATTCTGCCAACATCGGCCATCATGGCGAAGCGCCCTTTACTAATATTCCCGAAGTCCGTCCCGGTTGACCGGGAAAAGCTCCGACCGTCCTATATCCCTCGCGCGGCCATCGGTCGTCGTTGGCAGGACTCTCACGTAGAACAACCACTCCTCAAATTGGAAGCAGCGATCGCCCGCCGCACATTGGAGCTTTCCACAACTGCCTCGGGCGCAACCGCGGAAGAAGTGCTTGTCTTGGAAACGATTGGCAACGTAATTGATTTCGTTAATGCTGTCCGTCGGATTGAGGGTTTGGAGTGGCTGGTTTCCTTCGATGTCGCCGAGGCCGATGAGGCAAACATTCCTTCGCTGGATGCTCCGGACGACGACTTCCCGGAGGGGGGAAATCGTCTGTTCGCGCTAGCGACCGATGCCCGGGCTTTACACCAGCTCCTGTCCCTTTGGCAGCGTTACCAGACAGGTCAATCTTTTGAGCGCGGCTTCGGTGTATGGAAACAAGTTTTTGCACAATTGCGGGAGGTGCGGCGCTGGTCCGTAAAGGATCGCTTATACGAAACAGGGATGGTAGAATTTTGGCGCGATGCATTGGACATGGGTGATCCCACCATCACCTTTGCAGTAGAACTTTGGTTTCGTGCAGATCCAAGTGTGCGCCGAGCTCGGTTCGAATCGCTCCGGGCAGTTGCCGTATCTCTCGGTGGTCGGTTGGATCACTCTTACGAGCACGAGCCCACAGCCTTTCATGCCGCGGTGGCGACTTTTCCTCCGTCAGTCGTGAGGCAATTCCTCGATCAGCCAGATACTTCGGCCTTTCTCGAGCGTACCGAGGTTATGTATTGCCGTCCCCAAGGACAAACCGCCATTCCGCTGCACGACGGCGATGCGTTCGGAATCGCCACGATCCCCACAACACCGCCGACAGGGGAGCCTGTGGTCGCATTGCTGGACGGTTTGCCGGTGGAAAACCACTCTGCTTATGCTGCGTGGCTGCGGGTGGACGACCCCGACGGTTGGGCGGCAACGTATGAGGTGCGTGACAGACAACACGGGACGGGTATGGCGTCTCTAATAGTGCGGGGAGACCTAAGCTTAAATGAGGCGCCGATCAATTCGCCGTTATATGTCCGTCCAATCCTCAAGCCGGACCCCAGCGATTTCCGCCGACCGCGACGGGAGGCTATGCCGTTCGGGCGATTCCCCCAGGACTTGCTAGAGATAGCTGTCCGCCGATTCAAGATTGGAGATCCCGATAACCCCGCGACCGCGCCGACCGTTCAGGTCGTGAATTTATCGGTAGGGGACCCGTCCCGGTTGTTCGACGGAAGCATGAGTCCGTGGGGTCGAATGGTGGATTATCTCGCTTGGCGCTACAACCTGCTTTTCATCGTAAGCGCGGGAAACCATGCCTCATTCTGGACAGAGAAATCTCTCGCTCAGTGGGAATCTCTGACACCAATCGAGCGCGAACAAGAGGCGCTTCTCGCGTGTTGGCGCGATATTCGCCACCGTCGCCTTCTGTCGCCGGCCGAGGCCATCAATGCGGTGACGGTGGCGGCGTTGCATACAGATAATAGCGGCCCTCCTCCTCCTCCGGGCGCACTGGGTACTATCCCAATCCAGAACCCAAACATTGCCTGCACAACTTCGGCCTTTGGCCCAGGCTGTCGACGCTCAGTGAAGCCTGACATCGCCCTTCCTGGAGGCAGAAATGTGATGCGGGCAGAGGCGGGCCTGATTATCAAAGCGGCAGGCACAGCGAGACCCCCAGGCCAACTTGTAGCTGTCCCCAGTGCTCCTGCGGCAACCGCAACTGGCCATACTCGTGGCACCAGCAATTCCGCAGCGCTGGCCAGTAGGCAAGCCGTCGCCATTATCGAGACGCTGCGCAGCCTGACAATCGATGAGACTTCAATACCTGACGAGTTTCTGCCCGCGCTCACGAAGACAATGCTGGCCCACGCATCGTCAGCTGCCCAAGCTGCGGTCAGACTCAGAGAAGTTTTCGATCCAGGGCACGATCAACGGGTCGACCTATTTCGTAAGCGCCATATCATATCTACCGTCGGCTATGGCACAGTGGATCCGACACGCGCTACTGGCGCAGACGACCACCGCGCGACGCTCATTGGATGGGGCGAGCTAAAAAAGGAGCAGGGGCACGAATTTCGCCTTCCCCTTCCGCCGTCGCTGAACGCGGTTCGTGGAAAGCGTAGGCTTACCTTCACGCTTGCTTGGCTATCGCCAATCAATCCACAAAGCCGCGCATATCGTTGTGCGCGCCTTTGGTTTTCACCCCCCAGCGAGACCCTTGCCACAGCTCGCTCTGAGGCCGAATGGCGTTCTGTTCGTAACGGAACATTGCAGCACGAAATCTGGGAAGGCGAACAAGCGGCCGCCTTTTCCGATGGAACCGATATCGTTATCCGGGTGAACTGCCGGGAGGACGGCGGAAAGCTGCGCGGTGCTGTCCGGTATGGATTGGCGGTATCCATCGAGGCCGCCGTCGAACTCGGCTTGCCCATTTACGAAGAGGTCCGCCAAGCGATTGCCGTTCGAGAGCCGATCCGGCCAACCTAACTTTCTCAAGGTTGCCTTCGACGGCGCGTGCTATTTTGGGGTGGAGTTGTTTTCAGTTTCAAGCCTGCGGCGCAACTCTTCGCGGTGAACGGTAATGTTTTTCACCACTCTTGATGTGACGGATGCCTCGCCGCGCGTGTCGGTCTCGTGGATGAAAAACACTTTTCTGGTTTCGGTGTGTTGCAAATCACTGTGCTCCGACACGGTGAAACCATGGTTCGGTGCGTGCTGCTTCAAGAATTGTGTCAGGTTCCCGATCGAACCGTCTGGCCGGAGAATCGGGCCAAAGACCAACAGCATCCGCAATTTTTCGCAAATCGGCAGCAACCGGAACAGCCACGCGACATCACGCTCAACCATCCGACCGAATTCAGTTCGGTCGGTCGCCGTATTCGTGAGCATCGCCGTTGTTGTGCGATATGAGACATCGAAATGTGCGGCTGTTCCCTCCTCGTAACTTGTGCCCAGAATTTTCAGCCCAGGCCGCCACGGTGTGAACCATGTGTGCGGAGGAACGTCTATGTTAAAATAATCCCTCAAGCTGCACTTCCAATCGGGCACCTTTTTCACGCCTACCCAACCACGGCTGAATTCAAACTCGCCACTTGCGGGATTCACCCCGATCGTTGCGACGACCGCCTTGGCCGGGTTTCCGAAGAAAGGGATGGGCCAGTTCGCATTTTCGATTCTGTTTATTGGGAAATCTTGCTGGCTTTCTCTCCAATCTCGGAGCACGTCTCTTAAGTGTTCGGAAATGGTCACGTATTTAGCCTATCATTCAGTACTGGGCTCCGGCGCCGTGGATGAATCATCTGGCGGTTCACGATCAGGGGGTTCATCCGGGCTTGGCGGATCGGGGGTATCGTCCGTCGGTTCATCCATCTCCTCGCTGTCGTAATCAATTGGCGGCCTGGACTCCACCGCCACATACTGGTCTTCGAATTTGACGTGTCCCACAGATAATATGGTTGTCCAAGTATCGTCGAATTCGAGGGTGATTGTGGCCGAAACGTGCGCCCGTTCGGTGACGGTGCCTGCCCTCTGGAAAATGGCCATCCGAAAATCCTCTGAGCTGTCAACGACCATTGTATCGGGGTCGCCGTACGAAACATACGCTGAAAAGTCAACGCGGGCGTGTATGGCTACGGTGCATTCGTGCCCGTGGATTTCGAGGACTCTAGCGCCAGTAAGTCTTACATGCTTTACTTCCACGTCCGAGACATCGCCATTCACATCTTCTTCCGGGTAGAATCCAAGCTCGGTAAAGTCCTGATTCATCTGGACAAGCAGAGGTTCGGGGTGTGCCCTCAGTGTTTCTTTGATTGCAAATATCTGCGGTTTCAATTCGGCAACTAAGGCCTCGGTCAGCGCTGGCAGGTCTGGAAAGTGGAGAAGTTCCGGATGGAGCCCGCAAGCCCTTCTCAGGTCTGGATCACTCGAGACCACTGCGACTTTTGCGTTCATTTTCTTGCAGTAAGCGACAGCGGATGCAATTGCGAAAGCATCAGGGAATTCCTTCTGCTTTTGTCCTTCACCGAAGGGAGCTCGGTGCCGGTCATACCAGTCCATGATCTCGGCCATGTCGATGCCGTCATAACCGATCTTTTCAACTTTAAAATTCTTCAGGAACTGTTCCCAATCGCCCACCACTTTTGTTTGGATCTCGGCAGGTGCAGCTTTAATGACTTCGTTCGTTTGCCAGTGTGACCATTTTGAAAGGAGAGGGGCATCTCTGCGTGCTCTTTTCAGGGCACTTGCGGCTTCGTGCGATTTCTCATTTATATGGCGCCTAATTTCTCTCTCAATCGCGTCCGGCAAAATCAATATGAGTTTCTTGATTGCCGCGACGGCTACGAACGTCTCCAGGACTGGGGACGAGAAGTTGTACCCGTATTGGTCGAAAATACAAGTGTCAATTAGAATGTTTAGAGGCGTTGGCATGGCTAAAGGGCGAAGGTTTGATTAGCGGTATTCCCCACACGCGCAGTCGGTGGGAAAGGCTATCCAAATGACCCCCGGCGGTGGCATGGACGATGAAAACCTCATTGGCCAGGGCGGCGACAAATTCATTTCGCCGGGTGGCCAAATCGGCAGTGACGCGGTTCTCCCTGGCGGTGAACGGCGAAAGGACCAGCAAGCGGCCGGCGGCCAGGGGTTGTTGCCATTCTGGGGGGACTCGCCGGGGCAACGAGCGTGCCGGACAAATGATTATGGGCTGTGTGCCGCGCAGCAGGATTTGCAGGCATTCCTTTTCCACGGGCGAATGGAATCCGCTGATGACGCACCGACCAGTGTCGCGCCACTTGGCGGCCTGGTCGTACGTTGCCAGGATGACCTTGCCAGGACAGCGGGAAGAGCAGAAAAGCGCGGTTTTGGGAAGGGCGAGCAGGTCGAGGTTGCCGAGGACTGAGATTTGCTTCGGCGCATTGTTTTCCAACTGGCGCGCGATCCGATGTGGATAACCGGCATCCGACAGCCTGATTTCAATTGGATGCGTTGCGGTAGGTTGGGGATTTCCTGCTCTAAACTTCCCCGATACTACAGATTCGCTGGGATTTGACGGCTTCCGCCGCGGTTGTGGCCGGCAGATCATGTAATTCCCTTCAAGTATTCAAGCAGTTCCTCTGGGGAGCTGCCGATATAAGTGGCATAGACTTTGCCAAATTCGAGCGGCTTGTTGCGCATCTTCTGCGCCATATATTTATCGCAGAATAACGCGTCGCAATACGGCAATGCCTGCGCTGCGTGAAGGAAGTCGAGCATATCGTTCGGTTGTACCTTCCTGTTTGTTTCGAGCGCGATCGCTGCGCTAAGGCCTGCGACCACTTCCAGGGAGGGTACAGCTCTTAGGTCGCGGCCGACATAAAGCGGGCCGAGCACGGCCGCAATATGGTCTGCGGGGGTTCCAGGAAGGCCACGACACATCGCGAACCACTTCAAAAACTCATCTTTCAACGCACCGAGCAGGTCAGCCCGATAACTTTTTGCCAACTCCTCAAACTTTGGTTTCGTCTCGGGGGGGTGGGTTTTTCTTTGATCGGCTGCTTTTACCCAAGCGGCAATCCCTTCGTCCGGAATCGGAGTCCAATCCGGCATGGCTTGATACTCCGCGAAGGTCATATTCCACCGCACATCGATGTAGGCCTTCACCATCGCCACACTGTCTTGCCCGGGCAAATGCGGAAAAGTGACTGTGTGCTCCCCCGCCCAGTAACCGGTTTTGGTCCAAATAGGAAACGTCGCTTCGTTGGCATCGCCGCCTTTCAAAGTCCGATAGACATGCCGTGCAAATTCCATCTCGATCAGGTGCAGCCAATTCTGAATGCACACGCCACCACTCAGGTAATCCATCATCCGAGCAGTTTTGAGGCGAGTCGAGGTATCGCTTTGCTTCATGAGCTCCTCGAATAACGCTGAACTCATGGGGCAGCAAATGCGTTTCTTTTGCCTCAGCAATTCCAGCAACCCCAAGATTTCGTCGTAAATTGGAATGAGCAATGGGCTCTGGACGACCACATGACGCAGGTTAACCCAGTATTTTGTGTCTAAATAAATTAACTCTTGATCCTCCAGTTCCCCTGCGAGATCGGCCCCCTTCTGGCCGAGATACTCCTCTGCGGACAATTGCGGATCGCCGCGGTGCTTATCGGCAAACTCCTGCACCCGACGTCGAAAATCAACCGTTGCAAACCATTCTTCCCACTTGTCGCTTTTTCCCTTTTTTGCAGGATGTTCAAGCGTCGGCGGTTGCATCCGAAACAAATCTTCGATTGTGTTCTCGCTCATAAACCGTTCCTTGGCCCGGTTGAAATCAACTGTGCCTATGTTGCGGCACGCGTCCTCAAAGAAATCCAATGCTCCGCCGAGGCCATAGTTGTTTTCAAACTCAAAGAACCCTCGCTGTTTTCCAGCAGCACCGACCAGGAAAAGATGCCAATGTGTTTGTGCTGACAGATTTCGCCACAGCCTCATTTGTGTTTCATTCTTCGGGTCAAGGTAGCAATCCCACGAGCTCAACGGTTCAGCCGGGTTCGCTGGGTTTTCGACCCAAAAAAGGATGAAAGCCAGAGGGCCGAAATCATTGCACGCATAACCGTTTTTCATCATCAGGCTGAACGGTTTCGTCTGGCTCAATTCGTCCATAAACGGCGTTTGGTCGCGCACAAACAGGCCCACTTCCTCCCCCGCTGCCGGGTCAAGTATCACAGGCAGCGGCAGAAAGCCGTCGCGCATTCCCATGTAGTCATCAAGCGCCGGAATTTCAAATCTGGTCAGCCCGTGTCGCCATTTGTTTTGCTTTTGCTCGCTCATGAATTTGGCACGGGTGGAGCGGGCCAGATGAGGTTGCAAAGACCGAAGAGAAGCTTGTGTCTTGCTTCGACCTCGTCCGGTCCAAACGTATCAAGTGGCCGGAACGCAAGAGTGCTCGACGCAATAAATCGGGTAAAATCCAACTTGCTCTTGTAGCTGTCCGCCCGGAGGGTTTCATTCCATATAAGCGTGTTGGCATAGGTCGCCAACTTTTTGGTATAGGGTTCGTCTCCGCTGGATTGATTGTCCTGACCGCGCAACAGAAGCGTGGCCCCAAGGCGGTTGCGCTCCTGCTCGAAGCGCTCCTGGTCTTTTTCAAACAGCGCGACATTCTCGTCGTTGCGGGCCAAGATGTGCTCGATGTGGAATCCGTTAACGGCACCACGGCGGGTCACTAGGTCCTGAAGCGAATGGCGCATCTGCTGTTTCGTCTTTTGTGCGAGGAGCATTTCCACCCGCGCGAAGAGATAGCGTGTAAAACGCGTGTTCAACCGGTCAATAGACATGGGCTTGAAGAGCGTGTAGTTGAAGGATTCAAGGTCCGGTATACCCCGGCGCTCCTTCAATTCTTCGACGAGGTGTTTCTGGAAAACCGCCGGAATCTCCACCGCTGGTTTGCCGCGAATCTCAGCGCTGATGTCGAAAAGCCGGGCGGTGTATTCATTGGAGTCGTATGCACCTTGGATTTGCAACAGGGAAAACAGCCGGTCAAGTCCCGTGGCCACGGCCTGAATTTTAGTGGTTTCCTCAGGGTCATCCACCGTGCAGGCCGAAAGCACGAGCATGAACTGATTGTCCTGTTCATTAAGCCGGTTGCAGAAGACGGGGCGAAATTGTTCTGTCTCTTCCTGCGTCGCTTTCCATAACCGGCTGTAGAGTTCTGTGTAGTATCTGAAAGGCCCCTTGAGAAATGCCTTCACCTCGACGGCGTTATGATCCAGCTTTAGATTTGCGTTCAGATCCGCCTTGAACATTTCGCGGTGATAGTCGCTATCAAACCGCTGCCCGATCTTGCGGCTGTCGGCAAACTTGGCCTTGAGCCAATAGCGGAAAAAATCGTCAATTTCGTCGTCACGATGCTCGTTCACCTCTTGGAGCCGCTCCTCCCACAATTCGTTGAACTTGCCGCCGTCCAACTCTAGCTTGTCAATCTGGCCGAGCAGTTTGCCCTTGAGGATTTCGTAGGGTTTGAGCCGCACGCCTCGATCATTGATTACCTCAAACACCATGGGAACGTGTGTGGTCTCGACCGACAGATTGATCATCACCAGGCGAAACAGAAAGTAGTGAACAAAGGTCTCAAACGTATGCTTGTTCTTGAGCCTCTCATCCAGCACTGTGCTGATTGTCACAAAGTTTTTGACCATGTTGACTGCGGTTATGCCAGAAGTGGTTTCAATCGTATCTGGCTCGGCATCATCCATGAGCGCTTGGAACACATGGATATGTCGGACATGATTCATCCAGAAGTCGTGTTGTGTGCCGGAATAACCGGCGATTTTCTGCACTAACCATGCTTCAGTTTTGGATCCAAACTTTTTAGCCAACCTTAATAATTTCAGCAGAATCAAAGTTAAAGTTGTCAACCGCTGCTGCCCATCAACCACAAAATCACGGCCATTGACGTTGTTTGTTACATAGGTGTTCAGGTAATACCACGGATAACGGGCATTGATGTTCTCCTTGTTCGGATCGAGATCGGCGTGCTTGGCGTAAGCCTCGTCGAACTGGTAAAAGACATCGTCCAGCAGGCGTTTCACCGGCTCCTCAGTCCACTTGTAGTCGCGCTGGTAGAAATCAATGAAATAGACCTTGTTTGAAAATGTCTCGTTTAGATTCTGTTTGTTCGGTTGAATTTCCATAAGTCATCGTTGATTGCTGTTTAATTCAATTTCCTTCGCCAGGAGAAGTCGGCGGAATGCGGTCATCGTCTGCGGCGGAGCATCGTGGATGTATTGCAACGCGCTGTCCTTGGTCGAACCGGTCAGGCCGTTTAAATATTCCAAAGCGGCGCCTGGTGTAAATGGAATGCCGATGGCGTCTTTGAACCTTGGCGGCAAAGCGGTCCAGATCACCGCGTCGAGGCCCTTCTGCCCCGCCCAGGCCCGAATTCGTTCGCAGCATTTAGGATGGCGTTTTACGGCATCGGAGGCAAAGCGCCCCGCGGCGATGTTGCAAAAACCGACGTTATTTTGCGACGTTCCCTCCCGCTCCTGCAAATCAGCGATAGCCAGCACCAAGTCATTTCGTTTGCTCAAGACGTGAAGGGTGGTGACTTCTGATCCCCGTTGCTCATCAATCACGAGCGTCAGGCAACCAGCGCGCACCCCGAGTTGGGAAATACGGGAAAATTCGATCCATAGTTTTGGGCCGTCGGGCTGCCACTCGCCTTCAATGGGCAGTCCCCTTGGTTCTTTGATTAGCGAACCCCATCCAAGAATAGCGATTTTCATATTGGTTCTCGATCGCTCGGCTCACACGTCATAATTCAAATCCCAGTCTGACATTAAACCTGGGGTAAATCTTTCGGAATGACTCTAAAATCGCCTTTCGAATTTCGTCCATCTGTTGAATCGCGGAAGGGCTTAGTTGCAAGGTGCCACATTCCGGATTGTCACAGCCGCACGAACGGATTTCACCCCTATGTACCAGGTCGTCAAAGGTTGCCCGCAACTTTGCGAGTTGCTTTTCAATTGCGCCCAATTCTATTTTGACCTCCGGCGATTTAATTGTGTGGCGACTCGGAATTCCGGCATCCCCTTTTCATTCAATTGCTTAAACTGCTTGTTCTCGAGGAACATTGGACCCGGCCTTCTTCTCACAATCTCCGGAGCGACTTCCTGTGCCCACAAATTTCTAAAGGAGTTGATCGATTTCAACGTGTAGCGGAGTGAGAGATATGCCAGCGGGTCCAATCGCCGACTCTCATTCAGCGCGCGCAAAGCCAATCGAGGTATTGGAGGCGCCTTCATGGTGTTGGCTGCAGATGAATGCCGGTTGCGCGGGTGACAAATTCCCCCCCGGTGACTATGGGATCGTGCATTAGGGCTGCTGAAGTCGGCTCGGTTTCCAGACTGGGATTCAACCTCGGAAAACGGACGAACACCTGGCTTCTCAGTTTCGGGAGGAATTTCTCATTTGCCAACTTGTTAGCTGGCTCAATCCAAAATGTAGTTGCGTTGAGCCGGGAAGCCGATGCAAATATGTGGCGAAGGCAACTTTCCGCCTCATCTATCCAGCGTCGACTGCCGCCTGGCGTAGTGGGAGCGCCCAGAAGACCTGAAAAATTGGCTCCAACGATGACAGGCACAACATGATTTCCAAGCCCTCTTTTCCAAACATCAAGCAGCTCATCAGTTGAAGTATCGTCCATTACGTCCCACGCAATGGATTCCAAAGTCGCATTAATGCCGTTTTCAAGCCACCAAGGCGCAAGAACCTGAAAGAGCCGCTTTGAAAGCGCAATTGCATGCGGGTTGATTTCGCCCCCAACCACCTCGATATCAATATCCAATCGCGGGAACACGGACGGATCGCCTAAACGTAATTGACAGACAAGGGACACAAGTTCTACGGCGGCAGCACCCGCCCCCAATGGAATATCCAGAAGTCGAATTTTTCCTCCCGAAAAAATTCGCGCAAGCGCTTGTCGGCTCGTTCTAAACGTTTGATGAGGGTCAAGTGTGAACAATTGAATTCGGCCACAAGAACCGGAAAAGCGTTTCGCAAAATGCGCGCGAGCGCCATCCGCACCCTCCTCCCCTAACTTCGTCGTAGGTGGCATAGCCCACGAGACTGTTGCCAGCACGGATATTAAAATCTATGTCCGGCAGGGGCTCAATACCAAGGTTGTCTCGTGATGCGTCCGCCTCGACCTGAGAGGCGAGTTTGAGGAACAGGCGCAATTTGCAGATTTCAACCGCCTCTTCCATGATGTCCACCGCGTAGAGATTATTAAGGATGATGGATTTCAGGACGAAGTAGCGACGGTTGGGGTGCGCGTCAACTCTGGTAAGAACTTCGGTGAATTTCTTGTGGTAGTTGGGATGGGTTTTGCGCCCGTTTTCACCCCACTCGGCTAGAAATTCTTCCATTCGTTTCAGGCAAGCCTCGTAGAGCGGTTCAAGTATGTTGAGGGCGGCGAAGATGAATGCACCCGATCCGCCGGTTGGGTCGAGTATGGTGATGGACGTGACCGGCTGCCAGATGGCCATGAGCAGGTCCGGGCCTTCGCAATACTGGATGACATCCTCCGCGAATTGGCGGAAATCAAGATTGAAGGTGATGAAGTCGTCGACCTGATGGACCTCCCCTGTAGCGAGCTTCTTTCGGATGGCTTCATAACGGAGCCGACGCGCGACAACTTCGCGCCATATTTCGGTGGGCAGGGCGTAGTCGCCGGGGGCGGGTTTGTTCCAACTCTTGCGACGCTCAATCAGGTCGGGCTTGGCTTTATCCAGACCGTTGGCAATTTCGGGCGGCAGCTTTTTGTCCGCACCATGCCGCACAGAAGAGTAAATGTAGCGGTTGGGATTCTCCCGGAGCATATCCCAGATGGTCGGGCCGCTGGTGTTTTCAAACGCCACCCTGCATTTAGCACGGGCGGCATCCAACAGGAAGGGCAGGACGGTGTTCTTGCTGATATATTCGGTGATGTCCTCTTTCGTGTAATACGCGCCCATTTGTTTCTGGTTAATGTATTTCTCGAAGATGTAGCCAAGGACGTCAGGATTGATTTCCTTGTCGCTCTTCAACGGGCGGTCGTCCAGATGCCACTGGTATTGATCGAAATAATTGAAGACGCGCTCGAAGGCTTGGTCGGGAATCTGGATGTCCTTGCCGTAGCGTTCAGGCTTTTCGAGTTCGTGAACATCGAACAGCCCGCCGTTGAGATATGGGATATTGCCGAGGAGCTTTTCGAGGTCCGGGGCGCGATCCTTGCGGCGCTTGCCGAAACCTTCATGGAACAGACGCAGCAGGAAATAGCGGTAGAATGTGTAGAACTTGTCCTTGCCCTGTTCCTTTTGGCAGCGGCCGAGGCGGTTGCGCAGATAATTGTGGTCGCCATCGAGAAAGCCCTTGCGCTGGATGAAATAGACAAACATCAGGCGGTTGAGCATGACGGAGGCATACCATTCGCGGTCGGCTATCTCGCCGATGCCGTCAATAAATTTGAGGAAGGCTTTCCGGTGGGTATCAAAATCCCGGTAAAAGGCCTTAGTGACGCGCTCGATGTCGAACGCGGCGCGGGCGCGTCCAGCAATAGTCGTCGTAAACAGCTCGCCGGTTTCCTCTTCCTCCAACGACACGTAGAGTAATTGGATTTTTTGGAGCAGTGAATCGCCGGGTTGGCTTCGGTGGAATTCGTGGGTTTTGGCTGAAAGCGGCTTGCCTGGTTCCCGCCTCACCCACATCCATGATTGCTGCACGTAATCTCGCGTGGCAAAGACGATGAGGTGCTCGAAACTGGTTTGGGTTAATGCCCGATCAAGTTTAAGCCGTGTCGTATGATCCGGCACGCCACCGTCTGCGCTATTACAAAGCCAAGCAGTAAAGCCCCGCTTTTCGGCGACCGCGGTGAATGTAAAATCAGCGTCTCCAGCACGCAACGTCAGTTTCTGCCGGCATGGCTCCCAACCCAATTCTTCGACGAACAGCTTGGCAACATTACCGCTCTGAAGCAGGGGCCGCGCGCGTTGGAAGTCGAATGGCATAGATCAATCTTTGCGGATGCCCAGCGAGCAAATGATTTTTGGTTCCCGTGACTCCACATCATCTTTCGGAATGCAAAGCCTGTCTTCTTCGTGGAGCGAGAGAACAAGACCAACAAGCTTTTCGTCGCTGATCCCTGTGCGAAGTTCTCGGTTGATCAAATCACGAGACGCCTCGGTCAGGGGCGACTCGTAGATTTGGTCGATTGCCTGGTGGAGCGGTTTGATGTCGAACAAGCTGTCCTTTACACGGGCAGTGTAATCCTTCAGCCGCTCATAGACGCGACGGCGCGCGCTGGTGGGTTTGCCGAGCTGGCCGCCGGTGGTAATTTGTTCGGTCTGGATGCCGCCGATGGCTTTTTGGACGAGCGGATGGTGATTCGCCAAGCGCAAGAGTGTTGGTGTGGACGGCTCGCAAGCCGCTGCACGCAGGATTTCGTGCTGGCTTTCGGTCACGGAGCGCCCTTCTTCATCCACCCAAGCCAGCGCGTCGTTGCCATCAGCCGTGCGAACATAAACCATGACTCCAGAAGTGGGCTGTGGGCCGGTAGCTCCAGCCGACTTGGCGGGGACGGCGGACAGGGCCTTCGTTGAGAAAATAACACCGGGTAGATCGGGGATGGTTTTTTTCAGCGACGGATCGGTGTCGCAGGCGTTTTTCCAAATCTGGTAAGCCAGCGAAGCCAGGTCCACCTCGGCGTCCGCCGGATCGTCCAAGATTCCGGATTTTTCGGTGAAAAGGTCGCGGATGACCGTGTCGTGCTTTTCGTCCTCAAAAAAGGTTTCGTCCGTCCCCACGACCTCAGCATTTTCGCTCAATCGCTGGCGAACACGGGAGCGCAGTCGGATGAGGCGTTCAACCCCCTCGGCCGGGACAAACGAGTAGCACAGAATCTCCTCGGCTTTTTGGCCGATTCGATCCACACGGCCCGCGCGTTGGATGAGACGGATGATAGCCCACGGCAAATCGAAGTTCACGACGATGGCGGCGTCCTGGAGGTTTTGACCTTCGCTGAGCACATCGGTCGCGACCAGAACCCGGAGTTCTTCGTCGGGTGAAACGTAGCTGGGCGACCCTTTATCCTGTGCCCGGTTGCTTTCAGGGCTGAAACGGCGCGCATACCGGGATGGGTCTTCGATATCACCGGTGACACCAGCCATGTGCTTGAGCCCGCGGGTCTGCAGCTGGGCGGCGAGGTAAGTCACCGTGTCGGCAAACTGGGAGAAGACGAGGATTTTTTGGCCGGGATGCTTTTTCGTCACCAGTTTGTGGAGTTCAGCCAACTTGTGATCTTGGTCGGGTTCCCATTGGCCAGCGAGTTCGAGGATGGAGAAAAGCCGTTGGGCATCCTGCCGCAGGTGTTCGGCAAGTTCTGGGATGAAGACGTCAGCGCGCAACCAATCAAAATTGCGGGTGTGCTCTGTCCTGAGCGTCTGATAGCCCGATGCTCCGGCTTTGGCAAAATCAGCCAGGGAATTGGCGGTGATTTCGGTTGGAGCTACAGCACCGGTTTCGTCCGCGCCAAAAAGAGTGCTGTCGCCGTCGTGGTCATCGGCGCGGGTATCGAACAGAGCGGAGTCCTGCGTGCCGATAGGCAGCGGAAGCCCATTCTCCAACGCGTGCAGAAATATATAATTGCGCAATATGTGGCGGCGGACGGAAAGGAGGAACGAATGACCGCTGCTTTCCAGCCGCTTGAATAAATTGGTCCGGCAGAAACCGATCAGTCGCTTGCCGGCGCGGGAAAGGTTGTCCATCACTTCGGCTTCATCCTGCGACGGTGGCACGTCGGATGTGGGTTTGAGATAATTGGCGAGGCCGTAGCGAGGAAGGTGCAGCACCCGGACGGTGTCCACCACCTTATCCGAATAAAGTCGGGCGTATTGGTCGTCCGGATCATTGTCACGAATCCGGAACGTAAGGGTCTTCGGCTGGCGTTTGGGGAAATGAAAACGGCCGCCGCCTTCAAGAATGAGGAAGCGACGGTCCCCTTTTGCCTTCGTGCGCTGGCAATTGGGACATTTTTCCTGGGTGGGCAGCAGCACCGTGGCACAGGTAGGGCATTCCGTGAAAGCATAGTTCCGTTCAACGAAGCTGCGGGTGCGGCGAACCATGAATAGACGCATCAACTCACGCCAGTCGTCAGCATATTCACTTTTTTCGAAGGCGGAGAGGCAATTGACCGCACATTGATGGCGCCGGGTAAACTCGTCTGGACGGCCATCACAGTCACGCCGTAGATATTCCTCGGGCCGGATGCCAACCACGTCATCTGGATTCATGAACAGGCGAAGCTGGTTGGCCAGATCAAGGTAGGCCTTGTTGTAGGGGGTGGCTGAAAGGAGTATGCACTTGCTGGCGTTGCGTGCCAGATAATCGCGCACGGCAGCCCAACGTCGGCCCTCTCGATTTCGCAAGTTATGGCTTTCGTCAATGATGACGACCCTGTATCGGCGCAGGTCAGGCAGGCTGTTCTGCCCCTGGGTGATGGAGACGACCTCAGCGATCAATCGGTAGCGATGGGCGTAGTCTTTCCACATTCCAACCAGATTCTTGGGGCAGAGAATGAGCGTTTCGAGCGAGCGGGGCGGGTCTTGGAACACACGGGCCAGGGCGGTGGCCATGAGAGTCTTGCCGAGACCGACGACGTCGCCGAGGATGACCCCACCCCGTTTCTCCAGGTGCCTGGCCGCGATGCGTACCGCGGCGGACTGAAATTCGAGCAGGGTTTCGCGCATGTCCAGCGGGATGGTGAATTCGGACAGGCCAGCGCGAGCCTCCTCCGCCAGATGATAAGCCATCTTGACGTAAATGTGGTATGGAGGCGGACATTCGGGCCGCGCCCAACTTTCGTCAATCACCTGGATAAGTTCCTTGGTGATGTCCACACACCAACGGTCCCCCCAGCGGTCCTTGAACCATTGTTCGAGCTTGGCGGTGGCATCGTGATCCAGAACGTCCACGTTGAGTTCGCCCTGGTTGGATAAACCCGCCAGCGTGAGATTGCTGGAACCAAGAAAACCGGTAATGGGGTTATTGGGGTCGGGACGGAAACAGAGGTAAAGCTTGGCGTGAAGGGTATGGCGAAGAAACAGTTTCACGACCACTTTGCTCGCCTTGAGCTGGGCCGAGAGGCGGCGAAGGCCAGCTTCATCGGCGTCGGTGGGGGCGCCGAAGGTGAGCTGGGCGCGAAACTCCTCGGCGAGGCGCCTTTTCAATCGGATGACCGCCTGCTGGCTGATCTGGTCTTCCTGAGGCAAAAGGCTGTAGGCGAGGCGCAGTTCGTCCTGCGCAAGCCGCTGCATCCCAACAAGAAGGCGGCATTGACGTCCCTCTCCCCCCGGCCATTTCTCGATATGTTCGTCAATCGCTTTCCAGCCGCGGAGATTGAAATAGCCAACGCAAAAATCCGCCCGGCCCGACACTAGCAAAGTTTGCTCAAGCGCGGGCAGCAGTTCAGTTTCGATATTGTCGAAAATGCGCGGCATTTTAAACCTCAGCCAACGGTGGAACCCGCGACCATTCCTCTCTCATGGTCGTCATGTGTGCCTGGGTTGTTTGGCAGTCCCGACATGGCTGGCGGATTATGCCACCGACCTCCAAATTATCAAACATATTGAAGGAAAGGGTCTTTCATAAGGCTGTGGCCGGTATTTTCTCGGGCGTGGCCCTGGGCTTGGGTGCCGACTTGCTGTGAAGGGTTACTTTCAGTAAATTGGACGGCGTCCGAAACGAATGGAGAAAAACGATCGAGAATTACTACTTAAATACTTAGCGTAGCTTCGGCTGCGGGCTGTCCCGAAAACCGCGAATTTTCCAAGCCCGTTACACAATCCACCGAGCACGCGCCCAATCGGGCGCGGCTTGGCGTGCTTGTGTAACAGGCGCTTCGCGGTGCCTCGGGACAGGGTGCGTTGAGTTCGCGCCCCTTCTATTTTGAAGTTTCTGCGGCCACGACTGGGCAGGCGGACGCAAGCTGAAAACCAGACGCAAACATGAAGTGAGGGTGTCGTTTTTGAAACGGGGAAGGCACATCCATGCTCTCTCGTGGGTGCTGGGTGCATCTGCAAACATACATCCTTCCAAATCGCGGGCGTTTGCCGGCCAGGTCATTGATGAACTTTGAACATGCAGATCATTCGCGCGGTGCCCGTGAGCGCCATTCAGTACGTAAGCAGGAACTTTCAACGGAATATTGAACCCCCGGACGAATGTCCTCATTGTCGCACCCAAAATACACTGGAAGCGCTCTGCTATTATTCCCGCAATGTTACGAACGTGGAAAGTGGTGTTCTTCGTATTTCCATTCGGCGGTTTCGATGTCGTGCTTGCCGCAAAACGGTCAGTATCCTCCCCTCATTTGTGCAACCATACCGCCTGGTTTTGAACGTCACCATAAGCGACTTCTTCGGGGGAACCCTCAGCACCAGAGCGCTTTCATGGCTTCATCTCTTAAAGCAGTATTGGAACCGCTTTTCAAAATGGCTTCCACGGGTCGATCTCATCGTAAGATCCGTGGTTGCACGTGCCCCGCCTCACCCGGACGCAGATGGATGGTGGGAGGTCTTGGCCGGGACGTTTGGGGACCTTGAAAGGATTACAGCAATGCTGGTGGGTCGATTCGGCGTCACACTGTTTGGTCGTTATCGCTGCCATTCTCCATGTTTTCCAGGGCCGCCGACGAATTGACGCGCCTCCACACAACTTATGTATTTCCCTGAAAACCAACGTCTGCAAAGGTGTCCACGCAATGAAAATGGTTTCTGAATCATGTTCGACCGATAAGCGGCGCCCTCTTGGAAGCGTCCGTTTCAAAACCAGGGAACTGAAAAGCCGCGATTTTGCCGCTGGCACTCGTGGCGACCAACTATATTTTCCATGATCCCCAACCAAACAGACTTACCACTCGGCCGCAGTGCCGCTTACGTGAGGATGTCGGCGGAGCACCCGCATCCTGTCGCCTGCGAGCAAATGGACGTTATCCGGGAGTATGCCAAAAGCCACGGAATGCAGATCGTCAAGGAATACTCAGATAAGGGCCGGAGTGGGTTGGATGATCAGGGATGCGGATTCTAGGTGCAGATGAACGAGCTTTATTCTTTATGAAAACCAATAAAACGAACCTGCCGCCCAACGATGTCGCCGCTTACGTGAGAACGGCCACAACGGACCAGCACTTGGCCAGCAACCAAATGGACGTCATCCGGGAGTATGCCAAACGCCATGGAATGCAAATCGTCGAAGAGTATTCTGACGTCGGCAAGAGTGGTGTGAGCATCCGGGACCGCGAAGCTCTGCAGCAGATGGTTCGGGACGTCGAAAGCGGGCAAATCAATTTCTCCGCCGTCCTCCTGCATGACGTCAGCCGGTGGGGGCGATTTCAGGAGGCCGATGAAAGCGCCTATTATGAATACCTGTGTCGGCGGGCCGGAGTAGCGGTTCATTATTGCGCCGGGCACTCTGAAACTGAGGTCACCGCCGTCTCCACAATCATCAAATGTGTCAAAGTATCCATCCGCGCAAATGAAAATGGTCACTGAATTGTCCTGGATTGATAAACACCGCACCGCTGGAGGCGATCTCTTCAGAACCAGGGAACTGGAAAGCCGAGATTTTGCCTTCGGCGCGCGCGTCAACGAACTTTATTTTCCATGAGCACCGCCCGAACAGTCTTGCCACCCAACAATGCCGCCGCTTACGTGAGGATGTCCACGGAGCACCAGCAGTATTCGACCAGCAACCAGATGGATGTCATCCGGGAATATGCCAAACGTCGCGGAAAGGAAATCGTCAAAGAATATTCAGACGAAGGCAAGAGCGGCCTAAATATCAAGGGCCGCGAATCCCTGGGGCAGATGATTGAGGATGTCCAGACTGGCCAGATCAATTTCTCATCCATCCTCGTGTACGATGTAAGCCGGTGGGGGCGATTCCAGGATGCCGATGAAAGCGCTTATTACGAATACGTCTGCCGCCGAGCCGGAGTTTCGGTCCATTATTGCGCGGAGCAATTTGAAAATGACGGCAGCCCGATGTCTTCGGTCATGAAAACCATGAAGCGGACGATGGCTGGTGAATATAGCCGCGAATTGTCAACCAAGGTGTTCCAAGGCGCCTGCCGGTTGATCCAAATGGGGTTCAAACAGGGCGGCAGCGCCGGGTTCGGCCTGCGGCGCGCCCTAATCGACCAGAACCGCCAGCATAAAGGCGTGCTGAAAATGGGGGAGCACAAAAGCATTCAAACGGACCGGGTGATCTTGATGCCGGGACCGGAGGAGGAAGTCAAAATCGTTCGGTGGATTTACCAGGCGTTCGTCAACGAAGGGAAAAACGAACTGGAAATTGCCAGGGCGCTCAATGCGCAGGGAGTGCTCACGGACTTTGGGCGCGCATGGACCCGTGCCACGATCCACCAGGTGCTCACCAACGAAAAATATATCGGCAACAATGTTTATCATCGCACGTCATTCAAACTGAAACTTAAGCATGTCGTGAATCCGCAGGAAAAATGGATTCGAGCGGACGGCAAATTTGAAGGCCTCATCGAGGCAAGCCTGTTCCACACGGCGCAGGGGATAATTCTGGCACGCAGCCGAAAGCTCTCAAATGATGAAATGTTAGAAAAACTGCGTGGCGTGCTGAAACAGCACGGGCGCCTCAGCGGAATACTGATCGACGAAACCGACGACCTTCCATCCAGCACGGCGTTCAGGTCACGTTTTGGCAGCTTGGTCTCCGCTTACCAGTTGATCGGCTACGATTCCGGCATTGACTACGGTTTCGTTGAAATCAACCGCAAGCTGCGCGAGGAGCACCCGAAAATTGTCGCATCGGTGATTCGTCAGATTGAGAGCTTGGGCGCGACCATGATCTTGGATGAGAAAACCCAGTTGCTTCACCTCAACAACGAACTGCGTGTGTCCATCGTGCTCTGCCGCCACTGCACCACAGGCTCCGGTTCATCGCGGTGGGTGGTAAGGCTGGATGAGGAGTTGAAGCCGGATATCACGATCGCCATTCGGATGGATGCCACAAATGAGGGCATCCGCGACTATTATTTCCTGCCGGCCATTGACATGACGTGGGAAACTCTGCGCGTCGCAGAAGAGAATGGTGTTTACCTGGATTCGTACCGCTTTGAAACGCTGGATTATTTTCTTGGCATGGCGGAACGGATCAAACTTGAGGAGGCTGCATGAATGATGAAATCAAAATGATACCAATTGATCAGATTCGAATACTGAACCCGAGACATCGAGACAGGAAAAAATTTGAAGTTATTGTCCAGAGCATCAAGAACTTGGGGCTGAAAAAGCCGATTCAGGTCAGTCTGCGCTCGGCCCAGGAGGTGGAGGGGATTGGCTACGACTTGGTTTGCGGCCAGGGCCGAATCGAAGCATTTATCGCGCTTGGCCACAAAGAAATCCCGGCGGTGATTGTGGAAATCTCGAAGGAGGAACGCTTGCTTCGCAGTCTGGTTGAAAACATGGCGCGCCGATACCCGGCACCATTGGCCCTGATTCGTGAAATTGAACGGCTAAAGTTAGCGGGGTACGGCAATACCGAAATCGCAAGAAAGCTGGATCTTGATAACACAACGGTCGCCGGGTTGATAGCCCTGCGAAACGCTGGTGAAGAGCGGCTTCTGGATGCGGCGTCGAGCGGGACAATTCCACTCGGCGTCGCGATGGACATCGCTAAGGCAAATGATGTGGAGACGCAACGTGAATTGCTTAAGGCCTACGAGACCAAACAGCTCAATCAGTTGTCCATTCGCGCGGTGAAACGGATAATTGACCAGCGACGCTTCGCCGGCAAGCACCGTGATATCCGTAATAGTGCCGGGCGGAAGAGGCTGACCAGTGCCGAAAGCCTGGTGCATGCATACCGATGCGAGAGCCAGAAGCAGAAGCTGATGATACGGAAAGCCAAGATTTGCGATGCAAAATTGGTCTTCATCGTCACGGCATTTGACAAACTTGTCCGGGATGAGAATTTTATGACCCTCCTCCGAGCTGAATCACTTTCCACCATGCCCAAATACCTTTGGTCGAAGCTCAACCCCAAACACAAGGAGGCCGCATGACAAACTTAAAGATCGGAGTCGAGATGAGGAAGATTCGGCTTTCACTTGCCGTCATAATTCCCATCCGCCAGTTGAAGGACCCGGAAAAAACCGTCCATCGATATAGACCAATCCGGGCATCAATCAAGGAGATCGGGTTGGTCGAACCGCTCATGGTCCATCCACACAAGGACCGGGATGGAACATACGTGCTTCTGGATGGCCATTTGCGGTTCTTCGCGCTGAAGGAATTGGGGGAGACGGAGGCGGACTGCGTCGTCGCCAACGACGACGAGAGTTACTTTTCATAAGGAGGCTGCATGACTGACGTAAAAATTGGATTTGAAATGCGGAAGATTCGGCTTTCACTTGCCTTAATATTTCCAGTCCGCCAGGTGAAAGACCCTGAGAAAACCGTCCATCGCTATAACACCATCCGCGCATCAATCAAGGAGGTGGGGCTGGTCGAACCGCTCGTGGTGCATCCTCAGAAGGGCGGTGAAGGAAAATACCTGCTTCTGGATGGTCATCTCCGTCTCGTTGCGCTGAAGGAATTGGGGGAAACGGAGGCGGACTGCGTCATCGCCAACGACGACGAAAGTTTCACTTACAATGCGCGCATCAGCCGGCTGGCGCCGATCCAGGAACACAAAATGATCGTGCGAGCCGTTCGGAACGGGGTTAAGCCGGAGCGAATTGCGGCGGCACTGAACATTTCCGTCAGGAATGTGCGCGCATCCATGAAGTTGTTGGACGGAATCCACAAGGAAGCCGCCGATTTGTTGAAAGACAAAGCAATCTGCCCAAAGGCCATCCAATTGCTGAAACAGGTTGGGTGCGTTCGGCAGATCGAAATTGCCGAGCTGATGGTCACCGCCAATAATTTCGCGGCGGGATATGCAGAAGCATTGGTTTTGGGCACCCCGAAGGCTCAATTGGCCCACCCGGAGAAACCGAAAGTCAAGGAGGGCTTAACACCCGAAGAAATTGGCAAGATGGAGCAGGAGATGGAATCGCTTGAACGCGACCTGAAAGCCGTAGAGGAATCATACGGGGAAAACGTGCTGAATCTGACTTGTGCCCGCGCGTACATCAAAAAGCTTCTCGACAACGCAAAAGTGGTGAGGTTTTTGAATGCCAATTTTCATGATATTTTCCCCGAATTCGAGGCGATCGCGGCCGCCGAGGCATTGTGATGTGAATCAGACATTCCATGCTCCGGGTCAATATTCAGCGTTCAGGTGCTTCTCACGCCATCGGAGGCTCTCAATTGCTGGATAGAATTTTTCTTCGGTCGGAGGGATGACGGGCTGGTTGCTGAAGGCCACAAGGTCCCTCTGGCCTTCAATGCGGGCATCCAAGCCTGGGCCGACGCGCCAGATGCCGGCTCGGTGCTTGGAATCCGGACAGGGTGCGATGAGGCGACGGTCCATGGCCCAGTGATGATTGGGGCAGAGGGCCACGCCGTTGTCTGGTTTGTCGTTACGGCTGACACCAAATGGGATGATATGGGCAGCCTCCACCAGGGACAGGTCGTCGCTGATTTTCACGCGGATGCCACATGCCGCGCATCGGTAGTCATAGATTTCAAGGATGGTGTGCCGGAAGGCGGCATCTCGGCCTGGCGGCTCGTCGCGCAAAACATCTTCTTTCGAAGGGACGGCCTTTTCGCCTGCGATGGCGGCGAGTTTGTCGCGGTGCTCTGGGAAGTACCGAGTGACCAGGGCCTCGCGCAGGTGGTGGCGGGATTGGGCATCGGTGAGGAACCCGTTCCAGAGGTTATCGTCGAACCGGCCGTAAATTTCTCCGAGCGCTTTTAGGGTTGGCATCCGTGAGGCGTTGCCGGGTTCGTATGGTGGCCGCTCACCAGGTTTGGGCACGAGCTGCCAAAAGCCATCACCACTGAGGTGGTAAAAGGGATTCTCGATCGTGGGCTGGTCGTCGCGCTGG
>Ga0302320_10004738_pt1 | contig 30761 bp, 24 predicted proteins | sample Bog_T0_3_FD_202130 | JGI IMG/M metagenome (GOLD analysis project Ga0302320, IMG submission 202130) | Peat permafrost microbial communities from Stordalen Mire near Abisko, Sweden - Bog_T0_3 | ecosystem: Environmental > Terrestrial > Soil > Wetlands > Peat | place: Sweden: Abisko, Stordalen Mire... | reverse complement strand
AGGCGTGCATCTTGATCGCGCCCAGCAGTATGCCGAATCCGCAGTCGATGCGGTGGTGGCTTCGGTGCGCAACATTTCCCTCGATCAACTGAATCAGCGCGACCTGTTCATGGTGCCCTCTCTTTTCGCCTACTGGGACACGCTGGGCTGGGTCTACTTCGCCAAGGGTGACTTAGCAAACGCAGAAAAGTATGTGAGCGCGTCGTGGATGCTGGGCGGACATTCCGAAGTCGGCGATCATCTGGGCCAGATATACGAGAAGGAAGGTAGAAAAGACGATGCCATCCGCGCCTATGCGACGGCGCTCTCGGGAATCCGCCCTAAGCCGGAGACCAGGGCACATCTTGCGGCGCTGGTCGGCGAAAGCAAGGTTGACGCCCTGGTCAACAAACATCGCGAAGATTTATCGAATATGCGCACTGTAAACGTTGGCTCGGGCCCGAAAGACGCGGCCAGCGCCGAGTTCTTCGTGTTGTTGAAGCCGTCGGGCAACGGTGCGGTTGTGGATGGAGTGAAGTTCATCAGCGGGGACGAGAAGCTGAAAGTTCTAAGCGACGGTTTGCGCAACGCGAAATACAACCTGACTTTTCCAGATGATGCGCCAGTGAAGATTTTGCGCCGCGGTGTCGCGTCATGTTCCAAGGTGGACGGCAAGTGCATGTTCGTCATGATGCTGCCGGAGGATGTGCACACTGTGGATTGAATTGCCTGTGTAGCGCGCGCGCCCTCGCCCGCGAGGACAAAATCAATGCTGTGTCCGCTCAAACCAATGCGCCAATCGCTGCACCAAACTTTCCGCGCGGAAATTGCCGGCGATTTGTAAGCCGATGGGCAATCCCGTTTTCGTGAATCCGCAGGGGACGGAGATCGTGGGCAGTCCCCAGACGTTGAACGGTCGCGTGTTTCGCAGCAAGAGAATCTCTCGCGGCCGCAAGTCGTCAGGATTTCGCGCCAGATCGGCGATGGACGGCGCGGGCTGGGGAGTTGTGGGCGTAATCAGCAAGTCCAGGTCATCGAAGATGCGAACAATTTCGCGACGAGACTGCACCAGTTCCTCACGCGCCGCGGTGATTTCTTCCCGTGTAAGTTCTTCTCCGCATCGAAGCCGCCGTAGCGTTTCGGGCTGATAAAGATCGGCGCTGCGCGATATATTTTCCGCATGCATAGCCCATGCTTCCGCCGCCAGCAGAACTCGCCCGCCGGGGTCGGGTATGTCGAGTTCCCGCGAGTCTCGAAACTCAGAGGACAAGACCTCACGCGCTTGCTTGAAACTGGCTTGTACTTCGGAATCGAGGTCTTCGAGAAATAATCCCTGCGGAAATCCTAAGCGCAACTTCGACGAGGGCGCTTCTGCGAAATCCATCCCGGGCCAACCCGAAATCGCTTGCAGAATAATCGCGGCGTCTTCAACGCTTCGGGTGAGCGGGCCCACATGATCGAGCGACGGCGCCAGCGGGAGCACTCCATGCGTACTCACCAGACCGTAGGTCGGTTTGAGCCCTACGATGCCGCAAAGCGCTGCGGGTTCGCGGACTGAGCCTCCGGTGTCGGTGCCGAGCGCGCCGAAACACATGCCGGCGGCGACTGCCGCGGCCGATCCGCCCGACGATCCGCCGGCGATATGGTCGGAATCGCACGGATTCCGCACGGGGCCAAAGCAGCTAATCATCGAGCTGCCGCCATAGGCAAACTCGTGCATGTTTTGCTTGCCTAACAAAACGGCGCCCGCATCCTTGAGTAGGCGAACGACCTCGGCATCTTGCCCGGGAACGCGATCGCGATAGAGGTTGCTGGCCGCGGTAGTCCGAACTCCTGCGGTGTCGATCAAATCTTTCAGCGCCAGCGGAATGCCGTGCAAGGGGCCGCGCCAGTCGCCCTGTGCGATTTCCTTTTCAGCGAGGCGCGCCTGGGAAAGGGCGGACTCCGCAGTCACAGTGACGAACGCGTTCAGCGTCGGATTGAGCCGCGCAATCCGCGCCAGACACTGCTCTGTCAGCTCGACCGGCGAGATTTCTCTCCGACGAACTTGTTTACTTATTTCCGCGATTGTCGGAAACGCCGTCAGCGCTTTATTAGATTTCTGCGTCATTCGCGCCAATCCAATCCACAACCCAACCGCAAGTCTATAATCGGAATCGTAGGGACTGCACCAGGAACGGAGACGTTGCCATGCCGCAAATGACCGAAACCCTCGCTGGAACCCAAGCCTTTCTCGTCGATGGAAAGTGGATCGAAGAAGGCGATCCGGTGGAGATTAAGGCTCCATTTGATGGCAAAGTCATCGGCACGGTTCGGCAGGGCAGGCGCGAACACGCCGAGCAAGCCATCGCAGCTTCGGTAAAAGCTTTTGGAACTACGCGCAGGCTGCCTGCCTTCGAGCGGCAGCGAGTATTGCGCAGCATTGCACAAAACATCGGCGCGCGCAAAGAAGAATACGCCCACACCATGGCGCTGGAAGCGGGCAAGCCCATTCGCGCAGCGCGCACTGAAGTCGAGCGCGCCATCTTCACATTTCAGGTCGCCGCGGAAGAGAGTACGCGTATTTATGGGGAATACATTCCGCTCGACTGGCAGGAGTTTACCGCCGGCCGCTGGGGCATGGTGCGCCGCTTTCCGCTAGGGCCCATCGCAGGCATCACGCCGTTTAATTTTCCCCTGAATCTGGTGGCTCACAAAGTCGCGCCAGCCATCGCCGCGGGATGCAGCATGGTGCTTAAACCCGCGCCACAGACGCCGTTCACGGCGATGCTGCTGGCGGAGTCGGTGCAGCAAGCGGGCTGGCCCGACGGCGCGCTGAACGTTCTTCCGCTGTCGAACGAGGATGCGGGAATTCTGGTCAGCGATGATCGCATTAAGCTGATCAGCTTCACCGGCAGCGCCGGGGTCGGCTGGGACATTAAGCGGCGTGCGGGCAAAAAGAAAGTTGTTCTTGAATTGGGCGGCAACGCGGGGGTAATCGTCCACAGCGATACCGATCTTGCTTACGCCGCCGAGCGCTGCGTTGCGGGAGGTTTCGGTTACGCCGGGCAAACCTGCATTTCCGTACAGCGCATTCTGGTGGAGCGTTCGGTCAGCGCCAAGTTTATCGAGTTGCTTGTGGCTGGTGTAGAGAAGCTGCATTCGGGCGATCCGCTGGATGAAGCGACTGATGTTGGCCCGCTGATTCGCGAGTCTGACGCGATCCGGGCTTACGATTGGATTCAGGAAGCCATTCGTTACGGCGCACGGCTGCTCTGCGGCGGCCATCGCCACGGCTCGATGCTCGAACCCACCGTGCTTACCGGGACAAAACCGGAGATGAAAGTGAACTGCCAGGAAATTTTTGCGCCCGTGGTAACGGTAGAGACTTACGACAATTTCTCCGACGCGATTCGTGAGCTGAACCGCTCCCAGTATGGCTTACAGGCGGGCGTTTTTACCCGCGATGTAAAGCTCTTGTTCGACGCCTACGCCGAACTGGAAGTCGGCGGCATGATCGCCGGCGATGTGCCCTCCTTCCGCATCGATCACATGCCATATGGCGGCGTGAAAGATTCCGGACTCGGTCGCGAAGGCCTCCGATATGCCATCGACGAGATGACAGAACCCAAGCTTCTGGTCATGAACCTTCGGTAGCTTCGCCAAATTTCGGACGCAGGTTTCGCAGGCGATCTGGTTTTCCATTCTGCTTTTCCCCTGAATCCCAATCTGGCTCATTAAAAAATTTTCTCGCCACAATCCTGTTCTTGCTTCTCATCAAACTGCTATACTCAAAAGTTTTCCAGGGATAATAAAAATTAAGCTTCACGCAAGTCATAACTCTGTTCATTGAAATGCTGGACGTTCCGGAAATCCGAAAGGGTTTCCGCGGCAAGACAAGTACGCCGTTCCATGCAGATATTTCATCGCAGTGCGAACACGATCGCGAGAGCCACAATCTTCGGCTCCATTTTTTTCATTTCCATTGCTCTTTGGGCAGTGCTCGAACTTGATCGTTCTCCTTATGTAACCTATGCGCATGTCGTGCGTCCGCAGCCCGTTCCTTTCAGCCACCAGCATCACGTCGCCGGACTGGGCATCGACTGCCGTTACTGTCATACGTCGGTTGAGGTTTCGAGCTACGCCGGTATTCCTCCCACCAAGACATGCATCAACTGCCACGCGCAGATTTGGACTAACGCCGCCTTGCTGGAACCGGTGCGCGAGAGCTATCGCAGCGGCAAGTCCCTGGTGTGGACGCGGGTCAACGATTTGCCGGATTACGTTTATTTCAATCACAGCATTCACATCAACAAGGGCGTAGGCTGCAATACTTGCCACGGCCCGGTGGACCGTATGCCGCTGATGTACAACGATGCGTCGCTCCGCATGGAGTGGTGTCTCGACTGCCATCGCGCGCCGGACAAGTACCTGCGGCCGCGCGACCAGGTATTCAATATGCGGTATGAACAGCCTTCGACGGCGCGTCCGATTAATTTTGAAGGCAAGGAATATACCGATCAGCGCGCGTTTGGCCGCGATTTGATCAAGCAATACAATTTACGTTCGGTGGCCGACATTACCAGTTGCTCGACCTGTCACCGCTAGAATTGCGCATTAAGAAAATTTCATGAAGATGGAAGAGCAAAACGATAAGCAGCACGTCGAAGCGGTCTGCCCCAGCAAGAAGGGGATCCTGGACCTCGAGACGGCGCGGGCGAAGGTCGCGGAGGCCAAAGGCCCTGAGTATTGGCGCAGCCTCGAAGAGTTGGCTGGCAGCGCCGAATTTCAGGAAATGATGCACCGCGAATTTCCGAAGGGTGCCTCGGAGTGGATCGACGAAGTTTCGCGCCGCGGATTCCTTAAGCTCATGGGAGCGTCGCTGGCGATGGCTGGCATGACGGCCTGTACCAAGCAGCCGCTGGAGCCGATTGTCCCCTACGTGCGGCAGCCAGAGGAAGTGATTCCTGGGCGGCCGATGTTTTTCGCCACGGCCTTCACCTTAGGTGGATATGCCACTCCGCTGCTGGTTGAAAGTCACCTGTACCGTCCGACGAAGATTGAAGGCAACAATCTACATCCCGCGAGCCTCGGCGGGACCGACGTTTTTTCGCAGGCTTCGATTCTTGAAATGTACGACCCTGACCGCTCGCAAGAGCCGGTCCATATGGGCGAAATGGGGACTTGGGGCGGATTGATCGAGTCGCTGACCGGCGCGTTGAATATGCAGAAGCCGCTGCAAGGGGCGGGCATTCGCATTTTAACGCGGACGGTTTCTTCGCCAACTCTGGCCGATCAGATGGCTTCGCTACTGAAGGCTTATCCGCAAGCTAAGTGGCATGTCTACGAGCCGGTGAATCGCGATAACGTGCGCGGCGGTTCGGCGCTAGCCTTCGGGCAGCAAGTGGAAACGCGCTATCGGTTGGATAATGCCGACGTCATTGTTTCTCTGGACGCCGACTTCCTCTATGCGGGATTCCCCGGCAGTATTCGCTACGCCCGCGATTACGCGAAGCGCCGCAATCCCGACGCCGGGAACATGAGCCGCATGTATGTCGTCGAAAGCGTGCCTTCGATTACCGGTGGCAAGGCCGATCACCGGCTTTCGTTGCAAGCGTCGAAGATCGAATCGTTCGCTCGGGCGCTCGCCTCCGCGCTTGGCGCTGGCGAAGGTGCGGGAACGGTCGAGCCTTCAGCCGCGAAGTTCGCTGCAACCGTGGCCAAAGATTTGCAAGCGCATCGCGGATCAAGCGTGATCCTTGTTGGCGATCATCAGCCTGCGTCGGTTCATGCGCTCGCTCACCTGATGAATCAGGCGCTGGGCAATGTTGGCAAGACCGTCGAATACACCGACCCGGTGGACGCCAACCCGATTAATCGGACGCAGTCAATTCAGGAACTGGTTTCCGACATGCGCGGCGGTAAAGTAGACATTCTCTTCATTCTCGGCGGTAATCCAGCCTATGACGCGCCCGCGGACTTAGGCTTCGCCGACGCGCTAATGAAGACCAACGTTCCGGTTCGTGTTCATTTCGGACTCTACAACGACGAGACCGCCGAACTCTGCCAGTGGCACATCAACGAAGCGCACTATCTTGAATCTTGGAGCGATGCCCGCGCTTACGACGGCACGGTCAGCATCCAGCAGCCGTTGCTTTCGCCGCTTTATAACGGCAAGAGTATTCATGAAGTGGTTTCGCTGATTGCAGGCCAGCCGCAAACTAGCGCCTTCGAATTGGTGCAGGCGTATTGGAAGTCGAAACACCCAGGTGCAGACTTTGATGCGTTCTGGCGCAAGTCGCTGCACGACGGCTGGATTGAAGGCACCACGTTCGCTCCGAAGCAAGTGAGCGCGAAAGCGGGCAGCGTTCCGGCGTCGGCGACCAACATCAATCCCGAGGGTTCGATCGAGATCAATATTCGTCGCGACGCTTCGGTATATGACGGACGCTTCTCGAATAATGGCTGGCTGCAAGAGCTGCCCGCGCCGATGACCAAGATGACCTGGGACAATCCCGTGTTGATCGGTCCGTCCATGGCTGATCGCTTGGGGCTGAAGAGTGAAGATCTCATCGAAATCGAGGTCAACGGAAAAAAGATCAGTGCTCCGGTTTGGATTCAGGCCGGGCATCCCGATAATTCCGTGACCGCGTATCTCGGCTACGGCCGCCGCCGTGCTGGGCGCGCGGGCACCGGTGCCGGCTTCGATGTGTATCCCATTTTCTATAGCGCCACGCCCACTCTGGCTGCGGGAAAGATTCGCAAGTCGGGTGGGACTTACAAACTCGCTTGCACTCAGGGCTACCAGACGATGGAGACGCAGAATGGCGATTCGCGTCCTCTGGTCCGCGTGGCCACGCTCGACGAATATCAGAAAGAGCCCAAGTTCGCGCAGGAAGACGAGCCGCCTGCCGAGCTCACGCTCTACCCCGGCTACGACTACAAGAAAGAGCCGAACTCATGGGGCATGACGATCGACATGAATGCCTGCGTGGGTTGCAACAATTGCATCGTCGCCTGCCAGTCGGAAAATAATATTCCGGTAGTCGGTAAAGAGCAGGTTGTGCGCGGACGCCACATGCACTGGCTGCGGGTCGACGCTTATTACCAAGGCGATCGCGACAATCCGAAAGCGTACTTTCAGCCGGTGCCCTGCATGCAATGCGAGAATGCGCCGTGTGAATTGGTCTGTCCGGTGGGCGCGACGGTGCACAGCACCGAAGGGCTGAACGACATGGTTTATAACCGCTGCGTCGGCACGCGGTATTGCTCGAACAACTGCCCCTACAAAGTGCGCCGCTTCAACTTCCTGCTATTTCAGGATTGGGAGACGCCGCAGTACAAGATGATGCGCAATCCGGATGTGACTGTGCGCAGCCGCGGCGTGATGGAAAAATGCACGTACTGCATTCAGCGCATCAACTGGGCGCGCATTGACGCCGAGCGCGCCAATGGTGGCCCGTTCGTAAAGGAAGGCACTCTGCAAACCGCCTGCCAGCAGTCGTGTCCGGCGGACGCCATCACTTTCGGCAACATCAACGATGCGACCAGCCGTGTGTCGAAGCTCAAGGCCAATAACAGAAATTACAGCTTGCTGGCGGATTTGAACACGCGTCCCCGCACGACTTATTTAGCGGAGATTCGTAATCCGAATCCGGAGCTTGAGGCATAACGCAGAACTAAGCAGAAGCCACCATCATGACGCCAGTCGAACAACTCGAACTCGAAGAGAAAGTCAGCCGGGCGCCGGTTATTGAGCCGGGGCATTCGTTTGCCACGATCAGCGACAAGATCAGCTCGGTCGTGCTTACCCGTCCGCTGTCGATCGGATGGTTGCTCGGGCTGAGTGTAGCGGGAACATTCGTCATGGTGCTCACGACGGCCATCGCATACTTGTTCCTCAAGGGCGTTGGGATTTGGGGCATCAACATTCCCATCGGTTGGGGATTTGCCATCGTCAATTTCGTCTGGTGGATCGGTATCGGCCACGCCGGAACTTTGATTTCTGCAATTCTCCTTCTGCTTCGCCAAAGCTGGCGTAACTCGATCAACCGCTTCGCCGAAGCCATGACGCTGTTTGCCGTCGCCTGCGCCGGAATGTTTCCTGTGCTGCATATGGGCCGTCCCTGGTTGGCTTACTGGCTGTTCCCGTATCCCAACACCATGAACTACTGGCCGCAATTCCGCAGCCCGCTGGTGTGGGACGTATTCGCGGTTTCGACTTACGCGACAACTTCGCTGTTGTTCTGGTTTGTGGGATTGATCCCTGACTTAGGCACACTGCGTGATCGCGCCAAGAATCTCTGGATTAAGCGCGTTTATGGCTTGCTGGCCATGGGCTGGCGCGGTTCGGCCCGCCACTGGAGCCGCTACGAGACGGCTTATCTTTTGCTGGCAGGATTGGCGACGCCACTGGTGCTCTCCGTTCACACCGTCGTCAGCTTCGATTTCGCAGTTGGCATCGTTCCGGGATGGCACACCACCATCTTTCCGCCTTACTTCGTGGCGGGCGCGATTTACTCCGGCTTCGCCATGGTGCTCATCCTCGCCATTCCGATTCGCAAGATTTACGGCCTTGAGGACTTCATTACCGAGCGCCACTTGGAAAACTCCGCCAAGGTCATGCTCGCGACCGGATTAATCGTCGCCTACGGCTATGTGATCGAAATGTTCATGGGCTGGTATAGCGGCAATCGCTACGATTCCTTCCTGCTGTGGAATCGTCTGCACGGCCCGTACTCGTTCTTCTACGACATGCTGTGGCTGTGCAACATCTTTATTCCGCAGTTGTTGTGGATTCGTAAATTCCGCCGCAATCCGATTTTGCTGTTCATGATTTCGGCCGTGGTGCTGGTCGGTATGTGGCTGGAGCGCTTCATCATCGTCGTGGTCAGCTTGCAGCGTGACTTCCTCAATTCGTCATGGGGAATGTATTACCCGACGCGCTGGGATTGGGCCGTGTTTCTGGGGACGCTGGGCTTCTTTACCTTCTGCATGTTCCTGTTCCTGCGGCTGCTGCCCTCGATTTCCATGTTTGAAATGAGCACGCTTTTGCCCGAGTCGAAAGTGAAGGAATAAAGACGAATGGCTGCGAGAAATCCCATTTACGGTTTGCTGGCTGAGTTCGAGACGCCCACTGAAGTCGTCGAGGCGGCAAAGAAGACTCATGCGGCCGGATATAAGAAGATCGACGCCTATAGTCCGTTCCCGATCGAAGAGCTTTCCGAAGCCATCGGATTCCATCACAACAACGTCGCGCTGGTAGTTTTGTGCGGTGGCATTATCGGCTGCCTCACCGGATACCTCATGCAGTATTGGATCGCGACGATCAGCTATCCCGTAAATGTCGGGGGGCGGCCGTTCCACTCTTGGCCCTCGTTCATCATCGTCACCTTTGAATTGACAATTTTGTTTTCGGTGCTATCGGCTGTGTTCGGCATGCTGGCGCTGAACGGCTTGCCCATGCCGCATCATCCCGTATTCAACGTGCCACGCTTTGAGTTGGCCAGCAAAGACAAGTTTTTCCTGATCGTTTTTTCGTCGGATCCGAAGTACAACGCCGGCGACACGCGTGCGTTTCTAGAAGGATTGCGTCCGGTCTCCATTTCGGAGGTGCCCAGCTAAATGAAGCTGAGCCTCCGCAGGATTTCTCCGATTGGATTGCTGGCTGTCTTCGCGCTCGCCGGTTGCCGTCAGGACATGCACAATCAGCCGCGCTTCAAACCGCTGGCGGAAAGCGATTTTTATTCCGACCTCCGTTCTGCTCGCCCTCCGGTCGATGGCGTGGTTGCTCGCGGACAACTGCATGACGACGTTTATTTCTACACCGGCAAGGTCGGCTCCAATCCCGGCGACTACATGCCTTTCCCAGTCACTGCGGAAGTTCTGGCTCGCGGACAGCAGCGCTTCAATATTTACTGTTCGCCCTGCCACTCACGCTTGGGTGATGGCAACGGCATGATCGTGCAGCGCGGTTATAAGCGACCGCCGTCTTATCACATCGAGCGCCTGCGCAAAGCGCCGCTGGGATATTTCTACGACGTAATCACCAACGGCTTCGGAGCAATGCCCGATTATTCGGCCCAGATTCCGCCGCGCGATCGCTGGGACATCGTCGCTTACATTCGCGCTTTGCAGCTCAGTCAAAACGCAACTACCGCGGACGTTCCGGCAGGACAAGCCGTTCCGTCGCAGCCGCCGGTGTTCCGTGGCGATCCCGGGTCGGGCGCGACGCTGCCGGAGTTACAGCCTGCCAATGCAGAGCCAGTCGAGGCGATGCCCGCTGAAACGCCGATGTCGCAAGGCGAACCCGCTGATCCGAACGTGATGAATTCCAAAGGAGAGTCATCGCGATGAGCGCAGCGATGAAAAATTCAGGCGGCGCGATCAGTACTGCGCGCGAGAGTTTGGCCACCATGAGCTTCGCGGCGCCGCCGGTGGTGAAGACCATTCAGCAGCGCGCGTTTGGGATTGGCGTATTCTTTGCCATCTTCGCGGGCATCGGCGCGTTCCTTCAGCCCCAGCAATTCTTCCGCGCCTACCTGCTCGGCTACGTCGACTGGCTCGGGGTGAGCCTCGGCTCCATGGCGCTGCTCATGATTACTTATATGACCGACGGCGTCTGGGGCAAAGTCGCGGGCCGCCAACTGGGCGCGGCCATGCGCTGCATTCCGCTAATGACGATTCTTTTCCTGCCGATCCTCTTCGGGCTGCCACGGCTCTACATTTGGGCGCGGCCGCTCGATGGCATCACGGATAAAAAGTTTCTCGCTCACTTGCAAAGCATCACCCAGAGCTACCTCAATCCGCATGGATTCATTCTGCGAGCGATCATCTACTTCACGATTTGGAACATCATCTCTTTCTTCCTGAGTAAGTGGTCGGCGGAGTTCGATCATCCGCCCATGCGCAATGGCGCGGCACGCTTCAAGAAACTCAGTGCGCCTGGGCTTGTGCTCTACGCCTTCACCATGGGCTTCGCCTCGATTGACTGGCTGATGTCGATGGATCCCTCGTGGATTTCCACTATGTACGGCCTTATCATCCTGATCGGACAATTGCTCTCCGCGATGGCGATGGTAGTTGTGATCGAAGCCATTCTGGCAAAGTATCGTCCCATGACGGAGATGCTCAAGCCCAGCTACGTACACGATCACGGCAAGTGGATGCTGGCCTTCATCATGGTGCACGCCTACTTCTCGTTCTCACAGTGGCTGATCATCTGGGCGGGAAATCTGCCGGACGAAATCACCTGGTACATGCGGCGCATTCATGGCGGCTGGGGCTACGTGGGAGTTTTCCTCGTCCTGTTCCACTTCGCCGTTCCGTTCGTGATTCTGCTTTCCCGATCGATCAAGCGCAACATCCAGAAAATGTTCTGGGTTGCGCTCTGGTTATTGTTCATATGTACGCTCGATCTCTTCTGGATCATCGAGCCGAATTTCTCTGTCACGTTCACTGTGACCTGGCTCGATATCGTTGTTCCTGTCGCCATAGGCGGCTTGTGGCTGGGTACGTTTGCCTACAACCTGGGTTCGCGGCCGTTGCTGCCCGCCTACGAAGTTCACTCTGAAGAAATTCTGGAGCCGGTTCATGGCGGACACTAAACCACACGCAAAGTCCGGCTTCGAGCGCCAGGATTTAACCGCTGGCACGGTGATCGCTTTTATGGTGACGCTGGTGATTCTGGCGGCGGGCGCCAACGTGGTTATCCATTACATGTACAACTTTATGGATCACTATATGGCCAAGCATCAGGACACCGGCAGCCCGTTGGTTGCGCACCGAAGTGAAACCAGAGAGACTTTGCCCAGCGACATCCAGAACTTTCCGCAGCCGCGCCTTGAGACCAACGAGCGCATGGAAATCAACGAGTTTCGTTTACACGAAGAACAGCAGTTGCACAGCTACGGCTATGTCGATCAGAGCGCGGGAGAGCTTCACATCCCGATCGATCGAGCTATGGAGTTGATTGCGCAGCGTGGATTGCCGACGACCCCGAAGGCTGGAGTCGAGCCGACTTCGGAAGTTGAGATGGTGAAACAGGCGGCACAGAAATCAGATACGAGCAACATGGCGGCTCCCAAGACACAGAAACAGTAGGGAAAAGTGAAAATCGTGGTACACAACTCGAGGTCCTTCGCGGTGGTTGCAATTGCTGCGCTCTTACTGTCTGGTTCGCTTTGGGGACAGGGCATGACCAAAGGCATCATGGCGCCGCCCTCCAATGTGAAGCCGATAGGGCTGAAGCATGTCGGGATTGAGCAGCACTTGGGTGAGCAGATCCCCGCCGATCTCATGTTCCGCGATGAGACGGGCAAAGCGGTTCGCTTGGGCGACTATTTCGGCAAGAAGCCGATGATTCTCAATCTCGTCTACTACCAATGCCCGATGCTTTGCGGCGAAGTGCTTACGGGACTTGAGAGCGCGCTGCGTCCGCTGAAGTTTGACGTTGGAAATCAGTTCGATGTCTTGACGGTGAGCTTCAATCCCAATGAGACGCCGGAGTTGGCGGCGCAGAAAAAGGCCGAGTATCTCAAGCGCTACAAGCGCGCGGGCGCGGACGCGGGCTGGCACTTCCTAACTGGCCCCGAGCCGTCGATCGAAGCCTTAACCAATGCAGCCGGATTTCAGTATGAATACGACGCCAAGACGCAGCAATTCGCGCACGCCACGGCGATCATGATTTTGACGCCCTCGGGAAAAATTGCACAGTACTATTACGGTGTCGAATTCGCACCGAAAGATTTGCAGCTTGGCTTGGTTGAAGCCTCTGGCAACAAGATTGGATCACCACTCGATCAGATGTTGCTCTACTGCTATCACTACGATCCCGATACAGGCAAGTACGGCGCGATCATTAGCAGAATTTTGAAGATTTCAGGATTAGCCACGATTTTAGTTTTGGGCGCCTTCGTTGGACTAATGATGAAGTTGGGGCCGGGCACTCGTAAAACGACGCCCCGAACGACGTAAGAGAATAAGAAATTATGGGTGAGACTTTTCCACTTTGGCCCGCGCGGGCTTCGACGATGGCAGGGACGGTCGACGCGCTCTTTATCTTTCTGACCCTGCTGTCGGTGGTGATGACGGTTGCGATTTTCGCGACGGTGCTTTTTTTCGCCACGAAATATCGCCGTCGCGCCGGAGTCGAAGCTGAACAAATCGAAGGCTCGACGATTCTCGAACTGGCTTGGTCCATCATTCCGATGGGCATCTTTATCGTCATCTTCGTGTGGGGCGCGGTGATTTTCTTTGAAGAGCGCACTCCGCCGATGGCTTCTACCGAAGTTTATGTGGTCGCGAAGCAATGGATGTGGAAGCTGGAACACGCTGAAGGTCCGCGCGAAATCAATGCGCTGCACGTTCCCGTCGGCCGCGACATCAAGCTCATCATGACTTCGCAGGATGTGATTCACGACTTCTTCGTTCCCGCATTCCGCATGAAGCAGGATGTTGTGCCGGGACGCTACACCACAGAATGGTTCCGCGCCACCAAGACCGGCACGTACCATCTATTCTGCGCAGAGTATTGCGGCACCTCGCACTCCGGGATGATTGGCGACATCGTGGTGATGGAACCCGCAGCCTATGACGCATGGCTGGCGGGCGGCGGAGCAACTGGAACACTGGCCCAGAATGGCTCGGCATTGTTCCAACAACTCGGCTGTCCGACCTGCCATCGCGCCGATGGACAAGGCCGTGGCCCGAATCTCGTCGGAATTTTTGGCAAGCCTGTGCAACTCGAAGACGGACGCACCGTCATCGCCGACGAAAATTACATTCGCGAATCGATTCTGGCTCCGGCAGCAAAAGTGGTCAGCGGATACAAACCTATCATGCCCGTGTTCCAAGGCTTGGTGTCGGAAGAACAATTGAGCACGCTCGTGGCATATGTGAAGTCGCTGAGCCAGGCGCCGTCGGGTGCGGCGGGTTCAAGTTTGACAACAGCGGCGTCTAGCAGTTCGGCAATGCAGAATCCATAAGGAAACGAAATGGCAACCGCAGCGGCAGTAAACGTCGATACAGAACGCGAAAACTATCTCAATAGTACGTACGGCATTCGTTCGTGGCTGCTCACCACAGACCACAAGCGCATCGCCCTGCTCTATCTGGTTTCGATCACGTTCTTCTTTTTCATTGGCGGCTTCTTCGCCCTGCTGATTCGCCTCGAACTGCTCACGCCCGCGGGCGATCTGGTGCTGTCCGATACCTACAACAAGCTGTTCAGCATGCATGGGCAGATCATGGTTTTCTTTTTTCTCGTGCCCTCGATTCCCGCAGTACTGGGGAATTTCCTGATCCCCATGATGGTCGGCGCGAAAGACTTGGCTTTACCGCGCATCAATTTGATTAGCTGGTATCTCTACATCATCGGCGGAGCGCTCATGCTCCACGCCATGGTACTGGGCGGCGTCGATACTGGCTGGACCTTCTACACGCCATTCAGCACGAGTTTCAGCAACACGCACGTCATCGAAGCCGGACTGGCGATTTTCATCGCAGGATTCTCGTCGATTCTTACGGGATTGAATATTGTCGTGACCGTCCATCGGATGAGAGCTCCCGGACTCACCTGGTCGCGCTTGCCGCTCTTCGTCTGGTCAATGTACGCCACCAGCGTCATTATGTTGCTCGGCACTCCGGTGCTCGCAATTACTCTCGTGCTGGTGGTCCTAGAGCGTTCGCTGCACTTGGGAATTTTCGATCCCACGCTGGGCGGCGACCCGCTGCTCTTTCAACATCTCTTTTGGTTCTATTCGCACCCCGCCGTCTACATCATGATTCTGCCGTCGATGGGCGTGGTCAGCGAAATCATCCCTTGCTTCTCGCGCAAGCGGGCGTTCGGCTATAGCGCCATCGCGCTGTCGAGCATCGGCATCGCCGTGCTCGGATTCTTAGTCTGGGCGCACCACATGTTTGTTGCCGGAATCTCGCTCTATTCCGCACTGGTCTTCTCGTTGCTTAGTTATCTGGTTGCTGTTCCCTCGGCGATCAAGGTCTTCAACTGGACCGCGACCATGTACAAGGGCTCGATCAGCTTCGATACACCGATGCTTTACGCCTTCGGCTTCATCGGCCTGTTCACCATTGGCGGATTGACTGGTCTATTCCTGGCTGCGCTCGGCATCGACGTCCACGTCACCGACACTTATTTCGTCATCGCCCATTTCCACTACATCATGGTCGGCGGAGCGGTCATGGGATACCTCGGCGGCATGCACTTCTGGTGGCCCAAAATTTCTGGCAGAATGTATCCCGAATTCTGGGGAAAGCTTGCGGCCCTGATCGTTTTCATCGGATTCAACCTGACGTTCTTTCCACAATTCATCCTCGGCTATCTCGGAATGCCCCGGCGCTACTGGCAGTATCCGCCCGAGTTCCAGGTGCTCAACGTACTCTCGACCGCGGGTTCAACGATTCTCGCAGTCGGGTATTTGCTGCCGATGGCCTACTTCCTGTGGTCGCTTCGTTACGGCAAAGTCGCCGGAGACAATCCGTGGGGCGCGGCCGGACTGGAATGGAAGACTTCATCGCCGCCTCCAACTTTCAACTTCGACTACGAGCCGGTCGTGACCTGGGAAGCTTACAATTACCACGAGATTCCTGCCCCTGAGGAGGTCAACGCGTGAGCGATACCTCGGTTGCCGTCGAGACCCATGAGAGTGAGCAGGAGCACCTGGCACTCCGCCATCACTTTGTTACAGTCGAGCAGCAGCGCAATTCCTCGCATCTCGCCATGTGGCTCTTTCTGGCGACCGAAGTCATGTTCTTCGGCGGCATGTTCTGCGCCTATTTGATCTACCGGATCTGGTTCTACGCCGAATTCGCCGCAGGCAGCCGCAGTCTCGACATCACCCTTGGGACCATCAACACTGCCGTTCTGATCTGCAGTAGTTTGACGGTCGCCTTAGGCGTTCGCGCCGCGCAAATGGGCAAGCGCAAGTTGCTGGTGGTTTTGTTGCTGCTCACGCTCGTGCTGGGCCTGGCCTTCCTCGGAATCAAGGGCGTCGAGTGGTACGCGAAGTACACCGAACACCACATTCCCGGCTCGACATTTAATGTGAGCGATCTGGTTCAAGACTATCCGACGTTGCATATCGATCCACGCCATGAGCAGATTTTTTTCTCGCTGTATTTTGCCATGACGGGTATGCACGCAATCCACATGATCGTGGGTGTTGGACTATTTTTATATCTGACCTATAAGGCGTGGAAGGGAACTTACGGGCCGGAGTATTACACGCCGATCGAAATTGGCGGCCTGTACTGGCACTTTGTCGACATCATCTGGATCTATCTATTTCCGTTGCTCTATTTGATCGACCGAAAACCATTGCACTAGCGATGAGAGAACATCATGTCTGAACACGCCACGTCTGAACATACAATGTCGGTTGGGATGTACTACGGGATCTGGATCACGCTGCTGATCCTTACCGGTGTCACCGCCGGCGTATCTTTCATTGATCTTGGGCCATTCAACACCATCGTGGCCCTGGTGATCGCCACGTTTAAGGCGCTACTGGTCGTTCTCTTCTTCATGCATGTGAAGTATGCCAGCGAAAAACTGACCAAGACGGTGATCATTGCGGCGATTTTCTGGCTGATGCTTCTACTGGGCTTGAGTCTCACGGACTACCTCAGCCGCAATCTTCTTTAGGAACTCGTAAGCGTCAGATTTCTTGCCAACCAAGTGCCGCGATTTGAGCTAGTCTGTTGCTTCCATGCCTGACGCGTTCGTCGAAATCGCGAAAGCTCCCAAACCATCCGCAATCGATTCGTCAGGACTCGAATCCGCTCTGAAAAAAGCTCTTCGCGGAGAAGTGCGATTCGATGCCGGTAGTCGCGCGCTCTACGCGACCGACGGCTCCAACTTCCGCCAAGTTCCCATCGGAGTCGTGTCCCCTCACGACGCCGACGATTGCGTCGCCGCGCTCTCACTGGCGCGGCAGTTCGGTGCGCCGATTCTTTGCCGTGGCGGCGGCACCTCTCTCGCCGGACAATGTTGCAATGTGGCGCTGGTGCTCGACTTCTCGCGGCACATGAATCAGATCTTGGAAATTGATCCGATGGGACGAATCGCTCGCGTCCAGCCTGGAGTCGTGCTTGACCGCCTGCGCAGCGCAGCCGAAAAACATCAGCTCACGTTCGGGCCCGATCCGGCCACGCATGATCGCTGCACTCTCGGCGGAATGATTGGCAACAACTCCTGCGGTGTTCACTCGGTGATGTCGGGAAAGACTGATGCCAACATCGAAGCGCTTGAAGTGCTGACCTATGACGGGGTCAGAGTGAACGTCGGCGCTACGCCCGACGCCGACCTCGATGCGATAATCCGCCAAGGCGGACGCCGTAGCGAAATCTATCAGAGTCTCATACAGCTGCGCGACACCTACGGCCAATTAGTCCGCGAACGGTATCCCAACATTCCGCGCCGCGTCTCCGGCTACAACCTGAATCAACTTCTTCCTGAGAGTGGCTTTCATGTCGCGCGTGCGCTGGTCGGCTCCGAAGGAACATGTGTCACCACGCTGGAAGCGACCTGTCGCCTGGTCGAAAGCCCGCAGCATCGCGTGCTTCTCGCGATCGCTTACCCCGACATCTATCAGTGCGCCGATCGCGTTACAGAAATTCTGGAGCACAACCCCATCGGTCTTGAAGGCATGGACGACTTGCTCATTGAATACACGCGCCGCCAGGGTCTCAACTCCGAAGGCCTTGCACTGTTGCCCGAAGGCGGAGGATGGCTGCTCGCCGAATTCGGCGCCGACTCGCCCGCCGCAGCCGAAGCTCAAGCTATCGGATTGATGACCGCGCTCAATCGCGGCCCAGGCGCGCCCAACATGCGGCTCTTCACTGACAAGCGTGCCATCAAGCGCGTCTGGGAAGTTCGCGAATCCAGCCTCGGCGCGATCGCTCACGTTCCCGGCGAAGCGCTGAACTGGGAGGGATGGGAAGACTCCGCCGTCGCGCCAGAGAAGCTGGGTGGTTATCTGCGCGACCTGCGCAAGCTGATGACCCGCTACAACTATCGCGGCACGCTTTACGGACATTTCGGCGACGGCTGCGTCCACAATCGCACCAACTTCGATCTGCAAAGCAAAGACGGCATTCGCGTCTACCGCCAGTTCATGGAAGAAGCTGCCGACTTGGTCGTAAGCTACGGCGGATCGATTTCCGGCGAACATGGCGACGGCCAGCAGCGCGCCGAACTGTTGCCGAAGATGTTCGGTCCGGAGCTGATCGAAGCCTTTCGCCGTTTCAAAACGATCTGGGATCCCGAAGGAAAGATGAATCCGGGCAAGCTGGTCGAACCTTACCGCATGGACGAAAATCTGCGGCTGGGAGCGGATTACAATCCCTGGCAGCCCGCGACGCACTTTCGATACGTAGAAGACCAAGGCAGTCTGGCGCAGGCCACATTGCGCTGCGTCGGCGTTGGAAAATGCCGCCGCGACGAAGGCGGCGTGATGTGTCCCAGCTATCGAGTCACTCGCGAGGAAGAGCACAGCACGCGCGGGCGCGCCCACCTGCTTTGGGAGATGATGCAAGGTGAAGTCATACGCGATGGCTGGCAGAACGAACACGTCAAAGAGTCGCTCGACCTATGCCTTGCTTGCAAAGGATGCAAAAGCGATTGTCCAGTCGGAGTGGATGTCGCAACGTACAAAGCCGAATTTCTCTCGCATTACTATGAAAAGCGCAGCCGCCGGCGCAGCGCCTATGCCTTCGGCAACATCGATATCTGGGCGCGGCTTGCGTCGTATGTGCCCGGTGTAGCGAACTTCACGACGCAAAAGCCGTGGGTGCGCGAGGTGGCTAAGTTCGTGGCCGGAGTCGCTCCGCAAAGAAATGTTCCAGCGTTCGCCCGGCAGAATTTTCGAAGCTGGTTTGGAACGCGAAAGAGCGCAGTCCCAGCAAATGCTCCGCAAGTCCTGCTCTGGTCGGATACCTTCACGAACTACTTTTTGCCAGCAACCGCGCAAGCCGCAGTACAGGTGCTCGAAGCTGCAGGATTCCGCGTGTCTGTGCCATCCGGCAATCTCTGCTGCGGCCGCCCGTTATATGACTTCGGCATGTTGGATCGCGCGAAACGCCTACTGCTGGAGATTCTCGATGCGCTGCAAGACCCACTGGACGAAGGATTGCCCATCGTTGTCTTAGAACCTAGTTGCGCCGCTGTCTTCCGCGATGAACTGCTCAATCTCTTTCCCAAAGACGAGCGCGCGCAGAAGCTCTCCCGGCAAACATTTTTGCTCAGCGAATTTCTGGAAAAGAAAGCCGCGCACTTCAAGCTGCCGCAACTTCCGCGCAAAGCCCTGACGCACGGACACTGCCACCACAAGTCGATCATGGGGATGAGCGATCAGGAAGCGGTCTTAACCCGAATGGGGATGGATTTCGCCGCGCCCGCACCGGGCTGCTGCGGCATGGCAGGGTCATTCGGCTTCGAGAAAGACAAGTTCGACCTCTCCCTCGCCATAGGAGAACTCGAATTGCTCCCTGCGGTCCGCCAAGCTTCACCAGAAACGCTCATTCTGGCCGACGGTTTCAGCTGCCGCGAACAAATCCACCAATGCACGGGAAGGCGCACCCTGCACCTTGCGGAAGCCATCCGGATGGGGTTGCACAGCGTGCAGAAGCTTTAGAGTTCGAGCGTCCCTTGAAGATAAAGGCGTGCCTGGCCGGCGATCTTTACGCGATCACGGTCCGTTTTGCAACGCATGGTTCCGCCGCGGGCGCTGAGTTGTCGCGCGCCCAATTTGTCCTTGCCCAGCCGCCCCGCCCAATACGGAGCCAAAGTGCAGTGGATCGATCCGGTAGCGGGGTCTTCATCGATGCCGATCGACGGCGCAAAAAATCGGCACACGTAATCTACATCATTCTCGCCAGGAGCTGTAACGATGGGTTGCTGTGCCTATTCTCAGCTGCGATTTTCTGCATGATCCTATCCGCAGGGAAGGCGGTGAGCATGCAGACCCCCGGCGGGATTACCCGCAAAAAGCTCATCCGTGAATACATCAACGTGGTAATACGGAATTGCCATGGCGCTCCTTAAGGTGCAATGCCCGCTCAGCGTATGTCTATGTTAAATATACACTTAGCTGCCGCGCCCCCTCCCCTCTCGCCTTCCCGCCCCGAATCTGGGACAATAGATGTACCGGAGCCGCTCCCCGCCGAGCGGTCTCGTAACCCGGTTCCCCGCTGAGAGCTTCTTATGAGCCCTGAACTACAGCAGGCCCCGACCATCGACGCAACCGCACCGCTGGAATCCACTTCCCCTGCAGTCGAAGCGGCCCTGCGCGGCTCGGTGCTGGTGCTCATTCAGTTTGATGTCTGCGAGGAGATTCGCCTCGACAAGCTGCGCGAAATTCTTGGTACGCGCTCCATGGAGCAGCCCAGCTTCAAGCATCCCGCGCCGGTGTACGTGCGCTATCAGCGCCCGCCGGTGGTGCAGGCCATCGATCCGCTGGTGCTGGAAAGCGGCGAACAACTTCAAGGTCAGATCAAGTATTACGATTACGGAGTCATCAGTGTGGTGTTCGAGTTGCCCTTCGCCGGCGGCTGGGAAAAGCTGGTCGGCTTGGGCAGCCGATGGGTATGGGACGTCGACTTTGGCGCCCACGCCACCCGCATGGTCCGAAAGAACCTTGAACGCTGCGCTCCCGCGTTGGTTAAGCCGTACGCCGAATGGCTGAGCGAAGACTACTTCATTTTCCACGTGCGCGAGATTGCAGGATCACCCTCCGCGGCGGAACTGATTCAGGCGCACGGCGGACACATCGCCCAAATTGTACGCGGAGAAAACGCGCAACTTTCCGACGGCGAGCGCCAGGAAATCTTTCAGTCCGGGATTTCGTACTATCCAAACGACCTCGCGGTCATCAGCTGGAACGCAGCGTTTCTTTATGACAGCGAAACCGGCGCCGCCCCCGCCATTCAACTGCTGGAGTATGCCAACTCTCAGCTGCTCGAATTTCGCCACTATGACGAGTTGCTGACCAAAGAACTCGAGGGCGTCTATGCCTTCCTCGACAAAGGCACCGGAATGCTCGCCCGCTGGAGATTAGCTCGCGCCGCCTCGAAGCTGCACACTGTGCTGCTCGACGTGAGTGAACTTACCGAGCATGCCGATAACGCGATTAAATTCCTCAGCGACATGTTCTCCGCCCGCTTCTACAAACTGGCTGCGTCGAAGATCGGCGTACCCGATTACAAAGACCTGGTCACGCAGAAGATTCATACGGCAGAAGAGCTCTATCGCTTCATGGTCGATCAGTTCAACCAAAGCCGCGCCTTCGTACTCGAAGCATTGGTGGTCATCATTCTCGTGATAGAACTGGTCTACCTATTCCACGGCAAACCCTTCTAGGGTGAGAGGCGACACTCCGAAAGGGATCGCGCAATCAATATCCGTGGCCTTCACCCATCTCCACTTTGCCGCGAAACATGCGATACACGAAAACAAAATAACCGAGCGCCAACGCCATCCCGATGCTCCACCAGATCAAACCCACGCCCAGTCCATAGTGCGCCGCCGCAGCCGTATAAATGGTCAGGCTGAATTGCGCGCCAGTGCTCGCCGGAAGCACCGCAGGATACAGAGCGAACACCGCGCCCACCAGCATGGCCACGATGTAGAGTCCCGAAGCCAAAAATGCGATCAACTCTTTCTCTCGAAACATCGCCCACAGGATCGCCGCCAAACTACCCGCAACCACCACCGGAACCAGCCAACCGATGGGATAAGTCCTGAAGTTATCCAGGATCGCCGGCTGAATCAGCAGCGTGAGTCCAAAGCTCAGTCCGGTCAGAACTAATTGCAGCGGCCACAGCAGCATGGCCAGCCGCCGCGAACGCCGCCCCAAGTCGCCACGAGTTTTCAGCGCAACGTAATGCGCTCCGTGTGCAGTAAGCGTAACCAGCGCCACCACGCCAGCCATCACCGTATACCAATCCAGCACGCCAGGATTCGCACTCACCCGAAAATCAGTCCACAGTGGCAAAAAGAAATAACCGTCCGCACCCAAAGGCACGCCGCGGATTACATTACCTAGCGCCGCCCCCAGCACAATCGTCAGCACGATGCTCGACGCCGAAAACACCACATCAAAAAAGCTCTGCCAGACACGATCGTGAATGTGCGCGCGAAATTCAATCCCAATCCCGCGGAGCATGAGCAGCCATAACACAATCATCAGCGGAAGATAAAATCCGCTAAAGCTCGAAGCATAAAGCAGAGGAAACGCGAAATAAAGTGTACCTCCCGCCGCGATCAACCAGACTTCGTTGCCATCCCATACCGGCCCGATGGCGCGCAAAATCATGTGCCGCTCTTCATTCGTCCGCGCGACCACCAGATAAATCACGCCCGCCCCCAGATCGAAGCCGTCCAGCACGACATAAGCCGTCAGCATACCCGCAACGATCGCGAACCAAAGCGTTTCCATGTCAGTCCTAATTGCCCAACGACGAACCTACGAAACTTCCACAACCTCAGCCAAGGCCGGCTGCGCCTCCGGCCCACGCTCAATCTCTCTATTCACCAGAAACAAAAACAAAATCGCCAGCACGGTATACATCCCCATAAATCCAATCAGCGTAAAAATGCCATTCGCCGCCGACACCGACTTCGAATAGCCGTCCGCGGTCCGCATCAATCCATACACCAGCCACGGCTGCCGCCCCAATTCTGCCGTCATCCATCCCGCCGTGTTCGCAATAAACGGAAACGGCAAGCTCAGCAAAAGTATCCACAGCATCCACCTCGCGGAGAACAGTTTCCCCCGCCACAACAGAAACACGCTGACCACCGTCACCGCGATAAAGATCGTCCCCAAGCCCACCATGATGTGATAGCTGAAATACAGCAGCGGAATATTATCCGGCCACTGATCTTTCGGAAACGCATTCAGCCCCTGCACCGTCGCATTCCACCGCCGATACGTCAGAAAACTCAGCATGTTCGGCACGCTGATCGCATTGTCAATCTTCCCCGTCTCCACATTCGGCTGCCCGATCAGCACAATCGGAGCCCCCGGAGCCGAGTCGAACAGCCCTTCCATCGCCGCCAGCGTCACTGGCTGATTCTGCGCCACCATCCGCCCCTGCGCATCGCCCGTTGGAAAAATTTGCAGAATACAGAACACCGCCCCCGCCAGCACGCCTACCTTCACAAACAGCCGCCCATACTCCACATGCTTGCCGCTCAGCAAATAAAATGCGCCGATCGACGCCATCACAAACGCGCCCGTGATGCCCGCGCCGCTCATGTTATGCGCGTACTGCCACTGCGCCCACGGATTCAGCACCAGCGCCCAAAAGCTGCTCAACTGCGCCGAGCCATCCCCCGCCCGCACAAATCCCACCGGATGCTGCATCCACGCATCCGTCGCAATAATGAAATATCCCGACAGCCACGACCCCAAAAACACCGCCATCGCCGCGCCCCAATGCGCCCACCGGCTCAGCCGCTTCTCGCCATACAAAAACAATCCCAGGAATGCCGACTCCAAAAAGAACGCGAACAACCCTTCCATGGCCAAAGTCTGCCCGATTACTCCGCCGGCAAAGCGCGAAAAGTGCGACCAGTTGGTGCCAAACTGAAATTCCATCGGAATCCCGGTGACCACGCCCACTACAAAACTCACGCCAAAAATCCGCGCCCAAAACCGCGCCGCCCGATCGTAAAAATCCACCCGCGCCGGATCATGGCTGCGCAACGCCAGAGTTTTCAGGATGACAATCAGCGGAGCTAGCCCCATCGTGAGCTGCGGAAACAAGTAGTGAAACGTAGCCGTAAACGCGAAGTGCAGCCGGTGAACCAGAAGCGCGCTATCCATAACGAACGATAACCCTCCGGGGCTTCCTGTCGTAACCCGCAATTATGGACCAGGCCCAGCCGAGCCAATGTGATGCCAATCACCACCCAAGGTGACGCAAGCCGCAGCTAGAAATTATCTTGTCATCCTGAGCGCCGCAGGACGGAGAGCGAAGCGATCCGTCCAGTAAGTCGAAGCACCCCTACCTCACCGGCGATCCCGTTCGAAAGCTACCGCCGCGACTGCCGCTCCCGCTCGACATTCCGCAACTCCCGCCGCCGCCCGGCATCGTCATACCGCCGCTGCTGATCCTCATTTTCAGGAATGACGGGCGGAACCGGCAGCCGCCGCCCCGCTCCATCCACCGCCACAAACGTCAGGTACGCCGAGCTCACATGCTTGCAGTCGTCAATCAGGTAATTTTCCACCCAGGCCTTCACCCCCACTTCCATCGAAGTATGAAAGACCCGGTTCACCGACGAGCGCAGAATGATCAGATCGCCAACATGCACCGGAACCAGAAAGTCCATGTGATCGATCGACGCCGTGACCACATAATTGCGCGAGTGGCGATGCGCCGCCATCGCCCCGGCCACATCAATCCAGTGCATCAACCGCCCGCCCAGCAATGCCCCAAGGGGATTGGCATCGTTAGGCAACACAATCTCATTCATCTCCGACTGCGAATCCCGCACCGGACGCGGCATGGCAAATTGCGCATTATCAGTCATGCCGCAATTGTACCCAAGTCCGCCGCTGCTGACGTTGCGACTTAGGTACACAAGATCGTGTGGGGCGAACACTCCTGTCCGCCGCAGTTGAAGTTGTTCTTGATTTTGATCTTGACCCTACGATGCCACCCACAACCAACAATAATCCTCAGGCCGAGTCACCCACCCGCGTCGCACAGGATTCTGGCCGGCTACTGTCGGACGCGATGAACAACAGTTGAAACCTTCGCCGACTTCCTGCTTCCATTCACTCGAACACTTCCGAAGGAATCCTCAGGAGCACTGTCTACTTTCCTCTCCCTCCCACGCCTCACAATTCCCTTGACCGCAGCGCGCTCTTCGGTGAAGACTGAAAGTGTAGTGTTTGAGCAGAGGCTCTGGCTCGTGTTTGACGGACGCGCGTTCAGTCCGCTCCGTTTTTTCTCAAAGCCACTCCCGGCAGCCCCAGCAAGAAAAAAACACCAGCCGGAAGCTAAAGCCTTTGTTTCACGGATTTTGACTCTAAGTGGTTTTATCCTCTTCCACTTGCAAAATCAAAACCGCCCAAGTCGATGATTCGATTGGATCGGGGGGGGGGGTAGGGGGTATCTCCAAACTTCCGCCACCGGAGATTCGATTCACTCAGGGCCTGGCGGAATCTTTGGCTGCTTGCAGGCGTTGCTTGAGGTTCTCGACTTGCTGGCGCATCCCTTTGGGCAAGCGGTCTCCGAATTTTGAGAAGTATTGTTCGATCAGAGGAATTTCGGCCAGCCATCCAGCGACATCGACATCGAGTAATCGCTCAACGCTGGCGGAGTCGATCTCCAGACCTTTGGTGTCGAGGTCGGCGGCTCGCGGCAATCGCCCAATCGGAGTCTCGACCGCTTCTACCGTACCGTCGCAGCGATCGAAGATCCACTCCAGCACGCGGCTGTTGTCGCCGTATCCCGGCCAGAGATATTTTCCGCTTTCGTTTTGCCGGAACCAGTTCACATAAAAAATCTTAGGCAGCTTCGCCGCCTCAGAGTGCTCGCCCATCTTCAGCCAGTGGCCGAAGTAGTCGCCCATGTTGTAGCCGCAAAACGGCAACATCGCCATAGGATCGCGCCGCAGCTCGCCGACTTTCCCGGTCGCAGCCGCAGTCGTCTCGCTGCTGACGATCGCGCCGAGAAACGTTCCATGCTGCCAGTCCAGCGACTCAGTCACTAAAGGAACGACGCCCGCTCGGCGGCCGCCAAACAGGATCGCGTCAATCGGAACTCCCTTAGGATCTTCCCACTCGGGCGCGATGCAAGGGCACTGGCTCGCCGGAACGGTGAAGCGAGCGTTGGGATGCGCGGCCTTGCGTGGCGACGCAGGGGTCCAAGGACGGCGGTACCAGTCAACAAGCTGCGACGGCTTCTCGGCGGTCATGCCTTCCCACCATACGTCGCCGTCCATGGTCATCGCGCAGTTGGTGAAGATGGCGTTATGGGACGCCGTCAGCATGGCATTGCGATTCGACTTCATGCTGGTGCCCGGCGCCACTCCAAAAAATCCGTACTCAGGATTGATGGCATAGAGCCGCCCATCTTTGCCGAACTTCATCCAGGCGATGTCGTCGCCAATGGTTTCCACCTTCCAGCCAGGAATGGTGGGAATCATCATGGAGAGATTCGTCTTGCCGCACGCGGAGGGAAACGCGCCCGTAAGATATTTCACTTTCCCGGCAGGATTGGTCAGCTTCAGGATGAGCATGTGTTCAGCCATCCAACCCTCATCGCGAGCCTTCACTGAGGCGATGCGCAGGGCGTGACATTTCTTGCCCAAGAGGGCGTTGCCGCCGTATCCCGAGCCGTAAGACCAAATCTCGCGCGTCTCTGGGAAGTGGCAAATGTATTTGTGCTCTTTGTTGCACGGCCATGTAGAGTCGGCATCGTTCGGCCCCAGCGGAGCGCCGAGGGAGTGCAGGCCGCGAACAAACTCGCCGTCTTTTCCCAGAACTCGCAGAACCTTGGTGCCCACCCGCGCCATCACATGCATGCTCGCCACGACGTAGGGAGAATCTGTGAGCTCCACGCCAACTCCGGCGATCGGCGAACCAATCGGTCCCATGCTGTAAGGGATGACGTATAAAGTTCGTCCCACCATCGACCCGGCATATAAGCCGCGAAGAAGCGCTTTCATCTTCGCCGGATCTTCCCAGTTATTCGTCGGTCCCGCTTCCTCTTTGGTGGCAGCGCAGATAAAGGTGCGATCCTCAACCCGGGCCACATCGCTGGGATTGGAGCGCACCAGAATGCTATTGGGCCGCAACAGTGGGTCAAGAGGAGTCGCCACGCCAGACAGCACCATCAGCCGCAGCATGGACTGGTACTCGTCGTCCGAGCCGTCGCACCAATGCACCCGCTCCGGCTTGCAGAGTTGGGCGACTTCGTCGACCCAACTGGCCAGACCGGGATGCCTGGGCTCGCTGCTGGTGGTCTCGATTTCCATGGTCAAAGCCGACATGGGCTTCTCCTGACTGAGGCTGAAGGTGAACCCTGCTGGGCAGGACACAACCTTCTATTGTCCCTCATTTTGAGAAATTCTTCCAAGGCGAGGTGACGGGTCGTATATCACCGTGGGCAATTTTCCGTGCTGGATTGAATATTAATGGCGGAAGCGAGTGGGAGTCGAACCCACCGGCGACGGGATTACCCGCCGCCCGCCGGTTTTGAAGACCGGGACGGTCACCGGACCACTCGCGCTTCCGTGCCGGCGTACCGCACCGGAATTACTTGGGCTGCTTGACCACGCGCAGATACGGCTTCAGCGTCTTCCAGCCCTCGGGATATTTCTGAGCTGCTTCTTCATTTGAGACTGCTGGGACGATGATCACGTCCTCGCCCGGCTTCCAGTTGGCGGGCGTGGCGACTTTGTGCTTGGCCGTTAGCTGCATGGAGTCCAGAACACGCAGCACCTCGTCGAAATTGCGTCCCGTGGTCATCGGATAGACCAACATGAGCTTGATCTTCTTGTCGGGGCCGACGATGAAAACGGTGCGGACCGTGGCATTGTCGGCGGCGGTACGTCCCTCAGAAGTGGTGCCGCTCTCGGCGGGCAACATGCCGTAGAGCTTGGCGATCTTCAGTTCGGGATCTCCGATCATCGGGTACGTCACTTTGTGGCCCTGGGTTTCTTCGATGTCCGCAGCCCATTTGCCATGGCTGGTGACGGGATCGACGCTGAGGCCGATGACTTTTGCGTTGCGCTTGGCGAACTCCGGTTGCAGGCCGGCCATGGTGCCCAGTTCGGTGGTGCAGACGGGCGTGAAGTCCTTGGGATGGGAAAACAATACGGCCCAGCCGTCGCCAATCCATTCGTGGAAGTGAATGGTGCCTTGGGTGGTTTCGGCGGTGAAGTCGGGAGCGACGTCGTTAATGCGCGGCATGCGCGCTACTTCGGCGGTTTCTGTGGTCATGGATGTGTCTCCTGAAAATGTTGTAATGAACTGCGAATCGTCAGAACCCGCCGTGTCCGCACTCGCGTAAGCTCCGAGTGTCGATTTTGTGAGGATACTTGGCGGCTTTGGGCGGAGTCAAACTTCATTGCGGAGCTAAAATGGATGGGGTCATGACCAACCCACGCCGCTACGCATTCTCACGAGTCGATGTCTTCACGGACAAGCCTTTCGAGGGCAATTCGCTCGCGGTGTTTACCGACGCGCGCGGACTCAGCGATCACGAAATGCAGCGCATTGCAGTGGAGATGAATCTGTCGGAGACGACATTTATTTTTCCGCGCGATACGGCAATCGAAGCGAAGTCGGGCGTCAAGGTTCGCATTTTCACGGTGCAGGAAGAGTTGCCATTCGCAGGCCATCCCACGCTGGGTACGGCGTTCGTGTTGCGGGGAAATACTACGTCGCCTTTGGTCACGCTGAATCTTAAGGTCGGCAGCGTTCCGGTGCACTTTACTGACCCATCGGACGGCTCGGCATTCGGCGAGATGACGCAGATTGATCCCACGTTCGGCGAAATCCATGACCGCGAAGCGGTGACGCGAGCGGCGGGCTTGCGCGACGGAGATATCGATCCATCATTGCCGATTCAGACAATATCCACGGGCGTGCCGTTCACGATCGTGCCACTGCGCGGCTTAGAAACGATTCGCAATTTGCGAGTCGATCTGGCCGGTGCCTCGGAGTATCTCGGCCAATCCGGTGGAAAATTTTTTTATTTTGTTTCGCGCGAGACAGTTGACGCCAACGCGAGACTTCATGCGCGCATGATTTTTTACAATGGCGAAGATCCCGCGACCGGATCGGCTTCGGGTTGCGCCGCCGCGTGGATGGTGAGTTATGGCGTGGCTACGCCCGACGAGCAGGTCTTGATCGAACAGGGTGTCGAAATGGGAAGGCCCAGCCGCATCTTCGTGCGCGCTTCGCGCAGGGATGACCGAGTAGTAAATGTGCGCGTCGGTGGAAATGTTGTTGAAGTTTTACGCGGCGAACTTTTCTTCTAAGTGGGAAGCGCAAATTTTCCATAAAAAATCGCCACCTGCATAACCACAATAAAAATGCAATGGAGCAATCCTGCCATTGGCATCGGTGACACTTTACAGGCAGTGCTCCTCACCGTTAGGATTCGTTTCGCTCTGGTTCACAAAAAAACTTTAGAAAGTCCGGATGCGTCATGCGTTCCCCCGCGCACAACTCCCGGAAGGTAATCCATGAAACCGAAACGAACTATTCTTTGCGTCGACGATAACGAGCAGTCGCTGTCGATCCGCAAAGTGTTGCTGGAAACGCGTGGCTATCGGGTAGTGACCTGCGCCAGCGGGGAAGAGGCGCTGAACCGGTTTAAGCACGGCGGCGTCGATTTGTTGCTCACCGATCTGGTCATGCCAGGAATGGATGGCGCCCGTCTGATCGAGGAAGTGAAGGCGATCTCGGCGCAGACTCCGGCGATTCTTATCTCCGGTAAAGTGCGCGGATACGAGCGCGACACCATGGCGGACAGTTTTTTGCCCAAAGGAATGCACGCACCCGCGGAGTTGCTTGAGCGCGTGCGGACGCTGCTGATCAAGAAGCGTGGGCCGAAGCGTGCGGTGCCAATTGCGACGGAGTCGTCAGCGCACAGCCACGTGGCTTAGCCGCCGCGGCGTTTCATGTAAGATCGAAACTTCATGGCTGGTTTCATCGAGGCAGTCGATCTTCGCAAGACGTACCGCATCGGAAAAGTGGATGTGCAGGCGCTGCGCGGGGTTTCGCTGAGCGTCAATCGCGGCGAATTTGTCAGCATCGTGGGACCGTCGGGCAGCGGAAAGTCTACGCTGTTTTATCTTCTGGGCGGTTTGGCGCGGGCGGAATCCGGCCATCTTGTCGTCGACGGAGACGATTTTGCCCTGCTCTCCGATGCCGAGCGCACCAACATGCGCAAGCGCAAGATCGGCTTCGTGTTTCAGAAATTCAATTTGCTGCCTACGCTCGATGCAGGCTCGAACATCCAGATTGCAGTTGAGATTGCGGGACATTCAGCGCCCGACCCAGTTCACTTCGAGAAGATCGTTCGGCTACTCGGAGTGCAGAAGCGGCTCTCGCATCGCCCCTCTGAAATGTCAGGCGGAGAACAGCAACGTGTCGCTTTGGCGCGGGCGCTGGTCAACAAGCCAGCCATCGTGCTGGCCGACGAGCCTACCGGAAATCTCGATTCGGAGAATTCGGAGATTGTCCTGAACATGCTTAAGCAAACCAATCGCGAGCTGGGCCAAACAGTGTTGATGATCACACACAATCCTGAGGCGGCGCGATATGGCGATCGCATTGTGCATATGCGCGATGGCCTGATGGTTTCGGCGGAACGCGATCCGCAGTGGGCGGGACGGAACTGATTTCGGCATTGCAATCCTCGTTGAAATGCGGTTCAATCGGTGTGCTCGCTCCACGAGCATAACGGAGATAACTTCAATGAGCCGTTCGATTTCTGTGACTCTATCCGGAATTATCGCCCTATTGGGATCATTGCTGATGTTGTTGGCCGGGGCGGCTGGCGCTGCGGCTATGGCTTTCGGAGGAAATTCAGCGGCGGCGGGAAGGGGAGCTGCGGGTGGACCATTCTTCGCATTTAGCCTCGGTTTTCTCTTGCTGGTTTCACTCTGGGGTGTGGGTGCCTCGATAGGCATATTTTTCAGAGCGAACTGGGCGCGCGTTTCGCTCATCATTTTTGGGACTTTCCTTGCGATCGGATGTCTCTCTGGAAGTGCGGCGATATTTTTGTTGCCGACGCCCTCGCTAACCCAGAGCGGG
>Ga0302320_10004735_pt1 | contig 30768 bp, 22 predicted proteins | sample Bog_T0_3_FD_202130 | JGI IMG/M metagenome (GOLD analysis project Ga0302320, IMG submission 202130) | Peat permafrost microbial communities from Stordalen Mire near Abisko, Sweden - Bog_T0_3 | ecosystem: Environmental > Terrestrial > Soil > Wetlands > Peat | place: Sweden: Abisko, Stordalen Mire... | reverse complement strand
GCGCCCGCCGCCGTCACCCCTTCGCCATCCGAAGAGCTGATTCCGCGCAAGGGCACCACCGCGCAGCAGGATACGGATGAAGCACTGGGAGACTTGATCGAGCGCAAGAGCTCGCGCTGGGACAGTACCTTCATCGCTCCCGGCAAACAGCAGGGTGAACGGCAGGAGATCGAGGACGAGATCAATGCCGTGCACTCGCGCAATACGCCGTTCTTCGGCGCCGGAACCGTCGTCAGCAGCCGCAGCGGTACCGTCGGATTTGACCGCGCCATCACCGAGCAGGGCAACATCAGCGGTAACTTCATGCTTGGCGAAAGCCTGCGCGTCGGGGTCGATTACAAGCCCACGTTCATCTACGCCGGAACGCCGGATATCACCACCAATCTGCGCCTGGGAACCTCGGCCGTCGGCCAATCTCTCCCTTCCCAGTCTGCGTCGGGAGCTGCCGGCGACGTGCAGGTTTCCACGCAGAACTTCGGCGCCATGCTCGGCATGACGCCACAGGGATTCTGGGTGCGCAACTTCGAAGCAGGTCTGCGCTGGAAAATCATGGGCGGCCCGTTCACCGTCCAGTTCAACCGCAGCGCAGTCACCGATACCCTGCTCTCCTACTCCGGTACGCAGGATGTCCCAACCGGACTGGTCTGGGGCGGCGTGATGGCTACCGGCGCACAGGCTACCGGAAACTGGGGTGGCGGCAACTCCGGCATTTACGCCCAGTTCGGCTACGACTGGCTCTCCGGGCACAATGTCGCAAATAACAACCGCATCACCGGGACCGCTGGAACCTACTGGAAAGTCATGGAACGCCCGCAGGGGCGGCTGACCGTGGGCATGAACCTGACCGGCATGCACTACGATGAGAACCTCCGTTACTTCACATTCGGACAGGGAGGTTACTTCAGCCCGCAGAGCTACTTCCTGTTCAACGCTCCCATCCGCTGGGTGGGAAAGTGGGAACGCATGGAATATTCCACCGCCGGAAGTCTGGGCATGCAGTTCTTCTCCGAGGATCAGACGCCGTACTTCCCACTACTTCCATCGACACTGACAAATCCGTCCTACGCCGGGCAGTCCAAGACCGGCGCCAACTATAACCTTGAATTCAAGATGGGTTACCGCATGGCTCCCAATTGGTACATCGGCGCATTCGTCAACGCCAACAACACCGCGGATTATTCCTCGCAGTCCGTCGGCTTCAGCGTGCGCTACCTGATGATGCAATCGCCCAGCGGCAACAGCCTTCAGATCAACTCGATCCCCGACTGGAAGGGCATTCAGTTCTTCCGCCTGCAGTAGTCACCATCCGCGCACGTAAGTAAGAAGGCCACCTGCTTCCAGGTGGCCTTCTTACTTGTGTCGCGTTCTGACTTACTTCGCCCATGGATCTTCGTTCATTCCAAGATTCTTTACCAGGAAACTCCATTCGTCGGTAGTTTCTTCGATGGCTTTGGAGATCGGTTTCCCTGCGCCGTGTCCCGCCTTGGTTTCAATGCGAATCAGCACCGGAGCGTCACCTGCCTGCGCCGCCTGCAAGGTGGCCGCAAACTTGAAGCTGTGCGCCGGAACCACGCGATCATCGTGATCGGCAGTCACAATCAACGTGGGTGGATACTTCGTGCCCGGCTTCAGATTTTGCAACGGCGAATACTTGTAGAGCGCCTGGAACTCCTCCGCATTGTCCGACGATCCGTAGTCTGAGACCCAGGCCCAGCCAATCGTGAACTTATGAAAGCGCAACATATCCATAACGCCGACGGCCGGCAAAGCCGCGCCGAACAGCTCCGGGCGCTGCGCCAGGCATGCGCCTACCAGCAATCCGCCATTGCTTCCTCCGCGGATCGCCAGTTTCCCGGGCTTCGTATAGCGGTTCGCGATCAACCACTCGGCCGCCGCGATGAAATCATCGAAGACATTCTGTTTTCGCAGCTTGGTCCCCGCCAGGTGCCATGCCTCGCCGTACTCACCGCCGCCGCGCAGATTCGCCTGGGCGTAGATGCCGCCCATCTCCATCCACACCAGGTTGCCCACGCTGAAGCTCGGAGTCAAGGAAATGTCGAAGCCGCCGTAGCCGTAGAGCATCGTTGGATTGTTGCCATCCAGCTTCACACCCTTCCTGGCGGTGAGGAACATGGGAACGCGCGTCCCATCCTTGCTGGTATAGAAAATCTGCTTCGTCTCATAGTCATCCGAATTGAACTTCACTTCGGGCTTGCGGAAAATCGTGCTCTTCCCGCTCGCCAGTTCATAGCGGTAGATCGTGGCCGGCGTTGAAAAACTCGTGTAGGAGTAAAAAGTCTCCTTGTCCGTGCGTTTGCCGTCGAAGCCCCCAACGCTGCCCAACCCGGGCGTCTCCACGGTACGCAAATACTTGCCGTCCGCGTCGAATATCCTGACTTCGCTGTGCGCGTCCTTCAGATAGGCTGCTACGAACTTGTTGTCCAGCATTGCGACGGAAAGCAATGTTTCCTTGGATTCGGGGATGATCGTCTTCCAATGTGTGCGCCCTGGATTACGCGTATCGATTGCGATCGCACGGCTCAGCGGCGCTTCGAGATCCGTGACAAACCAGAACACCGGCCCGTCGTTGTCGATGAAGTGATAGACCGCGTCCTTTTCATCCAGCAGCGCGACCACCGCGCTGCCAGCCTTCGTCAGGTCCTTGTAGTAAACGCGATTCCTCGGGTCCGTGCCCTCGCCGACGTGGATGATCAGGTACCTGCCGTCGTCGGTTACCGAGCCGCCAAAGCTCCACTCCTTTTGATCGTCGCGCTTGTAGATCAGTTCGTCCTCGGACTGCGGCGCGCCCAGTTTGTGATAGTAGAGCTTCTGGTAGTAATTGGTGTCGCGCAGCATCGATTGCGCCTTCGGCTCATCGTAGCGGCTGTAATAGAATCCCTTGCCGTCCTTGCTGAACGAAGCGCCGGAGAACTTCGACCACTTGACCAGGTCCGGAAGATCCTTGCCCGTCGCGACCTCGCGCACGTGCCACTCCTGCCAGTCTGATCCCGACACGGACAAGCTGTAGGCCAGCAATTCGCCGTCATCGCTGAACGCCATGCCGCCCACCGCAACCGTGCCATCGGCAGACAACGTGTTCGGATCCAGCAGTACTTTCGCCTCAGCGTCCAGTGCCGGCAACCAGTACAGCACGCTCTGATTCTGCAATCCGCTGTTGTGCGAATAGAAGTACCGCTTGCCCTTTTTCTCCGGCACGGAGAAGCGCTCGTAATTCAGCAGCTCTTTCATCCGCGCGCGGATCTTTTCGCGCGCCGGAATCTGTTCGAGGTACGCAAACGTCAGCTTGTTCTCGGCCGCTACCCAGGCGCGCGTCTCCACGGAATCGGGATCTTCGAGCGGACGGTAGGGATCAGCTACCTTGGTCCCATGGTAGTCGTCCACTTGATTGCTGGTGGGAGCGGCAGGATAGTCGAGTCTCTTCACTCCACTATTCTGCTGTGCCAATCCGCTTCCTGCATAGAGCACTAGAGCTGCAAACAAAATAACAGTCCAACGCGATAGCGCCATAGATTCCCTCGAAAATTTTGTGTGCATCAAAGCTTAATTGGCTCGACGAACCAGAGCAAGGCTGGACGCGCGAATCTCCCATATGGGAGCGCCCACTCCCACCTTCCGGCCAGAGCCCAGCTATTGCCTCACCAGCAACTGCGTTCTCGGAAACGCGAATGCCGCGCCTGCGTCGTCGATCACATTTACCTGGCAGGTATACCAGCCGGGATTCAGCGCTTTCATCGGCACTTCCAACTGAAACACCGCTGCCTTGCGGTCAGCAGCGTTCCAATGCTGCGCCTCAACCATCGGTGTTTCGTATACCTTTACTTTCCCGCGGAAGAACTCAATGTTGGTCAGCAGATGGATCGCGTCCTTCTTGTCCGCCCACTTCGCCGGATCATAAACCTCGTAGTACAGCGTCATGGACTGCTCCTGCGTAAAGACGTGCGCAACATTGGGGATGATCTCCTGCCCGTCACTCACCAGGGGATTCGACTGTGACTTCTTTCCCGCCGGAACTTTCTGGCTGGAAAATATGACCGAACTCATCTTCAATTTTTCCTTGCGCAGGTCAGGAATTACCAGGTCTGTCTCAAAGGTTCCTACTCGTCCGTTCTGGTTCTCGCGCACAACGAATTTCAGTTGATAACGCCCGGGAGGCAGCAGGAAGCCCGTATTGTACTGCACATTCTTGCGCCTGATGGCAGTCGTTCGTGGTGCGCCTGCTCCGGCAACGGGAGCGACCGCGTCTGCCGTCACGCTCTGCGTCTGTTCCACCGTGAGTTTGACGCTGTCACGAATGTTGCCGACTGGAAGCTTGGTTTCTCTGTCGCGCACCATGCCCAGCACGTCCAGTGATGCCCGGTCCTTTTCGCGCTGCGCCACCAGCGCCGAGCCCGGCACAACAATCGACACCGGCGCATAGAACTTGCCCTCCTGCGCGCGGAAGTATCCGGTCGCCAGGTACACGGGAAGATCGGTGTTCGGCAGGTCGGACATCATCTCTTCCTGCAGTTGCTGCTCACGGTCGTCTTTGGTGAAGTGCTGGAAATCCCTGGGCCCGTAGTATCCCATGCGATACTCCAACTTCACATCGTTGCGGTTCAGCTTCACCTGGATGCGGCGGAATCGGCCATCCCGGTTCGGATTCGAACTACGGTAGCCAAGCAGGTAGTAGGATTCGCTGTCCGCCTGGACCTTCGCGTACGCCTTGCTGAAGTCATTGCTGTCCAGGAACGCTTTGCCACCGGTATCGTTGGCGATGGTCACCAGCGTCTCCTGGCTGGCGAAGTTCGAGTCCAGATCGTTTTGCACCGCGGCGCCGCTGTAGGAGGAAACTCCGCGCAAACTCGCCGAACTCGCGATACCGCCCGGCGGCAGCGCCTGCAGGCCGCGCGAGTCCACTGCGTAGATCGATACGTTGGAGCGCACTGCGGCGTTCACCGCCGCGCGCAACTGCGCTTGATTCTCCACGCCTGTCTTGGTCATTCCGCTGCTGAAGTACAGAATCGACTTCTTCTGATCGATGCCGGACAGATTCCTGGCGAGCGTGGCCAGCGCCTGCAGTCGCAGATCCGTGTTGAAGACGTTGTAGTCCGTATCGTCGGCCACAAACGAGCCTGCATCGTCGGGCGTGCCCTCGCTGCTGCCGCTGGTGCCCGCTTCCTGGCCGGTGCCCTCGTTGCCCGCGACTCGCTCCAGCGCCGCCAACAGCAGCTTCTTGTCGCTGCTGAAATCCTGTACCACCTTCAGCGAGATATCGAAGCTCACAATGCTCACCAGATCTGCTGGCGTCATCTGCCTGGCCACAAAATTCTTCGCGCTCTCCACCGCGCGGTCGCTTTCGTCGCTCTCCAGCGAACTTAGATCGAGAAACAGAACCATCAGTCGGCGATCCCGCACCGCCTCCTGAGAAGGAGCTTTTCTGCTTGTTAACAGATCGGTCTTCGCCGCCGCTGTTTCGGCCTGCTCGGGCTCTCCCTGTGGAGCAGATGGAAGGTACTTATCCACGTCCTCAATGTCAAAGCTCTGGATGCGCTGCGCCTTGCCGTCTTCCAGCACAGTGAAGTCACTCTGCTTGAGCCCGCGCACCAGCGCACCGTGCTTGTCGCGCACGGTAACGCTCACCAGCACAAGCTCGCTTGACACCTTCAGCGTGAAGCCCTTGTCATCGGCTCGCACTGTCTGCGCCAGCGCCGCCTGCGGAGCAGTCATCAAGCAGCCCACCAGCACGGCCAGCGTCTTGCGCGCGAGTTCGTTTCCGCACCATCTCATCGCCACAATCCAAGCACCTCTCTTCACCCCCCAGCAACGCAGTCTGCTCAGAACCTGTAATGCAGGGACAGAATCATCTTGCGCATCGACGCCACACTGGTCACCTGTCCATAGGTCGGCGAGTTCACCGTGGTGTCGATGCCGGAGTAGTTCGGATGGTTCAGCACATTGTCGGCTTCGGCACGCATCTCCAGGCTCATCCCATCTTTGAACGGAAAGTTCTTCGACAGCACCAAATTGAACAACCAACTACCCGGCCCGACAATGGTGTTCCTGCCCGCGGTGCCGTACTGGCCCGCCAGGGGAGGAACGAATGCCGCCGTATTGAACCATTGCTTGATACTGCGGTCGCCAATCTGGATCGGCTCTCCGGTGTAGTTGGCGCGCAACGTGCCGTTGGTTCCACCCGCCACGTCGGAGTAACTACCCAGCACGCGCGCCGTGAACGGTGTGCCGGAGGCCGCCGTAAACGTGCTCTGCAGCAGCCAGTCGCCGAACGCCTTTTGCGCGATGCCCGGCTGCGTAAGCCACTTGCGTCCCTCGCCCCAAGGCAACTCCAGCGTCCCATCGATGCTCAGCTTGTGGCGCTGGTCGAAGCTCGAAAGGCCGCGCTCGGCGCGCAGATCCTTATCGTTCTGCGCAACCACCTGCGCGCCGTTGCCGATCGAGGACGCATTATCAATCGACTTCGAGTACGTGTAGGTGCCGCCCACCGCAATTCCATTCGTCATTCGCTTCCGCAACCGCAACGAGCCCGCGTGCAGGGTCGACGAGCCCTGCGAGGTCTCCCAGTTGAATGCCTCCACACTGGGGACGATGGCGCCGGCCGGTCCGCGGTTCGGCGCGCGCAGCATGTCCAGCGCGGAACCCTTGCTGCCTGTGTAACCCAAGTTCAGCAGCAGCGTCGGAGTCAACTCGTGCTGCACATTCAGATTCCACATCTGTACGTACGCCACGCGATAGTTCGGATCGACGCCATAGTTGTTGGTGACCACGTTCGGATTCCTGGCAGGGAAACCATTGGCGAGCGTAAGAGGACTTGGCGCGCCGGCCGGGGAGGCGTTTGTTGCGGTCACGGCGAAGGGTGGCTGCGCCGCCAGGTTCTGCACCACCGAGGCATATTCTCCCAGGTTGTAGTTGATGCCGTAACCGGTGCGCACCACGGTCTTGCTGCCGAATGGCTTCCATGCTATGCCCACGCGCGGCGCAACATTGTCGCGGTCCGGATGCACCAGAGCGCGCCCGTACGGCCCGCCCGGGCCCGCCACGGTCACGCCCGTGAAGTTACCCTGCGCGTCGAATTGCGTAATCAGATTTGCGAGTTGATCGTGCGCTTCGCGGAAGGGCGCGATGAACTCATAGCGGAGCCCGAGGTTCACCGTCAGATTGCCTCTGACTCTCCAGTCATCCTGCACAAACAAATCATAGCTATTCGCCAGAAACTGGTTGTGGACCGTTGAATACGCCAGCGACGTTGACTGCGCGTACCCCAGCAAGAAATCTGCGAAGTCATAGCCGGTCCAGGAAACCGCAGACGTGACCGGCGTCCCGTTCACCATGGTCGTTGTGTATGCCGCCGTGGAGGAACCGGTGAAGGTAAAGCTGCCGCGCGGATTCGAGCTGACATAGACCTCGTTGTCGATCCAGCGATAGTCGCCGCCAAAGTGGAGATGATGCTTTCCCCTTACCCATCCCAGGCTCTCGCTCAGCGAGAAGGTCTGCGAATCGCGTTGCGAAGGGGATACGTCGTTCATGCTGGAGTAGTCGGAAAACGCGAGGTTCGGCACGCCCCAGTTCAGCGGGTCATTCGCAGCGTCTGAAACTCCGCCAATCCCCGCGCCTCCCGCAACGTTCGTTATGCCCGCATAGTAGTTGCCGGTATGCGAGCGGCTCCGATTCCACGTGAAGCGGAGCTGATTGCTCAGTTTGCCCTTGCTCACGGCCCAGCCCACGTTGGCGTTGAAGCCGTTGGTGTGAGTATCGCCGCCCACGGTGGCGAACGGTTCAAGTATTCCCGATTGGTTGCGCTGGTAGTTGAGGCCGAAACTCAGATTGTTGCGCGACCGCCCGGCGCGCCCGCCCCCAGCCATTGGAGCGCCCGGCGTGCCACGCTGGCCCACCGGCGCGCCGAAGTTGTGCGTCAACCGCAGAGCGAAGATGTCCTGATCCGACTGCGAAGCCGAGCTGAATCGATAGTTCTGCAGCGAGCCGTTGGTCACATTCGGCAACGGGATGTAGCTTCGATTCTGCGGATTTGCGCCCAGCAGATACAACGCCTGCGGGCTGATGAGGGCCACCGGTACGCTGGTCCCGTTGCCCCCGAGCAGCGTTCCGGGATGCTGCGGATCGTAGAGTTGCACGGAACTGCCATTCACCAGTGTCTGGCTGAAATCTCCCATGCGCTCGGCAAGCGTCGGCACGTGCGAGAACACATCGTACGGCGTCGAACTCCGAACTCCCGAATAGTTTAGAAAGACAAACGTCTTGCCGCCGTCGTCGAAGATGTGCGGAATCTTCAGCGGGCCACCGAGCGTGGCGCCTATTTTGTTCGAGCCGTACGCCGGCTTCTGCGATGGCTGGCCACTGAGCGAGTACGGTGCGGCGTCCAGCGCAGCGTTGCTTGCATTGTAGTAAATCTGTCCGTGAGGCCGGTTCAGCGAGCCGAGGCGCATTCGGCCAGCACCACCGCTCGCGCCGCCGGGTCCGCTCATTCCCAAGCCACCACCGCCGCCGCCCTCGAAGCCACCCAACAGTCCGCGCGCCCGCAGATCATCGACGCGCTCGCGAAGTTGATCCATATTCTGCAGGCCAAAATCCTGCGCGTTGCCCATGCGGCCGCTTACGGAGACCGACTGGTTCGTCGCGTCTTCGCTCGCCGCCAACCCGCTCACATTGGCCACGGACGCATCACCCTCGTTCGCCAGCGCAGACTGCGCCAGCGCAGCATCATCGGCGTTCACCGTCAGCTTCTGTGCGCCACGCCCGGCAGACGCCTGCGAATTCCCGCTCCGCGCCTGCGTGCTGCCCTGCTGGGCAGTAGCGCCGTCCACGTCATTCGTCGTCTTCGGTACGCGAGAGAGCAAGACCAACTCAAAATCATGAACCGCTTCCGGCTGTGCGGGAGTCAGCATCAGTTCGGCGGTCTGCGAGGCAAAGGCGGAAAACTCCGCCCGTAGTACCCAGCGCCCTTTGGAAGGCAAATCGAGACGGAACGATCCATCGACATCGGTCGATGTAATCACCTTGCGGCCGGTTAACGAGTGCGCTGCCGTAACACTCACGCCCGGCAGCCTGGTGCTCCCTGAACGAATGAATCCACGAATTGAAAATCCCGCCGAATTCGCGGTGGCAGCGTCAGGCTGCCGGGTCGCGCTCTGCACCGGCGCGGGCGATTGCGCCCATGCCACCGCAGCCATCAAACTCAGCCCGAACAGCACTTCCGCGGCATACCTGCGAAGGTTCATCCAATTCCCTACCCTATTTCTTCTGGTCGCTGGAGTCCGGCGCAATCTGATTCCGCTCTTGCGGCGCGCCATCCGGCGGAGCGGTTCCCGGCCGTGCTCCGCGCGCTCTTCCGACATTCAGCTCATTCGGAACAAAGATGCCGTTCTTCACCGCTCCCTGCCCGCGCACAAGATCTCCAATCTTCAAATCCACGAACGTCACGCTCTCGCGGCCATTGCGGAATGAAGTTTCGTCATCGACCTCGATTACCTGTTCGGTGCTGTCGGGCTTCCGGATGGTCAGCTTTGTCCCCTCGATCTTTGTGATTTTGCCAACGATGTAACTCTTGCCATTGTCCTCCGGCTTAGGCGGCGCTCCGCCTGCGCCACGGGAACCTGATGCACCACGCTGGATCAGCGCCTGCGCCGTCCAGACTCCGTCCTTGCCTTGCTCACCGGGAGCAAACACTTGGTCGCCCACTTTGAAATCGCTGAGCTTCGCCGCATTGTGGTCTTTCGTCAAACGCGTCGAGGAAGTGACGTTCACCGTTGCGACTTCGCCGCGAAAGGTTTGCAGCGTAATCGTCGAACCCTCGATTGCCGTGATCTGGCCGCCCACGCCATGGAAGTTCGCACCCGCGCCCCATTCCCCGCGCGTCCCGTCCGAACCAGCGCCCGGCGGAGTAGCTTGTGCCATCGCCGCGCCGCAAAGACCAACCGCCAGAATCACGATTGCCGCCGAAACATTCATTCGCATTCCAGTTCACCTCTTGATGGCCACTCCTTAACTTAGACGCTGCAGCCCTGGAGTGGTTGACAGCAAACTGAAAGTGCGCGGAATGTAACATTTCTTTGCAAACCGTCCGGCGTGGGATGACTCGGGCACCTGCGTTTCAACCGCGATGGAGGCTCTGCGGGACTTACAGAAATCTTACAATGCGCATCCCCTGCGGTTGCTATCTTTGAAAGTAACAGTGGCGTGACCTTCCCTTTTTTTCGCTGCCGCATTCGCGGCAAGCTCAGAAGGTCGCGAAAGGATGGCATCGGTTGGAAGCAACCCAGGACAACAATCGGATCAATTGGCTTACCTGCATCGTCATGGTCATCTATCATGCGCTCGCGGTCGATGCCCTCTTCCACTTCTCGTGGAAGGGAGTTGCGGTCGCCGCTGGCCTGTGGTGGATCTCCACATCGCTCGGCATTGGTGTTGGCTATCATCGGCTGCTCACTCATCGCGGCTTCCGCTGCCCCAAGTGGCTGGAGTATTTCTTCACCATCTGCGGAACGCTCGCCCTCGAGGGCGGCCCCATCTTCTGGGTCGGCATCCACCGCATCCATCATCAGAACACCGACCGTGAAGGCGATCCGCACTCTCCGCGCGACGGCAAGTGGTGGTCGCACATGGGTTGGATACTCACCGGACAGTCGCTTCACCAGGGAACCGAATTGCTGGCGCCGTACGTTCCCGATCTGCGCCGCGACAAGTTTTATCTCTGGCTCAGCAAGTACCACTGGGTCACCCAGGTCGCGGTCGGCGCCGCCGTGTTTTACTTCGGCGGATGGAACATGGTGCTCTGGGGCGTCTTCTTCCGCACCGTGGTCGGCCTGCACGCCACCTGGCTGGTGAACTCCGCCACCCACCTCTGGGGCTCGCAGCGCTGGCAGACCGGCGACGATTCAACCAATAACTTCTTCATCGCGCTGCTCACCTGGGGTGAAGGCTGGCACAACAATCACCATGCTCATCCCAACTCCGCGCGCCATGGCCTGCGCTGGTGGGAGATCGACGCCAACTGGTATTTGATCTCTGCCCTGCGCGCCGTGGGACTGGCTCGCGACGTCAAGCTTCCACGGGCCGACAGCCGCGTCAAGGAATTCCGCCCGAGGACTGCCCCCGCGACCATGCCTGTGGCGCACGAGGACAAAGCCGTCGAAAGCGCCGTCGCCGGCGACTAAGTCTTCCGCAAGCGAAAATCTCGAACCGCTTTCCAAGCCCAGGCGATATCGTCAGGGCTTGCTTTTTTTCTCCTGCCTGCACGCCGTCTGCTCCCCGCTCCTCTTTACTAACTTCGGCCACGTCACTACTATCTAGCTGACCTATGCCGATCACCTCCCGCAACAAGGCCATTGCGTTCGTCATCGTCCTCGGCTCCTGCTCGGCCGCCGTGGCGCTGGCTCTCAACATCACCTGGGTGATTCGCTGGCGTGAAGTGGGAATGATCGTTCTCGGCATTATCTTCTTCGGATTCATCATCACCGGAATCACCTTGAACACCATTTTCCTGGTGCGCGAGATGCGCCGCAGCGAACAGCATGACAGCTTCATCAACGCGGTCACGCATGAACTGAAGACTCCAATCGCTTCCATCCGTCTCTACCTGGAAACGCTACAGTCGCGCAGCCTCAACGAGGCGCAACGCAAGCGCTTTTACGGCATCATGCTGGAGGACACCGACCGCCTCATCAATACCGTCGAGCAGGTGTTGCGCGCCGGCCAACTCGGGCAGAAAAGTGTAAGAAACTTCCACCGCCTCGACCTCGGCGAGATCGTTCGCGACTGCAGCTCGCTTGCCCAGACCCGCCACCACCTTGCCCAGGAAAGTATTCGTTTCGTCGACTACACGCTCACCGCGCCGTTCGTGCAGGGAGATCCCGAGGAGTTGCGCTCGGCGGTCAGCAATCTGCTGGAGAATGCAGTCAAGTACTCTCCCGGCAATATCGCCATCACCATTGAAATCCTCGATGAGGGCACCGACCTGCTGGTGCGGGTCATCGACAAGGGCCAGGGCATTCCGCAAGGCGAGCTCAAGCGCATCTTCCGCCGCTTCTATCGCGTCAATGAGCGCCTGCGAAGAGGCGTGAAAGGCACAGGCCTGGGACTGTTCATCGTGCGCGGCATCGCGCGACGCCACGGCGGCAGCGCTTACGCCACCAGTGAGGGCGAGGGCCGTGGGGCCACCGTCACCTTGCGCTTGCCGCGCGATTCCTCCTAGAACGGTTCTTGCTATTCGCTGCCTGCATTCCGCGATACCATTAAGTCCGTCGCCCGCTCCCGTCGGGCAAGGATGGCTCATTCATGAAAGAGTTTTATATTCGAGACGCGGCGCAGCAGGAGAACAAGACCGTCACCACCAGCTTCGTCGTCAGCAATAAGCAGATCAAGTCCAAGAAGAGCGGCGAGCCGTACCTCGATCTCACTCTGATGGATCGCAGCGGAACCATCCAGGCAAAGATGTGGGACAACGTCGAGGAGTGCGTCGCTGCCTTCGAGCAGGACGACATCGTCAAGATCAAGGGACTGCTCAACAAGTACAACCAACGCTGGCAACTCACCGTTCACAAGATCCGCAAAATGGACGAGTCAGAAATTGACTTCTCCGATTACCTTCCCAAAACATCGAAGGATATCGATGAACTGTGGCAGGCGCTCGGTGAGTTCGTCGCCTCCGTTGGGGAACCCCACTTGCGCCGTCTGCTGGAACTCTTCATGGCCGACCCGCAGATCGCGCGCGCCTACCGCAACGCTCCGGCGGCCAAGACCATGCACCACGCATGTATCGGCGGACTGCTCGAACATGTGGTTTCGCTGATCCGCTCCTGCGATCTGGTTGCCCGCAACTACGCGTTCATCAACCGCGACCTGCTGCTCACCGGCGCCTTCCTGCACGACATAGGAAAGATTCGCGAGCTCAGTTATAGCCGCTCCTTCGGCTACACCACCGAGGGCCAGTTGCTCGGCCATCTGATCATCGACCTTGAAATGCTGCACGCCAAACTGGAGATGATTTCCGGCTTTCCTCCACAGCTCAAGATACTGGTCGAGCATCTCATCATCAGCCATCACGGCCAATACGACTTTGGCTCTCCCAAGCTGCCCATGTTTCCCGAGGCGCTCATGCTGCACTATATGGACGACCTCGACTCCAAGATGGAAGCCATGCGGGCGCAATTCGAGCGCGATGCCGAGTTGGATTCCCCCTGGACGGCATACAACTCCGCCCTGGCGCGTCCGCTGCTGAATACGCAGAAGTTTCTGAAATCCCTGGAGCCGTCCGAAGTGGAGCCCGAGGCCGTCACCACGCCCGACGAGTGACCGGCGCTGCAATTCCGAACGAACCACGACGGCAAACCGCGATGCTTCCGTTACAATTCTGTAATGCTCAGATTTTTCACCGCAGGCGAGTCGCATGGCGAGGCGCTGATTGCCAACATCTCGGGACTGCCCGCCGGCATCCCGGTGACCGAAGCTGCGATCGATCGCGAACTCTGGCGGCGGCAGCAGGGCTTCGGCCGCGGTGGACGGATGAAGATCGAGCGTGACCACGCCCACATTCTGAGCGGAGTGCGGCACGGTCACAGCATCGGATCTCCGATCGCGATGCTGATTGACAATCGCGACTGGCAGAACTGGAACGAAGCGTTGCCGGTGGACGCTGGCGACCCGGAGAAACACCGGCCGGTGAAGTCTCCGCGCCCCGGTCATGCCGATCTGGCCGGCGCGCTGAAGTACAATCTGCCGGAGGCTCGCTACATACTGGAACGCGCCAGCGCCCGCGAGACCACTGCCCGCGTCGCTGCTGGAGCGGTTGCCAAACAGTTGCTTGCGAAACTGGAGATCGAAGTTCTCAGCCATGTCATCCAGGTGGGCGGCGCTCGGCTGTCGCGCGCGGTTTCCTTTGACCAGCTTCGCGCCCTCGCCTTGAAGAACGAAGTCCTGCTCAACTGTGCGGACGAAGAATCGGAACAGCGCATGAAGGCCGAGGTGGACGCCGTGCTCCGCACCGGCGATACCGTCGGCGGAATTTTTGAAGTGGTGGCGCACAACGTCCCGCCCGGGCTTGGAACCTATGCCAACTGGGACGAGCGCCTGGATGGGAAACTGGCCGCTGCGGTGATGTCGATTCAAGCGGTCAAGGTCGTAGAGATTGGCGATGGCGTGCAAGGTGCCGCATCGCGTGGTTCACTCGCGCAGGATGAGATCGGCTACGCAAACCGCGCTGCCACAAGCGATGAGAGCGCCGAGATCCTGCAGTCAAGGTTCACGGCGTTTACTCGCGCCGGCAATCATGCGGGCGGTCTGGAAGGCGGAATTTCCAACGGTTCCGACATCGTGGTTCGCGGACACCTCAAGCCGATCTCCACTCTGCGGCGCCCGCTGGCCTCGGTCGACTTCAGTAGCCGCGAGCCGGTCAAGGCCGCCTACGAGCGCTCCGACGTGTGTGCGGTGCCGGCAGCAGGAGTGGTGGGAGAAGCGATGGTGGCGCTGGTGCTGGCCGCTGTCGCGCTGGAAAAATTTGGTGGCGATTCGCTCGTCGAGCTTCGCCGGAACTACGAAGGATACTGCGAACAGCTTCATAATTACTGAACCGGAACGAGTGATGATTTATCCAATTGTGAAATACGGCGACCCCGTGCTGGAGACTCCGGCATCGCCCGTAACTGCATTCGATGACAGGTTGAGAAAGCTTGTCGATGACATGTTCGAGTCGATGTATGAGGCCCAGGGCGTGGGCCTGGCCGCGCCGCAGATCGGTATCTCGCTGCATCTTTCGGTGATCGATACTTCCTTTCAGGAAGATCCCGAGGCGCGGCTGGTGCTCGCCAATCCGCAGATCGTGCGGGTCGAAGGCAAACAGGCCGGCGGCGAGGGCTGTCTCTCCATTCCGGATTTTCGCGAAACTCTCACTCGCAGCAAACGCGTCACCATCCGGGCACAGGACGTGCACGGGAACTGGTTCGAGAGGACCGGCGAGGATTTGCTGGCGCGCGCCTTCCAGCACGAGATCGATCATCTCAACGGAACGCTCTATATTCACCACCTCTCCTCGCTGAAGCGCGACATGATGCGCCGCAAGATTCGCCGTCTGCAACGCCAGGGCGAATGGTAGAAGAGACAGACGGCGCAACCATGGAGGCTGCGCACTGCGCGCGGCTTCCGCGTCTGCGCCGCGCATTGCACTCCTGCTTCCGCCCGGAACGCGGAGCCGCTGTCCGGAACAGACTGCCGAGGAGCGAGTACTGACGCAGTTGTTCTCCAGCCGATACAATCAGGTTGTGAAGCTTGTCTATTGCGGTACTCCCCTGTTTGCCGTTGCTCCGCTGGAGGCGCTGATTCGCGCCGGTCATGACGTGTCACTGGCGGTGACGCAACCGGATCGCCCGAAGGGCCGAGGCATGGAGATGGCGCTGTCGCTGGTGAAGCACAAGGCCCTGGAACTGGGACTACCCATCGCACAGCCGGAGAAGATCAAGAACAACGACGAATTCCGCACGCTACTCGAGGAGCTTGCGCCGGACTGCATTGTGGTCGTCGGCTATGGACGCATCGTGCCGCGCTGGATGCTCGACCTGCCGAAGTACGGCAACATCAATCTGCATGCCTCGCTGCTGCCGAAGTATCGCGGCGCGGCGCCGATACAGTGGGCCATCGCAAACGGCGAACGCGTGACCGGCAACACGACGATGCGCATCGACGAGGGATTGGACACGGGAGACATTTTGCTGCAACAGGAGCTTGCAATCCGCGCCGAAGACACCAGCGTAACGCTGGCTCCGCGCCTGGCAGCGATGGGAGCGGCGTTGCTGGTAGAAACGCTGAGCGCGCTGACCGAGGGGCGCATTCAGCCCACCCCGCAAGATCACACACGCTCCACGCTGGCGCCGATTCTGACGCGTGACGATGGACGCATCGACTTTTCGCGCGACGCGCAGACGATCTGCAATCGGCATCGCGGCTTCCAGCCGTGGCCCGGAGCATTTACCAGGTTTCGCGGCAAGCAGCTTACGCTGCATAGCATCGCGCCCGCTGTGGGCGCGTCCGCGCTCGCACCCGGCGAGATGGACAGCGCGGGCGAGCGGCTGTTGGCGGGGTGCGGCGCGGCCTCGGCCATTGCGATCGACGAACTGCAATTGGAAGGCAAGCGCCGTATGAACGCGCGCGCGTTCCTCAACGGATACCAGCCCAAGCCGGGCGAAAGATTGGGAAGCTGATATGCCGGTTTCGCCCGCAAGAACCTTTGCCTACGACATTCTGATTCGCGTGGAGCGCGATGCCTCCTACGCGTCCGAACTGCTGAACGCACCGCGCATGGATGCGCTGTCGCGCGAGGATCGCGCGCTCTGCTACGAGCTGGTGATGAGCACGCTGCGCTGGCAGTCGGAACTGGATGCGCGGATCGCGCAATACTCTTCGCAGAAGGTTTCGCGGCTCGATGGCGAGGTGCGCGTCGCCATGCGATTGGCCGCATGCCAGATGTTTCACCTGGAGCGCATCCCGGCGCACGCCGCGGTGCACGAGAGCGTGGAGCTGGTGAAGCGCTCCGGAAAGAGCTCGGCCGTTCCCTACGCAAACGCCGTGCTGCGCAAGCTGGCGGCCAACGCGAAGACTCCCATGGCGACCGGCGAAGCGGGGAGCGCGCGGGGACTGGCGGATGAGTTCGCACATCCGGAATGGATGGCCGCGCGCTGGATCGACATGTATGGATATAGCGCCGCACGCGCCATTTGCGCGGCCGATCAGCACGCGCCGCACCCCGCGCTGCGCCTGGCGGCGCCCGGCGCGGAGGAAGAACTGCGCGAGGCGGGGATACTCATGGCGCCCGGAGCGCTGCTGACCGGGGCCCGGCGTTTGCTCTCCGGCGACCTGGCGCACAGCCTTGCGTTTCGCGATCATCACGTCGCGGTGCAGGACGAAGCGTCGCAACTGGTGGCCGCGCTGGTGGGAAAAGGCGCGCGCATTCTGGATTGCTGCGCCGCGCCGGGAGGCAAGACCGCGGCGATTGCGGCGCGCAATCCGGAGGCTGCGATCACCGCGGTGGAGTTGCACGAACATCGCGCAAGAGCGCTGAAAGAGCGGGTTGCAGCGATGCGCGTGCAGGTGGTGACGGGCAACGTGGCGGCCATGGAGTTCGCCGAAGGGTTCGATTGCGTGCTGGCCGACGTGCCGTGCAGCGGCACCGGAACGCTGGCGGCAAATCCGGAAATCAAATGGCGGCTGCGGCCGGAGGATCTGGGGGGGCTGAAAGATTTACAAATGTCGATCTTGCGGGCGGGGATGGCCGCGCTGGCTCCCGGGGGACGGCTGGTGTACTCGACCTGCTCGCTCGAGCCGGAGGAGTGCGAAGGCGTTGTGGAGCAGGTTTTATGCGGGGAAAACGCAGTCAGCGTGGTTCCGTGCGAGGACGTTCTGGAGCAGTTGAAAGACGCGGGCGAGCTGGCGTGGGCGGAGCCGAAGACGCTGGTGCGCGGCCCGTATCTGCGCACGCTGCCCGGAATCCACCCGTGCGAGGGGTTTTTCGCGGCGGTGCTGCGGAGGGCAACGATTGCCTAGAAGGTGAATGGTTTCCGAGGCGGAAGTTACTACTTAGGCAATGGTTTTGTAAGGTTCGGAACGATTGACCATGTGGATAACATTTGTCGGGTGAGGATTACTGTGCGGGTAATCGTTGGGAGAGGCTCCCAACGATTTTTTGTGCGGTGAAACCGGCGGCTCGGGGTGGCTGGTTGAAAAGACTCCGGAGCGGCGCGGGAGATTTGAGCGGTGCGGGGATTCCTCACTGCGTTCGGAATGACAGCATCAAGGGGCGCGACTGCTCATACGCGTATCTACTCATACGCGTATCTACTTATATGCTCATACACTCACAGCAACGTAAACGTGGAATATTGCGAACCGGGAACGGGGGCTAGAGGGAGCGGGTGACTTCGAGGGACACGCTGGTGCCGGGAGTGACGCGGGAGCCGGGGGCGGGCGACTGGCCGACGACGGTCGGGTTGGCGGCGTAGGAGCGCGGGGTGGCAAGGTTGTCGGGCGGGCTGCCGAAGGCGGTGGTGACGGTGACGGTCTTCAATCCGTTGCTGGTGACGAGTCCGGTGGCTTCGGTGAGGGTCATGCCGGTGAGATCGGGCATGGCGTAGGCGGCGCCGGGCAGGGCGGCCGCATAGAGGAGACTGACGCGGGGCGAGGCGACACCCTCGGCTCCGGGCGCGGGCGTCTGGGCGATGATGGCCTGCGGCGGGGAGCCGGCGATGGGGAGTTCGGCGGCGGCTCCCACCTCGAGGCCGCGTCGGCGGAGGTTGATTTCGGCAGCGCGCGGGCTCATGCCGAGGACCGCGGGGATGTCGATGCGCTGGGCGCCGAGGCTCTCGGCGGCCTGCACGCGCCAGCCGCGGCGGACCCTGGCGCCGGGCTCGGGTTGCTGCGAGACGATGCGTCCGGCGGCAATGGTGGCGGAGTAGAAGTGGTCGCTGCGGGCAAGTTCGAGGCCACGTTCGGCGGCGACGCGCTCGGCTTCGGCGGGGGCAAGGCCGCGCAATTCCGGCACCGCGACCTCGCGGCCATGGATGGCGAAGCGCATGCTGATGAGCGCCGCGGACAGCGCAACGATGATGAGCACGAGAACCTGGGCGAGCAGGCGGAGGAAGCGGATCATGCCAGCTCACAGGGTAGCGGCTCGGGGGCGCGGGGACAAGTTACGATCCGGGTTCGCGGCACGGGGCGGGGGCGGCGGGGAAAAGCACGTCACAGGGGAAGGTGACGGCAGTCACACCGCGATGGTTGAGAGATTGATAGAAATGAAGGCCGGGGGTGGACGTTTTGAACCCATGGTCGCAGGAGACACCGCAGACGAACTTCGATGCCGCCGCCGGTTTGCCGTGCGCAGCGGCGGCGGAGCTGGCGCGGGCGCTGGCCCCGGCGGGGCGGAAGCGGGAAGTGGAACGGGGTGGCCGCCTGTTTTCCTTTGGCGAGGCGGCGCTGGGCGTGTACGTGGTCGTGAAAGGCACGGCGCGGGCGTGTCTGCCGGGAGCGCCGGGGCGCGAGCTGTTCTGCCATACGGCGGGTCCGGGCACGGTGCTGGGACTGCCTTCGGCGCTGTGCGCCAGGAGCTACCAGTTTGACGTGGAGGCCCTGGAGCCGGTGGAAGCGGTCTTTCTCGAGACCGGGCTGCTGAACCGGATTCTGCTGCAACAGCCGGAGCTGTGCATGCAGGTGATGAAGATGATGTGCGACGAGATGAGCGCGCTGAAGCAGACGCGCGACCACATGGGAGCGTGCGGGAAGCAGTCGTGTTCGCTGCACGGGACGTGCGGGCAGGCGGCGAGTTCGCAGTAGGCGGATCGACGCAGGGAAAGTGCAACGCCGTGCCCTGTGCGCACGGCGTTGTTGCGTGGGGGCGGGAAGGCCCGCGAGGGGGCGCGGGTAATTGGAGCGGGACGGGGATTTCTCACTTTGCCTGGTTATGCGCTTGTTCCCAAAAGCTGAACGAGCTGTCCAGAAATTGCTAAACGCTGCATGCGGGGAGCGCTGAAGACCTCGGTATCGAGATAGGTGGATACTGCGCCTGTTACCTACAACAACCGAGTACATCTCGGGCATTGGCCGAAGATACAGCTTGGCGTAACATCCGGTTGTACTTTTTTTCGGAGCAGAGACTTTATGGCAAACGGGAAGCCCGGCGATCATCCGTTGACCGACATTTTGGTTCACAAGCGTAAGGTCTACGGACGGGAAGCCGATGATCTAGTTCGCAAGATTGCAGAGCTGTGCAGCCACCGAGAATTGGACGAGTGGTGGAGCCGCGAGATTGGCTGGTCACCTGATAGTGATTCCGTCATCGGCAAGTCTCAGAGGCGCCTCGATGAGCTGTTGCAGCGAGCAAGGGACGGCGGTTGGGAGATACCGCAATAGCTCACTTTGTTCGCCGGTTTTCCGATAGCTGTTTATATATCGCCAAGTAGCTCACAATCCCGAGACAGGGCCGAAGGGCGAGCAACGTCAACGGCCCCACTCGGGCCGGAAAGCGCGGCCTGGATGGGGCTCGCGCGTAGTGTGGTGCTCGCCTACACAACCCAGAGTTGGAAACTACGTCCAACTCTGGGCCACCTCGGTTTCTTGAATGACAAACCTCAAGAAAAGATAATACTCATACACTCACGGCATGGGGCGTGAGAGCCGCGGGTGCGCGGGTTTGAACGGGGCGCGGGGGACTGGACGCATTCGGAATCGGCGCCGCATTGGGAAGGAATCGGATTGGCGGGCTCCGATTCTTGTAATGTTGGCGCTCCTCCTTTGCTCTTATCGACCCAGCGCTGCGCATGCCGGCGGGAATGGTTGGGATCAATCCTCTCTCCGGGGCAGCGGCGCGGATTCGTTTGGCATTTTCTAATAGAGGATCCTGGCAATGATCTCGGACTACATGCGGAGTGGGTGGAAGTTGGCGGGCGCGGCGCGGCTGTTGCTGGCGGTTTCGGTGGTCTCGGTGGTTGCGGTGATTTCGATGGTGGCGCAGACGAGTGGGCGGGCCAACCGGATTGTGCCGCAGACGGGGGCGCAGGCGACGGTGACGATGGCGGGATCGGTGCATCCGCTGACGCGGCGGGCGACGGACCTGGGGGCGGTGAACCCGGCGCTGCGGATGGAATCGCTTACTCTGAACACCAGCGTGGGCGCCGTGGAACAGGCGGATCTCGATGCGCTGCTGGCGGCGCAGCAGGATGCGGGGTCGGGCGAGTACCACCGGTGGCTGACGCAGGAAGAATACGGGGCGCGCTTTGGACTGACGGAGGCGGACCTCGGCGAGGTGACCGGGTGGCTGGCGGCCGAGGGACTGACCGTAAAAGGGGTTTCGCGGTCGCGCAATGCGATCTACTTCAGCGGACGGGCGGCGCAGGTGGAGGCGGCGTTCGGGACCCAACTGCACCGCTACCAACTGAGGGGGGAGACGCACTTTGCCAACGCGACCCAGTTAAGGGTTCCGGCGGCGATGGCCGGGGTCATGCTGCAGGTCGGCGGGCTGAACGATTTCCGGCTGAAACCGCGCAACCACAGGCGGCACGTGGCGGAGTACACGGCGGGCACGTCGCAGGGAATTATGAACTTCCTGACCCCGGGAGACTGGGCGACGATCTACGATGTGACGCCGATCTACGGCGCGGGATACACCGGCACGGGCGCGTACGTGGGCGTGGTGGGGCAGACGTATGCGCCCGAGAGCGACATCAGCAACTTCCGCAGTGCGGCGGGACTAGGGCCGGCCAAGCTGATCTATGCGTGCATCGATCCGGTGGCGGCGCACTGCACGGGGACGGCGGCGATCAGCACGGTGGGCGACCTGAACGAAGCGGACCTGGACATCGAATGGGCGGGCGGGATCGCCTACGACGCGACGGTGGAGTATGTGTACGCGCCGTATTCGGATGTAACCGGCTCTGCGATAGATCCGGTGACGGAGCAGTACTACGGGGTGTTCGACGCCCTGCAACGCGCGGTGGAAGACATCACGGTGGCGGCTACGGGCAGGGTGCTGCCGGTACTCAGCATGAGCTACAGCGATTGCGAGGAGAGCTTTGGCGGCTATCCGGCGTACGTGCAGTGGGTGACCTCGGTGGGCGAACAGGCCAACGCGCAGGGGCAGACGATTGTGGTGGCCTCAGGCGACACCGGGCCGGCGGGGTGCGACTGGCAGGACGACTATCCGGCGAACATGGGCGTCTCGGTGGGGGTGCCAGTGGACTCGCCCAACTACACGGGGGTGGGGGGAACGACCCTGAGCGGGGATGAGAACAACCCGGCGGCGTACTGGATGCAGACGCTGGGCACGGTGAACTCGGCGCTCGCCTACATTCCCGAGACGGCGTGGAACGACACGGCGTCGGATGAGGCGGAGGGCTATCCGCGGCTGTCGGCCACCGGCGGCGGGGTGAGCCTGTACTACGCGCAGCCCACGTGGCAGACGGCTCCGGCGAACTACAGCGGGACGGCGGGGCGGTTCGTGCCGGACGTCTCGTTTGCGGCATCGCCCAACCACGATGGGTATATGACATGCTCGTCGGCCAACGACTCGAGCATGACCGGCAACGATTGCGCGAATGGATTCCTGAGCAGCAGAAGCTACTGGGACGTGATCGGCGGAACGTCGGCGGGGACGCCTTCGTTTGCCGGGATGCTGACGCTGCTGGTGGAAAAGTACGGGAGCTTCGGGAACATCAACCCGACGCTCTACCGGCTGGCATCGAACGATGCGGCGTATGCGCGAGTGTTTCACGACATCACCGAAGGCAACAGCGTGGTGCCCTGCACGACGCCGACACAAACCGTGCCCGACCCGGGGTGCGTGAACAATTCGATGGGATGGTACGCGGCTGCGGGCTATGACGCGACGACCGGGCTGGGCTCGGTGGACGGCTATGCGCTGTACGAGGCGCTGATGGCATCGACGGCGACGACCGTGGAGGCGGTGCCGTCGTCGGTGGGACTGGGGGGAACGACGACGCTGACGGCCACGGTGACGTCAAACACGGCGGGTGCGATCACGGGACAAGTGACCTTTGCGGTGGGCGCGACGACGCTGGGAACGGCGGCGCTGGCGGGCGGGGTGGCCACGCTGGCGAACGTGGCGGTGACCTTGGCGAATGGCTTTGCGGGCGGCGCCGATACGGTCACGGCGAGCTATGGGGGCGACCAGAACTATGCGGGGTCGAGCGGTGCGGCGGGGCTGACGGTGGGGGCCAGTTTGACGACCACGACGGTTGGGGTGAGTCCGGCCTCGATTGCGCTGGGCAGCGGCGCGGCAACCGCGAGCTTGACGGCGACGGTGGCAGGCGGCGGGGCGACGCCAGCGGGGACGGTGACGTTCCAGGTGGGCGGGGTAACGCTGGCCTCGGCGGTGACGCTGACCGACGGCAGGGCGACGCTCGGGGGGATCGCTCCGACGGCAGCCAACGGCTTTACGGTGGGCAACCTGACGGTGACGGCGAGGTACACGCCGGCCAACGGCCTGGTGGACGAGGCGTCGGACGGAAGCACGGGGCTGACGGTAACCGCGCCGGCCTATACGATGACGCCGCCGGCGACGGCGGTGGCGCTGAGTCCTGGGGAATCCGAGCCGGTGACGGTAAGCCTGGCATCGGCGGGGTTTGCCGATACGGTGAGTTGGACGGCCACGAGCGATTCGGCGGCGATCACGGTAAGCCCGGCCTCGGGCAGCGCCAAGCTGGCGGCCAAGGGGAGCGGCGAGGTCAAGCTGACGATTACGGCGTCGGGCACGGCGGCGGGAAGCACGCCCCGGCTGCCGTGGAGTCTGGGCGCCATGGCGCTGGGCACGGTGCTGGCGGGGATACCGCTGGCGGGACGGCGAAGGGTGGCGGCGGGGCTGCTGCTGTTCCTGGCGGGGGCGGCGCTGGCCGGGAGCCTGGGCTGCGGCGGGAGCGGCGGGGCGGGCAACAGCACGCCGGAGGCACGCAGCTACACGGTGACGGTCACGGGCACCGGCGGGGTGAAGGCGAGGATCGCGGTGAGCGTGCGGTAGGACGCGCAGGCGGCCCGAAACTGCACGGGAAAGAGTGCGGGCGTGGACAAAACAAAGGCATAGAATGGCGCCCGGCGGCATCTAAAAGGGAGAGGCCGAGGTGGTTGACGGCAATGGAGGGGAAAGTTCGTAGCACCATCACGCTGATGGCGTTGGGATATCAAGCGGAATTGTGACCGCTATCACAGCCCGGATGGACTTGGGGGCGCACCCTAGTTAACGTAGGTCTTTTTTATCTATAAGGAAACGCAATCATGACACGCATATTGGAAGTTACCGACCTGATCCTACGCGATGCGCACCAGTCGTTAATGGCGACGCGCATGGCGATGGAAGACATGGTTCCCGCCTGCGAGGACCTGGACAACGCCGGCTACTGGTCTCTGGAATGCTGGGGTGGGGCCACCTTCGATTCCTGCATCCGGTTCCTCAACGAGGACCCGTGGGAGCGGCTGAAGATGTTCCGCAAGCTGCTGCCGAAGACCAAGCTGCAGATGCTGCTGCGGGGACAGAACCTGCTGGGCTACCGGCACTACGAAGACACGGTGGTGGAGCGGTTCGTGGCCAAGGCGGCCGAACATGGGATGGATGTGTTCCGCGTGTTTGACGCGCTGAACGACGTGCGCAACCTGCAGACCTCGATCAAGGCGGTAAAGAAATCGGGCAAGCACGCGCAGGGCACGATCTGCTACACGGTGAGCCCGCTGCATACCACGGCGGCGTTCATCGAGATGGCGCAGAAGCTGAAGGACATGGGATCGGATTCGATCTGCATCAAGGACATGGCGGCCCTGCTGAAGCCGCAGGCGGCCTATGACCTGGTGAAGGGGATCAAGGAAAAGTGCGGCAAGGAGACGCTGGTCCACCTGCACTGCCACTCCACCACGGGGGTGACGCTGGTGAGCTACATGAAGGCGATTGAGGCCGGGGTGGACATTGTGGACACCTCGATCAGCTCGCTCTCGCTCGGACCGGGACACAATCCGACGGAGAGCCTGGTGGAGATGCTGGAAGGCACGGGAGTGGAAACCCGTCTGGATATGAAGCGGCTGCTGAAGGTGCGCAACTACTTCAAGACGATCCGGCCGCGCTACAAGGAATTTCTCAGCGACATCACGGGCGTTGAGACGGAGATTTTCCAGAGCCAGATTCCCGGCGGCATGATCAGCAACATGGAGAGCCAGTTGAAGCAGCAGGGCGCCGGCGACAAGCTGGAGGAAGTGCTGCTGGAGGTTCCGCGGGTGCGCAAGGTGGCGGGCTATCCGCCGCTGGTGACGCCGAGTTCGCAGATTGTGGGCACGCAGGCGGTGTTCAACGTATTGATGGGCCCGTACAAGGTCCTGACCGGGGAGTTTGCCGACCTGATGCTGGGGTATTACGGCGAAACCATCGGCCCGAAGGACGCCGAGGTGCTGGAAAAGGCACGGGCGCACGCCAAGAAGGAACCGATCACCTGCCGTCCGGCGGATTTGCAGAAGCCGGAGTGGGAGGCGCTTCGGGCCGACGCGCTGGCCTTGAAGGGCTGCAACGGCACCGACGAAGACGTGCTGACCTTTGCCATGTTCCCGCAGGTGGCGCCGAAGTTCTTCGGCACCCGCGAGCAGGGACCGAAGAACCTGGGCAAGGACCCGTCGAAGGCGGCTCCGGCGCCGGCGCCCAAGAGCGGCGCGGCAGCGGCACAGCCCACCGACCCCATCAAGTATGCGGTCACGATCAATGGACAGACGCACAACGTCACCGTCGCCGCGGCGCGGTAGAACGAAAGGGATCAGGTAGCAGAGATGGCAACCACGGTAACGGAACAACCGAAACAGAAGACGATGGAAGAGCGCGTTGTGGCCTTGCGCGCCAAGCGCGCCAAGCTGCAGGAAGGCGGCGGCGCCAAGCGCATTGAGAAGCAGCACGCACAGGGCAAGATGACCTCGCGCGAGCGGGTGGCGAAGCTGGTGGACCCGAGTTCGTTCCAGGAGATCGGGGCCTATGCCGAGCACCGGGCAACCTTGTTTGGGATGGCTGGGAAAGAGCTTCCGGCCGACGGCGTGGTGACCGGATGCGCCCGGATCGACGGACGCCTGGTGCATCTGGCCAGCCAGGATTTCACGGTGGCGGGCGGAGCGGCGGGCGAGGTTCACTCCGACAAATGCGTGGACATGATGAAGGCGTCGCTCAAAACCGGGTCGCCGTTCATCTTCATCAACGACTCGGGCGGGGCGCGCATCCAGGAAGGCATTGACGCCCTGGGCGGCTACGGACGGGTGTTCTTCAACAACGTGATGCTGAGCGGCACGGTGCCGCAGATTTCACTGATCTGCGGACCCTGCGCGGGGGGCGCGGTGTACAGCCCGGCGCTGACCGACTTCATCATCCAGACCAAGCAGGCGCAGTTGTTCATCACCGGCCCGTCGGTAATCCGGCAGGTGACCGGCGAGGTGGTGACCGCCGAGGAACTGGGCGGCCCGATTGCGCAGATGAACAACTCCGGGGTGGTTCACTTTGTGGCCGAGAACGACGAAGACGCGGTGTACATCTGCCGCCGGCTTCTGAGCTTTTTGCCCTCGAACAACCTGGAGGACGCGCCGCGGCTGCAGTACGAATTCCCCATGGAGGATGACGAGTCGCTGAACGGCATTGTCCCGGTGGAGCACAAGCAGTCCTACGACGTGCGCGACATTCTGACCCGCATTCTGGATCACAGCGACTTCATGGAAGTGCAGCCGGGGTTTGCGCCGAACATCGTGATCGGCTTCGGCCGCATCGAGGGACGGGCGATCGGCATTGTGGCGAACCAGCCGAACGTGCTGGCCGGAGCGCTGGACATCAACGCCAGCGACAAGGCGGCGCGCTTCATACGCTTCCTGAATGCCTTCAACATTCCGATTGTGACCTTTGTGGACGTACCGGGCTTTTTGCCGGGAGTGCAGCAGGAGTACGGCGGCATCATCCGGCACGGCGCGAAGATGCTGTTTGCGTACTCGGCGGCAACCGCGCCGAAGGTGACGGTCATTCTGCGCAAAGCTTATGGCGGCGCCTACATTGCGATGTGCTCGAAGGACCTGGGCGCGGATCGCGTGCTGGCCTGGCCGACGGCCGAGGTAGCGGTGATGGGGGCCGAGGGCGCGGCGGAGATCGTCTTCCGCAAGGAGATCGACGCGGCCGAGGACAAGAAGGGCAAGCGGCAGGAGCTGATCAATCTGTACCGCGACGCGTTTGCCAACCCGTTTGTGGCCGCCGGCCGCAGGCTGGTGGACGACGTGATCGAGCCTTCGCAGACGCGGCGGGCGCTGTCCCAGGCGCTGGGCGCCCTGGAGACCAAGCGCGAGATGCGGCCTTCCAAGAAGCACGGATTGATTCCGCTTTAATCGCGGCGACAGGAGACGACCATGGCAACGACAGCAATGGAAAAAGAAGCCGCGAAGCAGGCAGTGGCAACCGAAGCCGAAGTGCAGCACTTGCAGGCCGAACTGGAGGCGCTGAAGCAGGAGTTTTCGGCGCGCATCCAGGCGATGGAAGCGCTGCTGCCCAAGCGCGGCGAGGACGCCGAGGAAACCGTATCGGTGGAAACGCTGGCGATGATATCGGCGGCGGTGACGGCCTACCTTGGCAAGAAGGTGAAGATCCACGCGGCCCGCTTTGTACCGACGGCGAATACGTGGGCGCAGACCGGACGAGCCATCGTCCAGGCCTCGCACAACCTGCAACGCTAGGGCGATGAGACCAGGAGCGCCCCGGCGGCCAACGCCGGGGCCCACGGGCCGCCTGAGAGTTGTGGGGGCGGCGCTCCACTGACGGCGTGGCGCAAGGGTGCGCCCGCGCGAGGAGAACGACATTGAAGATGCAGATCGGGATCGACGGGAAGACCTACGAAGTGGAAGTAGAGATCACGGAAGACGACATGGCGCCCAAGCCGCATTACATTCCGGCGCAGCCGACGGCGACCGTACTGACGGCGGGACCGGCTCCGGCGGCGGGAGCGGCGAAGGCGCCCGAAGCTCCGGTGGCCGACGAGGGCAAGGTTTGCCGCTCGCCCATTGCGGGCATGGTGACGCGGGTGAACGTGCAGCCGGGACAGCAGATCCAGCCCAACGATCTGCTGCTGGTTCTGGAGGCGATGAAGATGGAAACCAACGTGACCTCGCCGGTGGCCGGCAAGGTGAAAAAGGTAACGGTTGCACAAGGCGATGGGGTGCAACTCCAGCAAGTGCTGGTGGAGTTCGAATAATGAATACGACGACGGAAAACAAGCCGGTGGCAGCGGAGATGAAGGACGTGCCGGGATGCGAGTGTATCGACCACTTTGCGATCTCGGTGCCGCAGGGGCAGCTCGAGGGACAGGTGGCAGCCTATGAGCTGCTGGGCTTCCGCGAGATTCATCGCGAGGAAGTACACGGCAAGGACCTGGTGCGCGAGGTGCTGCTGCAGATTGGCGACGGGCCGAACCTGATCCAGTTGCTGGAGCCGCTGGGGCCGGAGAGTCCGGTGCAGAAGCTGATCGACAAGAACGGCGGACGCGGCGGCTTTGCCCACGTGGCATTCCGGGTGAAGAGCGCGCAGCAGGCGTTTGATTCGATGAAGGCCAACGGATTTCACATCATCGACGCGGCGCCGCGGCCAGGGTCGCGGGGGACGACGGTGTTCTTCGTGCATCCGAAGTCAAGGGCGGAATTTGCGTTTGGATTCTTGATTGAAGTGGTGGAAGAGCCGAAGTAATTCGACGGGTTGGAAGAGAGAGAGAGGGAGCGCGGAAGGCCGCGCTCCCTTTTTTGATTGGGGAGAATCGGGGGCTGGTGGAAGGGGTTGTGAGGCCGCGCGGGGGATTTGGGCGGTACGGGGATTCCTCGCCGAGGCTCGGAATGACAGCTTAAGAACAAGAACAAAAGCAGGAACAAGAGCAAGAACAAGAACAAGGGCAAGGGCAAGGGCAAGGACAAGGACAAGAGCAAGGGCAAGAGCAAGGACAAGGGCAAGAGCAAGAGCAAGGGCAAGAGCAAGGACAAGGACAAGGACAAGAGCAAGAACAGGAACCGGAACAAGAGCAAAGTCAACTACCCCACCCAAGCCAAAGGAGGGCTTGAATGGGGCGCCCGCGCACCCGCGCAGCGTCGGGGATTCCTCGCCGAGGCCCGGAATCGCGACCTGCGGATATACTCAAATGCTCACAAGCTTACATACTCTAAAGCTTATATGCTCAAACGCTTATATACTCACACGCTCGCGGCAACGGAAGGATGGAAGGAAGCGAACCGGGTACGGATTGGCGGCGCGGGCGCGAGGGGTTAGAGTTCGATGGTGGTGCCTTCGCGGGCGGCGCGGACCCGGGGGTAGTATTCGGAGGCGGATTTTACGATGGCATCGACGCATTTATCGTCGTGATCGGGATCGTGGTGGTAGAGGACGAGTTCCTTGGCGCCGCTTTCGAGCACGATGTTGACGGCTTCGCGCCAGTGGCTGTGTCCCCAGCCGATGCGGCGGGCGTGGTATTCGTCGGGAAGATACTGGGCGTCGTAGACGAGGACGTCGGCGCCTTCGGCGAGCTTGCGCACGTTGCGGTCGAAGTGGGCGTTGCCGGGCTCGTTGTCGGTGGCGTAGACGAAGATTCCGTTGTCGGTTTCGAGGCGGAAGCCGAGGCACCCCTGGGGATGATTGAGCCACATGGATTGCACGGTGCAGTCGTCGAAGGCGACGCGCTCCTCATCCATGTCGTAGAAGTTGCAGTGGGCGGCCATCTCGGTCATATCCACGGGGAAGTAGGGATCGGCCATCTGCTCCTGGATGGCGCGCTGCAGGCCGCGGGTGCGGCTGGAGGAGTGGAAGAAGAAATAGTTGTCCGCGTTTTCATAGAGGGGCTGAAAGAAGGGAATGCCCTGGATGTGATCCCAATGGAAGTGGGAGAGAAAGACGTGGGCGTAGATGGGATCTGTGCCGCGCTCGGCCATGAGGCTTTTGCCGAGATTGCGGAATCCGGTGCCGCAATCGAAGACATAGATGTGGTCGTTGACGCGGACTTCGACGCAGGAGGTGTTGCCGCCGTACTGCATGTTCTCCAACTGCGGAGTTGGAGTGGAACCGCGAACGCCCCAGAACTTGATTTTCATGACTCTCCTCAGCGGTTGCGAGCAGACTTCAGCATCACAGCGAATCGGTTGTTGCGCCAACTCCTGACTCCAGTACGGCAGACGGCGGAGAGAGAGTTATCAAAGTATATGCTACCGGGGACAGGGCCTCAATGCGGGCGCGGCGGGTCGGGCGGCGGGAGGGGTATCGCCGGGAGGTGGGGAGGCGAGGGACGGAGGGAGGGGGGATGAAGGGCCATTCGGGGCAAATCGGTGACAGATAAGGCGCTTCGATGGTGACCGGAATGTTCCAGGTTGGGTACGAAAGGGTACTAATTTCCGCGTGCCGGGTGCACTCGAGGCTTGACACTTCCGGGTTGAAACGTAAGCTGGTACCTGACTGCAATGCGAAGGAGCAGAAGCGATGGTAACCATGCAAGATGCGGACGGACGGGAAAAACGGGCAATCCGACGGTTTCCCCTGCAACTTCCGGTGACGGTGACCGCGAACTCGGGCGCGTTGGTGGAAGCGGTGGCGGAGAGCCGCGACGTCAGCTCGCATGGGATTTGTTTTTATTGCGACGCGGCGCTGGAGCGCAACTCGGCGATTGAGTTTACGGTGACACTGCCCACGGAAGTGACGATGACGGAGCCGATCAGCGTGCGCTGCAACGGCACGGTGGTGCGGGTGGAAAGCAACGATGGCGGAGGCAAGTTTGCGGTCGCCGCCGCAATCGACAGCTACGAGTTCGTGGCCAGCGATGAGAAGCAGAGTTTTATTTCGTCCCCTGGCACTCTGCCCATTGCGTAATGCACGGGTGAGCAGAGCCTGGCTGGTGCTGGGCGTTGCGCTGGCCGCTGCCCCGGCGGTGCATGGGCAGAAGGCGATTGGGGAAGTGTTTTCGAGCGATGCGAGCGTGCGCGGCTCAGTGTCGTTTTCCGGCGGCGGGACGCGGGTGCTGAGCGGATCGCAGGTGATGGCCGGAGATGTGGCCGCGCTGCTGAAGCTGGAGCGCGGCGGCGAGTTGCGCATCTGTCCCAAGACAAACCTCTCGGTGAGTGCGGACGCAAACGGCGCGGCGCTGGCGCTGGGGCTGAACACGGGCGCGATGGAATTGGATTACGAACTGAGCGGCGCGGTGGACGCGCTGATGACGCCGGACTTCCGTCTGCAACTGATCA
>Ga0302320_10004734_pt1 | contig 30776 bp, 30 predicted proteins | sample Bog_T0_3_FD_202130 | JGI IMG/M metagenome (GOLD analysis project Ga0302320, IMG submission 202130) | Peat permafrost microbial communities from Stordalen Mire near Abisko, Sweden - Bog_T0_3 | ecosystem: Environmental > Terrestrial > Soil > Wetlands > Peat | place: Sweden: Abisko, Stordalen Mire... | reverse complement strand
ACCCGAACCAGATATTTCTATTTGGAATCAGGAAGTAAATCCACCGACCCAATGGTCACTTTCATTCCGCCAGAAGAAGACTCATTTCCTCCCGCCGCTCACATTAAGCTGCTGCCACTGCCCGGGGCGTGACCTCGCGGTTGATTTTTGAGCCTAATTCACGGCGGGCTTTCCGGATGTCACATTCGGTCTGCAAGCGCAGCCACCACCCTTCCGACAATCCGAAATAGCGATCGAGGCGCAGGCCTGTGTCGGCAGTGATCGCACGATTGCCGGCCAGGATGGCGGCTATGCGCGTCTGCGGCACGCCGATGCCCTTGGAAAGGCGGTACGCGGTAAGGCTCATGGGAACGAGAAACTCCTCGCGGAGCATCTCGCCTGGAGTGAGAAGTGGCAGATAGGTGGCGCTCATGGGTGGAATCAGTGGTAATCGACGACCTCTACTGCGTGAACCCCGTCCGGCGCCCAGCGGAAGCAGAGGCGCCATTGGTCGTTGATGCGGATGGAATGCTGTCCGGCGCGGACGCCCTTGAGCGGCTCAAGCCGGTTGCCAGGGGGAACCCGGAGATCGTCCAATCTCTGGGCCAAGTCCAGTTGGACCAATTTACGCCGGGCCGTCGTCTGGATGGTGGAAGGAAGATCGGGAGTGCGTTTGTCATGAAAAATCGCCTCGATGGCACGGCAGGCGAAGGACTTGATCACGTCTTCATAGTTACGCACGACGTTAGTAACGTCAAGCGTAATTATTTCCCTGACGCCTTTTCTCTGAAAAGAAAGCCCAAGCCCAAAGTAAGAACAGCGCAGATGTACGCCGATGTCGCAGACATGCTAATTCGCTGGCAGCCAGTGTAACTAATTGATTACCAACACCGACTGTCGAAACCGGGGTTCGAATCCCCGTGGGGACGCCAATTTTTATCCAGCTTGAAACCAGTAGCCTACGAATCAGCTGGGCCTACTGGCAGGAAATCCCCGACAAGTTCGGCGTCGGTTCTGCCGCTATGGGCCATGGGTCGAGCGAAGAGCATACGCCAAAGGAGTAGTAAAAGTCACCCCTTTGGTGACAAAGAACAGGTGGAAAAGGACGCCGCTGGCTCCTGCAGTTGAGAGATCTCTTTGAACCAATCCATCAGTTGGTTCCAACTGGAGACTATTTGGGACGCCATCGTAAATTATTGATGGCAAATGGTGCTATTGAAGAAAGTGCCGGCCAAGCGGCTTGTTCAGGGCGCGGGGTCCTTCGATTTCCTCTCCCGTCCCCTCCTTGGGGCGAAGTGGTGGTAGAGCGTCATCTTGGCGCGCCTCACTTCGGCCAGGACCGTTGTCGATCCCGACAGCGTGGCAACCGCCTCGATGGAACAGGCGGAAGGCGCTCGCGAGTGGATACTCGCGCCTGGGGGTGCTGTCGCCGCCTGGCTTGGGCAGGCCAGGCATGCCACCGGAGATAGCGAGACGGCCGGGCCAATTTCAAGACTAGACAGCTCTGTCTAATAAAGCTTGACTATCGTTAGACAACTCTGTCTAGTTACGGTGCATCACCCACCACCACTCCCGTGAAAGCCATTCGATTTCAATCCCACTGCGGACCGGAGGTCCTCCGCCTCGATGACATTCCGGCGCCTGTTTCTCAGCCGGGCAAGGCACCGGTCCGCGTCAGGGCGGAGGGCGTGAACCATGCCGACATCCGCCAGCTCACCGGTGTGAGCCCAACGACCATCCAACCCGGTTTCCATGGGAGTCTTCCATGAACAAGACCGCAATTACCTCGCCCGAACTTCCGCCGCCGGTCGGCCCGTTTGCCCAGGCGATCGAAGTCGGTGGTTTCCTTTACCTCAGCGGCCAGCTCGGCCAGGACCCGGCCACTGGCAAGGTGGTCGAGGGGGGTATTGTGGCCGAGACAGAGCGCGTCTTCCGGAATCTCTCGGCGGTTCTCAAGGCCGCCGGCAAGAGTTTGGATGACGTGGCGCGCGCCGGCGTGTATCTCACGAGCATGAGTGACTTCGCCGTGATGAATGGCATCTACGCGAGGCATTTTAATCAGCCGTTTCCCGCCCGCACGACCATCGCGGTCGCCGCGCTGCCGCTCGGGGCCTGCGTTGAGATCGACCTCGTCGTCAAGGCTTGAGGCGAAGAAGGAAGGTTGATCCCATGAAGTACATATTTCACATCGTCGATGTTTTCAGCTCGACGCCGTTCGGCGGTAATCAACTTGCGGTTCTGCCTGACGCGGCCGGAATTTCCACCGAGGGCATGCAGAAGATTGCCCATGAGTTCAATTTCGGCGAAACCACCTTCGTCCTGGCGAAGAGCGATCGTGCGCACGCGAATCGGGTGCGCATCTTCACGCCTCGGGCGGAGCTCGATTTCGCGGGGCATCCCTCGGTCGGCACCGCATGCGCGCTTGTGATGCAACAGCACGTGCGGCCCAGTGATCCGATCCGGCTCATCCTGGAGGAGAATGTCGGTCCTGTGACAGTCGACGTCGCCCAGCGAGACGGCGGATTCCACGGCACGTTGACATTATCGGGGAAGGTCGAGACGCCGGCCGGCGCGCCTTCTCCGACCGATCTCGCCGCGGGCCTGTCCATCGAGCCCTCCGAGGTGAGCCAGGTCTTTTTCGCGGGCGTCGGTGTTCCATTCTGTTTTGCGCAATTGAACTCGAACGCGGCCGTCGATCGGGCGGCGATCAATCGGACTGCATGGGCGGCGACGCTCGCGCGCTCGTGGGGTCCCCACGTCTTCTTCTTCGCCGGAGATCTGCGGGATGGAGGCAGGCTTTATGCCCGCATGTGCGCACCCGCGCTGGGCGTCGAGGAAGATCCCGCGACAGGCAGCGCGTGTGCCGCCCTCGTTGGCGCCATGGCATCGAAGCCCGATGTTGGCGGGACGACCTACCGCCTTTCGATCCAGCAAGGCGTCTCGATGGGGCGCAGAAGCGAAATCGAAGCGGAGGCGCGCATGAGCGAAGGCGTCGTGACCTCCGTCAGCGTTGGTGGCGCCACGACCTACATCGCAAGCGGCGAGATCGAGGTGCCGCCGTCCGCGCTTGAGCCGCAAGGCGCATAGGACGGTGAGAGCGATCCATTCCGGGAACCTATCTGACCTCGAAGAATTCCAGGATGGTCCTGTTGAAAAATCAGCCAAGACCAAAGCATTGCTGATGAGATTTCCGCCACATTGCGCCACCGGTCCGGCGAATCAGCACTTTGACGAGACGCGGGGTTAAACCGGAATATTCACCATGGAGAATCAACATGAAACTTATCGCCATCCTGATCGCAGTCGTCGCGCTTGCCTCCGGGGCGAATGCCATGGACAACGCAAGTAATTCGACCGCCGCCACAATGGCGGATGAGCGAGCGTATACTGAGGGCCCGGTCACCCTCGTGACCTACATCGATGTCGAGTACGGGCATTTTGAAGAGTATATCGATTGGCTAAACTCGACATGGAAGCCGACCATGGAGGCCACGAAGAAAGCCGGGCTAATCGTCGATTACAAGGTCTTCAGCGCCACTCCGCAATCACCGGATCGCCCGAATATGATTCTGTGGATCACCTATAAAAACATGGCGGCCTTGGACAAAAGCGTCGAGGAAGAGGCAGTGGCGAAGAAAGTGATCGGAAGCACCGAGTTTCAGAACAAGGCCAGAGTGGGCCGGAATGAATACAGAAAGGTTCTGCGCAGAGAATATGTTCGTGAACTTATCTTGAAATGACATTGCGATGCGTGTTCAAAGACCGTGCGCCGCAATATCTACTGGGCCGCTTTCACCAGGGCTAGCGCGGCGTTGCGTGCGTGGGCCAGCGCCGAGGTGTTCCCGAAGGTGTGCGCGCTCACAATCGCACCCTCGATGAGCAGCGAAATCTGCTGCGCCACCGGCTCCGGTTCGGCGATGTCAAAGCCGGAGAGCAGTTCCTGGAGGGTGGCAATGCCCCTCTGCTTGTGCCGGATTACGGACTGGTGCACCGGCGAGCGGATCTCCGGATACTCCGCGACTGCGCGAATAAAGGGGCAGCCGTTGAAATCCTTGCTCGAAATAAATGCGTCATAACGGTCGAAATAGGCGAGCAGTCGCTTCCTCGGCGAAGGTCCCGCCTCTCTCAGGAGCGTCTGCACCTTCTCTCTTACAAGCGCCGAGCGCTGCTCGAGCACGGCCACGATGAGCTCCTCCTTTGAGGCGAAGTGGTGGTATAGCGTCATCTTGGCGAGTTTCGCCTCGGCCAGGATCGTGTCGATCCCGACAGCGTGGTAACCGTCCCTATAGAACAGGCGGAAGGCGGTCGCGAGCAGATGGTCGCGCTTGGGGGTGCTGTCGCCGCGTGGCTTGGGCAGGTCGGGCATGACGCCGAAGATAGCGGGACGGCTGGGCCAATTTCAAGGCTAGACAGCTCTGTCTAATATAGCTTGACTGGCGTTAGACAGAGCTGTCTAACTACGGTGCATCACCCATCACCACCGTGTCGACACCTGAAAAGGCCGCCTTGACACGCGCCGCCGAAGCCCAGCGTGGCCTCGCGGCGCGGACAACGACCGGGAAACTCCTGCTCCAGATTGCAGATTGAAGCCCGCCCGCCTCCAAGGTGTCCAAGTTCAAAACCCAAGCCAATCCTTCCCCGAACAGCACAAGTCAATATTATGGACTCCATCAACGTTCCTTGAGTCCCCCCGCATGCGCATATTCATTGCAGGCATCGGTGCGCTGGGCGGGACGATCGCCACGCGGGCGCTCAGTGCCGGCGTGGAGGTTTGCCTCGCCACACGGACTGAGGCGTCCGCCAAGATTCTCCGCTCCGGCCTGAAGGTGTCCGGAGATGGAGGTGAGGCGAGTGCCGTTCCACCCCGGGTAGCGGTGATTGAAGACTATGAACCACAGGAGAAGTTTGATCTGATCTTGCTGGCCACCAAGGCACATGATGCGCTGGAGAGCGCACCAGCCCTGGCCCGCTTGCTGGCGCCGTGCGGCATCCTGCTGTCGATTCAGAACGGCGCCGTAGCGCAGGTGCTGGCGGACCGCCTCGGAAGCGGACAAGTCATCGGAGGGCTCTCCAATCTCGGGGCGACCATGGTCGAGCCCGGGGTCTATGAACAACGAAACGCCGGCTATCTGCTGATTGGCGAGCTGGCAGGAGGCCCCAGCGAGCGCGTTGAGTGCATCGCGCAGGCCCTGAAGGGTGCGATCGATGTTCGCACGACGGCAAACCTGCGCGGCGCGATCTGGGCCAAGCTGCTGATCAATTGTTCGGTGACCACCATTGGAGCCATTGCGGGACGGACAATGCGCCAGTATATGATCCTGCCGGGTGGAGGAGAGGTTTTCCGAATAGCGTATGATGAAACCCTCGCCGTGGCCTTCGGCGCGGGAACCCGTCCGGAACGAATGATCGTCGATCCGGTGCCGCCCGGCCGGAATGAACGCAGCACAACTGGGAAAGACTACGACGGCTGGATTGACCGGATCCTCGGCGCTTATGGCGACCTCAAGCCATCGATGCTGCAGGATTTTGAACGAGGTCGGCGGACGGAAATCGACTTCATCAACGGTTACGTGGCGCGGCTGGGAGCGGACATCGCACTTCCGGTTTCAATAAACGCGGCAATCACACAGATGGTTCATTCGATTGAAAGCGGAGCCGTGCAACCCAACCCCGTGCGGCTTGTTGAGTTGATCGGCAAAGCCGCATGATTCCGGAATCGCGTCAGTTGACCCTGTGCAGCACTGGTTTCCGGACGCAATAGCCGTGCCGCCGGCGCCATCAGTCTCGTCGCGCATGGGCCCATTTCGGGCCGAGTAAGAACAAAAGTAAGAGCGTGGATACATTTGGCGATTCTTTCGTCGTCGCAAAGTTCATTTCAAGGCTCGCTTGTTCCGGCGAATATTCGGGATTGAATGGCCCGCGAGCGCAAGTGTTAGGCGAAGGACTGTTGCGGATACTCGAATCGGCAAGTATTCCTGGAGCGTGGCACCCGCACATGCTGCTTGCGGCGCCAAAACCTAAGGCATACCCATCAGCCATGGAATTGCGCCATCTGCGCTATTTTCTGGCCGTGGCAGACGCCCTGAATTTCAGCCGCGCCGCCGAAAGACTCAGGGTGGGGCAGCCCGCGTTGAGCCGGCAGATCAACGACTTGGAAGAGCAGCTTGGTTTCCGGTTGTTTGAACGCTCAACGACAAAGGTGCAGCTGACCGAGGCGGGGCGCTTCCTCCAACTGCAGGCAGGGAAGGTGCTCATGCAGCTCGACATCGCCGTGACAGGAGCGCAGCAGATCGCCAAGGGCATGTCGGGAAACTTCAGGATTGGCACCGACTGGAACGCAGCCGGCCTCTTTATTACCGACGCCGCGCGGGAACTTCACCAACGGCACCCCGGGCTCTCGATCGATTTCGTGGAGTTGCCCGGCCATGAGCACACCCACGCGGTACGGGAACAGAAGATTGACGTGGGATTTGTCAGTGGGCTCCAGCTGACGCCGCGCAAGGACATCGACTACTGCCTGATCAATACCTGTGCGATAAAGGCCATATTGCCAATGGAACACACGCTGGCCAACCATGCCAGTGTTCGCCTGCGCGACTTGAAACAGGAGCGTTGGATCACCATTGTGGAAGACGAGATCCCGGGTTTCAAAGCCATGGTCCTGCAAATCCTGAGGCCGGCTCAGTTCACGCCCAAGTTCGGACGCGGCGCGCGGTCCTTCGAGAGCATGCTTGCCTTCGTGGCCACGGGCGAGGGCATTGCCCTGCTCCCGGAACTATTTCTGTCCGCCGAACCGGCAGGCATTCGATATGTCGGCACCGATTGCCGGCCCTTTGAGATGTTTGCCGTATGGTCGAAGGACTATGCCGACCCGCACGTGCCAGCCTACCTCGACATATTGCGGAAAAAGAACGAAGCGGCAGGAATGGCGCCGGCCGCCTCAAGACGCCCTCCCATTTGTCCCGCCTCCCAAACGCGGCCCGTTCGATCGGTTTGAGGCTGGCTATGCCTGGCGGACGGGAGCGCCCTTAGGCCTTCCCGGCATAAGCCCGAAACTTCGGAAGCATTTCCGGGCAACGGGGGCAGGCGGTATCTTGGCGTCATGGAAACGCTTATCAGGAGACGAGCACTGCCACCGCGGGAATCCGAGGCGCGAGTCGCCGCAGCCAATGTGTTCAAAGGGCCGGTCAACTCGGCGGGAAACGGCTGCTTGGCCGCGCATCCCCGGCGGCTTCTCATGGCTGTTGCCCAACAATCCGGGATCGGCAAACCAGGTAGCTGCAGAATCATCCTGTCCATGCTCTACGCCAGCCGGGCCATCCGTCGCGCGATGTGTCGCGAACTGGGTGAGGAGTTTGGCTTTCAGGACAATTCAGGAACAGGGTTCGCCACCCTCATCGCCCTTTATGCACTGAGTCCCGTTCCGGCCACGGCGGCGGACCTCGCCTGTCACGCCGAGGTGAGCCGGGCCTCGATGGCTGACATCATTGAGGGGCTCGAGCAACGCGGCCTGGTAACGCGATATCTCGATGGCCGAGGACACATCACGCTCATCGATCTCACGGATCGCGGCCAGAAAGCCGCCGTGCTCGCCGTCCGCCGCTTCCTCAAGGTCGTTAGCGACCTGGCGGGAGATATCGGCTCGGCGAACGGAAACGCAACAATCGAGACCTGCGAGCAAATCGAGGAAAGTGCCGCAGTGCCGGCTCCCTGAGCCGCAATCGGCGCCTTTCATTTCTGGTCTGCCATCCACTCCGGAATCGAGCCCGATCGAGCCGGCTTATTCCGGGCCAGCATAAATCCCCTGCGCGCAAGGCATTTCCGGTCGTTGCCTGGGAAACTTATACTAATGCCATGAACCAACCGAATATTTCAGCCGTCGCGCCTGGGGACGCCGCGAACAGCGGAAACAATACATCGCCTGAAGTGTCCGCCGAGGCGAACATAGCCCATTACAGCGGGGGAGACGTGCCGAAGGTCCCGGCGTGGGTGATTGTCCTTGAGGTTGTCGCGCTCGCGGCGATCTCCTATTTCGTCTACAATTTCGCCCCTGTGTTCGAGCACAACCGGACACTGCCGCACTTTTGACTGACAGCGCGGCTCAACCCGGCGTCGACGGCCCCCGACAGCCTCGGTCCGAGGTGCAGGGTGACATCATCAATGCATCGGTCAGGAGGGAGAACACGACCAAGAGTGGGGTGACGTGGAAGGGAGGATGCGTGGGGCGAGTGCGCATGATCAGCAGCCCCGTCGCGAAGCTCCCCGCGGTTTGTGCCGGTGCGATTCACCATGTATGTCACCCTGTGGAAATTGAACACGTGCGAATAGCAGTCCCATTCGCGGCAATAGCCGTCATTTGGTTGATTAAAGCGGCATGTACCCGCTATTGGCGTGAATTGGATTCGATCCCTCAATTCATTCCGGTTGACAGGGTGTGACTCAGTCACACTGTTACTGGGTGATTAGATTCATCGAGACGCCCACCTTCACCAGACTTATCACAAGGTTGGTGGAGGACGATGACTACGCCGCCTTTCAACATGCACTTGCCGAGCAACCCGAAAAAGGCGGGCCGATGTCCGGATGCGGGGGCGTCCGCAAGGTGCGCATGGCGGCGCGGGGCAAAGGCAAAAGCGGCGGCGCCAGGGTCATTTACCTTTATCTCAAGAACCAGGAAGTAATCTATCTGCTCTATGTCTTTACCAAGGGCGACGCCGACAACCTTTCAGCCGAAGGGAAGAAGGCTATGCGTGAATTAGCCGCACAAATCAAAACCGAATACCGATGAACAAAGAACACACCTTTAATGAGAGCGAACTGATCGGGAGCTTTCAGGAGGCATTGGCGCACGCGAAGGGGAAGCTGACGCTCAAGACGACCACGGTGCCCCCGCGCACGCGGAAGATGACCCCGGCCAGAATTGCCCTGATCCGGCATAGGCTTAAGGCCAGCACACCCGTATTCGCCGCCTACCTAAACGTGACGCCCGACACCGTGCGGGGCTGGGAGAAGAACCGCCGCCACCCATCCGGCCCGGCTCTTCGACTTCTGGAGATCGCAGCTAAGACGCCTAAGATACTCGTTGGCTGAAGCGCCGGCAGCGGTAGGCCTTTCGGGAATTCAAGGGCCCGGGCGTGGCAAAGTAAGAACAAAAATAAGAACAGCGCAGATGTACGCCGATGTCGCAGACAGACGTAATTCACTGACAGTCATTGCAACTCATTGATTACCAATACCGACTGTCGAGACCGGGGTTCGAATCCCCGTGGGAACGTCACTATAAATATATGGTGGCCAAAATATAACAGAAATCTAAAAACCTAAGTGATCAGACTCGCGTCCACGGACGACACTGACGCTCGCTGGTGTCGCAGATGGTTTTTACGTCTGTGGAAGTTCGGAAAGGGCAGCAGAAGCCGAGGCAGTCGCGAGCCAAGCGCGGTCGGTCTTATCGGTTACCGGCACGAGCCGGCCAGGGGCGATCTGGCCGGACATTTTCATATTTCGCCCGTCGTCAGCCCGCGCCGTGCCACTGGCGACGAGGCACGCGATGAGGGCAAGAGCGACACCCAAGGAACGTAGGGAATTCATGGGCTGGAGAAGGAATTTAGAACCACGCTGCCTATAACGCGGCCCAGCCCGTCCATCCCTCGGTGTTTTTCGACAAATCTCCGCAGTTTTTGAATCCATCAATCCTTGAGAAGACCGCTCTCTCTTGGCATCGCGGAATCCATGGGAACCTCGATGAACACGTCCATTTGCTGTCCGACGAAGATCGGCAGGTTTCCCCGGACAAAGCTGAAAATCACCTGAAGCACCCGCGTATCGACTCGTTCGGCGCTGGCGCCGGTCAATGAAGCCTTGGGCACGACATACGGCTCGAACCTAACAAAACCCAGGCGGACTTGTATCTTCGGATTCCCCCGCAAGAACCCCGTTGCGAACGCCCCTGCGCGCACCCTCCAGGCGTCATCCTCATTCACCTCAACGCGCACGTTGAGGGGCGTGACGCTGCCGAGAAGAATCGCCGGCCGTCCGGAGGACGACGTCGCGTCCGGTGCAAATTCGCCCGGATGAACCTTAAGCTGAAGAATCTGGCCATCGACGGGCGCGTGAAGATTCGCGGTAAGGCGACTCCGGCCGTTCGGTAGCGGGCGGCACGGGCGGGTCGGTCCTTTGACTGCGGATCACCTCAACGGTGGCGACGGCGACACCGGCCAGGGCCAGCAACGGGAGGACATATTTTGTGAACACGGGATGGATGGGAGTCAGTTCGGGGATTGGGAAACCGGGATTGCGGCGCTTTCAACCCGGATGATGCGTCCGTCCTCCATTCGCGCGATCCGGTCGGCAAACCGAAGGATCCTCACTATGAATTTATCGGCGAATATGCGAGGGGACGGCCGCCGGAATCGCCGTCGGTGAAGATCGCCGACATACTCATATTCTACGGGATGCCCACCGTGATCGTGCTGGTCCTCGGCGGGTCGTGGCTCATGCGGCGGGCCATGCGGCCCGTGGAGATCCTGGCGGCGGGCGCCGAAAGAATTCACGCCGGTAATCTGGCCGAGCGGATTCCCCGCACCGGCAAGGACGACGAACTCGACCGCCTGGCCGACGCCTTCAATGCGATGCTCGCCCGGGTCGAAGCAGGGACGGCTAGTGCTCGCGACTTCGCCATCCACGCCTCGCATGAATTGAAGACGCCGCTCACGATACTCAGCGCCGAGACGGAGCTAGCCCTGGGCGATCCCTCGATCGGAGCGCCCGAGCGCTCCCGGCTGCTGAGCCAGTCGGAGGAGCTCCACCGGCTTGGCAGGCTCGTGGACGCGCTCGCACTGGCCGCGAAGGCCGATGCGGGGATGCCGGTGATTGCCCGGGAGCGGCTGGATTTCCACCAACTCGTGCGACAGGCGGTCAATGATGCGCGCGTCCTTGGCGATCCCCTTGGAATTACAATGGATCTTGTCCTCTGCGACGATGCCGCGCTGGACGCAGACCCCGCGGGCCTTCGCCAGGTTCTGCTTAACCTTCTCGATAATGCGGTGAAGCACAACAAACCTGACGGCTGGGTTCATATCGAGCTCGCTGTAATCCGCCGGAATCACAGGATTGCGGTACGTGCCGTCCCGCTGGTCTCCCCATCGCGGCCAGTCGCCCCACGCGGAGGGTTGAACAGGTCCGGAGTCCGGCCGAAGCAAAGCTGCGCCTGTCGGCCCGATCCCGACGTTGCTAATCATGGTCCCAACGGTCAGCGAATTGAGGTTCTGTCCGGTGGCCGAAACGGAGGCTGCGGGGAACGCGAGAGCAAGACCGCAGGCGCCGGCGGAGACAAGGCGGCGAAGATTCATGCGAACACGGGATGGAACCAATGCGAAGACACAGCACATCATTGCTCAGCGCTCGGATTCATTGAGACACCCGCTTTAACCCGAAGATTTCATGAAAACGGCCAAAGATCGCCAAACCGCCGAGGAAAAAGGGTCAAAGACGACCGAGGTGTGCTTGCAAGCACATCGCAGGGAGTCTGAGGCCCTTTTTCGAGAGCGGTTTGGATGAGATTTGGACGAATTTCGTGAAATCTTCGGGTTAACTGGGCTCAACACGAGGAGGGCGGAGGACGATGGCCGAAGAGATTACCCCGCTGCGTTGAGGCCGCCGGACTTCACGGCCTGTTTCACGAGCGCCATCGCGACGCCGAGCTTCAGGTCCTCGAGTTTCTTGAAGTTGATGCAACTGCGACCGGCCTTCACCTTGCCGAGCTTGGCGGCATTCTGTTCGGCGAGGTAACCGCCCTTGTCGGCGGCACAGATGTGGAGGCTGTAGTAGTTCTTTCCCGCGGAGAGTCCGATCAAGAACCAGTCGCCCTCGCTGCCGCTGCGAGACTTGTAGTGATACTTGCCGTAACCGATGACAGGCGAACCCATCATCATCATGATTTCGGGTGTGAGTTTGGGCGCGGCCTTGCGAATCGCGGCGTGGAGCGCGAGCATCGCGGCGCGGCGATCGGCGGGGAGGCTGGCGAGATATTGGTCAGGTGTCGTGGTTTTCATAACGGCGAAAGGTTTTCCGGGCGCATCGCTGCGTCTCGTAGCGGCGGGGCTGCGGCGGGAGCAGCTAACCCGAGCGACCGCCGGGCAGGCAAGCCCGTTGGCGCGGCACCATCTGATCTCCCTGATGGGCGATGACATCTCAAAGACTGTCGCTGAATTGAAAGGCAACGGAGCGGCAATCCTTGCGGTTGATCCAAGGCCAGATGCCAAAACCATAAGATAGGGCGTTGTTTTTATTGGCGCCCAGAAAGACGTCCTAATCTTTTGTGGCACGAGGGTTTGAAAAAATACAGGGGCTATGTTCAGGCTCGGTTTGCAATTTCGATCATCCGTGTCATAGATTCGGTCGCCCCACTCGGAGGCCAGTTCAGCATACCCCTTCGCCACCCGCTTACCCGTTCGGAGCCCAGCTTTCCCGGGCTTTTGTGCGCCTGTCCGCCACCCACCTTGTTTTGATCGGTCGATACCTAACACCCCTCGAACACATATGAACCATATCCGTATCTCCCAAATGAGAGAATCCGCCGCCCTTCGGCCGGCTTTGGCTGTGCTTCTGGCCGTTGCACTGATCCCCGCGACGCTGCTTGGACAGTTGGCAAGTACGCCGCCGGCAACACCGGATCAGACACAGGCGTCTGCGAACCAGCCGCCGGTTCCGGTAGCGACGGCCCCGGCCGCCTCATCCGAGGGCGGGACCGTCACGCTGAGCCCGTTCGAGGTGAACGCCTCGCAGGCCCAGGGGTACTTCACCCCGAATACGACCACCGGCACGCGCCTGTCCAACAATGTCGGCGACATTCCTTCGGCGGTCACGGTCATCGACAGGCAGCAGCTCGAGAACACCAACGCCTTGAACATCAATGACATCATGATGTACGAGGCGGGCACGCAGGGCTCCCGCACATACACGCCGTACTCCGGATTCACCGAGGGCACCCGCGTCGACGACGCGCTGGCGGGCTCGAACGACAACCAATCGAGTATTGGCGGCCTCAACACGCTGAGCACCCGGATCAACGGCCTGGGAGCGCCCGACAACGAGGTGGACAACTTCTACGGCCTGTATCGGATTCCCTTCGACACATACAATGTGGAGTCGATCGAAATCGACCGCGGTCCGAACTCGCTCATGTTCGGATCGGGCGCGGCGGCGGGCATCGTCAACGCCACCAGCGCAGAGGCCCAGCTCGACAAGCTTAAGGGCGACGTGAGCCTCCAGGGCAGCAGCTTTGGCGGATACCGCGAAACCGCCGATATCAACATCCCCCTCATCCGCAACAAGGTCGCCCTCTACCTGGCGCAGGAGTACAACTCGGTCGGTTTCCAGCGCAGGCCCTCTTCCGACCTGACGCGCCGCCAGTATGCGACGATCACAATCGACCCGTTCAAGTCGCACAAGACGAAGATCACCGCGTACGCCGAATTCTACAACAATTACGCCAACGACGAAAACTCCCTGCTGCCCGAGGATTTGATCACCCCGTGGATCGCCGCCGGCAAGCCGATGATGAATCCGATCACCCAGATGATCACCGATCTGTCCACGGGCAAGGTGATGGGGCCGTATGTCAGTTCGACAACCAGCCCGAATTATGTCGCCGGTTATCCAACAGGCGTGGCTGCGATGACGAGCATCACCTCGCCCCTCTTTCAGCCGGGCATGAGCACCATTACAAATCCGACCACCACGGCCACCAACGGACCTGATTATGCGTATAGTCCAACCGGCCAATTCCTCTGGGGTTTCGAGCCGGTGCAGCTCCTCGGATCGAACTACGGCGGACTCATACCCAGCCAAGTGCCGACGACGCCGCTAACCGCGGCCCAGGCGATGGTGCGGTCGGAATTCATCACCAATTCCGCCCAGCTTCCGATTCCGGGGCCCGGCAGCGTCGGAGCCCCGGGCGGATATGCTTCCTTCTTCCAGCCCGAAGTCGTCAACCAGGCCCTCTACAATTCGCAAACCGGGCCGAATTACGACTCGCTGGATTACACCAATTCCAAGGCGCGGACCTACCACGTTGATTTGCAGCAGAACATCCTGAGCAGCTCCTCGCTTGGCACCCTGGATCTGGACGTCGGCTTCTTTCGGCAGGAATACCACGATCTGGAAATGGACATAGCCAATCAGCACAGCAACGGCACGCCCGCGCAGGGAGCGCTCTATGTGGACACGAATTCCTACCTCCTGAACGGACAGCCGAATCCCTACGCCGGCTCGGACTTCATCTACGACTACCAGGGCGACGGCTTCTTCCATCCGGAAAACAATCAAAACTGGCGGGCGATGCTGACGTACGGCATAGACCTCCGGGACAAGGTCCCGAAGTGGCTGCAATGGCTCGGACATCATCGGATCATGGCCGAAGCCTCCACCCACGACGATGTGCAGCAGGACGTCCGCCTCCGCACGGTCGTCAACGGCGGCGACGGCTCGTATGCTTCCGAGCTGTATCAGCTGAACAATCAGCCGGTAATTCCCGGAAACTGGAACGTTCAGGAGCAAGTCAGTTCAGATCCGGTTCGTTGGGAATACATGAGCGCGCCGGGGAGCAGCGCCGCAACGCTCGCTCCCGCTCTCAAGGGCATTCCCGGATACGGCTCGCCGACGGGCTTCACCGTGACCACCTACAACTACAACACGAACCAGTGGGTGAACAGCGGATTGACGGTGGCCGCGCCTCCGTTCAACGGCTGGCAGATCTCCGAAAACGTCCAGGACCAGAAGACGTACTACTGGCAGAGCTTCTTTTGGAATGACCGAATCGTCGGCTCGGTCGGACTCAACGACGACGTGGTCAAGAATCGCGGCGCCGCGACCATTTACAACGCAATCATAAACGGCGTTCCGACTGCCACCTCCAACAACGCTGGCTTGGTTACGGACGTCAACGGGCAGGCCAATCCCGCCCTCAAGTACGATCTTGGGCCATGGAATCCCACCTCGCGCGCAGGCGTTTTCCAGCCGGGCACCAACCAACTGGCGATGGAGACCCTGGGGGAGATCGGCGGCAACACCTATAGTGAGGGCTTTGTGGTCAAGCCGTTTGAAAACTGGCCCGCGATCGACGCGGCCGCCGACAGGGGCAACATTGTTGCCGGCTTTCTCCGCACGCTCGGAATGACGTTCAACAAATCGGACAATTTCAATCCCCCGACCGCCAGCTATACCGATCTGCTGGGCAACCCGCTTGGGAAGCCGGCGGGCACGGAAAAGGACTACGGCCTGGAAATCGCGACACCCGACAAGAAGCTGTACTTTCGCATGACCTGGTACAAGAGCAGCAACCAGAACAACATTACGGGCGTATCGCAAACGCTCACCGACCGGGAGCTGTACGTCGATCAGAATCAGATGAAGAACTGGGCAACCGCAATTGTGGAGCTGCAATCCGGCGAGGATCCGACGTCGACGAATTTCGGCAACCAGGCGCTCTATCCGCTGAGTGCAGCCCAGTATCAAACGATGGCCTCGCTCACGGGGCTCAATGTCAACTACCTGCAAAACGGCGGAGCGCCCCTGAGCGGCGGCTACTACAATGGGGAGGCCACGAATACGACGACCAGCGGCGGCTACGATCTGGAGCTGACCTACAATCCCCTGCCGAACTGGACGATGAAGTTCACCGGTTCCCGGCAGGCCGCCCAGCTCTCCGCCGTCGATACCCAGGCGAAGGCATACCAGGCCGTTCGAATGCCGACTTGGACGACGGCCAACGCGCCCGCCGCGTATCAGGGCGTGTATACGAATTGGGCCGGGGGCGGTTCCACGGCGATCACCTATCTCGGAAACTTCTGGAATTCCTACGGCTATGCCGGCGCCAATGGCGCCACGGGTGGACCCAACGGCGGCCCGTACACCGTCGGATTCTACTACAATACCGTCGTGACAGTGCCGATCACGGTGGAAGAGGCGGCTCAAGGCACGGACGTTCCGGAGGAAACTCCATACACCTGGAGCTTTCTCACGAACTACAATTTCGTGAGCGGACCGCTCAAAAACATCGGCATCGGCGGCGGACTCCGGTGGATGAGCTCAACCGTCGTGGGCTACTACGGCGCCACGCAGGCGAGCCTGCTGAACACCGCGGGCCAGGTTGCGGCGGTCAACACCAATCTGCCCATCTACACCCCGGCGGAGCTTCACGCCGACGCCTGGATCTCCTACGCCTTCAAGCTGCCGTGGGACAACGGCAAGATCAAAGCATCCGTGCAGCTCAACTGCGTGGACCTGACCTCCAACGGCTATATCCTGCCGATTGCCTTCAATCTCGACGGATCGCCGTACACGTGGCGCATCATTCCGCCGCGGCAATGGTCCCTGACGACGCGCTTCAGCTTCTAGGATCAGTCACATGGCGCAACGGCCGCACTGGGCGTTCGACGCGGGCCCGGGCGGCCGGCAGTGAATGATTCAGGGTGCCGCCACGGCCCGGGGCGTGGCTTTGCGGTCGGTCATACCTTCTCTGCAACGCCCAAAACTGCGGCGGTCGATTCCAGGCGAAATTGGCTCGTGTAGAGTTCGAAGTAGTGTCCGCGCCGGCTCAACAATTCGCGATGGGTGCCGATCTCCTCAATCTTGCCACGGTTGATGACAAGAATGCGATCGGCACGGCGGATGGTGCTGAGGCGGTGGGCGACCACAAAGCTCGTCCGGCCCCGAAAGATGGATTCCAGCCCCTTTTGGATCAGCTGCTCCGTCTCGGTGTCGATTGACGAAGTAGCCTCGTCCATGATGAAGATCTGCGGATTCGCGATGAGCGCCCGGGCGAACGAGAGCAGCTGCCTTTGCCCGGTCGAGAGGCGGTTGCCGCCTTCCCCGACCTGCGCATCGTAGCCGTGCTCCATCCGGGTGATGAAACCATGCGCATTCACAAGGCGCGCGGCGTCCTGGATCTCGGAGTCGGTGGCGTCGAGCCGGCCATACCGAATGTTCTCCCGCACGGTGCCCTTGAAGAGGTGGGGCGTTTGGAGGACGATGCCGAGCTGGGATTGAAGCCATCCGAGCGGACGCTCGCGGTAATCGGTCCCGTTGAGGAGGATCTGCCCTGAGGTCGGCTCGTAGAAGCGGCAGACAAGCGATACGATTGTGCTCTTTCCGCCGCCGGAGGCACCGACCAGGGCGACTGTCTCGCCGGCGGGGACACTCAGGTTGAAATCCTCGAGGACGAGCGGGCCCGTAGCATACCGGAAAGTGACGTTTCTGAATTCTATGGCTCCGATATCCCGCGGCAGGCCGTCCGGGCCGAGTCCCGAGCCCGGGATCCCCCTCGCCCGTGCGGAGGCGAACGTGCGCACGCGGTCCTTGACAGCGAGAGAGTCGGCTATGGCCGGTTCAGTCGCAAGAAGTCCCATCACGCGTTCGCCCGCAGCTTGGGCGCCTTGCATTTCCGTCAGTCGCAACGCCAGCTGGTTGATGGGCTGGAAAAACTGCCCGGCAAAGTTGACGAAGGCAACGAGGGTTCCGATGCTCATCGCCGCAGTGCTGGTCAGGTAACCGCCGCCCCAAAGGCAGAGGCCGGCCGCCAGGCTCCCGAGCGACATCACGATGGGGTAATAGAGCGAGTTCTGGCGGGCATTGAGCACCGAGGCGTCAAACATCTGTCCGCTTAGGTCCGAGAATTCGCGCAGATTCTCGCGTTCCCGCACCAGGCTCTTTGTCGTCCGGATTCCCTGAATGGACTCGTTGAAGCTTGCGGTGATCTGGGAGTTGAACTTCCGGATCTCGCGGGAACTGAGCAACATTTTCCGCTGGAAGTATTTTGATACAACCGCCAGCGGCGGCAGGATCGCGAGCACAATGAGAGCCAGCTTCCAGTTCATGATCAGCAGGCTGACCGCAATCAACACGATGTAGCTGAGTCCCCACACGATATCGAGGAATCCCCAGGCGATGATCCGGGACAGTCGGTCGCAGTCGCTCGTGAGGCGGCTGATCAGCCAGCCGACCGGGCGTGTGTCGAAGTAAGCGAACTCCAGGTCTTGAAGACGATCAAAGCCGTCCCGGCGGATGTCGTGCGCCATCCGGTTGGAGATGTTGCCCGCCAGGTCGATGAAGACCCAGACGCACGTGCACAGTGCAAGCATGAGCCCAAGGTAGACGCTGATGAACAGCGTGAACGGTGCCCGGCTCCCGTGCATGGCCACCCCGTCGATCACCCAGCGGGTGACTAGCGCGAAGCTGGCATCGCAGATGGCCGTCAGGACCGCAGTCACGAACAGGGGGATAAGGAAGCGCTTCAGGTGCAGCGCACGCCGGAATATCCTGCCCCAAAGGCCGGCGTCGAGCCGCGCTTTGAATACATCCTGCTGGAGTAGCACGTCGTTCATGGTTCTCGCCCGGCTTGGGTGGTTGCTAGGTCCCGGCTGAAATCCGGCTCAGTCCGGGTCTGGATGTCCCAGAGCCTGCGGTAGAGGCCTTCCTGGGCAGCCAATTCAGCGTGGGTGCCGGTCTGCACGATCTGTCCCCGGTCCAGGACGAGGATCCGGTCCGCGTGGACGAGCGTCGAGAGACGGTGGGCAATGACGAGCGTAGTCGCGCGCCCATGGCGCTCCTTGAGGGCCTCGAGGATCAGCGATTCCGTCTCTCCGTCGACGGCACTGAGCGCGTCGTCGAGAACGAGGATGGGCGGGCGCCGGAGCACCGCGCGCGCGATCGCAACCCTCTGGCGCTGCCCGCCTGAGAGCGTGATGCCGCGTTCGCCAATCAGGGTGCCGTAGCCCTGGTCAAAGGAGAGAATCGTCTCGTGGATGCACGCAGTGCGGGCCGCGTTCTCAACCTCGTGGTCGAGTGCGTTACCTCGCCCGAGCCTCAGGTTGTCCTTGAGCGACTTGGAGAAGAGGAACGGCTCCTGCATGACGACGCCGATCTGTGAGCGCACCCACTTGCGCGGCAGGGAACCCAGCTCATGACCATCCAAGAGAATGGACCCCGCGGAATAGTCGTAGAGCCGAAGCAGCAGGTGGATCAAAGTGCTCTTGCCGGCACCGGATGGCCCAAGGATCGCCAGCGTTTCCCCTGGCGCCACGGAGAACGAAACGTCATTGAGGGCGCCCTCCGAGCCGACCCGTTGTCCGGCATGGGCAAAGCGCAGGTGGCGAACGGCGAGTGCCCCCTTGATGGGGCCCGTGGGCGTGATGAGAGAGGGGCTGGGCGGCTCCGTCTCGCGCTCGATGGCAAGGATCTCCCGGATCCGGTTCAGGGCCACCGAAGTCTTGCCAAGGTCCGTCAGGATGCGGCCCATCTGGCGAACGGGCCAGAGGATGATGGCCAGGTAGGCGAGGAAGGCAAAGAGAACGCCCACGCTGAGCTTGCCCTCGACGATCCAATGCGAGCCGACGATGAGGACGAGCCCGATCTGGGTCAGCGCAACCAGGTCACTGATCGACCAGTACCATGACATCAGGCGCAGCATGAACACGCTTCGGTCGCGGTAGCGCGCATTCGGAACGGCGAACTTCTCCCGTTCAAAATCCTGGCGGGCAAAGGCGCGGACGACACGGATGCCCGTGAGGTTCTCCTGGATGATGGCCGTCAGGGCTCCCTCCGCCTCGTCGACGGACTTGAAGACATGCTTCACTTTGCGGAAGTAGACATAACCGTAGATGACGATCGGCGGAATGAGCACAAACGACACGAGAGCCAGACGAGGATTGAGCGACATGAGCATGGGAAAGGCGGAACCCGCCAGGATGGCGGCATTTCCGATCTCCATGATCTGGCTGGCGAGGAATTGACGGGTCGTCTCGACGTCGCTCGTGCACCGCTGGACAAGATCCCCGGTGTCGGTCCGGTCGTGATAGACCGTCGGAAGGTGGCTGAGATGATCGTAAAGCTCGTTCTTCAGCTGCCGGGCGATGCCGTCGCTCGCCAGCGAGGCCTGCCAGCCCTTCAGGTAGGTGAAGAGTCCGCTCACAACGCTCAGGATGACCATCATCACGGCGGCCAGCCACAGGTGGCCGCGGAGGCGCGCCGGCCCTCCGACGAAACGGAGCATCAGTTCGATCGCCCAAGGCGTGCCCGGGCCGGAGACCTTGTCCGAGACTGCGTAATCAATCGTTGCGCTGCCGACCAGAGGGATGCCGAAATTGACGACCGTTGCCAGGATGAGGCAGCCAACGGCGGCACCGTAGCGCAGGCGGTGGCCTCGCATGATGGACCAGATGATGCTGATTTGCGAAAACATGAAACGTGACAGGAAGGTTTGGGAGGTGGACGCGGGGCGCCCGCTCGACGTTGGAGGGGCCGTGTGGGAATCCCTTGGGAATTCCTGTAAGCCCGCTCGCTCGCGGCGGGCTTCAACTCGACTCAGGTGTTCGAGGAAACCGCGCGCGCGACGACAAACGGGGTAATATTATGGGCGGGCGCGGTCATAGAAAGGGGACGATCCCGCTTTTCTAGGCGGATCAGTTGGTTTGGCAAGCCGACTTTTCAGAGCAAAGCACGAAGTTGCACCAGGTTTTCTCTAACGGTGTCCCATTACCGGGCAGGTCCGCCTATCAGATGAAAATGGACATGTATCACGGGATCGACCGTGAGGACCCAAAACTTTCGAATGACGGGCAGCCCGAACAGCCGCGTATCCAAGGCCGCCGAACCGTCGATCAACACGGATCCATGATCGACAGCGATCTTTACCGGGAAAATCACCTCGCGCCGCCGGCCGTGAAGTTGAAACTGGCCACGGGCTGTAAGAGTGCCGTCAGGGGCGCTGTCCATCGCCGTGAGGTCAAACCTGACCTGGGGAAACCTGGCCGCCTGCAGCCACGCGTTCATGTCGCTGTCGCGGTCCGCGCGACCGGTTCTGACGGCAGCCAAATCGGCGTGAAAAACGGTGGATTTGACCTGGAGGCTCTCCGAATCGATCGAGATCTCCACTTCAAAATTATCCAGCCGGGCCACGAATGAATCGACTGTCGCCTTTACTGCGATATCCACACGCGACTGGGACCGATCAAGGACCAGCGGCGTCTCCTTTGCCATCGCTGGCATCGGAAGGGGCACGAATGACGCCACGAGCAGGAAGGCTCGGTAACAACGCAGATTATGCATCTTTGGGGCGGGGAAGTCCGACCTTAGTCACCGCAGTGTGCCTTTCGATCCATAAATCTGCCAGAGGCTTTCCGGAAACCGACAATGGCCTTTGGCAGTCTTCGGATAGCCTCTAGTCGAACGAATGATCCCGGGCTGTCGGAACAATGGCGAATGGCCTCATGTCGCCATTCCCCTGATGCTTCAGGGTCACTTGCCTGCAGCTGGACCACACGCCAAGACTTGGTTCTGCTGTGCCTGGCAAGCCTGTGGACAGAAGGACGGAATCAGCGCCTTGGGGCTACAGCGAGCGATGGGCCTCGGCAGTTACATGCTGCAAATGGTCCCGAATGGAATCCCTCCTTGATTGACCGCGGCAGGAATGCACTTGCAATATACCTTTAACGGTATATTCCTTAGGGCGTATTTAGACACCATGGACCTGATCAGAATCTACCAATGCCTCTGCGACCGGACCCGCTTGCGGATCCTGCACCTTCTCGGCCAAGGCCCCCTGTGCGTCTGCCACTTTCAAGAAGTCCTGCAAGAGCCCCAGGTGAAGATCTCGAAGCACCTCGGCTACCTGCGGGCGCATTCGATGGTCGAGTGTGAGCGACGGGGAAACTGGATGGTTTACTCGATCCCGGCCAAGCCGTCGAAAGAACTGGCCGCCAACCTGGCGTGCCTGCAGGACTGCGCCAGGGAGGATCCTGCCTTCCGGCGCGACCTGGTCCGGCTGAAGAGGCTCACTCCGAAGCTGGCGAAGGCCGGTCCGTGTGGCTGCACCACCGCTGTTCGCGGTTGAACTCCGTTTCCCATGCATTCCGAAAACCCCACCGTCCTCGTTCTTTGCACGGGCAACTCATGCCGCAGCCACATCGCTGAGGGGATCCTTCGCGCTGTCGCGGGCGATATTCTGGACGTCGTCAGTGCCGGCTCCAAGCCTGCCGGCCATGTCCATCCGCTCGCCATCAAGGTGATGAAGGAGATCGATATCGATATTTCCCATCACACATCGAAGAACCTGAATGAGTTCCTATCGACGAAGGTCGAGACGGTCATCACCGTATGCGGCAACCTCGACCTGGGCTGCCCGATCTTCCCCGGCCAGGTTAACCGGCACCATTGGCCCTTTGAAGACCCGGCTCATGCCGCTGGCACCGATGAGGAAAAGCTGGAGGTGTTTCGACGCGTTCGGAACGAGATCCGAAGGACCTTCACCGCCTACGCCGACGGCCGGCGCGACGCACTCAAGGCAACAACGAAATGATCCGCCATGACGACACTACCTGAATCAGAGACTGCGCGGCAGAAAGTTCGCGAAGGCCACGGCAGGATCGCGGGCGCCGAAGGCTCATGCTGCGGTTCCGCCCCGACCTGTTGCGGTGGGCCAGCCGAAGCGGCGGAGAAACTAGCCCAGCACGTCGGCTTCTACCGCTACGAAGCCATCCCTGAGAGCCCCGGCCAGAAGCCGCAGTATTATGAAATTCAGCAGAGCATGAAGGATGCCCCGCCCACCAGGCATCCCGAGCCCGGGGTTCCCATCCGCCGGGTCGTTTTTGGCGGCTTCGGTCTCCTGAAATCGAGCGAGAAATCAAAGCCGGCTGACAGCGGTGGCTGCTGCTGCGGATCGGATGATTGCTGCAACTGAGGCCCAACCATGAGCCGGCCAGTTAAGCGCCTCAATTTCTTCGAGCGCTATCTCTCCCTTTGGGTGCTCGCTTGCATGGTTATAGGAGTTGCCTTGGGCAAAGGGCTTCCAGGCGCAGTCGGCGCCCTGAGCAAGCTGCAGTTCGGCCAGGGTTCCCATGTCAACGTGCCCATCGCCGTCCTCATTTGGCTGATGATCTACCCAATGATGCTGAAGATCGACTTCAGCTCGCTCGTCGGAGTGACCAAGCGCCCAAAGGGGCTGCTCGTGACGCTCTTCGTCAATTGGCTCGTCAAGCCCTTCAGCATGGCATTCCTGGCGTGGCTCTTCTTCCGCCATCTCTTTTCTCTCTGGGTCGACCCCGCAACTGCAAGCGACTACACTGCCGGCCTGATCATCCTCGCAGCAGCTCCCTGCACCGCGATGGTGTTCGTCTGGAGCTACCTGACCGATGGCGACCCGGCCTACACCCTTGTTCAGGTCGCGGTAAACGACCTCATCATGCTGGTGGCCTTCGCACCCATCGTCATGTTCCTGTGCGGCGTGGCCCATGTGGTGGTGCCCTCGAAGGTTCTCATCACGTCCGTCGTCGTGTTCATCGTCATCCCGCTCGCGGCGGGCTGGCTGACCCGCACCTTGCTGCTCAAGTTACGCGGCCCGGAGTGGTTCGAGCGGACCTTTCTCCCAAGATTCCATCCAGTGACGGTGATGGCCTTGCTGGCCACGCTCGTCCTCATCTTTGCGTTCCAGGCCGAGAATCTCACAACCAAGTGGCTTGCGGTGATCCTCCTGGCGGTGCCCATCACCCTGCAGGTCTACTTCAACAGCGGCCTCACCTACCTCTTGATGCGCAAGCTCAAGGTACCGCAGAATGTCGCGGCACCGGGCGCACTCATCGGTGCGAGCAATTTCTTTGAGTTGGCCGTCGCTGTGGCGATCACGCTGTTCGGCCCTGGCTCAGGCGCAGCCCTGGCCTGCGTGGTCGGCGTGCTGGTTGAGGTGCCGGTCATGCTGTCAGTGTGCAAGGTCTGCAACGCTTCACGGGCCTGGTATGGCCGCGGAGCCTTTCGCATTTGATCGAAATCCCATGCTGGCGGGCAACCTCCTCGGCCTCATGGGCGCGGGCCTGGGAGAAGAACCGCCGCCATCCATCCGGCCCGGCTCTTCGACTTCTGGAGATCGCAGCTAACCCGCCCAAAATACTCGTTGGCTGAACTGCCGCTCGCGGTAGGCCTCTCGGGAGCCCAAGTGCACGGGTGTAGCGAAGCCAAGGTGCCTGGCGCGGACGACACCCGCCTTAACCCGAAGATTTCACGAAATTCGTCCAAATCTCATCCAAACCGCTCTCGAAAAAGGGCCGAAAACTCCCTGCGATGTGCTCCCAAACACACCTCGGTCGTCTTCGGCCCTTTTTCCTCGGCGGTTTGGCGATCTTTGGCCGTCTTCATGAAATCTTCGGGTTAAGACCCTGACGACGGGAACGATGCAACGTGGCCCATTGCGTCATGTGGATCCTGGAGCCCAATTCACGGCGAGCCTTCCGGATGGAATGTCGCTCTTGGCCATATGGCAGAATAACGGCTGAGGTGATCGCCCGGATTTGACCGGTGCTTAAGTTTGCCTTTGCTATCCGATGCGCGCCCTTCGCTTTGACAGGACCGGCTCACTGGATCACTTGAGTCTCGTTGACGTGTCGATGCCGGCTCCGCTCGAGTCCGAGCTGCTGGTCAAAGTTGAGGCGGCGGGAGTAAATCCGAGCGATGCCAAGAATGTGCTCGGTTTGATGCATGAAACGACGACTCCCAGGATTCCGGGCCGAGACTTCGCCGGGACGGTGGTGCAGGGATCGGAGGAATGGATCGGTCGGAAGGTGTTTGGAACCGGCGGAAATCTTGGTTTTGCGCGAGATGGAAGCCACGCGGATTTTGTGGTCGTGCCACGGGAGGCCGTGGTGCCCATGCCCCCGACTTTATCCTTCGCACAAGCTGCTGCAATCGGCCTCCCTTACCTCACGGCCTTCGCCGCAGTGATTCATGGAGCACGGCTGCTTGCTGGGGAAACTATCTTGATTCTGGGAACCCGCGGGGCGGTGGGCAGCGCGGCCGCCCGCCTCGCCCACAGGATCAAGGCGCGAGTGATCGGGGCTGTGCGAACGGCGAAAGACATTTCTGCAGGATCCACTTTGCCGGTGGATACCTGGATTGATTTGGAATCAACTGATTTGGCGGCCGGTTGCCGCGCTGTCACCTCGGGAAGGGGAGCGGATGTTGTCCTCGATACGGTGGGCGGCCCCATGTTTGAACCTTGCTTGGGAGCTTTGGCCCGGCGAGGGCGGCAGATTGAGATTTCTTCCGGCGGCATGCCGAGAGTCGGCTTTAATGTCACCGATTTCTACCATAACGAATCGCGCTTGATTGGAGTGGACTCCCTGAAATGGGGCTTTGCCGAAGCGGCGCAAATTCTCCGCGACCTTGCCCCGGCGTTTGAGAACGGTGATTTGCCTCTGCCAGAGGTGAAGGCCTCACCGCTCGAGACCGGTCCAGAAGTTTACCGGCAGATGGATGCCGGAAAACTCCGCGAAAAGGTGGTCCTCGTGCCTTGATGGGCCTCGGCCAGCTGATCAATCAAACGTTGGTTACGTCCCGGCAGCCCGCCGGATGAATGCGGCGATTTCCGCCGGTGCCATGTACTGTGGCGAGGCGTCTTCCGGCGCGGCGTGGTTTGATATGTCAAAGTTTCGCTTCGAATCCGAGGCGGAATCCGATCGGCTCGACCGCATGAAAGTGGTCTTCGTTGGGCGCGGGCGAGCCGGGCTTGGGCGAGTCCTGCGACTGATAGTAGTAGTCGATATCGTGGTCGTGGCGATTGAGCAGGTTGAGGACCTCGGCGGTAAGCCGCCAGGTCCTGTTGATCCTGTAACCCAGCCCCAGATTCACGATCAAGGTGGATTTGGACTTCACGCTGCCGTCGGAAACCAGCGGGCGCGGGCCGAAATAGCGCACCCGCAGCGTCGACTCCCAGCCGCCCTGGCCGCCAACGGTCGCGCCTGCGGAGAGGGACTGGCGGATGGCCTCATCCACCAGCGTCCCTCCCGGCGTGACGTCTTCCGCTGCAGTGGTCGGCGAATCGAAGTGGGCCCAGGAATCGTCGCAATCGAGGTCGAACGTGAGCCCGGCCATTGGCGTGTAGTAGTTTGAAAACTCAATCCCATAGCGGTGGGTCGCCTGCTGAGAGGGGCTGGTCTCGCCGCTGTCGGCGTCGATGCCGTTGAAGTACAGCTCGGAATCGTCGTGAAGGTACCAGAACGAGAGCGTGCTTTGCAGCTTGCTGATCCCGGTCGTGCGGATCCCGATTTCCGCGCCGCGGGAGGGGACCAATACGGGCAGGCGAACGCCGACGATCGAGTTGTCGGGGTTCAGCGTGGCCGTGTCCGTCCGGGCGTCGTTGCTGTGGAATCCGTAGCCGCCCTGCACATAAAATTCCGTTTTGTCCCAAGGACCAAATATCAGGCTCAGCTTCGGGCTGGCCAGGGAAGCGGTGCGATCGCCGGAATTCGCCGGATCGAGGTCGCGAACATCGACGTTATATATGTTCTCGCGCAGGCCGATTTCGCTTCGAAACCTGTCCGTCCACCAGATCCGGTTTTCGTAGTACAGTCCGCCTGAAGCTTCGTTGACCGCATCGACCTTGATCGTGGCGGGAATGACATTCCCGTCGTAGTCGACCTTGCTTGTCCGCACACGGTCGACCGTCTGGTAGAGACCGACGTCTATCCATGAGCTTTGAAGCTGCGCGCCGAACGTGTTTTCCATCCTCCGCCCAAGGATCTTGCCCTTCAGGGTGTCGCTGGCCTTCAATCCCGCGACATTCCGGTTGTCCTGCTGTTCGAATTGGTCGCCGTCCGGAGATTCCAGGTAATAGGTGAAATTGGAAAACAGGTTCATGTCGTAGTGGAACGCGTAGGCCATGACCTGGACGGCGGAGGCGGAGTCCTGGCGGTGCCATTCGGCCTGGAGGCTGTAGCGCTGGGAATAGCCGCCGTCCGTCGGGCTTTGGGAACCGTAGAAGGGGATCAGGCCCGACGCGACCGCGCTCGCAGACACCTGGTCGGTCGAATTCCACTGGCCGTGATAGGCCATCGCCATGACGCTGTACCCACGGTCTGCGTTGCCCTGGCTGTATTTGAGCACGCCGTTGTAGCGCTTGTAGTCGTCCGGAACAACCCATGGACCGTTTTCGTGATAAACCTCGAAGCCCTCCAGCAGATTGCCTGAGGCAACCGGGGTTGAGCCGGCATAAACGATGCGCTCATAGCGGTCGGTGCCGCCTTCGATTTTCAGGATATCCGCGGGCAAGGTGCTTGCAAAGACAAGGTGCGCTGCGCCCACCGTGGAAAAATCGCCGTTGGAGGGAAAGTACGGACCCTTTTCAAAATCAATCCGGTCGATCAGTTCCGGGATAACAATGTTCAAGTCCGCATAACCCTGACCGTGGGCGTGCGTCGGCAGGTTGAGCGGCATCCCGTCCAGGTCGGTCGAGAAATCGGTGCCGTGGTCGAGATTGAATCCGCGTGTGAAATACTGGTTCGCTTTGCCGCCGCCGGCATGCTGGGTGATTATGACTCCGGGAACGGTTTCGAGAATCTCCCCGGTTCGCAGGAGGGGTCGGTTGGAGAGTTCGTCGCTGCCGATTGTGCCCTGGGTCGCCGAATCGGCGATGCCCGTCAGGACGTCCTGGCGTCCCTCCACGACCAATTCGTCCATCCGCGTCACCGATTGGTCATCGCTCAAACTGACCTGGGAAGGCGGGTTGGGGCCCGAGTCTGGCGCCGGCGCTGCCGGGTCGGTTGGGGCAACGGCTTTGGCAGGAGCGCCTGGTACCGGCGTGGCCTGGGCTGGTCCTGCGGGCGCACCATCAGATTGCGCCGCGCACGGCGGGCACGGCAGGGCGAGCGCGCAAGCAAGCAGCAGCGCCAGTTCAGCGCGGCGGCGGGAAAACAAGAATCGCATGAGAACAGGAGGATTTGAGGAGCATGCCGGAAAAAGATGCCGGCCGGGTTGGAGGCCCCGCGGCATAGGGAGATGCCTCGCCCCGAAGGGGGAAGGCGTCGTGCGATCAGCCGGCCTGATTGAACAAGGCCCGGATAGATCGTCAGGCTTTCTGTTGCCCCCGCGGGGGCGGTAGCAATGGCTCGGGCCGCCCCCGATCGGGCGCACCTGGCAGCTCGGCTGTCGGATTCGGCTCCCGCGTCGGCGGCGCAATTGAGGCGATCACTATCGGCGCGTATAGATCGATCTTTTTAAGCACCGCCTCCGCGGGGATCGGCGGGGCCGAGGGCCGGGCCGGCGGTTTTTCCACTTGCGCAGTCATCTTTCCGCCCATGCCTGAGAGCATGGCCGCGACATCCGCCTTCAGGCGCTCCTGGTGCGTGAAATGCCGCGCATCCCGGGTCCATAGGATCAGGTCGTAAGTGACCGACTGCGGACTATTGGCGCAAAACCAGGCGGCGAACAGCAGCCAGATCGGCCAGCTGGAGGCGTTTGCACACCGGGAGCTGCGGTTCGCGCTCATCTTGTTGTGTAAACTAGGCAAGACGCTTGGTAAGGCAACATGGATGCAGGCTAGAAAAACGTCCGTTCCAGGAGCCAATAGAGGCCCGTCGCGGCCACGGCCGCGGAAATGATCGGAACCCCCCGGCGGATGAAACCAGGGCTTTTCCGGAGCTGCCAAACCACGGGGAGGGCTATCGCCGCAATTGTGATCTGGCCCACCTCGACTCCCAGGTTGAAGCTGAAGAGCGGCAGGGCGATGCCGCGGCCGTTCGAGCCAAGGCCCAGCTCCCGCAGAACGCTGGCGAAACCGAAACCATGAACCAGGCCGAAGGCAAAGGCGACGGCCCACCGCCCCTTCGGCTCGGCCCCCCGCCGGATCAGGTTTTCCGCGCCGACAAAAAGAATCGAGGCGGCGATGAGCGGCTCGACCATCCGGTTTGGCAAATTTACCATGTTTGTGGCCGCGAGCCCAAGCGTGAGCGAGTGGGCTACCGTGAAAGCGGTGATAATGCCGACGATTACGCGCAATCGGCGGCACACGATAAGCAGGCCGGCCAGAAACAGGAGATGGTCATACCCCGTCCAAATGTGCCGGATGCCCAACACCAAGAATTCCCAGAAGTTCGGCGACGCGTGCATTTGGTGTTCGGTTAACTTGGCCGGCGGGCGACGGATCTCAAGATCTTAGGCCGCTAAGGCTTCCGCCTTCCGGCCTCGCGGGAGAACAGGCAGCAGTTCTGCCGTTCGGCGCTTGCGCTCGCAATGGAAACGGGTTCTGTGCTCGACCGTGCGTCAGCGCATTCAAGTTCTGGTTGTGACACTCCTGTGCTTCATTGCGGCGGGAGCGCAATGGGATTTGGTGCAGGTCTACGCCTGGGGTCGCATGATGGCGGATCATTCGCGCACCATGACGCTGTCGGATGCGGTCTCAAAGACCTTTGACGGGGAGATGTGCCCCATCTGCCGGATGGTTGCAAAAGCCCGGCAGAAGGAACAGTCGCAATCCAACGTCCCGGAAGTGAGGATTGAGAGCAAGATCCTGCTATTCTTTCAGGCTGTCCCGGCGGTAATAGTCGGGGCGCCGCGAGCAGTCGCCTGTTTTCCGGGCGACGCCTCGGCCATGACAAAAGATCGTTCGGCGCCTCCGGTGCCTCCGCCGAAGATAATCGTCGGCTAGCCGACCAGTCGGTTTCCGCCAGTCCCCCGCGCGGGACCAGGTCTGGAGCATCACTTCGATGCGGCCTGACCGTTTCAACGGTTTCGGGCCGCAACACACGATCGGGCACGCCCGACAACCCCTCATTCAAACACTCAGTCTTTATCTAGTTTTCCATGAACATCTTTCCATTTCACCGGAGCAATCCGGCTTCAATCAAAGCGACAACCCGTTTTCGCGCTCGTGCGAGCGGGATGATGCCCGGGCACGCCCTCTGCCTGGCGTGGGCGCTAACTATTGGCCTGGCGCCCAGCATAGGCCGGGCCTGCGCCTGCGGATGCGGCATTTACGAGGTCGGCACGAGTTCAATGCTTCCCACAGGAGAGGGCGGCATGACGTATCTCGATTTTGATTACCAGGACCAGAACCACAATTGGAGCGGCAACTCCCAAGCCCCGGCCGCCGACAATCCGGACAAGGACATCCGCACGAGCTTCTACACGTTGGGCCTTCAGGAAATGTTCGACCGCAGCTGGGGGCTGCGCTTGGAGGTCCCCTATGAGCAACGGTTCTTCAAGACGACGGGCGGCGCCACCGGCGACGACATCGTCGCCCTGAACTTCAGTGGAACCGGCGATATTCGCATCCAGGGTATTTACACGGGCTTTTCCCCGGACATGTCGGGCGGATTCACGTTTGGCCTCAAGCTTCCGACGGGCAGCTATACCAAGGAGGACGCATACGATGACATCGATCGCGACTCGGAGATTGGAACCGGGAGCACGGATATTCTGCTCGGCGGGTTCGAACGATTCAGTGTCGGCACAAGCTCGGAGTGGAGCGGGTTCGCGCAGGCCCAGCTGGACGTGCCCGTATTAACGCAGGTCCAGTATCACCCCGGAACGGAGGTGGATGCAGCGGTCGGCCTGTACTGCAACGGCTGGCGGATCGGGAACCTCCTCCTCTCGCCCATAGGACAGGTCAAGGCTTCCTACCGCAGCCCGGACACGGGAGCCAACTCGGCGAGCCCGGTGGCATCCGGATTTGAGAGGCTCCTGCTGTCTCCCGGAATCGAGATGGACGCGCACCCGGTTAAGGTTTACGCGGACGTCGAGTTGCCGGTTTACCAGCACTTCACGGGCAGTCAGCTGGCGGCCTCGGTGCTGTTCAGGGTGAATATCAGCTATATGTTCTAACTGGTGCGTGACCTGCCCCACCGCGCCGCCCAGGGTGGGGCACCGAGATTGAGGTCGTCGGTTAGCCTGACTTTCGCAACTGGAGGGGGTCCGGTTCCATAAGTGCCTGATTGGTAATGACCGAGTATTGTAGGTCTGCCCTACACGGCGAGGTCCCG
>Ga0302320_10004733_pt1 | contig 30777 bp, 24 predicted proteins | sample Bog_T0_3_FD_202130 | JGI IMG/M metagenome (GOLD analysis project Ga0302320, IMG submission 202130) | Peat permafrost microbial communities from Stordalen Mire near Abisko, Sweden - Bog_T0_3 | ecosystem: Environmental > Terrestrial > Soil > Wetlands > Peat | place: Sweden: Abisko, Stordalen Mire... | reverse complement strand
GGGGCAGGTTGTCCACGGCGTGATAGCCCAGGTCTTCGAATGCCTTGAGCGCCGAGGCTTTGCCCGAGCCGGAGATCCCGGTGACGATGACCAGCTCCTTGCCGGGGGCTAGCGTGGCGAGTTTGGCTGCCTGACGCGTGGTGGCCGCTCGTGGGGTGGATTTGGAAGGCGCCATGAGCAACATCCTACACTGAAGAACGGCCCTGGCGCTCCGCCTGGGGCGAAAGATTCCAGCAGCCCTGCTCGGCAAGCTGTTGCGCCTGTGAGGGCTGCAAAGCGGGTGACAGCAGCGGGCCCTGGCCCAGTTCGCAACCCATACTGATGAGCGCAGCCAACTGCTCCGGGCTCTCGATACCTTGCGCCACCACTTGCACGCCCAGCTTTAACCCCAACTGAATCAATGACTCGAGGACGGCCACCTGGCGGCCGGTCTGGGTTGCGGATTGGGTCAGCCTGGGGTCCAGTTTCAGCACGTCGATGGGCAGCCGCACCAGTTGGTTCAGCGGAGCCAGGCCGGAGCCGAAATTGTCTACCGCCAGGCGGACGTTGCACCCCAGCAGCCGCTCAAAAATCGCCAGGGCAGCACCGGGATTCTCGCTCAACGCGCTCTCATCGACTTCAAAGAGGAGCCGCGCCGGATCAGCCCCGCTGGCCGCCAAAGTTCTCTTTATATGTGCAATCAAATCGGGATGATGAAACTGCCGCTGCGTCAGGTTGATGGCCAAGGTCAGGCCGATACTGGGCAGAGCTTCGGTCCAACTTCGCAACTGCTTTGCGACCGCCTCCATCGTCTCGAGGCCCAGGCTGATGGAAAGCCCAGTCTCCTCGGCCAGTGGCAGCAGGTCGCTGAGACTCGTCACCGAACCATCTGCCCGCCGCCCGTAGAGAACGGACTCGAAGCCCTCCAGTTTTCCATTCTGAAGACGGAAGATCGGCTGATACCGGACCTCGAACAAGCGCTTCTCCAACACCTGGCGCAACTCCCGCTCGCGCTCCTGGAGGCTGGCCACATGCAACTCCAACTGCTTGTCGAAGATATCGAAGCGCCCTCCGCCGTCCTGCTTGGCGCGATACATGGCAAAATCGGCGTCGCGGATGAGCAACTCGGGGACGGCGTGGTCCGGCCCGGCTATCGCCACGCCAATCGATGCGCCGATGTGGATCGTGTGTCCGCACAGCTCATAGTCGTGCTTCATCGCTTCCAGAACGCGGGTGGCCACAATTTCCATGCTTGCAACCGATTGGATGTTCTCCACCAGGATGGCAAACTCGTCGCCGCCCAGGCGGGCTGCCGTGTCTTGAGGGCGCAACACGCCGCGCAGCCTCTCGGCCACGGCTATCAGCAATGCATCGCCCGCCGCATGGCCCAGCGTGTCGTTAATCTCCTTGAAGCGGTCCAGGTCCAGGAAGAGCACGCCGCAGTTCTGGCCCAGGCGCCGCGACCTTTGAGTGAACGCCTGGCTCAGGCGGTCCAGAAAGAGCGCGCGATTGGGCAATCCCGTCAACGCGTCGTGCAGGGCATCGTGCTGCAGCCGGGCTTCAAAGCGCTTGCGCTCGCCGATGTCGCGGTAACTGATAACGTAGCCGTCGCAGCTTCCGTTTATCACCAGCGGCCCGGCTTCGATAGCCACATCCACCAGCCCGCCATCCTTGTTCTTGCGCACAGTATCGAGCGACGCGTAGCCAAAACGGTCCACGTCCTTGTTCACCCGCGCGTATTCCTCTTGACGCGCCTGGGGCACAATAAAGTCCTGCAGGTTGCCTGCTTGAATTTCCTCGGCGGAATAGCCGAAGATGCGCGTGAAGGCTGCATTCACATACAGCACGCGATAGTCGCGCACGACGGCCACGGCTTCGGGAATGCTGGCCAGCACATCCTCCACCAGCCGCTGTTGGGCGGAGTCCGAATTATCTGGAAGATTCAAACGCACACCCTTTTTGGGATAGACCGCATGCTCTAAGAGTCTGTTCAAAAACTATGCATTGAAGGGTATGGGCTTCAGCCCGTACGTTAAGAGCCGATTTTGATTTCTGGCTTTAGCCGCTGAGGGAAGGCAAACTGCCTTAAAAACCTCCCTCAGGGGCTAAAGCCCACAACCACTGCTGCCTTTAATGTACGGGCTAAAGCCCGTACCCTTCACCCAAATCAGGTGGCCCAAGGCTCTAAGGAATCTCCACCAGCTCCAACTGGCCGTCGCGACGGCGGTGGAGCACGAACAGTTCTCCGTCTGGATTGTGGAAGATCAGCAGGTCGCGATCGCGGAACTCGGCATCCTTTACGGCCTCTTCCATGGTCATGGGCTTGAGGGCAAAGGCTTCGCCGCTGGTGACGATGCGCGGCTCAACAACCGCCTTGCGGGCCGGGAAGGTGTGCACGGCGATGGCCGCGCGGGCTTTTCTTTCTGCGCGGACTGGTTTCTCCTCAGAGACGTCCTCAGAGACGTCCTTAAGGGGCTGGACGGCGCGGGTTTTGCGCCGCGCTGGCGAAGGCTCGGCCAGCGCCTTCTCCTGCTGGGGTTTCCGTTTGATGGCCATTCGCCGGTCCCTGCGGCGGCGCACCTGGCTTTCGGCGTGCTCGATGGCCTGGCGCAGCGCTGATTGCAGCGTGCCGGCCTTGCCCGTAGCCACAATGGTGTGCAGCCGGGCCTGGATGGTCACCTCGACAATCTGTAGATGCTTCTGCGCGCTGAAAACAATGCTGGCGTTCGCGCTTTTTCCCAGGATGAGGCCAATCCGTTCCATCCCCTCCTCGGCCTGGGTGCGCAGATCCCTGGTGATTTTCACTTGCCTGGCAGTGAACTCCACTTCCATAGTCAACCTCCGCTACTACATTCATTCTCGCAGCAGGATTATCCGGCTGGGGAACTACGGATTCTACAACGATCAGTGGCCAGTTGTCAGTTCTCAGTTGTCAGTTTTCAGTGTGGGCATCGAACTTCAATTGGGGGGCGGCAGAGAGAAAGCGATTGATTACACGCTCAATGTGCGAATAAGCAGACTGAGAACTGAGAACTGAGAACTACTCCTACGCGTCGCGCTGGCGGCGCTGGTGAGTGCTGGGGATGTTCATGTCTTCGCGGTACTTGGCCACGGTGCGGCGCGTCAGTTGGATGCCCTGGGACTGAAGCGTGGCGGCAAGCTGGTCGTCGGTAACCGGATGGCGCGGGTCCTCCTCGGCGATGAGCTTGCGAACTTTGCGCTTGAGCACCAGCAGCGGCGTGTCAGCGCCCTCAGGGCCATTGGATCCCTCGGAGAAGAAGGAGCGCAACTCCAGGACTCCCTGCGGAGTGTGCGCGTACTTGTTGGCCACGGCGCGACTGACCGTCGAGGGATGAACGCCGATCTCCTCGGCCACTTCCTTAATCATCATCGGCCTGAGCCCCTCAATGCCCTTATCGAGAAAATCCTGCTGGCGGCGCACAATGATTTCGCAGGTCCGAAGGATGGTGCTTTTTCGCTGCGCGATGTTGCGCATGAGTTGCAGCGCGGAGCGGAAGCGCTCCTTCACGTACTCCTTCACCTCTTTGGTGGTTCCTTCGGCGGTAAGCATCTGCCGGTAGCGCCGGCTGAGCCGCAGGCTGGGCAGATTCTCCTCGTTCATGGAGACTACCCAAACGCCGTCGCGCTTGACGAACACCACATCCGGCTCGATGAGCCGGGACTGCTCGCGATTGTATTGGCGGCCGGGCCGGGGATCCAGCGTGCGGATAAACTCGATTGCGGCATGCGCCTCGGCGGGGGTAATTTGGACCGTCTTTGCCAGGTCTTTTACGTCGCGCTTCTGCAACAGGTGCAGATGCCGGTCCACAATCAGCGCGGCTACCTCGATGCTGCGCCGGCGCTCCTCGATGCGCGCCTCGGCTTCAGCGCGGAAGCTGCGATGGATATCCTCTTCCAACATGTCCGCGCCGGTTGACTGCCGGGCAAACAACTGGGCAAACTCATGCTGCTGGGCGGTGATTTGGATGAGCAGGCACTCGCGCAGGTCGCGGGCGCCGACGCCGGCCGGGTCAAGTTGCTGCACTACTTCGATGCCGCGGCGCAGCAGCTCCAACGCCGCCGCCTTTTCAGTATCGTCTGTGGATGGTCTGAAGGCCGCAGCCAGTTCTTCTTCGCTACCGGCCAGGTACCCGTCGTCGTCCAGATTGCCGATGGCGAACTCTACCGCCTCGTGCAGGCTGGGCTCCAGGGTCAGATCTCCCAACTGCCACGCCAGGTGATCGGCCAGAGTCGTAGGCTGGGAGAGAAAGTTCTCATACGAGGGCTTTTCACTCTCTTCGTACTCCGGCTGTGTGCGGTAACCGGGGTCCAGGTAATCCTTGAAGTATGATCCAAAGTCGATCTCGTTAAACGAATCCTCAACTGGGGCCGTGGGCGCCTCAACTCCGCGCTCTTGAACTCCGCGCTCCTGATCGCGCTCAATGCGTTCCTCGCGGCTCGCAACCTGATCCAGCATCGGAACCGTCTCGTCAATCTCCTCCAGGACGGGATTTTCCACCATCTCGGCATCGATCATCTCCTTCAACTCGAGATTGTTGAGCGCAAGCACGCTCACCATCTGCATCAGTCCAGGAGTCAGAATCTGGCGCTGCGACAACTTGACGTTTAAGTTTGTTTGCAGCATCGGCATAGAATGGACCCGATTTCCGTTTCGACTCAGTTTTGGATGCGCGCTTCAAGCTCGCAAACTAGGAGAAAGCTATACATCTGATCGCACCAAAGTGGAAAAATGAGCAAAATTGCTCACTTCAAGTGTAACCGAATGAGCAATTAGCCAAAGGTTAAACTGTCTCACCCTGAGGCATCTGTTCCGGATTGGGCGTTGCACAATCCGGGAATCTCTATTTGGCAGTTTTGTAAAGTATTGGGAATTTAAGGGCTTACGGCAGGCAAATTGCACCCAAAGTGCCTGCCACCTATGCCGTATGAGGTTATCATCACCCCAGCGTGAAACCCTCCCCCAGGTAAACCCGCCGCACCTCCACGTCGTTGCCCAATTCGTGTGGAGTTCCGGAGCGGAAAATCCTTCCTTCGGCGATGATATAAGCACGGTCGGTTACGCTCAAGGTCTCGCGCACGTTGTGGTCGGTGATCAGGACACCGATGCCGCTGGCCTTGAGGTCGAAGATGATTTTTTGCAGTTCCAGCACGGCGATGGGGTCGATGCCGCTGAAAGGCTCGTCGAGAAGGATGAAGTTGGGCTGGATGCACAACGAGCGCGCAATCTCCACACGGCGCCGTTCGCCGCCGGAGAGCGCGTAGCCGAGCGTCTTCCGGATGTGGCCGAGATTGAGCTGGTGAATCAGCCGCTTGGTCCGCGCACGCCGCTCCGAACTGTCCAGTGGCTGCGCCTCCAGCACCGCCAGGATGTTCTCCTCCACGGTCAGCTTGCGGAAGACCGAAGGCTCCTGGGGCAGGTAGCTGATGCCGAAATTGCGCGCGCGCAGGTACATGGGCAGCGCGGTAATCTCGGTCTGGTCCACCAGAACGCGCCCGCCATTGGGCTCGACCAGTCCCACGATGATGTAAAAGATGGTGGTCTTGCCGGCGCCGTTCGGCCCCAGCAGCCCCACCACCTCGCCGCGCGAGATCTGCAGGTCCACACTGCGGACCACCTGCCGTCCTTTGTAGCTTTTGCCGATTCCCTCGGCGATCAATGTTTCCATCGAGTGGCTTATCCCATCATTTCGATAACAAAATTAAGTCTGTCATCCTGAGCGAAGCGCAGCGAAGTCGAAGGATCTTCGGTTGCTCTTCTCTAGTTTACGTGTTTTGAACCGACTCAGGAACCTCCAGCTACCGCCGCTGTTGCGATCTTGCGCGGCCTACCGCCCGCCCTGCCATTCTTCCGCGCGGCCGAGACCTTGGCCGCGCTTCTCGATCTGCCGCCGGTGGCACCGAGTCTGCCGGCCATCCATCGTTTCGATCCGAAGACCCCTTCCAACAGCGCCGGAATGTACAAGTCAGCATCCAGCGCGGGGAAGTGAAGGCCGAAGCCCGGCGGATCAATCTCGATCTCTCGCAACTGCTCCCATGTAGCCGTTTCCAGCCCTTGCGCATTGCGCGGCGAGAAGGAAATCTCCAACCCATTGCTCAGGCCCACCACAACGCGTCCGATGCGGCGATCATAACGAGCGCTGACTGCGTGGGGAACGGTAGCCAGATCCTCTTGCTCTCTCCGGCTGGCTTCCAAGTATTCTTCATGCTCGTCCATGTATCTCCTCCCATGCCTTGCAAAGTAAGGTCAAGTGCTTCTCTAGCTCCGCTCGAATGTGCTGTGTCTGTTGCTCCGGAAAACCAGAACGCCGCAAACTCAGCGGGCCAGCAGAGCAATTCAGGATGAAGACGGCTCTATGCCCTTGCCCGGTAACGTGAACGTGCGCTGGCCGGTGATCGTTGGGGTAGATTACGACGCGCAAACTCCCCAACCTCAAGACGGTTGGCATGAATACATCCTATCATGAACCGAAGCGGTTGGGTTATGGGCCGCTATAGATATATGCGTCACTTCGGCGCAGTGGTCTCGGTCGTGGTCTTCTGTCCGCCGCCTTCGACACTGACGCTGTCATCGCGGCCGTGGAAGATCAACGCCTCGCCGGTCACCGTTCCGCGCGCGGCATCGGACATTTTAGGCGGCACGGCGGCGGTTCCGGTCAGAACGTACTCGCCCGTTGCGCTGGTGTAAACCAACTGCTCGCCGGTTCCACGCCGGCCTTCACTGGTCAACACCACGTGGCCTCGGGCCGTCATGTGGTCCACCTGCGCCTGGCCGCTGTCCTTGTCACCGGTTTTGCCGGCCGGCAGTAGCGTCACTTCAACTTCATTCGAGGACGAGGTTGCTGTTCCGGTCTCCGTGACCACCGCGCCCAGAACGCCCGAGTGCATCACCGCCTTGCGCTCGGCATCGGAATATTTCAGGTCGCCGCCGCGCACCCGGATCACCGAAGGCTGATTTTCTTTTCCTTGCTGCTTGGCAGAGTCTGACCCCGGCGCAGCGCCGCCCGCGCTGAGAAGCACAGCCCGCACCGGTTCAGACGCATCCGTGGTGCGCGCCACAAGCGTCTGGCGCTCGCGGTCCAGCACGATGACCGGCGCGGCTATCGAGTTGGCCTGCTGCCACAACCGCGCATGACCGCGGAAGGTGGCTTCGCCTGTGGTTCCGCCGACTGCATGATGCAACTGCGCCTCGGCTGCGACGACATGTGACGGACCCCGCCCACCCAAAGCCACTACGCTCTGGCCGGATGCCGGCTTATTTTGCAGGCTATTGCCGGATGAGCCTGCGTCGCTCCAACTGGCCTTCACGTTGCCGTGTGCAAAGGCATCGCCTGATTCGCGCGAAACGTCCACCTTGTCGGCGGTAAGCTGCAGTGGGCCGTCTTCAACGCGCGGATTCACGGTCAGGTGCAGCCACTCGCCCTGGGCTTGGTAGTCGGCGCGGCCTGCTGTTGCATGCATCGGCGCCTGCGACGGCGCGCCGGGCTTGACCGCCGGCGTCTGCGTCAGCACCACATGGCCCTCGACGGCAGCCGATTGAAGCTGCGCATCGCCACTCTGCGCGCGCTTTGCTGTAGGTGGAGCAGCCGTGAAATGCGCCGTGAGACGGTCGCCGCTGGTGGTTTGCCGGGCTCCTGTGTCGGTGGTCTCCTCAATGCTTGCGTGGCCCACCCCGTTCAAGCCGGTCAGCACCGAGCGCGGACCTAGCTGACCCGTCACTTCGTCAGCCGAGAGACGCGAGGGAACAACCGCTCCCTGGCCGCGCTGGCTCTCGCCGGTAACCACGACGCCGCCGGCGCCATGCACCGTGCTCAACTCGACCTTCCCCTGCCTGGAATCGCGGAACTCCACATCAGCAATCGGCGAACGCCAATGGCGGCTCAGCCGCAGCGGCTGGCCTGCCTGTTCGCCTTGTTCCTGACTATCCATCGTCACGCCCTGTTCCATATGGGCGTGGCGTAACTGGCCTCGCGCATTGAATTCCAGCTCCGCCGTGGGAGAGGTCCCGTGCATCTGTCGCTTCCGGCCTGCATTCTCGCTCACCGAGTCCATTGTCACCCCGCCTTCCATGTGGCCGTGGCGAGGCTGGTTGTGCTCGTCAAACTCCATATGCCCGGTGGGCGCTGCCAGATGGCCACCGGTCGCGGTCGCCAGCGTAAACCCATTCATGGCATCCAGCCGCACCGCCGACCCATCCTCGCGGAAGAGAACCTTCGCGTCGCCGGCCTTTGCTTCTCCGCCCTGGTAGTCGGCTGTGGCCTCGTGGAGGCGGCACAACAGGCTCTGGCGCGCGAATTCGGCGTGCTGAGAATGAATCTGAACCGTCTGTGTGCCGCGCTTCGTCGTCAGCTCCACCGCGTGGTCCAGCACCAGCAGGCCAGAGTCAGAGTCGTATGTGGCTCCCATCGAACTGCCCGACCCCTGCGTCATGGAAAAATCCACGTGCTCTCCGGTCCTGGCAACTCCGCTCTTCTGATCGAAGATGAGGCCGCGGGTCTTCACGTGAATCTCTCCGTGCGCGGCAGCTTCGGCAACAGAGGCTACGGGTGTGCCTTTCAGCTTGTCTTTCGCCACCTGACTGGCCGCAGCCTTGGGCGCGATGGCCGGCGCAACACCGGGGCGCATCAGCGTAATCTCCACCGGCCCGGCGGCAACGGCAATCCCCGCCTGCTGGTTGTACTCAAAATCGTTGCCTTCGATGCGATCGACCCTGGCGCCGTCTTCGCCATACAGCTCAATCTTCACGTCGTGCAACAGCGCGTTGCCCTGCTTTAACTGAATGACTTTGGAGGCGTGAATCTTGAACAGGGTGCGGCCGCCGTGCGCCTGCGTGTAGGTGACCCCGTTGGCTTCCTGCTGAATATTAATCCCCAACTGCTGGGGCAGGTCGCGCCGGTTGAAGGGATTCTTCACCTTGCCCACGAGCAGAAACAACCCCAGCGCCACCAGCAGCAGAACCGCCGCGCCGAGCACCAGCGCACGTAATTTTTCGATGGTCAGTCGCACCGTCAGTTTGCTCCCCCAACCAGCGTCGAGAGCCTTGCAGCCAGCCGCTGGGCCAGGCTCTCGCCCAACTCGCTCCACAACAGCCGCGCCGTGGCCCCGGATACTTTTTCGACGGCCGCGGTCAACTCCACCAGTTGGCGCACATTCTCTTCCACGTGGCGCGCAGCCACGGAGTCAAGCTCCAAATCTTCTTCAAGGAAGGGCGTGTCGGAGCCGAAGTCGATGCGGATGTGCCCGTCGGCCTCGTAAGTCCCTTCTTCAAAGAGTGGACCAAAGCCCGTGACCCGCACCAGTCGCGGCTCTCGTGTCCAGCGCGCGTCGAGACTGCTACCGGTCTCCAACTCCCACAAACTCCAGCCGATTTGGAACTCGTACGCGAAATCGTCGTGCAGCAGCTCGAGCGCCTCTTCGACCGCCAAGCGCGGCTCCGCGCCCAGCTCGACGGTACCGTCGCCGCCCGCTCCGGCTCTGCGCCCATAGATCTGCTGAAAGACCGGCGGCTCGCTCCAACTCACCGGCCAGACGGTCGCCGAGTAAACCCGCTTCTCTCCACCATGCGCGGCAAAGGCACCCAGCACCGCCGTCAGCTTGTCGGGGAGCGAAGCGAGAAGCAGATTCGGATACCACAGGCTCAGATAAAGTGTGTCGGACATCTCTACTAATTGTAGACGGACGATGCGAACTGGAGATGCAGCGAGAAATCACTGGAAAATGGGTGCCCCAGGTCCCGATTTTGGGGCCTGGGAGTCACGCACTATCCTGTCACAATTTCGCTAAAGTCGGCGATGCCGGAGAAGCCGCGCAGCACCTCGTCGATCAGGCCCAGATTCGCTCCGCGAATTGCCGCATCGTTGTCGAGCACCATCACCTTGTCGAAAAAGGCGTCCACCACAGGGCGCAGCGTGGCGATGGCTGCCAGTGCTTCGGCATAAGCCCGCTTGGCGCGCAGCTTGGCCACTTCTGGCGCGAGAGCGGCGGCGGCTGCCGCAAGCTGCTGCGCCTCTGGCGCGAGCTTCACATCCTTTGGCGAACCGAGGAAGAAGTGCTTCTCCTCGGCTTGGCGCAGAATGTTCTTGATGCGCTTGAAAGCCGCGGAGATGGCGGCGAAATCGGCGGACTTGCGTGCGGCGGTCAGGGCTTCAGCGCGGGCAATCGCATCGCGCACATCTTCGGCGCCGGCGGCCAGCACGGCGCTGACTACGTCGTACGCAAAGCCGCGCACATCCTTCAGGTAGAAGCTCAGACGTTCGCGCAGGAAGGCCGGAACCTGCTCTTTATTGGCTCCATCGACGCCGCTCGAAGCAACCACATCGGCCAAAGTCAGCGGCAGGCCCGACTCGGCCAGTATCTTGACAATGGCATTGGCCGCGCGGCGCAGTGCGAACGGGTCTTTCGAGCCGGTCGGCGCGTTGCCGATGCCGAACATCGTGGTAATCGTCTGAATTCGGTCCGTAAGGCCGAGCAACTGGCCCTCGACGGAGGAGGGAATTGTGTCGTCGGTGGAGGCCGGCGTGTATTGCGCGTAGATGGCTTGCGCGACGGTCTCGCCGAGCCCCTGAGCTTTTGCATAGAGTCCGCCGATCACTCCCTGTAACTCGGTAAATTCCTTGACCAACTCGGTGGTCAGGTCGGTCTTGGCAAGTTCAACAGCCTTCAGGAGCGCCGCTTCGTCGAACTGGGTGCCTGTGACCTTCAGAGAAGTCACCAGCGCCCGCGCCACGGATAGACTAGCTTCCGTCTTCCAGTGATAGCTGCCTAACTCCTTCTGGAAGGTGACGTTCTTCAAACTTTCCACACGATCCGCGAGCGGAATCTTCTGGTCAACTTCCCAGAAGAAGCGAGCGTCCTTGAAGCGGGCTCTCAAGACGCGCGCATTGCCGTGGCGGATGATGGCTTCGCCTTCATCGTCGACCTGCGTGTTGAGCACGGCGAGGAAATGCGGAGCAAGCTTGCCGTCCTTACCCTCGACGGCGAAATACTTCTGATGGTCGCGCATCACCGTGACCAGAACCTCTTCCGGCAGCGCCAGGTACTCGGGCTCAAAGTCACCGAGAACCACCGTGGGCCATTCCGTCAGATGGACGACTGTTTCTATGAGCGGCTCATCTTCGCGCCAGCGCGCGTCTGGGACGGTGCGAGTGGCCGTGTCCAGCGCCTTGCGAATCGAAAGCCTGCGCTCGGCTGCATCGACGACAACGAAGGCTTTGTGCAGCGCCTCGGCGTAGTTCGCCGGCTTGGCGATCACGACGGGCTTCTCACCGTGCAGGATACGATGGCCGCGGCTCGCGTTGCCTGCCTTGATGCCTGCAATCTCCAGCGGAACAATGGCGGAGTCAAGCAGCGCGACGACCCAGCGGACCGGGCGCACAAAGCGCTCCGGCTTGCCCGCGCGCCAGTACATATTCTTTGCCCAGTAGAGGCCGAGAACTTCCTTGGGCAGCTCGGTGGCCAATAATTCGGAGGCTGCACGGCCTTGCCGCTTGACCGTTGCGCCGACGTATTCGCCCTTGGCGTTGGTGACTTTTTCGAGAGCCGCAACCGCGACACCAGCTTTCTTGGCGAAGGCTTCGGCGGCCGCCGTTGGCGCGCCGTCCTTGAAGGCAACCTTCCACGAGGGGCCGGTCAACTTCTCTTCAGTGTCGGCCTGACTCGCCAGCACGCCTTCGACCAGCACGGCCAGACGGCGCGGGGTGGAGTAGGTGGTGAGTTTGGAGCCAGAGGCAAGCAGCCGCTCGCGCGTGAGCAGTTCGTTGACGCGGCGGCCCAGCTCGGCCTCGGCTCCGGCAATCATGCGGGCGGGAACCTCGTCCAGCCCAATCTCAATTAGAAAATCTGCCATTGTGTTTCTGCTTTCCAAAGGGCAATTCTTGAATTGGATTCGCTGCGGCCCTACGGGACGCATTGCGAAACCGGTGTATCTGCACCCAGGAGTGCGCTGCGCTTCTCCTGGGCTATTCTCGATTCGTCCCTCCGGGACGAATGGTGGTTGTGCGAGCGACTCAACCGCAGGTCCTTCGACTCCCTCCGCTTCGCTTCGGTCGCTCAGGATGACAGAGCATTGGGAGATTCAGAATCACGGCGCATCAAGAAGTCTGCTGCGCCGCGTACACCTTGGCTACGCCCACGGCCAGATTGCGAATGCGGGCGATCATGCCCACGCGCTCCGTGACGCTGATTGCCCCGCGCGCATCGAGCAGGTTGAAGAGGTTGGAGCACTTCAGCGCCAGTTCGTAGGTGGACATCAGCGGGAAGCGCAGCTTCTCCTCCACGCTGGCCTTTTCATTTGCCAGCAACACACCGGCTCGCTGGAGCAGCGTCTGCGCCTCGGCTTCGTAGCTGTTGAAGTGCGCCCAGAGCCGCTCCACATCGGCGTCCTCGAAGTTGTAGACCGAGTACTGCAGCTCCTCGGTCAGCCGCACATCGCCATAGGTCACCACCGCACCGGTCTCCGGATCGCGCGCCCAGACCACGTCGTAGACCGAGTCCACGTCTTGCATGAAGGCGCAGAGGCGCTCGAGTCCGTAAGTCAGCTCGGCGCAGATGGGATCAAGGTCCAGGCCGCCGCACTGCTGGAAGTAAGTGAACTGGGTGATCTCCATGCCGTCCATCATCACCTGCCAGCCGACGCCCCATGCGCCGACGGTGGGGCCTTCCCAGTTGTCCTCCTCGAACTTGAGGTCGTGCTTGCTGAGATCGATGCCGATGGCTTCGAGCGACTGAAGATAGAGCTCCTGCACGTTCACCGGCGGCGGCTTCAGAATGAGCTGGAACTGGGTGTGGCGGAAGAGGCGGTTGGGATTCTCGCCGTAGCGGCCGTCTGCCGGTCGCCGCGAGGGCTGCGCGTAGCCCACCTTGTAAGGCTTAGGCCCCAGTACGCGCAGAAAAGTCTCCGGCGCCATGGTGCCCGCGCCCACTTCCACGTCGTAGGGCTGCTGGATCACGCAGCCGCGCTCCGCCCAAAAGCTCTGCAAGCGGAACAAAAGCTCCTGAAAGGTGAGGGGAGCGGTCTTCGTTTGGGATAAAACCTGGGATGAAGGCACGGGCAACTCTCTCTGATCTGACTGCGTAGATTTTAGCAGCCGGGCCGGAGGCCCTTTCTACATTCAGGCCAATGTGAGCAGGTTGGCCGCGTAAGCCTCGCCGGCCAGGGCCTGGATGGATCGGTCGAGGGTGACCAGGATGGCTCCGTTGCGAATGGCCAGGCCAAGCAGGAGGGCGTCCGTGACCTGGCGGTAGCCGTGCAAGCGAGGAGTGAGGGGCTGAATCAGTTCCAGCCAAGAGTACTCGATGCGCAGGCTTTCGCAGTTGGGGAGGGCGGCGATTTCTTGCAACAGCAGTATCGTGTCGCTCATCGAGAGCCCGCCGATGATTGGGTTGGCCATCAGGCGAACAAAACCTCCCTCGGTAATCAGGCAGAGAAGAAAACGGGAGTTTCCAATTCGCTGGCGCCAATTGTCTGCCGTGCGATGATGGACGTGGCTGGGATCGCCGAGCGCGACCAGAACATTGACATCGGGCAGATAGGCGAGTCTAGACAAACTCATCCTCCAGCGCATCCAATACCATCTCGGTGGTCAGGACGCGGTTCCTGGGCGGGATAGTGGGAAAGCCGGAGGCGGACCGGCCGAACTTCGGGGTTTCGGATGCGCCCGATGCAGCTTTGCCGCCCTTGCGGATCAGATCGGTGATGGCATCGCCGAGGGTAATCCCGTTGGCGTGAGCGTAGATTTCAGCGAACTGGCGGGCGTCATCGGCGAGATTGACATTGGTTCTCATATTGCCAGTATGCACCGATTCAATAATACGTGCAAGACTAAACTATACGTGCCAGATCAAGTATATTGCACGCAGAACTACCACGATGCCGTCGAGTGAGGAGCGGAATCAAGCTACTTTTAGACTGGATTATAAGACGCGCAAGCCATTTGTATTCAAGGGTTTGGAAGTGTTTCAAGTTCTACCCATTGTGAGCCAAGCGGAATGATTGCTTGGTCAGCTTCCCAGCCGCGCCAGCGCCTCTGCAGAGCGCAGTTTGCGTTCCAGGTGGCGCTCCAGGGCTTGCAGCGTGAAGCGGCGCAGGTCCTGGGCGCGGCGGCGGGGCCAGGGTTCGGCGGCAAAGGCCGCAACAGGAGAGCGCAACATGCGCTGCGCCAGTTGCCAGGAGTCAGCAGAGAGGCCGCTGGCGTTGCCGTTGCGATGAATTGGACAGAATAAGCCGTCGCCCAGCGCGTCATAGCTGGTTTCGCCGGCTGTGAGCAATTCACCGCAGGCGGTGCAGTGGGCAATGTCCGGCAACAGGCCCATGAGCCGCGTCATCCAGAGCTGAAAGTAGGTGAGCGGCATCCAGGGCTGCTCGACTGTAGTCTGCTCAAGCACGGAGACCAGCAGTCGGAAGACCGTCTCGTGGGGATCGTGATCGGGCAGCGCTTCGTCCAGCAGTTCGGCAAAGAAGCTGAGCACCGTCATACGCGTGGGATCGATCGGGGAGGAGAGCGGGGAGCGGACGATTTCCAGTTGATCCAGGCGAACCAGTTCCTGCCCATGCCGCTCGGCAAACCAGGCCTGGGCCAGCGTCATCGGCTCCAGAGCCCCGCCGAAGCGCTTGCGGCTCTTGAGCGCCGATTTGGCCACGCCGCGCACCCGACCGTAGTCGCGCGTGAAAAAGCTCACGATCAGGTCGGCCTCGTGGACCGGCCAGGTGCGCAAAACCACGGCTTCAGAGGAGAGTACGCTCATGCGATTCCTATCTTCGCACTTTTGCCTGTCGCCGAGTCCGCTGCAAAGACAAATTCCTTACCACGAAGTAAGGAAATCTACTAAATGTAAGGATTTTAGTGAAAAGTAAGGTAAAATGGATTTTGAAAGGAATTCCATGCCCACTGCAACCATGACTTCCAAAGGCCAGATCACGATTCCCATCAAGGTTCGGAGGGCGCTGGGGCTCAAGCCAGGCGTCCGGATCGATTTCTATGAGGTCGAAGACGGCGAATTTGCATTCCGGCCAAAGACCGGCTCAATCATGGAGATGAAAGGCTGCGTCCCGAAGTTGGACCATGTTGTAACGATTGAGGAGATGAACCAGGCTGTTCTCGACCATGCCGCGCGGCTTGATGCCGCCACGCGCAGTGATGCATATGAGAATACCGCGGACGGAGAGGCCGCGTGACCGGACTGGATACAAATATTCTGGCGCGTTTTTTTCTCCAGGATGACCCCCTGCAAAGCCCGAAGGCTGATGCGATCATGGGCGCTCTTAGCTTGAGCGAACCGGGTTGGATTGGAATGGCAACGGTTCTCGAGTTGGTGTGGGTCTTGTCCACGAAGAACCGAATTGACCGCACAGGAATCACGAAGATTCTGAGTCATCTGCTCACGCGAGAGGAGATCGTGATTGAGCAGTCGAATATCCTCCAGACCGCCTTGCAACTGTATCGAAACGGCAACGCTGATTTTGCTGATTGTCTGATCGCTGCCTCGGCCAGGGCAGCCGGATGCAGCCGGACTGTCACCTTTGACCGGATCGCGGCGCGCGATGCGGGGATGGAATTGATCGAATAGACCAATGCCTCACAGACACAAACGCGCACCCCGATTGCCGGGATGCGCGCCTGGATAGCTGGATGGTAGCGAATGCCGCTTAGTGGCCGAAGTGCTTGGCGTTTTTGGCGGTAAAGCTGGCCCATTTCTCCGGCACGTCGTCTTGCGCGAAGATGGCCGAGACGGGGCAGGCCGGGACGCAGGCGCCGCAGTCGATGCACTCGACCGGGTCAATAAACAACTGGTCGGCGTTACCGAAAGCGTCTTCGTCTTTTTTGGGGTGGATGCAATCGACCGGACAGGCGTCTACACAGGCGGTGTCCTTGGTGCCGATACAGGGTTCTGCAATGACGTATGCCATCTCTGAGTTCTCCCGGGGAACTTAAATCCTCGACGCTGATAGTAGCACAGGAGGCCGGAGGCTGACTGCATCCCCCTCGCTGCATTTGCGTTACGGGAATTGGATGCGGATTCTCCTCGTATCGATTCCAAAAGCGAACCGCAATGCGCGACGGAACTCGATTGCCTTCAGCCGCTCTTCGCCGCCCATGCCGCGCGATGGGCCGCAAACTTGCCGCCAAACGGGTTTTTGGGCCAGTTTGAACACACTCAGACCCTGTTGTCGGCACAAACCCCGTTTTTTCAAGGCTCACGGCTTGGCAATTGGGGATGCTGGTACGGGGTAATTTCCGAATAGGCAACAAACCGACAAGAGGAGCACAACTGGTCTATCGAAAGATCAGGCCATCAATCGCGCGATAAGGAGTATCGTCGAGACCCAGAATGCGAGTTGAGACGCAATCGCATAGGCCCAGTTTCGGATTGGATGAGAACCTGTGTAGCGGCACACAGACGACCATGGACTCTCCTCCGGAATTCTTAGAGTGAGCTTGGTCCACGCCAGAGCTACGAAACAGCCGACAAACGAACCGAGCGGAAACGTGATTAACAGCCCCATGTCTCCCTGTGCGGTGTTGCAGCCTTGAACTTGACCTCGACAAGCAAACCAGAAACTGAGAAAGAGAGACGTGGCTCCGCAGAATCCTCCTGCGATTCCCCCGAGAAGCCCGGCAATAAGGTACTGCCAACGGCGCGTCTTGACCGCGAAAGTCACGAGCAGCGTAGGCACCAAGGCGATGAGTAGCGCAATCCACGAGAAGATAAAAGATACCGATACTCCGGCTTTCAGTCCGTCCACGAAGTTCATCGAAATCCTGCCTCGAACATGCAGTTTAGCCCTAAGAATACATTCTTAGCGGATAGCCGGCAAACCGGAGACTCCTCTGAAATGCCTGTGAGGGCTCATCTTCGGCAACTTTGCCTATTTCATCAGACTTGTCCCGCTGCCGCCGCGCGCTCCGCCCGCCGTTGGGCAAACTCCTGGGGGGTGGGGATGGGCAACAGATTGCGCCCGGCAAACATATCCGCGAAAAGGCCCACTAATTCGGCGTGGATCAGCCCGTTGGAGGCCAGAATCTCCCGGCTGTCCAACCGAAAAGGCTGCCCGGAGAAAACCGTCATCTTGCCGCCTGCCTCCTCGACCAGCAAGTAGCCGGCTGCCGTATCCCAGGGATTGATGTTGAACTCCCAGAAGGCATCCAGGCGGCCTGCGGCGACGTAGGCCAGATCAAGCGCTGCTGAACCGGCCCGACGTACGCCGTGAGAGCGCATGGTGAACTCATGATAGAAGTGGATGTTTGGACTTTCGTTGCGCTTGCGGCTGGGAAAGCCGGTGGCTACCAGCGACTCAGCCAGCTCCGGCGTGCTGGAAACGTGTATCGGCCTGCCGTTCAGCCGCGCGCCGCGTCCTCGCTCGGCAGCATAGAGATCGTCCCGCAAGGGGTCGTAGATGACCGCGGCCACCATCGTTCCGTCTGCGTCTGGCGCAAGGCCTGCCGGGCGTTGTTCCAGGCCCAGGGAGACGCAGAAGTGCGGCATCCCGTGGGCAAAGTTGGTGGTTCCGTCCAGCGGATCCACGTACCAGCGGAACTCGCCGTCGAGCCGGTCGCGCGTGCCTTCTTCGCCGAAGATTCCGTGCTCCGGAAAGGCCGCGCTTAGCCGCTCGCGGATCAGTTTTTCCGATGTCCGGTCGGCCACCGTTACCAGGTCCACATCGCCTTTATATTCGGTGGCGACGCCCTGGGAAAAGAACTCGCGCAGCCGCGCACCCGCCTCGCGGGCGATGGCCGTGGCCTGGGGAACCCAGACCCAATTCTGATCACTGCTCATAATGCCTCCCCGTTACCATCCGAGCCGCTCGATTCCGGAGTTGCAAACTTCGCGCGGCGCGGAGCCAGCTTGCCCACTTCGGTAATGGTGCGAATTTGGTGCTTGTAGATGAACAGGTTGGGCTTGCCCTCGCGGGTCAGGCGCAACATTCCCTCGTCGAAGTACTCGATCCAGCCGCGCACCGTTTCGCCGTCGCGCAGCTTGACCTGAACGTTGACCTGGCGGTCGCACAGAGAGCGCAGATAGAGCGCCTCGTGGCCGGTTTCACCCGGCGGAGGCGCCTTGGAAGAATGGCGCTTGGACAAAGGAGGGGACATATTGCCATTTTAGATGCATCCCGAGGCCGAGAAGTGGCAGTCTATTAGACTTTGCATAAATACTGTAGGTTTCGTGGGGAAATTCGGCCTCTATCCCAGCACCTGCACCGTTCCCCTGCCAACTAACTACTCGACCCGCTCGACCCAGCCACGATCCGCTGCTACGCTCATGCCCTCTGGCTCCAGGATGACGGCGTACTCGCCCCTCTTGTCCAGATGCAGCATCACCTTGCCCGGTCCCGGCGCAGCATCCGCCGCGCTCTTCAGGCCAACAAGCATCTCCTCCGTGGCGCGCTCCACATTGATGCGAATCCGCACCCCGGTGGGCAGCTTTACCTGCACCTCTTCGAGAGCCTGAATCGAGTTGATGGCGATCTTGGGCGCCGCGTCCTCTTCGCCCATCAGCGTGCCGCGCACCACCACCGGCGCCTCCATCTTCAACTGCTCCGAGAGCTTTTCGTAATCCCGCGCAAAACAGATCAGGTCGATCTTGCCGGTGGCATCCTCGAGCGCCGCCTGCGCATAAAGTTTTTGATCCCGCTTGCTCTTCTGCACGCGCAACCCAAGAATCATTCCCGCTACACGAATCTCATCCGCTGAATCCGCCTGCTGGCCCCAGCGCCTCTCCGGCGGCTTGCGCTCCAGCGCATCGGCCACGGAGATCACGCCCGCCAGATTGCGCAGCTTCTCCGCGTACTTATCCAGCGGATGCCCGGAGACAAAGAAACCCAGCACATCTTTTTCATTGGCCAGCCGCTCACCCTCTTCCCAGTCAGCCGCTTTGGGAAGATCGTCGCCGCCCACTGATTTGGGTCCCTCATCGAAGAGCCCGAAGAGGCCGCTTTGTCCAGTGTCCGCGTCTCGTTGCGCCTTCTGACCGCGCTCCATCGCCTTATCGACAGCGGCCATCAGCGGCCCGCGCCTGCCCAGCGAGTCCAGCGCCCCGGCCTTGATCAGCGACTCCAGCACGCGCTTGTTCATCACGCGCAGATCGACTTTCTCGCAAAACTCCCACAGGCTTTTGAATCGTCCTCCCACCTCCGCGCGCGCCTTAAGAATCGACTCAATCGCATTGCCTCCCACGTTCTTCACCGCGGCCAGGCCAAAGCGGATCGCATCTCCCCCAGGCGAAACAAGAGGCGTAAACTGCGCTCCGGATGTCTGCACGTCCGGCGGCTCCACGCGGATGCCCATCTCCTTGCACTCGGCGATGTACTTGACGACATTTTCCGGCTTAGAAGTTTCCGAGGTCAGCAGCGCGGCCATGAACTCCATGGGGTAATGCGTCTTCAAATAGGCGGTTTGATAAGCCAGCAGCGCATAGGCCGCCGAGTGCGATTTGTTGAATCCGTATCCGGCGAACTTCTCCATCTGGTCGAAGACTTCGCCGGCCGTCTCCTTGGGATGGCCCGCCGCGGCCGCGCCATTCATGAAGCGGTCGCGCTGCTCGGCCATCGCCTCCATGTTCTTCTTGCCCATCGACCGCCGTAGCAGGTCCGCCTCGCCCAGCGAGTAACTCGCCAGTACGTTCGATATCTGCATGACTTGTTCCTGGTAGACGATCACACCCAATGTATCTTTGAGAATTCCTTCCAGCTCCGGCAGCGCGTACTCCACTTTGCGCCGTCCCAGCTTGCGCTCAATGAAGTCGTCGATCATCCCACCCTGGATCGGCCCCGGACGGTACAGCGCATTGAGCGCAGTCAAATCCTCCACCGTATCCGGCTTGTAGCGGCGTAGCACGTCGCGCATCCCGCTCGACTCAAACTGAAAAATCCCCGAAGTCAGCGCCGCATGAAAAACTTTATTGTAAGTCTCCTCATCGTTGGGCGGAATCGCTCCAATGTCCAGCTTCTCTCCGCGGTTCTTCTCGATCAGCTTCAGGCAATCATCGATCACCGTCAGCGTCGCGAGGCCGAGGAAGTCCATCTTCAGCAGGCCCATCTTCTCGATGGCCTTCATGTCGTAGGCGGTGACAATTTCGTCGTTCTTGGTTTTTGCCAGCGGCACCAGCTCGATCAGCGGACGCGGCGCAATCACCACCGCCGACGCATGAACTCCCGACCCGCGCACCAGCCCCTCCAGCTTTTTTGCCGTGTCGATCAGCTCGCGAATCTGCGCGTCCTTCTCGTACGCCTTGCGCAGCTCCGTCACATCCTCCAGAGCCTGATCGATGGTGATGCCCACCGTGGCTGGAATCAGCTTGGCGATGCGGTCCACGTCGCCATACGGCATATCCAGTGCGCGCCCGCAATCCTTGATAGACCCCTTGGCCGCCATGGTGTTGAAGGTGATAATCTGCGCCACCTGCTCGCGCCCGTACTTCCGCGTCACATAGTCGATCACCTCGCCGCGGCGATTCTGGCAGAAGTCCACGTCGATATCCGGCATCTGCTTGCGCTCCGGATTCAGAAACCGCTCGAAGAGCAGTACGTTCTGCATGGGATCGATATTGGTGATCTCCATCGAGTACGCCACCAGCGAACCGGCTCCCGATCCGCGTCCCGGCCCCACTGGAATCCCATGGTCCCGCGCATACTTGATGAAGTCCCACACGATCAGGAAGTATCCCGGATAATTCATCTTCTCGATGATCTTGATCTCATATTCGAGCCGCGCTTCATACTCATGCGCCGGCGAGCGCAACACTCCTCGCGCCTCAAGATCGCGCACTGCCGTTTCGAGTCGCTTTTTATAGCCCTCGCGGCAGACCTGCTCAAAATAACTGTTGATGGTGTGCCCCTCCGGCACGTCAAACAACGGAAACGGATCATCCACCGCCTTGAGTTTGAACTCGCACCGCTCGGCAATCTCCATCGTCCGCCGCAACACATCCGGAGAATCTTTGAACAGCCGCGCCATCTCTTCCGCGCTTTTCACAAAGAACTGGTCTGAGTCGAAGCGGAAGCGCTCTTTATCCTGCAGCTTTGAGCCGGTCTGCACGCACAGCATCACGTCATGCGCGTGCGAGTCCTCGCCGCACAGGTAGTGCGAGTCGTTGGTGGCCACCAGCGGAATATTCAGTTCCTTCTCGAGCCGGAAGAGCGCCTCATGAATCCTCTTCTCGTCATCCAGGCCCTGGTCTTGTATTTCGAGATAAAAATTTCCCTTGCCGAAGATGTCCTCATACTGCTGCGCTACGCTCTTGGCCTTTTCGTAGTTGCCCGCCATCAGCTCTTCGCACAGCTCGCCGCTCAGGCAGCCGGAAAAGCCAATCAGCCCTTTTGAGTTTTCGGCGAGATACTTTTTGCTCACGCGCGGCTTGCGATAAAAGCCGTGCAGCGATGCCTCGGATGTAATCCGCATCAGGTTGCGGTAGCCCTCTTCGTCCTGAGCCAGCACCAGCAGATGGTTGTTGTCGTCTCCTTCGCCCGGAGCGCGATGATCTTCTTTCTTCGAGATATAAAGTTCGCAGCCCAGAATCGGCTTGATGCCTTGCTGCTTCGCCGCATCAAAAAAATGTACCGCTCCATAGATGTTCCCGTGGTCGGTCATGGCGACAGATTTCTGCCCCACCGCCGCCACGCGCTCCATCAGCTTGGTCAGATCGCAAGCCCCGTCAAGCAGCGAGTACTCCGTATGCAGATGCAGATGTGTGAATTCAGCCATGGTTAAGTTGATTCTAGCCGTCGAGCCGCTTGAATGCTCTGTCCAAAAGCCGGTCGAAATCCTGCCCGAACGAGGAAAAGCCAGCAATTATGTGGCCAGTGTATTTCTCTTGAATATTCGCCGTTCTGAAAGATAAAAGCCAAAAACCCTCTTGACAAAGCTACGGCGTAGCCGTACCATTCTTCCATGCGCTATGTTTGGGACCCGGCGAAGGACTTCCTCAACCAGCGTAAGCACGGCCTATCCCTTGAGGACGGGATTTCAGCTCTCCAAGACCCCGAACGGGATTTCTGGATTGATGATCGATTCGATTATGGCGAAGAACGAATCATCACGATGGGGCGCAGAATGCAATCGCTGCTAGTCGTGGTTTCTACGGAAGTAATTTCCGTGGCAGAGGGTGATGAAGTCATCCGCATCATTTCGGTTAGAGAGGCAAACAAACATGAAACTAGACGGTTTAATTTCGGTCGAGCATGAACCCGGCGATCCGCCCATTGAGACGAATACTGACTGGGCTGCCGTATCTGCGCTTACAGATGAACAGATTGAAGCAGCGGTTCGCGACGATCCCGACGCAGCGCCAATAGGTTTTTTCGATCTGCCCGGTTTCATTCACATTCCCAACGTGAAGAAGCTCCGCGAAAGCCTTGGCCTGACTCAGGAGGCTTTTGCAACCGCTTATCGCATTCCCGTTGGTACTCTGCGCGATTGGGAGCAGGGGCGCAAACGTCCCGACGCCCCCGCTCGCGCCTATCTCACCGTCATCGCCCGCAATCCTGAAGCTGTAGCCGGCTTCCTGGGCGAGGCAGCCTGATCAGTTGCAACGCAATTACCGCCAATAGAATACTTAGATCGTAACAACTTTATGCTTCGCGATGTAGGCGGGATCTATCTCGACACCCACGCCGGGTCCGGTGGGAATCTGCAAGACACCGTTGTCGTCGCTGCGCAGGGTTGATGTGGCGCAGGTGTAGGGAAGGTCGTTGTTGAATTCCTTGAACTCGTGATATGGGCCCGAGTTGGGAATCGCGGAGACGAAGTGCATCATATATAGATAGCCGAGGCCGGTGCTGGAGATGTGCGGAATGCACTGCTTACCCAGAACATGCGCCATGCGCGCCACTCTCATGCAGCGGACCATGCCGCCGAAGTAGAACATGTCCTGTTGCACGATGGAGAGCGCGCCGTTGGCGATGAGCCAGCGGAAGTTGTGCGTGCTGGGTTCCTGCTCGCCGCCGGCGATGGGAATGCGCAACGCGTCGGCGACCTGGCGGGTCTCCTCGTACCAGTCGAAGGGCACCGGTTCCTCGTAGAACGCGTAGTTATACTCCTGCATCAATTTGCCGATGGGGATGGCTTGCGCCGGAGTATAGGAACCGTTGGCGTCGGCGGAGATCACCATCTGGTCGCCAAAGGTTTTGCGCACCAGCGGGATCAGCTTTTCGCTGCGCCCGGCTGGATACTCCGGATGGCTCATGCGCCCGCCCAGCTTGAATTTGATGGCCTTGGCTTTGGAGATGGCCACGTCGCGCTGGATGTGCTCGATGGTCTCTTCGGCGCTGATGTCGCGCTCGCCATTGGCCTGGTAGACGGAGATGTGCGTGTTGTGGATCTCGCCGATGAGCTGGCCGATGGATTTGTTGGCCATTTTGCCGAACATGTCGAGAATGGCGAACTCGATGGTTGCCAGCGGCACCCAGATCGCCAGTCCCTGCGCTTTGTAATTGCTTTGGTAGACGGTTACTTCTTCGACGAGCGATTCGATGTTGCGCGCATCCTTGCCGATAAAGAACGGCTGCATCCGCTTGACGAAGATCGGATAGAGCACCGACATCTGTGCGGAATTGCTGATGGAGATGCCTTCAGCGCCATCTTTTGAGCGCACGCGGCAGAGGAAGGAGTCCTTGTAGCGCAGCAGCTCAAGCGTCTCGATGATGACCGGGGCAGGGAAGAGTTCTCGCTTGAAGACCGGCTGCTTCAAGGCTTCATCGAGTTTTGCATAGCGGGCTTCCAGTTCTTCGGGCCGGATGAGGGATGCCGGTTTGCGGACGGCAGCGCGCGCGAGCGACGGTAAAGTGGCGGCGACTCCACCGGATAAGGCGGATAAGAGAAAATTGCGGCGGCTGCCTTTCATCATGGGAACGCTCCTTCTATAGCTACATCATTGTCGCTGATGATAAGCCATGTTTGTGCAGTTTTCTCAACTTTGCGGCGCGGTTTGGCCCAAAGGCGCAAGAATTGCCAGATATTTAGCCTAAATATTCACAACAAAATTACTTGTGCGTGAGATGGTCGAGTGGTAGTCTGGACATCGCCTCAAAAAAGCCCTTGAGCTATCGTGCAAGGCGTCACGTTCGGCGTAAGCCTATCGTCCCTATCTGGAGCATTTATGTCTCGATTTACCACAGCAGTTCGATTTGCCAGCATTCATCCCGGTGTGATTCTAGCCGCCGCCTTCAGCCTGATCTCCTCGACGGCCCTGTGCGCGACCACAACCGCCCCGCAGCTACTGCCCTACTCCGTCAAGGTCGTCGCCGGCCACGTCGGCACCGGCGGGACAACCATACCCCTTATGGTAGGTCCAGGAGCGTGTTTGCCCTCGGGAAACACGCCTACCACCATCTGGGGCGACGGTTGTCTGGCGACCGATCTGGTGTTGGCAGGGCCGCGCTCCGCTGTATCTGATGCGTACGGCAATATTTTCTTTACCGATTACCAAACCGCAGCTTCCGGCGCCGACAACACCACCGGGCTGATTCGCCGCGTGGATGCCGTCACGGGCATTGTGACCACGGTTGCCGGCGGCATCCTCCCTTACACCGCTTCGCCGGGGACGGGCGCAGCCTGCGCAACCGGCTCAAGCACCAAGTCCACCGACGTGAAAGGCGATGGTTGCCTGGGGACGCAAGTTCTCCTGGCCGCCCCTCAGGCGCTGGTCTTTTCGCCCGCCGGGGACCTCTACTTCGCCGAGATCGGCAGCAGCACTACCACTACCAATTGGCCTCTCGCTGCCAAGGCAATCTTCGGCGCCGATGTACGCAAGATTGCCGCGACTACCGTGGCGTATGGAAGCAATGGTTGCACCAATACGTCGGGGTGTCAGATGATCCTCACCACCGGTGTCGTCTCGATGGTCGATGGCGCGCTCTCCTCCTACACTACCTACGGCTATACCGCGAACAACTATAGTGCCACCCCGGCCTGCTCGGCCTCGAACCTCACCAATTGCATCGTCGCCGCTACGCAAAGCTATTTGGATGCTCCGTATGGGCTTGCCTTCGATAACAGCGGCAATCTGTATATCGCCGAGGAAGGCAAGCAAGCCATTCTAGTGGTGAATACGAATGCGGCAGTCACGACCACGGTTGCCGGAGTCGTCATTCCGGCCGGCACGGTGGCAAAAATCGTTGGCGCCACTACGGCGGGCAGTTCGACATGTCCCAACGGCTTCAGCGGGACGACCGGCTGCAATTATCCGGCGACGGGTGTCACGTACACCGTCGGCGCTTCCGCGAACGTCTCGTTGATTGACAATCCTTATGGCGTAGCCGTTGATCCCACCGGCAACGTCTACTTTTCCGACTATTACCTATACAACGTTCCCGAAGTCGCGGGCTCGGGCAGTACAGCCGGCGACATCTACCTCTATGCCGGCGTGCAGAATACCAAGGGCACGATCACCTTCCCGGTCACCACGCGCGCGAATAACGGCAGCTTCGCCATCGGTAACCCCCACGGCATTGCGGCCGACAGCAACAGCAACGTCTACATAGCCGACTCGACCAACGGAACCATTTGGCGCGTCGACGGTGCTGGCCAGGTCGCGGGCACGTTGACCCAGCCGATGTACCCTGTTGCAGGCGGCGCTGCAACGGTATGCACGACTTCGATCGTGCCGGGAGTCACGACGATCGACACCTACGGTGATGGTTGCCCGGGAACCGGCGCTAAATTCGGCACCGGCAGCACTACCGGCATCTTCGGCGTCTCGGTGGATGCATACTCCGACCTCTTCGTCGGCGACACCGTCAATCCCCTTGTCCGCGAGGTTGCCTCGGGAACGCAGTTCGGTTCAGTTGGCGCCAACCAGCCGACGGACTATGTGAAGATCCACTTTGCCGCCGGCGACACTCCGGCCAGCAGTACGCCCTTTCAACTGACCGCCGGCGCAGCGAATTTCACGCTGGGCACCACTGCCTGCACCCCCATCAACAGCGACACAACGACAGACTGCGTGCTGCCCATTACAGCAACGCCGTCCACGCCCGGAGCATTTACCGGCACGCTTGAGGTTATGGCGACCCATGGCGGCCCGGCCTACTTCCCGCTCTCGGGTAATTTCGTTCAGACTCCGTTTACCCGCACCGTGGTAAGCGCCGTTCAACAATCCATTTCTTGCACGGACACCACGGACTATAACACCAACACACCGGTGACTCTGACCGCGACTCTCTTCAGCAACGGCAACGGCACTCCCACCGGCACGGTCACTTTCTACGCCAACGGCACGCAAATCGGCACGGCGCAGACGCTTGCCAACGGCACTAGCGCAACCCTGGCCTACACCTTTGCGACGGCCGGCAGTTACGCCATCACCGCAACCTACACACCTACCACCGGCAGCTATTACGTCGGCTCGACCAGCTCGGCACTGAATGTCACCTCTGCTGTCCCGAGCTTAAACGGATCAACCATCACTTACCAGCAGAGCACGGTGATCGCCGGACAGACCGCGCTTTACAGCCTCAATATCGTGCAGAACGTCTACGCCGGCACCATCACCTTCTCGTGTTCGGGTTTGCCGGCGAACTCGTCCTGCGTCTTCAACCCGTCTTCGTTCACGGCTATCGGATGCCAAACGAGCAACACGGTCGCGCTAAGCATCCTCACGCAGCAAGGGTCGCAGACGATGGCGGCTTCGCTGGGCGGCGCCGGACGCGGCCCCTGGGCCGTCCTAAGCATTCTGTCGTGCATTGGTTTGGGCCTGCTGATCCGAGTTCGCCGCCGCCAACTGCTGCGCTATAGCCAGATATGGATGGTGCTGGCGGCGCTGTTGGCCGTTGCAGGCATTGCCTCGTGCAACGATGCTATCCATACGACGACGGCAGCGGCAACACCCGCGGGAAGCTATAACATTGCGGTTACCGCAACCGGGTCCACCGGCACAACATTCAGCTACCCAGCGGTTACACTTACGGTTCATTGATACGCTTTGAAAAAGGCGGGTGGGAATACATCCCAGCCCGCCTGCAACATGCTCTGTGCCGCCTGGTTTTCATCTCAGGCGTGGTCCAAGGTCAGGAGATTCGCTCGATGCATTTTACTTTCCGCAGTTCAGATCAATTCGCTAAGCCAGCCTCAATTGTGAAAACGGCCTTGCTTGCCGTCCTCCTAGCTTTGTTTACGTTCGCTTCGGCGCCGCTGAACACAGCCTTTGCGCAGTCAGCGACCACGGGCGCTATCGGAGGCACAGTCTCCGATGCAGGCGGCGCGCTTCTGCCCGCAGCCACCATCACCGTGAAGTCGCTCGACACGGGAGTCACGCGCACCGTCAAGAGCAATTCATCTGGCGAGTACCGTGTTTCCGAACTGGAGCCGGGCACCTACAGCGCATCCTTTACGGTCGATGGCTTCCAGACCTACCAGGAGACCGGCATCGTCGTGACGGTTGGCAGTCTTTCGACCGTCTCGGCCGTTATGAGGCCCGGTTCGGTGACCGACAGCATCACCGTCACCGATGCGACGCCGGTGTTGCATTCCCAGTCCAGCGACATTTCCACGGCCCTTGACCAGGCATCGATCGACAATTTGCCGATTAATGGCCGGCGGTGGTCTACGTTTGCGCTGCTGACTCCGGGCGTCGTCAATAACTCCGATGGCTTCGGCCTGCTCAGCTTCCGCGGCATCAGCTTTCTGCTGAACAACAACACGGTGGACGGCGCCGACGACAACCAGGCCTACTTCTCCGAGGCCCGCGGACGCACACGCGTCTCCTATGCGATTACGCAGGCCGCCATTCAGGAGTTTCAGGTTAACACCTCGAACTACTCGGCGCAGTACGGCCGCGCGGCCGGCGGCGTGATCAATACGGTGACCAAGAGCGGCTCCAATCAACTGCGCGGCGAGCTGTTCTTCTACGACCGCGATCTTGATCTGGGCGGCGCCACCAACCCCTACACCCTGCTGACCGTTGCCGCTACGGGCGGAGGCTACAACCAGGTTCCGTACAAACCCACCGACTGGCGCAAGCAGTGGGGCTTCGGCATGGGCGGCCCGTTGAAACACGACAAACTGTTCTGGTTCTATGCCTACGATCAGGTGCGCCGCAACTTCCCCGGCACCGGCCGCGCTCCAGACCCTAACAATACGTTTGCTTCCTCCAATGCGACTCTGCCGACCGGAGAGCAATGCACTCCGAGCCTTTTCACTCCCGTTGGCGCCGTCACGTATTCCACGGAAGGCGATTTCAACGCCTGCTCTATTTCAGCTACGTTTGGACTGAACAGCTTCCAGGCCGGCTCGGCGTACTACCAGCAGGGACTGAATATCATCAGCAGCTTCCTGGGGACGGTTCCGCGCGTGCTGGATCAGGTGATCAACCTGCCCAAGCTGGACTACCAGATCAACGACCGCAACCGCCTCTCGCTGATGTACAACCGCATGAGAGAGTCCTCGCCCAACGGATTTCAGACGCAGGCCTCCAACTTCTATGGCCGGGGCTCGTTTGGCAACGACTTCGTCAAGGAAGACTTCGGCATCGTGCGGCTGAACTCGCAGCTTTCCAACACGGTGATTAACGAAGCGCTGGCGCAATACGGCCGGGACTTTGAGTACACCCTGTCGGGTGCGCCTCTGCCCAATGAACTTCCGCTGGCGAACAATTCTTTTGGAAGGCCCGCGGACATCACCATAGGATACGAGTTTGAGCAGGGCTTCGATATCGGGAAAAACGAGGATCTGGACCGCAAGGCTGATCCCGACGAGCGGCGCTTGCAACTGCTTGATGGCTTGACGTGGATTCATGGAACGCACACCACGAAGGCCGGCCTGGAGTACAACCTGGCAACCGACTATGTGAACAACCTCTATGACGGTAACGGCAACTACAGCTTCGACTACTCGTATGACTTCATTTCCGACTACCTGCACGCTACGACCGGACTGGGCGGCGCGGGCTATACGTCGCTGTATTACAGCTACGGGCAGGCATTTGGCAATCCGGTCGGCGAGATTGCGACGCGCGAGTATGCGGGTTATGCAACCGATGACTGGCGGATTCGGCCCAATCTGACGTTGACGCTGGGTGCACGCTACGAGTACGAGCGCGTTCCACCAAATCCCACCCCGAATACCGGGAACCCCGCCCTGGTGGCGGCCTTTGCCAGTAACGCCACGTACGGTGCGGGGGTAGCCGCAGGCGCCGCCCTTCCGCAGACTGCCAACCGCCCCAACGATAAAAACAATATAGCGCCGCGCTTCGGCTTTTCCTGGAATGTCTTCGGCAATAACAAGACGACGGTGCGCGGAGGCTACGGCATCTACTTCGGGCGCATCATCAACTCGAATATCCTGCAAACCTATATGGAGTCAGGCGCGACCAATGCGCAGATCAACCTGACCAGCAGCGGGGGCGGAAACGCAAGCCTTTACCCTGGGCACTGCGGACCAACCTTCCCCAACCTGGTCAGCAGCATTTCGGACGTGTACAACTGCTTTGCCGGCAAAGCGAGTCCCTTGTCTGCAATTGGCACGATAGCTCCGCCTACTACCACGGTTGCGTATCTCGATCAGCACATGCAGAACCCGCAGGTGCATGAGGCCGATCTGGCCGTCGAGCGGAATCTTGGTCACAACACGGTCCTTGCCGTGACGTACATGTCCTCGTTTGGCCGCGAGCTTCCCCGCGCAATTGACACTAACTTTGCTCAGGGGGCGACCACTCCCGTCACGTTTACCATCGGTTCGTCCACGACATCCACTCCCCCCGCGTCCTATGCGATCAGCGGCACGGCGGCGCCGTCGTACGCAAATTATCCGCAGCCGCCGCAAAGCGGTTACATCACGCAGCCGCACGGCGGCAAGTCAGTTCCGTTTGCGACTGGCGCGACATTGCCTCCCGTCCAGGTGTTCTTGCAACCGGTGGGGACAGCCAAGAGCGCCCGGCCGAATGTAGCCTATGGCCAGATTCTCGATGTCAGGAGCGATGTGAACTCCAGCTACAACGCGCTGGCCGTTCAGATCAACCATCGCTATGAGAATGGTTTCTCCCTGATGGCGAACTACACCTGGTCGCACGCGCTGGATGACAACCCGTATCTTTCCACGGTGGTTCCCAGCTACAACGCGTTTGATCCGACCAACCTGCAACTGGAGCACGGCAACAGCGTTCTGGATGTCCGGCAGCGCTTCGTCTTTGCGGCGGTCTATCAGCCGCAGACGCACTTCCACGGCCTGAAGGACAAGGTAATCGGGGGCTGGCGGATCGCTCCCATGGTGCAGGTGCAAACCGGGCTGCCCTATACGCCTTATGTCTCAGGCTCAGTTTCCGGCATCACTGTCGGCAGCGGAGTTGATGGTTGCACTCCCGTTGCGCCAGCGACGACGTGCTCGGCGAACCCGGCATACGGGGGCTTGAACGGCTCCGGGTCGAGCGCCGATCGCCTTCCATGGATTGAGCGCAACAGCTACAATCGTCCCAACACCATCGTGGTCGACTCACGCCTGGGTAAGAATTTCTACTTCAAAGCGCCGCATTTTGACAACATGCGTTTTGAGCTTTTCGGCGAAGTCTTCAACCTCATGAACCACCAGAACATCACCGGCATCACCGACCAAGCCTACGCGCTCAGCGGCACAACCCTGACACCGTTTGCGAGCTTCGGGACATATACCAACTCCAACAGCAACTGGGCTTACAGCTCGCGGCAGATTCAGATTGCCGCCCGGTTACACTTCTAGAGCGTTTTCCCTTTTGCTATAGACCGCATTCACAGTGTTTGAACCATGCCACTGCATTCTCTGGGGTGATCTGAGGAAGCAGTTCCGTGATGGCTTTGTCGAGGGCTTCTTTGGTTCTTGC
>Ga0302320_10004731_pt1 | contig 30779 bp, 16 predicted proteins | sample Bog_T0_3_FD_202130 | JGI IMG/M metagenome (GOLD analysis project Ga0302320, IMG submission 202130) | Peat permafrost microbial communities from Stordalen Mire near Abisko, Sweden - Bog_T0_3 | ecosystem: Environmental > Terrestrial > Soil > Wetlands > Peat | place: Sweden: Abisko, Stordalen Mire... | reverse complement strand
TTGCGCAGCCGGAGATCTTCCTGCATGCGTTGGCGTAGTTGTGTCATGGACACCTCCTTCGGTGTCCAACACTCTATACAAATGCCACAGAAGCATATCCTGCCGCGCTAGCGGCTTAGTGCAAATCACCTTACCTCTCGAGGAGCAACTCATAAGGATGTTGTGGACGTCGTTACTCCTTGGTCTTGAGTTTGCCGTCGTTTTCGTGAATGAACGCCTCGATCACAGGAGCGCTGGCGAGAATGCGAAGCCACTGTTCCTTGTAGAGGGTGACGGGGAAACGCCCCATTCCGTAGAGGGATACGGCACCTTTCTCGCTGACCTTGAGACTCAACCCTGATAAATCCTTGTTCTTGAGCTTTGCGTTCTCCGCCCGCAAACGCTCCAACTCGGCTTTCATTTCCGCTTCGTTCATGCCGTCTCTCCCATTCTGTTTTTCGCTTCAATCATCTCACTGCACGGTGGCTGCGCCAAACCACAAGGTTTTGCCGCACAGGCCAAAAGCACCTCGATCCGCTCGACTTCGAGCCGCATCAGGACTCGATGGCTGTGAAAACGCACAATGCAGTGCGCGCATGACTTGCTTTGCACACACACGTGCTCGACTCACCGGCTTGGCTTCCAGACCGCCTCCCACGCTGCAAATTCACTCGGCCTGATCTGGTAACGAGCAAAATTTCCTTCGTGCAGGTTCAGAAGGTCGGCCTCAGCCATCTCCCTGAAGCGCTCGCGCTCGTCTGCGGCAATATCCTCTTCGGCCCTAAGAGCAATGCGGGCGGCCGCCGCTCTTCTATCCATGGGTCCACGCACTACCTCGGAGACGATTTGCCGCAAAGCCGCGCTGTGCTTGAAGCGGAAGGGGTCAGGCTCGCCGAGCGACTGCCTGACGGCGGCGTATTGCGCTGCAGAGCGCCCATAGGCCCAGATGAAGACATCCTTCAGCAGATCAACTTCATTCCGTTCGTACACACTCAAAACTGCGTCTGTATAGAGCGATTGCGGAACATCGGTGAAGGACAGCGGCGACAGATTGCGCTTGATGAACGGAATATTGGCGGCAAGACGGGAGACGCGCTTGTTGACGTCATCGAACGGTTGCAGGTACGGCAACTGCGCCATGATGAAGAACGCCTGCTCGAATGGATCGTCGATGGCCGCAGCCGTTGCCAGGATCTGGTTAAAACACTCCTCGATTAGCTGCGGCACTTCGAGCGGGTGAAAGGTCGATCTCTCGATTCCGACTGCGATATGCCTTAGCCGTCCAGCCGCGCCTTCATCGGGCAATAGGTTTTGCGCGAGAATTCCATGCAGATTGAGGATTGTGTAGCGGTTGAAGCCGATCTCATCGGCAGCGCTAACCAGAAACTCGATCGCATCCTTGTGGTTCACGATCATCTGCGCTTCCTGCCGATCGCGGCCTTCAGCTTCCTCTCCGAACTCAATGAGGCGCTTGGTATCGAGCAGAGAATACGTATTTCCCTCAAGGCGGCTTGAGTTCCACGACAAGTCGATCAGGAGCCGGCTGAGAACCTGCTTTGCGTACGTGCCTGCGGCCACTGCCGTGAAATTCGGCTTGCCAATCTGGGCAAGGCGGGCGCGTTCGGTCGGCGAAAGATAAAAGCTGGCATTTGGGCGGTAGGAATCCAGAAATTGGCGGTTGTAGCCAGCGGGCTTGCGCGCCGCGAGGGGCTGACTGAGATAACGGCGGATCGCGACGCTTGTTGCTGATAGAGGAACGACAGACTCTTCAGCCCTGGCCCGTGCTGCGGGAGAGCCAGTAACCTGCCCCTGCCGCGTCTCCGGCAGATAGTATTTGGCCGCACGGCCCTCACCTTGTTTTACGAGGCGCCCCGCATCGACCAGATACTTGAGCCGAAATTGCAGTGTGCGCGAGGCGAGCTTCGGCTCGAGCGTCTCAGCGATAGCCGTCCGACTCGCGCCTCCTTGATGGCGCTCGACGGTGCCAAGGATCGCTGCAAGAGCTTCTTCCGGTATGCGTTTTGGCACGAGATCGCTCCTTTTTGTTGCGCGGTAATGCTTTACGCGCAGTATAGTCCAATTTCGCGCAATAATAAAGATGAATCGAGCAGCATTAAATTGCGCCTATGGCTCATCATTGCGCGAAAGGATCCGCGCAACTTCCCCGAAAACTTCCTGTTAAACTTCGAGTCGTCGGAGTCTAGCCGTGCAGGCCGGCTCCTCCATCGCGCTAGTCGATCGAGATCAGATTCGGGTGAACATTGTGCCGAAGTAGCTCAGAGACGGCGACAATGACGCTCTCACCACACCACTCAGTGTCACCGGCACTGCGGAAGATCTCGACGCCGAGTTGTCAACGACCATCGTCAGCTTCGTCGGTTCTCATCTTCAGATGAAGAACACCCTGGAGAAAGCGAAGGCCGAGATGGATGCAGCTTCCAAGGCGGCTCAGGCCGAGGCGCGTTCAAAGTCCAAGTCGCCCACGAAGGCAGCGCCGGCGAAGACGGAAACCACACAGAATGCTCCAGCCGCCAGAGTTGCTGAACAAGCGAAGCCGGCACTGCAGAAGCCCGCAAGCCTCTTCGATGGGCCGAGATTGGCGGCCACATCCCCCGCCGCTCCAGCCGATTCGAAAGATGATCCTGGATTCGCGGAGATTGACGACGAGCCAATGGAATAGCCAGAGGAACAGGATGAAGCGGCCTGAAGGAGCGCTCCACCACGTATCATTCCGACCGTGAATTGTCTCTGGATTGACCCATTGCCGGAATGAGTGCCCAACTTCAGGGTGGGCCGTCACTCACCCGCTATCCATGGCGAGGGCTATGAGCGAAATGCAGTGGATGCCCAATTTGCCCGAATTTTGCTTCAAGAAACTGATCAGGTCCCGGCGTTCCTGAGGGTTGGAAATCAGGAAATCCATCTCATTGCCTGAGATAAATGCATCCGGATCGGTGAGCCATCTCTCCAGCGATTTCTCATCCCAAACGATCTGGGCCTTCTTCAGCGCCGCGGAGTAGGCAAAATCCTCAACCGAGCCGGAGGTACGTCCATAGACCCCTTGCAGTCTAGGCCCCTCATGATTCTGGGTCAGCGCATGGCAACCGGCGCAGCGCTTCTCAAAGAGGGCCTTGCCGCGTTCGGGGTCGCCCTCAACGGTAGTCACCTCGCCCGCTTGTATAGCCTGCGGCCCGCGCGCCCACTGAACGAATATTCTCAGATCAGCATCCACGGTCCGCGTATTCCAGTGAATCATTCGATATTGCACCGGCGGCATCTCCTGCGACCTTGTCTGCTGCGCGATCTTTGCCGCGAAAGTCTGCTGCTGGTCCGGGGAGTAGGCCTGCCACTGAGAGAGATTCATGGCCTTCCGGGCTTGGACGATGTCGCGCTCCATCAGCCAGGACACCGGCGCAAATCGGCCATAGGTAGGTGACCGCGTCTGCGTGGAGTGGCAGTCGGCGCACTTGGCGGCGAGAATTGCGCGGACCTCCGGAGGGACGTTAGAGTGCTCCATGATCGGCGTGTCCCCGATTGGCGCTTCGCCGATGGGTGCTTCGCCGGCTGTTGCCGCATACAGACCCGCGTCTCCAAAGGGGTGAATGCGGGCCATGGCGAGCGAGACTCCTACTGCAATCAGGCCGGCACCTGCGCTGCGGATCAGTTTGGTTCTGACTCGACTCACGACCTCTCCTCCAGCGCCGAATCGACGATAGCCAGGTGGCTGTGCCTGGCGATGTACCGGACCTCGGCGATGCCCAGAGCGCTCTTCAGTTTTCCGGCGGGAACCACCATGGGACCGGCGTGCGGGGCCGTGCCCGGAGCAGGCTGGGGGAACGCGGTCGACATTGCCGTATGGAAGACGACGTTGCCCTCGACCTTCTGCACGACCTGATGGATGTGGCCGTTCAGCACCGTGACCGAGCCGAAGCGCTTCAGATAGGTGAGCGCCTCGGTTGCGTCCGGAGTGCCCCAACCCCACTCTGGATACACCATCCACAGGGGAATATGGGCAAAAATCACAATCGGCGTCGACGGTGAATGCGAAGCCAGGTCCGCCTTGAGCCAGCGCAGTTGATCGGCGCCGAGAAGTCCCATGGCATCCACTTGCTGGCAATTGTTGAGCCCGATGAAGTGCACGCCTTTATGGTTGAAGCTGTACCACCCGTTGCCCTGTGTGCCCTTGCCGAACCGCTCACGATACGCTGCGCCGTCGTCGGTTGCGATATCGTGTTCGCCGGGAACATAAAAAGTCTCGCCGGCTTTCACTTCCTTGATGAGTTGCTGCGCTGCATCGAACTCAGCAGGCTTGGAAGAGTGTGTGATATCACCGGTGTGCAGCAGAAGATCGGGTGTGCCCGGTAGCCGGTTGATCTTGTCCAACGCCAGCTTCAGCGTCCCCGTCACATCCTGGTTAGCGGCCTTGCTGAAGCCGATATGACTGTCGCTGATCTGGGCGAAGCTGAAGCCCGAGCCTCGATGGCTTGCCGGCCCGCCCGAACCATTATTTGTGGACGCAAACAACTTCGATGTGGGCACGCCGCCGGCCATCGTCCACAGCAGGCCCGTGCCTGCCCAGGCCATACAGCTCAGAAACTTTCGCCGGTCGATTCCGTCGTTGGCCGCCGGGTTTTCGGATCTTGTGTTTTCAGGTTCGGCTGACTGAACCTGCGGTTGAGTGGGGACTGCGCTATCTGCATTCTTCATGGGGAACCCTCCAAGGATGCAAACCGGGATCCGCACAATTTATTCCCCGAAAATGAGAATAATCTTGCCGAATTCCAGTTCTCGTCTCTGGAGAGAAGATGAGTTAGCATGGGACGATGCGGTTGCCCTGGAAGAGAACAGCTCGCGAGGCAGGCCCACAAACCTCCGAGTTTGAGCGCCTGGCATTGCCGCTGCTTCCTTCGCTTTATAACATCGCCTTCTGGCTCTCCCGCAATGCCACCGACGCGGAAGACCTGGTGCAGGAGACATTTCTGAAAGCGCTTCGCGGATTCGCATCTTTTGAGCCCGGCAGTAACTTCAAGGGCTGGATCTTCCGCATCCTCCGCAACACTTACCTCACCTCCCGCACCGGGCTCGCAGCCACGCGCACGGTTGCCCTTGAAGATGAATTGAACGAGAGCGGAGAGTCCGGGCCCGCGCAGCTTCCAGAGGCCGCCATTGACTGGCAGACTCCGGAAACGAACCTGCTCCAGATGGCAGACCGCGGCGCACTCCAAGCTGCCATGGCGACGCTGCCTCCGCCATTGCTCGAGGTCATTCTCCTCTGTGACGTTGAAGAGATGAAGTACAGGGAGATTTCCGCCACCCTTGAGATTCCAATTGGAACGGTGATGTCCCGCATTGCACGGGCGCGCGCAGCACTTCGCACGGCGCTTGAGGCTCAACAGGGTTCGTCCAGGGGGCTCGCGCATGACCGATCATCTCTCTAACGCCATTCTGAATGCTCTTGCGGACGGCGAACTCTCTCTGGATCAGTTGGCCAGCGCAAATGAGCATCTTGCCGCGTGCACGTCGTGCACCTCAAAGGCTCTCTATCAGACCCTGCTCAAATCCGCCACGACAAAGGCCGGGCAGCGGTATGCGCTTCCGCCCCAATTGCAAGACCGGCTGATTCGGCTGGCATCCCAGGCGAATACGGAGCCGCAGGCGCCAAGGTTCCGCGCCGCGCCAATCTCTCCATCCCGGTCAGTTTGGAGCTCGCTGGGCTGGGCCACCGCGGCGGTGCTCCTTCTCGTCACTGTGAGCATGATCTTTGTGCAACGCGCCGCTCATAAGGCCGAGATCGCCTCATCCGAAGAGGCCGCTTTGGTGACCGAAGTCTTCGACCAGCACGTTGCCACGCTTGCTGGCAACATGCCGTTGCAGGTCGTTTCGACTGATCGCCACACGGTCAAGCCGTGGTTCCAGGGCAAGATCCCGTTCAGCTTCAATTTGCCGCAGGGCCTGCCGAGTGACATGACGCTCGATGGCGCTAACCTCACCTACCTTCGCAATCAGCCCGTTGCCCAACTGCTCTACAGCATCGGCAAGCATCGCGTCTCCGTTTTCCTGCGGCGAAGATCGGGCCACGCTGAGGTCGATGAATCGCTGACAGAACGCTCAGGATTTCATGTGATGGCCTTCAACACCAACGATCTAGATGCGGTCGCGGTCAGCGACGTAGATCCAGCTCGCTTGGCCGAATTGGTCAGCTCGATTAAGCACGCCCAAACGGGAGATCAAAAGCAATCTAAGTAGCTTCAATCTCCGAGGGTGTCACTTTTCCTTCCGAGTTAGCCCTGACCGGAGTGGTCGCTGTTCTGAATCTTGTAGGAGGAATGTGCGAAGCAAGGACCTGAGCGAAGGGTTCGGCAAACCGGAAGTCGACCGGGTATTGTCCACCTCTATTGTTGCAAATCGCTTCCCCACTCAGGGAGCGGTCCAGGAGGATGTTGGGACCATATCCCGATTCTTCAAGCTGCGGTCGCGTGACGGGCGATACAAAAACATTGGCGTTACGAAGAACACGCGGATCTGTCACCTGTGATCGAGTTCTGTCACTCAAAGAGCGCTGGCTGCTTAGAAATTTCTTCAGGCTCACGGAAGTTGCCCAGTCCTACGCCCACCAGACGGAAACGCTGATGGGGGCCAAGGTCCACTCGCTCTCTCAGCAACAAGGATATGCTGGTCAATTCCTCACAGGAGGATGGCGGGGACTTGGGCGTGCAGCTGCGGGTGAGGATTCTAAACTCGCTCGTCTTCAGCTTCAGGACCACAGTGTGCGGTATGCGTGTCTCCCTGCGCGATGCGGCCCAGGCCTTTTCCGCCAAGCGGCGTATGAGCGGCTCCGTTTCCGACAAAAGCACGTCGTGCTGGAAGGTATCTTCAGCGGACACCGATTGCGTGGGCCTGTCCGGGATGACTGGGCTGTCATCGACTCCGCGGGCCAACTCGTAGAGGCGCACGCCAAAGCGGCCGAAGGGGTCTTCGAGAGCTGACAACTCCAGTCTTCGCAAATCCCCCACTGTCCGAATCCCCAGCTTCTCAAGCCTTGCCTCGGTCACCTTGCCAACGCCAGGGATACGTCCGACCGGAAGTGGCGGCAGGAATGTCTCCACCTCACTTGGCTGAATGACAAATAGTCCGTCCGGCTTTCGCCAGTCCGAGGCAATCTTTGCCAGGAATTTGTTCGGCGCCACTCCGGCCGAAGCGGTCAGGTTCAGCTCCTCGCGGATCTCCGCCCGAATGGCACGCGCAACCTTCGTGGCAGTCGGGAGTCCAGTCCTGTTCTCGGTAACGTCCAGATACGCCTCGTCCAGCGACAATGGCTCAACCAAATTCGTGTGCCGCTTGAAGATCTCCTGCACCAGCCGCGAAACGGCGCGATAGCGTGGGAAATCCGGGGGAATAAAGACAGCCTCGGGACAAAGGCGCTCGACGCGAAGCGCGGGCATAGCCGAGCGGATACCGAAGCGTCTGGCTTCATACGATGCGGCACAGACGACAGAACGGTTGCCCCGCCAGGCGACGACGACTGGCTTGCCCCGCAACTGCTGGTCATCCCGTTGTTCAACGGATGCGTAAAAAGGTTGAGTAGGCGATGAGCACCGGCCGGGAATCGCCGCCTCCGATGCGTTTGAGAAACCTCGCGTCCTGGCTCGAAAGGGTATCGCCGCCGCGCCGCCATCCAATCCAGGCGATCGAATCGGGAGCGTGGGCGGGTTCAAATCCCCGCAACGGATCCGGGCGGACTGACTCGTCGAATCCAAGCGCGGTCTCGATGGCTACGGGCTTTCTATTGTCTGCGCCGAGCACCGCCTCGACGTTGTTGCGAACCTGATCGGAGGTGACCTCATCATCGCGCGCGGCATTGCGCACTGTGTCGCCTATGCGCCCGTCATCCTCAGGGTTAAAGTGGATCACGCGCGCCTCGCCGTTATCCTCCACCGTCACATGACCGGCCGCCACCGCATCGTCCGCCTCGAATGTGGTGACCTTGGCCGACAGGTTGTGCCCGCCCTCGACAGCTGCCGTACCCCTCGATTCAACGATGGAAGGGGTATGAATCCAGGGGCTTTCTCGCGCATCAGTCTTGATCGCGTAGCTCATGAGTACCGTCTGCCGCATCTCTGGAGAAACGAAGGCATCCTTGATCTGCTGGACGGCTCCCATCAGTCCTCGAAGCCCCTTTCTCGTATCTTGATCGGAGAGGGCATCCATGGCGGGAAACCCGTCACGGCTGGCAAGAGCGCCGACGAGTACATTCCGGAGGGAACCGTCAGCGTCGTCCCGAGAGAGCTCCTTGAGAGCATCGCGAACGAGGTGTGCCGTCTTCACCAACTTCGCGTCGGGAATCCCATCAATCTCTGCATCGCTGGATTGAGCGATCTCATCGAGAAGCATGCTCGTTGGGGCAATCAAGGGGGAAGGAACAGCCTGTGAAGCGGGCTTGGGGCTTGAGGACTCGACGACGGAATAGTGATGGAGAATCTGGTAAATGGCCGCGTATTGGACGACGCGGATCAGGTTAGGATCGCACATGCCCGAGTAAAACTGATAGGCCGCGTCTTCGGCCTTCTGAACGTTGGGATTTCCTTGCGCAAGGTAGTCGATGGGGAGCGAACCGGTCTGGTTGAGAGCGTAAACATCGTAATCGCCAGCCTTGGTGACATATCCGGCGCCTTTGGTGTTCCAGTTGTAAGTGAGTTCCTCTACGCCGAGCATCTCCATCAAAGCCTTTGGAAACGGAAATGATGGCGGGTCGGGATAGGTAAAGTTCACGTATTTAATTTCGCCGTGCGCGGTCCAGCCCTTCAAGAGCTGATCGGTGATGTTCAAAAGGCTGCCGTATTCGGTATCGATGAGGCGGGGGCTGAGATAGATCGGCGCCCAGTCCATGTTTTCAGATTCGTCGTAGCGGCCGGCGAAGGGGTTGTTGCGCTCATAGCTCTGCGACAACTCATCTTCGCGGGCGGCGGCGAATTGCAGGATGGTTTCCGTGCGCAGAGGGGGCAGGGCGGCCACTGGCGTCGTGCGCTCGCGCGCCAGGATCGCAATCTGGTCAGAAGTGGAAACGGCGCCGAGAATCAGGTCGGAATCCAGAGCGAACTGGCGAATCTCGATTGGATACGTGTCAAGCGGAGACGTCTTCCCGAAAGACCACAGGATCAAGCCGGGCTTTGTGCTGATGAAGACTCCATTGCGGTGCTGTTCGAGAATGGACGCGCAACTCAGAGCCTTTCCGCCGAGGAGAGGTGAAAACAGAGTATCCGGCGCGCGATGTTGCGACTGCCACTTGGAGCCGACGAAGATGAGCACGCACAGGGCCGCGGCGGCGAGCGCTCCACCGGGAACAATCTTCGAATCCCTAAGCAGCATGATCGCAATCATTGCGGCCAGCACTGCGATGAGCGCCAAACTGATGAGCCACGAAGTATAGAACATGAATGCGATGCCGCCCACGAAGGCCAGGAAAGCGCGGATGTATCGTTTCTTTTGATGAATGCAAACACGAGAAAGAAGAAAAAGGCTGCAAACAGAAATCCGGCTACGATCGACCCGATCGGGGTCTTTTGAGTGTGACCAAAGACCCACGTCTTCAAGTCGCCGGAGGTGACCCGGAGGTTCAGTTTTTGGAGCTGCGGCCGGGTCGCTTGCGCCGGGATGCCCACCACATATGCCTTGTACGAAGTTCCGAAGAGCCGAACCTGGAGACGATTGACGATCGCATTGAGTCTTCCGGGTGCAAGAGGAGGAAGGTCGATGACCACGTCCTTCACCCACCCGTCCACGCCGAGCCGGTGCGACCTGGTGGTGGCCTGGCTGAGAGCCGGATCGATGGCCTGGATCTCATCGAGAGTGACAGTAGGCGGCGGCTCGGAGATGATCATGGTCCGGGCGCCATCGGCATCCTGGTCAGAAAGGGCAATGGTTTGGATGTGATAGGGATAGGCCGCGCGAAACTGTTGCCATTCCTGTGAAGACAGGCACTTTGTCTGCGACAGAACGAGGAGCACGAGCAAGGCTCCGAGGGATGCACGCACGATGGCTCTCATACGCTCTCCTTGGAAGGGGCTGGGTCTGGGCTGGCTTTGGACAAATACCGAAGGAAATCTACAGGTCAGGGTGATTCGTTCAATCAGATTGATTCGTTCAATTCCATTGCATGGGGAAACTGCTGACCTGAGGACGCCAGTCAACAAAGAGCGGATTGCATTGTCAAGCGCAACTCTCTTCCAATACACGATGAACCTGAAGGGGTGGTCATGCTGGGTGGAGCGGGTACTGGCCGGGCAGCAGTACGCTGAGCAAGGCGAGGCGGCTCGGGGTCTGCCGCTGCTGCGCTACATGGTGAAGAGGACTGGGCTGAGCCAGACGCAGTGACGCGGCTGATCGCCCGCTATGCGGCCAGCGGGCGAGCCCAGGTGTCGGTCTTTCGGCGGCGGCGTTTCTTCGAACTCAAAACGCGAGCCGGCATCGAGTTGCCGACTGCCTCCGGCCACCCAGGGGAGGGCCAGGCAATGACTGTCCCTACCTTGACGCGCAGATGCCGAATACTCGTTGTACTGCCTCCATTCGCGCAATTGACAGGAGTTATTACGGTCGATTCAAGCCGAATCTTCAAGGGGTCTTTCAAAGCCTGCTTGTCTGCGATGGTATTTCGCTGAAACATATTCTCTGCTTTCTGGACAAGTTTGTGCGGCCCGAGCAGAATTCAGGGTTCCGGTGGTAGGCTTTTCGGTGACGGTTAGGCTGGACCTGCTGATGCGAACTTACCCTGGACATCTCGCCGCAATTGCAGTTGCAATCTCGCTTGGCGGGGCGTTGTCGGCTCAGCCTTCCGCTCCGAATGCTGCGACCATCCAGCATAGACAGGAAGAGGGTCTCTACAATCCCGTGGCCGATCCCAGAGCCATTGTCACGCTGGGTTCCGCGCGATTCACCGTGCTCACTCCCCAGTTGATCCGCATGGAGTGGTCAGCCGACGGAAAATTCGAGGATCATGCCTCGTTTGTCTTCCTGAATCGGCGGATGTCTGTACCGGAGTTCGAGAAATCCCTTTCGAAAGATGGACGCGACACACTAACGATCACGACTGGTGCGCTCACGCTCATCTACACGGCGATGCCGGATGGAAAACCGCTTCCCTACGGTTGTTGCGAGTTCTCAAAGGAAAACCTCCAAATTATCCTCACTGTTAATGGTAAGAGGGTAGTCTGGCGCCCAGGCGACACCGACCCCGAAAACCTGCAAGGCACCACCCGCACCCTGGATCAAGCGATGGGCGACAAGACACTGGAACCGCTGGGGCAGGGGCTGATCTCCCGCTCCGGCTGGGCGGTGGTGGACGATTCGACCCGGCCGCTCTTCGACTCGGCCAACTTCAGCTTTCGCGACGGGGAAAACAGCCCCTGGCCCTGGGTGATGGAGAGGCCCGAAGGCCGGCATCAGGACTTGTACTTCTTTGGCTACGGGCACGATTACCGCAAGGCGCTGAGCGACTACGTGCGAGTAGCCGGCCGCATCCCGCTGCCGCCGCGCTTCGCCTTCGGCGCGTGGTGGTCGCGCTACTGGGCCTATACCGACCAGGAGCTCGATGAACTGGTTCGCGGCTTCCGCGAAAGTGACACGCCACTGGATGTCTTCGTCATCGACATGGACTGGCATACGAGCCAGGATCAGCTCGAGGCCGCCGGTGAAGTGGACCAGTCCGGCGAGTCTCTGGGGTGGAGCGGCTATAGCTGGAACAAGCTGCTCTTTCCCGATCCCGATCAGTTCCTGGCCAAGCTTCATGCCGACGGGCTGAAGACGACGCTGAATCTGCATCCAGCCTCCGGTGTGCAGCCTTGGGAGACGGCCTATCCGGCCATGGCGCAGGCTATGGGCATTGATCCGGCGACCCGCAAATATATGCCCTTTGACATCACCGACAAGAAGTTCGCCACCAACTACATGAACCTGCTGCACCATCCGCTGGAAAAGCAGGGCATCGACTTCTGGTGGCTCGACTGGCAGCAGGAAGCGGATACGAAGTTGCCCGGCGTCAACCCCACATGGTGGCTGAACTACGTGCACTTCACCGATCAGCAGCGCGAGGGCAAGCGCCCCTTGCTCTTTCACCGCTGGGGCGGGCTGGGGAATCACCGCTATCAGATCGGCTTTTCTGGCGATGCCATCTCTGTCTGGGATTCGCTGGCATTTCAACCATGGTTCACAGCCACTGCAGCCAATGTGGGTTATGCCTATTGGAGCCACGACATCGGCGGTCACCTGCCCGGTTCTGTCGATCCGGAACTGTACACGCGTTGGGTGCAGTTTGGCGCTTTCAGCCCCATTCTGCGCACCCACACCACCAAGAATCCCGACAGCGAACGCCGCCCCTGGGCCTATCCCGAGCCCTATTCCTCGGTTCTGCGCTCCGCCTATCAACTCCGCTATGCGCTCGAGCCGTATCTCTATTCCGAGGCGCGCAAGACCTACGACACGGGAGTAGCCTTCCTGCATCCGCTCTACTACGACTGGCCCGAGGAAGATCAGGCTTATCGGAGCAAGAACGAGTATATGTTTGGTGATCAGGTGCTGGTCGCGCCCGTGATCGCGCCCGCCGATAAGGCTTCGGGACTGGCCACGGAGCAAGTCTGGCTGCCGCCGGGCGATTGGATGGAATGGCCCACAGGCAAGCATCTCCGCGGCGGCGTCATGGTGCAGCGCAGCTTCTCCATCGAGCAGATACCGGTCTACCTGCGTCCTGGCGCCATCATCCCCATGCAGCCGCCCATGCTCTACACCGGCGAAAAACCGGTGGATCCGCTGATCGTAAACATTTGGCCGCTGATTCCGGGCACAACGTCGAGTTATTCGCTCTATGAAGACTCCGGCGCGGGCGTCGAGTATCAAACGGGCGTCTTTGCGCGCACGCCAATCAAGGCGAAACAGAACGGCGACACGCTGCGAGTGGAGATCGAGCCGGTGCAGGGAAGTTACCCCGGAATGCCAAACCTGCGCGCATTGGAACTGCGACTGCCCGCCGATTGGCCGCCGGAACAGGTCACCGTGAATGGCGCGCCGATGAAGCACGCAAGTATCACCGGGAAAAGCGGGTGGCGTTTCGAGGGCAATACGCTGACCACTGTGATTCCCATTCCCAGCCGCAATGTGACCACCAAACTGACAGTCGAGGTGCGCCGCGCCTCTGGGCTCACCGCGCGCCGGGACGAGTTGGATGGATTTGCCGGTTCCATGGCTCGGCTGCGCGGCGCCTATGATGCCATGCACCAGACCTCACCCGTCTCCGATCCGCCCGACGCTCTGGTTGACGCCCTGCAAGCCGGAGACCGGCTCAGCTACCACCCGGAAAGCGCGCAGGAAGAGATGGCCCACTTCCGCCAGGCGCTGCCCCAGGCGCAGGCTGCCGTTGCCCGGATCGGTGCAGTTTTCGACAGCCAATTGGAAGACCACCTCCGTCGCTATTCCCCGGAAAGATGGCTGCCAGGGGGCATGAATATGCTGGTTTTGAAGGCTAGCCGCACCGGCGCCATGACCAGGGCACTCAAGCTGGCAGCGGAAGCGGGAAGATAGATTCCGCCTGATCCGCTTCGTAGTATTGCCGCAAGCATCGGGAGATTCGGGGCTTCCGTTTCGAGTATCGGTCAGAAGAATTTAGATGCAAAGCCGACTCTCCAGTACTGATTCAGCGATATCGTTTATAAGTAGTCGGTGCTATTGTTACGCGTCCGTGTAGTCCGTTTGGGACGCGGCATGATGGCAGGTTAATTCATCCCTCATTTGCAATATCTCCGCTCAATCGAATGGGATTGTCTGTTATCGCGTATGTGTGAGCCACGCGCTTGCTAGCAAGTTGTATCGTAACGAATCTGCGGCAGTGAGGCTGCCCAAATCGATTCAAGAAGTGGAAGAGCATCGTCGCAAACGGTTCCCAGTCACTTTCGGCGAATTGCGTTCTACGCGCAGCATTGCGCATCCGAGATCGCGGTGGCGCTCACCGGAAGCGAGAGACGGCAGCCGCTGAGTTCTCTCAGCATGTTAGTTGGTCGAGTAGGGCAGTTGGGTTCGCATCCAGGCGGCCCCGAAGGCGCGTAAGGCGATACGCGGAGAGAATCCGATATTCATTCCCCTGCCGCTCCCGAAGGTCAGGCTGCGGCAGCGCGGGCGTGATCTGCGTTGCTACAGCCTGACCTTCTCGTTGCGGTCTACTCCAGGTTGAGAGCGACAGTTGCAGTATGTTGCAGATTGCCGCTGGTCGCCGTAATCGTAATGTTGTAGCTCTGCGGAGGCTGAGCGAAGAAGCCGCTGTTTGAGCCGCACCCGCTCAGCAGAGCGCTCGCCGCACCGCCCGCGAGAAGCAGCACCACATAGAACATTTGCCGCAGCCTGCGCCCGCTTCTGCGCAGACCTCCAGCCCCGAACAACAGCAGCATCGCCAGCGCGAGCGGCACCATGCGGCGTCCCGCGGGCGGAGGCGGCATGTGCTGTGCTGCCGTCGGTGCCGCCGTCTGGATTGTCACTGTGATGGTCTGAGGGCCACCATTGGCCGCGATGCTTGACGGCGAGAAGGTGGCTGTTGCCCCCGGCGGCAGGCCGCTGACGGCAAAGTCTACCGTGCCCGCGTACGAGCCGTAGTCTGGCGCCACATTCACCTGGTAGGTGATGGTTTTTCCCGGAAGCACGGTCCCGCTGGCCGGTCCCGCGACTGTCAAGGTGAAGTCGAGAGGTGCGACGGTCACCAAGGTGCTCGACGTAGTGCTGCTGGTGGTGAAGTTTGTGTCGCCGCTGTAGGTTGCTGTGATGGTGTGCGTGAGGCCGGGGGCGAGCGCGGCGGTCGTGTAAGTGGCCGTACCGATATTGAGCGTGCCCGTATTGAGCAGCGTGCCTCCATCGTAGAAGGTCACCGTTCCTGTAGGCGCGCCGCTGGTTGTCGACGCCACCTGCGCGATGAGCGTGACGCTTTGCCCCAGCGTGATGGATGCGCTGCTGGGGCTGAGCGATGTTGTGGTTGGGGCTTGCGTGATGGTCAGCGTTCCATTCGCAATCGATTGCGTGTAGTCGGAGAGATTTGCGCCCGTCACTGCGGGAACAATGGCATACGTGCTCACCGGCGATAGAATCGTCGCGACGGTCGAGAAACTCTCAGTGAAGCTGTCGCCCGTCACCGCGCCCGTCACCGAGCCGGAGAAGGCAGGATTAGCCGCGCCGTACAGCCTCGCCACATTGTTGGCCGTAATCGTCAGCGTGGCCAGCCCGATGGTTAGCGTCCCGGTCGCCGAACCTTGATAGTTCGGATCGTTGACGGTGCCCACGACCGCATAGCTGCCGGCCGCAGTCGGTGCCGTTGCGCTGCCGCCATACGTGAAGGTCACATTGAGACCAGTAGGCGTGGTCGTTGCCGAGGCTGCCAGCGGTGAGCCGGAATAAGTCTGCGTCAGGCTGGCCAGGGCCACCGTCGCCGCGGCCTTGCTTGCCGCCACCGTCGCCGCCGCCGAGGTTGCGATTGCATAGTTGCCATCCGCCGCCTTGGTTGCCGTCACAGAGCAGGTGCCGGTGCCGCTGGTGATGGTCACTTTGGAGGACGCTACCGAGCAACTGCCCGACGCGCCAAAGGTCACCAAGCCCGTTCCGCTGCCGCCGCTGCTGCCCACTGTAAACGTCGCGTTATAGGGCTGCGCCATCGCAGGCACTCCCGTCACCGTCAGCGTCGCTTGCGCAGCCAGCGTCGCACCTACCGTCACTGCCGCCGAGGTTGCAGCGGCATAGTTGCCATCTGTCGCTTTGGTTGCCGTCACAGAGCAGGTGCCGCTGCCGCTGGTTATGGTCACCGTTGTGCCAGAGACTGCGCAACTGCCCGTCGTGCCAAAGGTCACCAAGCCCGTTCCGCTGCCGCCGCTGCTGCCCACTGTAAACGTCGCGCTATAGGCCTGCGCCATCGCCGGCACTCCTGTCACCGTCAGCGTCGCCTGCGTGGCCAGCGCCGCGTTCACAGTGGCCGCAGCCGAGGTTGCGACTGCATAGTTGGCATCTGCCGCTTTGGTTGCCGTCACCGAGCAAATGCCGCTGCCGCTATTTATGGTTACCGTTGAGGCCGAGACTGAGCAACTGCCCGTCGTGCCGAAGGTGATCAAGCCTGTTCCGCTGCCGCCGCTGCTGCCCACTGTAAACGTCGCGTTATAGGGCTGCGCCATCGCCGGCACTCCCGTCACCGTCAGCGTCGCCTGCGTAGCCAGCGCCGCGTTCACAGTGGCCGCAGCCGAGGTCGCGACAGCATAGTTGGCATCTGCCGCTTTGGTTGCCGTCACCGAGCAGGTTCCACTGCCACTGGTGATGGTCACCGTCGTACCAGAGACTGAGCAACTGCCCGTCGCGCCAAAGGTGACCGAGCCAGTTCCGCTGCCGCCGCTGCTGCCTACCGTGAAAGTCGCGCCATAGGGCTGCGCCATCGCCGGCACTCCCGTCACCGTCAGCGTCGCCTGCGTGGCCAGCGCCGCGTTCACAGTGGCCGCAGCCGAGGTTGCGATTGCATAGTTGCCATCTGCCGCCTTGGTTGCTGTCACCGAGCAGGTGCCGCTGCCGCTGGTTATGGTCACCGTTGTGCCGGAGACCAAGCAACTGCCCGTCGTGCCGAAGGTCACCAAGCCCGTTCCGCTTCCGCCGCTGCTGCCCACCGTAAACGTCGCGCCATAAGCCTGCGCAGTCGCCGGTACCCCCGTCACCGTCAGTGTCGCCTGTGTGGCCAGTGTTATTGTCTGACCACCGGAGAGCGGGCCGCTGCTATCGCTGAAATTCCCGTCCGTATTGACAAAGTTCGCCTGCACCGTGTGCGGAGAGCCTGCCACCGACAATGTGCTCGTGGCCTGGCTGGTCGCCGTGCTGCTCGTGCTGTTCGCGGCGGTAAGCGCAACAGGCGTTCCAAAACTCACTCCATCCACCACGAACTGCACCGTGCCGGTTGGCGCAGCGGCAGAGCTGCTCACTGTTGCCGTGAAGGTGACCGGCTGACCGTAGGTCGAGGGGTTCAGGGATGATTCCGCCGTCGTCGTTGTCGTTGCGGCAACTGCCGACGCATCAAATACGCGCACCACCAATTCCTTGAGGCCGCTGGAGTTGTCCGAATCGTAAGCCCCGCTCGTTGCTAGTCCATTGGCTGGTTCGGCCATCATTACATACATGTCTGTGCCATTGGATGCGAGGCCGTTCACGGTCTCTCCTCCGGCGCCCAGAAAGATGGAATAGACCAGTCCGCTCGTAGTGAATTTTGTAAGGAATGCGGCTCCATCCGCGCAATTCGCAGGACAGCCCGGATAACTGCTGAGAAGCGGCGTGCCTGCCGGATTGCCCGCTACCGGAAAATCGCTGGTATCGGAAATCCCTGAGACCGCAAACTGCCCGCCAGTACCCAGTGCAATGCCGCTCATGATTAGAGATCCGTCAAAGCCATTCGAGGCTGCGCCTGCTGATATCGTGCTTCCATTCAAATAGGTCGAGTAGGTGAAGCTTCCGCCGTCAGCTGCGATAACAGTTACAAAGCCATCGCTCTGCTCGGTGCTGGTCGAGGAATCGTTAACTCCCGCCAGTTTGCTGGTGGTCTGGAAGGCGCCCGATGTGGTCTCAAAGTTAGTCGCTTCCGTGGTGCCGGCCACATAGGCCTGGCCCGAGGAATCGACCGCAATTGCCGCAACCCCGGTGTCAGGCGAATACGTGCCGCCGGGCGCGCTTCCCCCGAGATACGCAAGATAGGCGCCGTGTGTCCCTGCGGGATTCAACTCCAGCACCCAGACGTTGCTTACGTACTCGCTTTCTGCGCGGGTGACATGGGTCATGTCGAGGTTGGTCGTTATATTTTGATCGACGCCGGCATTTATAGTGTCGTGATCGCCAATGTCGCAATTCGCAGTCCCCGTGATGTAGGCGTCGCCGCTGGAATCGACCGCGATGGCCGTGCCATAAGTGAAAGGCGTTATGGAATTTGCCGAACCGATCACGGTGGAGTAAACCAGGGTCGCATTGCCAGCGGTGGGGGGAGCTATCTTGGCAGCGAACGCGTCTTCAAATCCGGCGCCGATGTTTTGCTGCGAGAAACTCCCCCAGATCGGACTACCGGCAATGGGGAAACCGCTCGTAGTGTGGACGTCGCCCTGCACGTCATTGACTCCGGTAATGTAGGCGTTGCTCGAGCCGTCGACAGCAATCGCTGAAATCGAGTCAACATCTCCTCCGCCGATAAACGTGGAGTAAACCAGACTGTCGCCGTTCTGGGAGAGCTCAGAGACAGTTCCCACGGTAACAAGGTAACCGCTCTGGTATCGTGAACCCGGTATCGTCGTTTGGAAGCCCTTCGTCGTAGGAAACGTGGAGTCGTCCGTCTGTCCTGCAACGAATGCGTTTCCGGTGGAATTGACCGCAATCGCAGCGAGTGAGCCCCCGTAAGAAGAAGTGGTGCCGGTACCGGCGATATAAGTCGAATAGATGATCGCGGTTCCGTCTGCGTTCAATGCCGTGACGAATCCAGCCGGGGTGCCGTTGCTGATGTAGTTACTGGGATAAGTGCTCTCATAAGGGGTGCCGGATGCGGCGCCGGTTGGATAGTTGGTCGCGGTTGTGGTGCCGCAGATGAAGGCCTCCCCGGCTGCGTCAACAGCGATGGACTTAAATGTGTCGTAGCCTCCTGCTGCATCTCCTCCCGATCCCACGTAGGTCGAATAGTGAACATTGGGTCCTACCGTTGGGTCGATCACCAATGGACGGCTATGATCGTATCTGCCCAACCGGAATCCAACCTTGCCGTCAGGCAGCAAGGCATAACTTGCGGATACCGGAACATGCTTGTTATCGACATCCTGATAGGCGACCGGCTTCAAGATACTGGCCGGGCCTGCGCTCGTCTCCAGAACCAGGTCCCCAACCGCGTTCAAGTGCATCCTGGATGCTCCCGAGTAAGTCATCTGGATTGGATCGGGATTCGCTCCCGCGGCCACGTGGAAGTCAAACTCCAGTTGTTTGCCGCTGGCCCGGTACACCAGGTCCACACCGGGATACACCTTGTCGCTGTGCACCTCCGAATAGGTGGGGATGCGCGTATGCCACTTCGAGGGATCATTGCCGATCAGATAGTTCACAATGCCGGGCAGTCGCTCGCCGCCCTCAATGACAGAGCTCTCCAGGGAGCCGGAAAGTCCCATGCGGACCACCGCATCGCGGCCATCTTTCTCCCCCGGTGTCCCGTTATGGTAGAGCAGGACCGTCTCGTGGCTGGTCAAAAAAGCCGTGTACCCCCCCGCCCGAGCCAGGAATCGAACCTTGCCATCGGTTTGACCCTGGTTCGTTTCGAAGTACAAAGGAACCCTGCTCGCGGCAAGGCTGGCAGAACTCGTGGATAGACCCTTTCCGGCCGCTGCGGACCGGCCATACGCCATGCCGGTCATTCCAAAGTTGGCGAGAAACACCGTCAAGACAAACAAAATCGACTTGCGAGTCATGCACCCTCACTCTCTCTGACCGGCGCCCAAGGGCTTGCCTCGGTCATTTGTCGCCGCTCGAACAAACTGCTTGCAAGCGCTAATTCACAGGATTGCCACAATGGCAACTGCCATTTGTGACACGAAACCGACTTAAGCATTCTCGGAGACACTGTTGACCGAAACCATGACCTCAAGCTGGCGCGACCATCAGGGAGTAACAGCCTTTGATGACGTCATAAAGTTCACACGGTTTCCGAAACCGCCTAGCGGGGCTACTAACAGCAACAAGGAAGAGCCGCACAATTGCTTGTTTAGCCTGGAACGGAAAAGCAGGAAATGCGCGTCTCCGTAACGCGGCACTCTAATCGGGGAACTGTCGCTTGCCAGGCACAAACGTCAACTGCGACCTCGATGACATTGTACACGTGTTCTGAAACCGTCTTCGAGCACTTTCTCCTGTTCTGTGAGGTGTGACAGTTTTGGGTTCCGTGCGCCTGCCTTTGCGGATGAAGTGCCGGGTCATGCGGCTGACCGGCGGCTCGTGATCGCCCGTCATAGGAGCTCTATCTGTGCACGCCGCCTCGTGCGCTATGCGAATACAGGCGTCATTGGCCCGTCGCCGGAATCTCCGGATCCGTGCGCGACAACTCCAAAACTGTCTTTCTCCCCAAGTTGAAGGTGGCAATTCCCCAAATCGCAGGAACCGGTTCTGGTCGATGCGAGCGACGTGCGGAAGCGGCTTGGTTCAAACGCCCATTTCGCCGGGGAAACTCTCGCTTTACCCACTAAAAATCTCCGAGGCGCAAATAGAACGTATTGAAGACGCTTCGCGGGGTTCCGGGTGTATCACCGCCAACTCGAAAAAGACTTGAATCTGGAGGGATACTGTCTAGATCCTGTTATGAACTTTCCCGCCGCCCACGCGAAAGTTCATAACAGGCTCTAGATAAACTGTGAGCGTTACATGTACCACATATCTGTGTGGCGACTGGGGGCGGCACAGCGTAAGATTTATTGGGACATGCGGGAGGCCTGGTCGCCATGGAAGAGAGTGCTCGGCTCAGTGCAGAAGCAGATCAATGACTCGAGATTCCCAAACATTCCTCTCTGCATCGGTGACCGTTCCCGCAAACTGGATTGCTTTAGGGCCTGTTAACACTACTCAGACGGCGGCGACGGGAGCCAATTTCCACGAGTTCTAGGAGCGAAGAGTGCACTGTAGCCGGTTACTGAAACGACGAGCGACAACGAAATCGTGGAAATTGGCCCCGTCCCTTCGGGTTGCGGCGAGAATCCGGCCATACTTCATTCTCGCCCTCGACGGTGGACCAGCCACAGCCTTTGGGCTCGGCTTCGTCTCCGCCCCATGGACGAAGACCTGTCCGTGGGGGCCCCGGTCTGGTCGGATTTTCGCTCGCAACGCCGTCCGCCTGAGTGGTGTTAACAGGCGCTGGTCGAGCTGGACCGGGCTCCATTCATCGGATGTTGCTACTTGCCGTGGAATGAAAACTTGCAGGAGTAAGCCATGAGATTCAACATGAGAATGCGGAAAACCCGCACCATAGTATCGATTTCGATCTTCATCACTGGTTCGCTCGCTCTCTCGGCTCAACAGAAGACTGTGATTACGGTGACGCCATCGACAATGCCGAAATTGGGGACCGTTGATCCTCGCTTTGTCTCCTACAACGTCGAAATGGTTGAAGTAACTGGCGGCCGATTCTGGAAGCCATACAAGTCGACGGCCAATGAGACTCCGTCGAAGCCGTCAGCGTCGACTGAGACAAATCAGCAGGTTGGCGTTAGCTCGGATCTCTATCAATTCAGGCCGCCCATCAATCTTGCTAATCCCCGGCTTCGAAAGCTTGCACAGGCACTTGGACCCTCCTATGTCCGGGTGAGTGGAACCTGGCAGAACAGCACTTATTTTCAGAACGACGGGAATTCCGCGTTGACCGAAGCTCCGACGGGCTTCAAAGGCGTCCTCACGCGGGCGGAGTGGAAGGGGGTTGTCGATTTTGCCCATTCAGTTGACGACGATATCGTAACGTCCTTCGCTATCAGCTTAGGAACTCGTGATGCAACTGGTGTGTGGACTCCTGCTCAGGCCCATGCCTTCGTCGAATATACAAAGAGCGTCGGCGGAAGCATTGCCGCAACCGAGTTCATGAATGAACCTACATTTGCGGGGCTCGGCGGAGCTCCGGCAGGGTACGATGCCGATGCGTTTGCGAGAGACGCAAAGGTCTTCGGAGCTTTCCTGCGGAGGGAATCGCCGCAGACGATCTTTCTTGGTCCGGGAGGCGTTGGCGAAGGGGTTTCGCTCGCACCTCCCGGCGTGACAATGAAATTGATTGGCACCGAAGACGCGATCAAAGCAACGGGGCCGATTTTCGATGCATTTTCGTACCATTTTTACGGTACGGTTTCGCGACGTTGCATGGGGAACATGAGCGCCGGCCAGGCACTCACGCCAGAGTGGCTGGATCGCACCGATATTGCAGAGGAATTCTACGGACAGCTGCGGGACAAGTACATGCCGGGCAAACCCATGTGGCTAACGGAGACCGCGGAAGCCGCATGCGGAGGGGACCCGTTTGCCAGTGAGTTCGTTGATACGTTCCGATATCTAAATCAGCTCGGCACTCTCGCGCAAAGAGGCGTGAAAGTAGTCATGCACAATACGCTTGCATCAAGCGACTACGGGCTTCTCAATGAGGAGACGCTCGAGCCAAGGCCGGATTACTGGGCAGCCCTGCTTTGGAAACGTACCATGGGCGATGTCGTACTCGATCCAGGAGTTCCCAAGAATCAGAGACTAAGAGTCTATGCTCATTGCTCGAAGGAGGGAAAGGGTGGCGTCGCTCTCGTGGCCCTCAACATCGATACAGAACACGAACAGATGCTCGGATTGCCAGTACCCGCCCAGGAGCTTACTCTGTCGGCTCCCGATCTCACGAGTGCAACCGTCATGCTGAACGGCATAAAGCTTCGAGCCGAGTCAGATGGATCCATTGGATCGTTGAAGGCGGATGAAGTGAAGAGTGGTTTCATTCGGCTGGCGCCTTCCAGTGCGACTTTTCTTGTCCTTCGGTCTGCACAGAACAATAGCTGCATGTGACGAGGGGGCGTTCATGCTCATCCCCAAGCTGATTGACTATTGAAGTCATTCTTTCCCGGTGTTGTGTCGTTTCTTGCGAAGTCTTTTTCATGTGCAAGATCATCGTTCCCCAAACACTTTCCTCGGAATAGCCGCCCAAATTGAGGGTTGCTCCTGAATAATCGGCAAACCAGAAGTGGCGTGATCCAGATCACGCCGGGGAAGAGCAGCCGACCATTCGCCCGGCTTCTAGACGATTTGCCAGAATTGCCGATGATAAGAGAGCGGCTGAGCATATTCTGAGACTGTCTCTTGAGGACGGCTCCTCGTTCCAAGGAAGGTTTGAAGGCGGAAAAATCAACGGCACCTTGCAAACTCGAAAGATCGCCTGCTTCCCACGAGTCACTTCCTGGGTCCTGGTCTCCTGCGTTCTTTTTCTCTTTTGCAGGCCAGCGCAGGCTGCCGGAGGAAGCGCCCCCCGGCCGGCACCCCTCGGAGTTCTGCATTCCATCCCAGAGATTTACGCCCTGTCCAAAGACCAGGCGATCCTCGGATATCCGGTTGATTTCGAAGCTGTTGTCACCTACAGCGATGCGGAATGGGGAACGCTGTTCGTCCAGGACAAATTAGGGCACACCTACATTAGTGTGGGTGTTCACAAGACGAGTTATCCCCTGGGCTCGCGTGTCCGAGTAACAGGGGTAACGGAATTCTCCGGCTATTCGATATCCATAGCGAAGCCGAAGGTACAGTTTCTGCTTGCTGGACCTGAAGTTAAGCCGATTCCCAAAACCGTCGAGGAGATCAATTCCGGAGTTTACGACAGCCAGTCGGTTGTCACCGAAGGGGTCTTACACCCCTGCCTAGAACAAAGCGACCGCGTCTGTTTCCGGCTCTTGCAGGGGAAGACGGAATTTGAATTACATCTGCTTGAACGTCATTCCACGGTCACGGACAGCCTGGTCGGTGCAACGGTTCGGGCCAGGGGTGTCTCCGCCGCACTGATCGATAAAAATAACAAACGCATCGGATCATCGATCTTGCTGGAAAGCCCGAAGCAGATCGAAGTTGAGATGCCTCCGCTGGCGGAGAAATCGCCGCCCGTGACGGTGCAGAGTCTGCATCCGGAGGATGCAGACCTGACCATGGTTCGCCAGACGCATCTGTGCGGCCGGGTGAATTGGGCTTCGCCCAATCTCTTCACCCTGCAGGATGAGACGGGAACCATCTTCGTTCGCACCTTGGCGCCTGTGCCGGTACACCTGGGCGACCCGGTCGACGTCATCGGATTTCCCTCTCATGGCCGCTTCGGACTGGAGCTCAAGGATTCCTCTGTGCACGTGACCACGGATCACCCTGTGCTAGTGAAATTTGCCCCGTTGAACACCACGGTGGAGGAGATTCTGAAGAACTCCCTGAATGGCAAGCGCGTTCATCTGAATGTGCGGCTGGAGAGTCAGGAAGGGGATTCATCGCAGATTGCCTTCCATCTCTCGGATCATGGCCACCCCTTTTCCGCGCTTTTGCTGCTGGGTGAGAACTCCCGCAAGATCGATGCGTATCCCAAGGGATCGACACTGGAGTTGCAGGGTGTTGAGTTTCTCGAAAGCAATGGCAAAAATGCTCCTTCTTCCGTGCTGGTGCTGATTGAATCCCCGGATAATCTCATCCTCCGTCCGGCGGATAACTGGCTCACCTGGCAGCGCGCGCTGGCGATTCTGGGCTTCACGGCACTCTGCCTTCTAATCCCCCTTACCTGGGTGACGCAGCTGAAGAGAACCGTACGCAAGCAGATAGCCATCAACAACGAGCAGATGGAGAAGGAACTTCGGCTGGCCACCAAGTATCAGCGCCTCTTTGAGCGCAACCTGGCAGCGCTCTATTCCCTGCGCCCGGACGGCGTGATCACCGAATGTAATGATGCCTTCCTTAAATTGCTTGGCCTCGATGACAAGAAGCAGCTTCAGAACCGCTCCTACTGGGAGTTCGAGATCGAATCGGAGCGCCAGGAGGAGATGAAAAATGCTCAACTGACCGAAATGTTAAGTAATTGCCAAGCCACGCTCCGCCGCGACGATGGCACCCTAGTCTATCTACTCAAGAATGTCTCCCCGGTCGTGACGCCGGAAGGCATGGCCTTTGAGACCATCGCCATCGATGTCACCCAAATGCGCCGTCATCAAATCGAGTTGCAGCGCTCCAGAGACACCGCTCTAGAGAATTCGCTGATCGACCCCCTCACGGAGCTTCCCAATCGCCGCATGTTGATGGAAAGCCTGCCGGCGATCATCGAGAATGCGAGGCAAGGAGAGAACTCAGTTGCTTTGCTCTATATCGATCTGGATGGTTTCAAGCCGGTGAATGACAGTTTGGGTCATGCCGCAGGCGACGATGTACTCGTCCACATCGCCAATACCATGCGCTCCCGGGTGCGCAAGGGCGATTCGCTGGCCCGCCTGGGCGGCGATGAATTCATGCTCATCTTGTCTGACCTGGGCGCGAGCGAAGACGCCGCAAGAGTCGCCGAAGGTTTGCTGCACGCCATCGACAACCCTATCGTTCTTCTCGGTCAAAAAGTGCATGTGAGCGCCAGCATCGGCATCAGCATCTTTCCCGCCGACGCCGCTCAAATGGAGGAGTTGATCGTGCGGGCCGATTTGGCGATGTATGCAGCCAAGCGCCTGGGCGGAAACCAGTTCATCTTCTATTCCGACAAGATCGTGCAGGCCGCCGGAGACGAACGGAAGGTCACCGTTCAATCCTGAACTGGGAGGGCAGTTTCGCGCTACGGTCGGATCACAGGCCAATCGGCTCCAATCCGGAATTGGGGGCTAGGGGAAGGCTTGCCGACCAGAACGAAGCCTCTGGCGCGCGGACGCTGCGGCGTGGGACCTTCGAGTAGTTTTTGAGCCGGTGTAAGGTTTGGGTCATGGGAGATGCTTGTGACCCATTTAGGCAAGATCATGCTGGCAGAACTCCAGCGCCGCAACAATACTGACTTCACGATCCGCCGCCGGGCAATACCGTGATCTGAAGAGGTCTGTCGCGACTCACCGACATAGAACTGGGAATCATGATCAGAGTTCAACTTGTGAATAATTGAATGGAAGGTCGTACGCTTACATCTCTTCGAGGTTCCCATAAAGCCATCTGCGGTCAAATGGCTGTAACAAGCGGACCGATCGCGCGCTTGTGTTAAGAAATTCGATGACTTGTTAGTGTACAAAATTGATCTCTTTTGAGTGTAACTACGACTCATTCATTCCAATGCATTTACCTGCTGATATCGGAACATTGGAAAGTAACAGTATCGGATTGATTGTGCTGGACTTATTAAGGCTATGGCAGTTTCACAAATCCGGGCCTGCACAATCGGCAATTTCTGAGTAACGATTAATGCGTTACTTTCTGGTCATATACATTCGTAACTTGACACCCGTCAACTCAAACGTTTTACTTTGACACTGCGGTTGAACGAATGCAGAATTCGGCGAGAAGTGGCCTCATAAATGCACGTTCTATTTTCCCTGCGGGCTTGTCTCTGGTTTTAATCCCTGTTTTCCCTATTTGTTGTCTTGAAATTATTTCACCTCTTGAGAGCACGTTACGCAATATGAATGTGTGACGTTGCTCTCTAAGGCGGCGTTTGTGCGCTTCCGCACGAATCATGATTCTTCTTCCCTTTCTTTGATTTCATAGCACTTGACAACTCGCGCAAGCTCACGCCACGTGACAGGAGATGATCGTCCCGGCTCGCGGAACTGCGGCTTCAACTACAGGCATCATGCATCGAAAAGGCGCTCATTCATTGGATGTGGGTGGGCTATGCACAAGGAGAAACCATGTCTCAGTACCACAATTCCTCACGCGGGCGGATACACGTTCGTCGATTGAGCGGGTACTTTACAGTACTCGCGGCTTTGTTTCTAACCCTGGTTGCACCGGGCGTCTTCGCACAAACGCACGTCGCCAATCCTTATGTTGGCGCAAAGGTATACGTCAGCCCGGACTGGACCACAGAAGTTGGCACCGCGGTCGCGACTGAACCCGCAGGCTCCACGCTCGCTCAGCAGATGTCTGTGGTTGGAAATACCCCGACCTTCGTCTGGATGGACCATATCGGTGCGATCTACGGCGGCGCGGCGGGCGGCGGCCGGATGAGCCTGGCACAGCATATTGCTGCGGCAGTCAGCCAGGCAGCCGGTGCAGAGATCGTCGTCCAGCTTGTCATTTACGATCTTCCCGATCGCGACTGCGCAGCTTTGGCCTCGAACGGCGAGTTGAGCATTGCCGGAAGCGACACGGTGACCGGCCCTACCGGAGCCAAGGAAACGCTAACCGGACTGACCGGCCTGCAGGAGTACGAGCAATACTACATCACTCCCATTTACGACGCCCTGGCGGCGGCGCCCCCGAATGTCCGCTTCGTGCTGGTCATCGAGGACGACTCGTTGCCCAATATCGTTACCAACACCGGCTATAGCTATACGCTGGCCAACTGCGTCGCGGCCAACGGCGGCCAGAGCTATCCTACCTACTCGACCACCGGCGTGTATGTGCAGGGAATTCAGTACGCGCTCAATCAATTCCATTTGCTCCCGAATGCGTATAACTACCTCGACATCGGCCATCATGGATGGCTCGGATGGCCTGAGGGCGCAGCCCTTGCCTTCCCCTTCTACGCCAGCGTGGTAAAGGGAACCACGGCCCAATTCGCCAGCCTTGATGGAATTATCACCAATACCGCCAACTACGGTCCGACCAAAGAACCTTACATGACAGCGTTTACAGAACCGCCCGGCACGATCACCGGTACCGGCACAACCTGCGCCTCGCCGGAGGTCTGTTCCGGAACATTCTACTCGTACAACCCGGAGATCGATGAGTCAGACTACGCCCAGGAATTCTATACGGGCCTGACAGCCTCCTCCGTCGGTTTCCCCTCCACGCTCGGGTTCTTGATCGACACCTCGCGCAACGGCTGGGGTGGCTCGCTTCGTCCGACGGGGCCGGGCACCAGCACCGTTATCGATACCTTCGTGAACGAGACCAAGATCGACGAACGCGACGACATGGGCCAATGGTGCAACCAGGCCAATCAGGGAATCGGCTCGTTCCCGACGGTGAACCCTGGTGGCGCCACCAATATGCTGGCCTACGTTTGGGTCAAGCCGCCGGGAGAATCGGACGGCGACTATCCTAACGGCGATACAAACCCAGCGCACCTCGCCCTTGGGGCCACCCACGGCGACGAGAACTGCGACCCGGCGCATGGCAATACGCTGGCCAACGGCTTTGCCGTTAACTCGATTCCGAACTCGCCCCCGGCCGGCACCTTCTGGCTTACCGAGTTCCTCGAAGATGTACAGAATGCCTATCCGCCGATTCCAATCGGCAACGGCTTCTCGATCACAACCACCCCGGCGACCGTGGTGCAGGGAAAGACCGCGACAAGCAGCGTCACTGTCAGCGAATTTGGAACCTTTAGCGGTACCGTTGCATTGACTATTAGTACTCTCCCGACGGGCGTCACCTCAGCCTTCAGCCCAGCGTCTGTCGCCGGTTCTGCAGGCAGCACGCTTACCTTTACCGCTTCTGCCACGGCCGTTCCAGGGACGTATCCCTTGACGGTGACAGGTACCAGCGGCTCAACCGTCGAGACCGCACCACTCAGTCTTGTCGTGGGTTACTCGGCCCAGTTCCTGATCACCGCCTCTTCCTTGACAGTTAGCTTGCCCCTCGGATCGAATCCCACCGACACCTTCACCATCACCTATGAGGGCGGACTCACGGGGAGCGTATCCATGAGCACTTCCGGCGCTCCGGCGGGCATGCAAATAAACTTTGCTCCCTCCTCGGTGAATTCGCCGGGCGGCACCGTCGTTGCGAACTTCAGCGCGCAGTCGAGCACACCTCCAGGATCTTATCCCGTTAAGATTGTGGGAACCGACGGCTCCGTTACGAACTTCGTCACAGTCACTGTCACCATTCCGGCGACGGGCTTCACTCTCGCGGCATCGCCAACCTCCCTCTCGGTAACTCAAGGCTCCAGCGGCACCGACACCGTTACGATTACGGACCTGCCCGGATTCACGGGTACCGTATCGTTCAACGTGTCTGGCCTGCCCAGCGGAGTTACCTCGTCGTTTAGCCCCTCCTCCTCCACAACCTCCACAGTTCTCACGCTGACGGCCAGCACCTCAACCACCGCCGGCGCGTACACAGTGACCGTAACTGGAACCTCTGGGAGCAATACCGCAACGGTTCCCATCACACTCAACGTGGTTCCTGCGGGGAGCTACTCGCTGAAGCCATCGGCGACCACGCTGACGGTTGCCGCAGGCTCGAGCGGCACCAACACGATTACCGTGACGGACGTGAGCCCCTTCGCGGGCAGTGTAACGTTTGCCGCAACCGGCCAGCCCACTGGTGTCACGGCTGCGTTCAGCCCGGCATCCTCCACAACCTCCAGCGTTCTGACGTTGACGGTCGCGAGCACAACCGCGGCTGGGAACTACACGATCACCGTCACCGGAACCTCAGGCACCCTGACCCCGGTTGTAACCACCTTCACACTCACTGTGACTTCGCCCACCGGCGGCTTCAAGCTGAATCCCCCGACGACCGCTTGCACCATGGTCCAGGGCGGTAGTTGCAGTGTCACCATCACGGTAACGGACATCAGCCCGTTCACCGGCGTCGTGGCGTTCTCCGCATCCGGTCTGCCTACCGGAATCACGGGTTCGTTCAACCCGGTATCCTCCGCAACCTCCACCGTGCTCACCTTGATTTCCAGCACCGCGGCCGCGCTCGGAACCTCTGCGGTCACGGTCACCGGGACCTCTGGAACGCTGACCCCGGTTTCCATCAGCGTCGCAGTGACCGTGACTTCGCCAACCGGCGGCTTCACGCTTAAGCCCTCGGCGACCGCTCTGACGGTTGCTCCCGGCGCTAGCGGGACAGACACCATCACCGTGACCGACATCAGTCCCTTCACCGGGATTGTGGCCTTCACCGCAACCGGCCAACCCACCGGTGTCACGGCTGCGTTCAGCCCGACATCCTCTGCAACCTCCAGTGTTTTGACGCTGACGGTCGGCAGCTCGACCGCGGCCGGAACCTACACGATCACGGTCACCGGAACCTCCGGATCGCTGGCCGCAGTGATCACCACCTTCACACTCACCGTGCCTGGCACGTCCAAGTGCACCGTTGACTATACCATCTCCAGCCAATGGCAGGGAGGCTTTGGAGCAGCCATCGCCATCGTCAACAACGGCTCTACCGCCCTCACAAGCTGGACCCTGACCTGGTCGTTTGCCAACGGCCAGACCATCACCCAGCTTTGGAATGGCGTCGAAACCCAGAGCGGAGCCAGCGTAACTGTCAAAAACATGAGTTACAACGGCAGCATTCCCGCCGGCGGCACTCTCAGCGGCATGGGATTCAACGGCACCTGGAACAACGTCACCAACGCGATACCCACGGCGATCTCGCTCAACGGCACCGCCTGCACAGTCAACTAACAAGCAGCCGCGACGAGTAGTTGCTTCAACGGGAACGGGGCGGAACGGGTCGTTTGACCGGTTCCGCCCACAACCGAACGCAATTCGCGCTAACTGATATCCATAAGTGGAGGATCGTCGATGCATTTCGCAGTCTCAAGATCGCACAAGCAGGCACGCACCAGTCAGCGGATGATGCAGGTCACCATTGTATTCGCGGCTTTGTTGCTGACTCTCATAGCGCCCAGCGCATGGGCCCAGGGAACAGGTTACTGGCATACCAGCGGCAACAAGATTCTCGACTCCGGCGGCACGGAAGTTCGGATGGCCGGAATTAATTGGTACGGCGCCGAGACACCTGACTACCTGGTTCACGGACTGTGGGCACAGGACTACCACACGGTTTTGAACAACATCAAGAGCCTGGGCTATAACGTGATTCGTATCCCGTTTTCCAACCAATTGGTGGAAAGTAACCCAGTTCCGACTAACTATTCAAATTATGTAAACGGTCCCGTCAACCAGGCCCTCGTCGGGCAGACCGCGCTCGCGGATATGGACACGATCATCGCTTATGCCGGATCGATCGGGCTGCGCGTAATTCTCGATAACCACCGTTCAGAGGCCGGAGAGACCAATGAAGCCAACGGCCTCTGGTACACGAGCGCCTATCCCCAGGCAAACTGGATCGCCGACTGGAAGACCATGGCCACTCGTTACAGCGCCAGCACGTTTACC
>Ga0302320_10004729_pt1 | contig 30791 bp, 28 predicted proteins | sample Bog_T0_3_FD_202130 | JGI IMG/M metagenome (GOLD analysis project Ga0302320, IMG submission 202130) | Peat permafrost microbial communities from Stordalen Mire near Abisko, Sweden - Bog_T0_3 | ecosystem: Environmental > Terrestrial > Soil > Wetlands > Peat | place: Sweden: Abisko, Stordalen Mire... | reverse complement strand
AAACGGCGAGCGCGGCGTAGCTCAGTATCGCGACGTGCGGCGCGTGGGTGCGCGGGTGCACCAGCCCCAGCGCGCGAGGCATGCCCCCATCCCGCGCCAGCGCCAACAGCATGCGCGGAGTGCCGAGGAGGTCGCTCCCGAGCCAGCCGAACATCGACAGGGCGGCGCCCGCGAGCATGACCAGCCGCAACGCCGGGCTCGTCCTCGCCATGGCGTCGGCGAGCGGCACCCTGGAGGTCTCGAGGGCGCCGCCGAGGATCCCCTGGGCCACGACCTGGATGGCGACGTAGAGCAGCGTGACCGACCCGATCGCCAGCCCCAGCGCGCGGGGAATCGTGCGCGCCGGCTCGGCGACCTCGCCGCTCGCGCTGAGCGGCGCCTCCATGCCCGTGAGCGCGAAGGTGGCGAGGATGAGCGCGCGCCCAAGGCCGCCCGTGCTGGGCAGCACGTGCGGGGACAGGTTCGACATGCGAACGGAGCCGACGCCCGCGACGATGAACAGGCCCAGCGGGACGAGCTTCAGCACCGTGGCGCCGTTGACGAGCCTCGCGCCCCGCGCGACGCCGCCGATGTTGACGAGCGCGATCCCGAAGACCACGGCGACGATGGCCGCCGCGTGGAGCGGGCCCTTGAGCGGCGCGGGAACGATGGTCACGGCGACGTCGGCGAGCGCCGCCGCGATCCCGCCGCAGGCGAGCACGTCTCCGACCCAGAGCAGCGTCCCTGCCACGTAGCCGGCGAGGGGTCCGAAGGCGGCCTCGATGTAGCCGTACGCGCCGCCGCTCGTCGGCACCCGGCTCCCGCCCTCGGCGAAGCAGATCGCGACGGCGCCGACCACGACCGCGCAGAAGAGGAACGCGAGAGGCGCGTACGAGCCCACGCACGCGGCCAGCGCGCCTGGAACCGCGAAGATGCCGGCACCGACGACGGTGTTCACGATGCTTGCCGTCAGGCCCCACGGGCCGACGGCGCGCACCAGGCCGGCATCACGAGAGTGTTCCTTCAGGCGAGGCAGCCTACCATGAGAGCTCGAGGAGAAACCCCGTGGCCCATCTTCGTCTCGTCGCCGCGCTCCTGGCGCTCGTCCTGTGCACCCTGAGCGCCCCCTGCCCGTCTGCAGCGTCCGAGCCGACACCGCCGGCGACCGCGAGGCTCGTGCATTCGGCGAAGGTGACGATCCTCTCCACGATGCTGGCGGACAAGGGAACGGGCGAGTGGGGGTTCGCGGCGCTCGTGGAGGTCGACGGGCACGCGGTCCTCTTCGACACCGGCGCCCGCCCCGACACCGTGCTCAAGAACGCCGCGGAGCTTCACGTGGACCTGGCGAGCGTGACGGACGTGGTGCTGAGCCACAACCACGCCGACCACACGGGCGGCCTCGTCACGCTGCGAGGGGAGCTGCGGAAGAAGAACCCCGCGGCGCTCTCGAGAGCACACGTGGCGCCGCCGATCTTCTGGAGCCGGCCCTCGCAGGGAAAGGAGACCAACACGATGCTCGACACCCGCCGCGCGTACGAGGCGCTCGGCGGCACGTTCGTGGTCCACGGATCCTCCGAGGCGCTCTTTCCCGGCGTGTACCTCACGGGGCCCGTGCCGCGGATTCACCCCGAGAAGAACTACGGCCGGCACGGCAGGGTCGGCTCGGTGCTTTCGCCGGCTGGGATCGTCGACGACACGATCCCCGAGGACCAGTCGCTCGTCCTCGTGACCGACAGGGGGCTCGTCGTGGTCACCGGCTGCGGGCACGCCGGGATCGTCAACACGCTCGAGTACGCGAGACGCAGCACGAGCACGCCGCGTGTGTACGCGGTCATCGGGGGCCTTCACCTGTTCGACGCGACCGACGACACGCTCGCGTGGACGGCGCGGGAGCTCCTCCCGATGCAGCTCGCCTACCTCCTCGGCGCCCACTGCACGGGCCTCGAGGCGGTCTACAGGCTCCGCGCGCTGCTCTCGCTCGACCGGAGGACGGCGTTGGTCGGCGCCGTCGGCGCCTCGTTCGACCTCGCGACGGGGATCGACCCGCTCGACGTGGCCCGCTAGAGGACGTCGGGGACGCGAGCACTGCCTACGGTACGGCGCAGTAGCTCGGACAGGCGCCTCCGTCCCCACCACACACGATCGAGGGCAGACAGAGCTGACCCATCGGGCAGGCGGAGCTCCCGGTGCAGGTCTGGTCCGTCGCGTACACGCAGCTGCCGCAGCCGAGCCCAGTGCAGCCGAGGAGCGCTACGCACGCCTGCGACTGGCCTTCGCCGCTGCAGTGGAAGGTGGCGGGAGCGCCGTTCAACGTCTCGCTTCCGCAAGCGGCGCCCGTCGTGTCGACGCACACGCCGGGGCAGGTCTCGCTTGGCGCACACGCCATCCGGGGATCGGCCACGCAGACCTGGGTGCTGGTGCAGGCCGCGGTGGACGAGCAGCTCACGAGGGCTCCGCTGCGGCACGGGCCACCGTACGCGACGGCGACCGCCGCGATCGCGGCGAAGCACGCGTTCACGTACGTCGTTCCGTCGCAGCCGCACACCAGATCCTGGAGCTCGGGGCACGCTCCCGGACGAGGCGCGCACTGGCCCGCGGGGCTGCCGCACGACGTGGGATCGCAGAAGACGAGCGACGCGTAGCTCGCGCCGCCGCACTGCGCCTGGGACGTGCATGGCCCGCTCGGCAGGGCTGCACAGTCTCCCTTCGCCGCGACGCTCACGCCGAAGGAGGCGGCCTCGCAGCCGTTGCCGTAGGTCTGGTGGTCGCAACCGCACACGGGGTCCGGATCCGTGACGGTGCACGAGCTTCCCGTTCCCGAGTCCACGCAGGTCTCGACCTCGCCGGCGTCGACGAGGCAGGAGAGAAAGTCCGGCATGGGCTCGCACGTCCCGGTCGCCGCGCCGCACGCGGCCTTCCTGCAGTAGAGCGCAGGGCCGCACTCGGCGCTCGTCGTGCATGCGCCGCCCGCGTCCGGCAACGCACCGCAGTCGGCGTCCGCGCGGCACTTGCCGGGAGCGTCGGCTGCCGGTGCGTCGCCCGCACGCCCGCCGTCACGGGTGGCGTCCAGCGAGCTCGCCGGGCCATCGACGCGCGCGTCCGGCGAGCTTCCCGACCCATCGGCGCCCGCGTCGGGCGAGGCGGGCGGTGTACCGGCCCCGCACGCGCCGGCGAGCCACGCCCCCGCGGCAAAGGCAACGCCGCAGGGGAGGCGAAGGCGTCTCGCGAGGCGGGACATCGCCACGCCTCTAGCACGGCGGCTCCCACAGGGCGGCATTCGACCGTCTCCTCGGCCTCTCACTGCGAAGCTTCGAGCCCGACCCAGCTGCGCTTGTAAACGAGGGAAGCCCCCTTCCGAGGAAGCAGACCGTCCTTCCGCGCGAGGAGAACCCCTTCCGACGAAGCAGACCGTCCTTCCTTCGGAAGAACACTCCCTTCCGCTGAAGCAGACCGCCCTTCCGTTGGAAGAACGCTCCATTCCGCTGAAGCGGACCTCGCTTCCGTCGGAAGAACGCTCCTTTCCGACGAAGCAGACCTCCCTTCCGTCGGAAGAACGCTCCTTTCCGACGAAGCAGACCTCCCTTCGGCCGGAAGAACGCCCCCTTCCGACCGAAGAACACTCCCTTCCGTCGGAAGAACACTCCCTTCCGCTGAAGCAGACCTCCCTTCCGACTGAAGAACGCCTCCTTCCGTCGGAAGAACACTCCCTTCCGACCGAAGAACGCTCCCTTCCGACCGAAGAACGCTCCCTTCCGACCGAAGAACACTCCCTTCCGCTGAAGCAGACCTCCCTTCCGACCGAAGAACGCTCCCTTCCGACCGAAGAACGCCTCCTTCCGACCGAAGAACGCCTCCTTCCGACGAAGCAGACCTCCCTTCGGCCGGAAGGATGCCCCCTTCGGCCGAAGAGGCGCGACCCTTCGGCAGAAGGGGGCGTTCCTGTCTGGGCAGGGGCCCATCCTGCGGCCGCAGGGAGCGTACGTCTCACGACAGGGCGCGTTCCTGCATCGAACGACCCCGTCCCTGCCATGACCGGGCGCGTCTCTCCGTGGACGGATCGCCTTCCTGTCACGGCACGACCGTCTCGACGAAGCGTCGCGCGTGCCCGGCGGGCTCCTGGGCGTATACTGCTTGCGCCGCTCTCTCGCTGCGGCCCCGAAGCACCGTGCCGCCGGACCATAGACACCTCGTTCGTGAAGACATCGACCGCGTCGCAGCGGGCGACCTGGTCCTCGCGATCGTCTCCCTCGATCCACCCGAGGCGGACGTGGCATCGCTGCACGCGCTCCTGTCGGGCGACGAGCGCGAGCGCGCCGCGCGCTTCGTCTTCGAGCGTGACCGCGTTCGCTTCGCCGTGGCGCGCGGCACGCTGCGCGCGCTGCTCGGGCGCTTCCTCGACGCCGACCCGCGGTCGCTCTCGTTCGCGTACGGCCCGCACGGCAAGCCTGCGCTCGAGGGCGTCCCCCTCGCGTTCAACCTGTCCCACTCGGCGGATCTCGCCCTGATCGCGCTCGCTCGCGAGGGGGAGCTCGGCGTCGACGTGGAGGCGATCCGGGAGCGCGTGAACGTCGACGAGGTGGCCACGACCTTCGCGCCACCCGAGACCGCGGCGCTCCTCGCGGTCCCCGAGGAGGCCCGCCGCGACGCCTTCTTCGTCGCGTGGACGCGCAAGGAGGCCTACATCAAGGCGATCGGCACGGGCTTCTCGCTTGCTCCGCACCGCTTCGTCGTCAGCGTCGCGCCCGACGCCGACGCCGCCCTGCTCTCGACGACGCACGACGAGCGCGATTGCGCCGCGTGGTCGCTCGGGACGCTACGCCCGCGCCCGGGCTTCGTGGCCTCGTACGCGCTCCGCCGATCGCGCGGCGGGAGCTTCGAGGTGCACGCCGTCGACCTCGCGGCCGGGTGACGGCGTCACTGGCGGTACGGGCTGCCCTGCTGGGTCAGCCAGAGCGCGAGCAGGTGCGCGGTGAGATCCGTCGCGCCGTCCGTCCGCCCCGTGGCGACGGCGTCGTGATCGCGCGCACGGACGAGATGGGTCGCGGGCCCCGGGTGGGCGAGGAAGCGATCGTCGTACGGCGCCCGGGTGCGCGCGCGCAAGAGCTCGAGGGTGAGCATGAAGTTCTCGCGCCGCGTCGGACGGAGCGAAGGGCCGAGGGCCACGTACTTGAGCTCTCCCTCCTGGAGAAGGAACGGCGCCACCTCCGGGTCTCCGTCGCGTGCGGGCATCGGAAAGACGTACGCGGCGTAGTCGACCGCGTGCTCGTGACGGGTGTGCTCCGTGTCGACGGCGTACGACCTCCGGTGCGCGCCAAAAGTGACCAGGTCCTTCTCGACGGTCGATCGCATCACGTCCGTCCGCGTGGCGCACGCGACGATGGCGGCGACGTCGGCGAGCTCCAGGCGCTCGGCTCCGCCGGCGTTCGCCCAGAGGAACGTCTCGTCGAGCGCGAACCTCCGCACGTGCACCATCCGCTGGCTCGGCACGACCGTGCGCGAGTCGCACGCGACTACTCCGTGGCCGAGCGACCGCGCCGCGAGCATCACCCGACGAGCCTCCTCCATCTCCTTTGACTGGAACAGGACGCGCGGCAGCGGGCCGCCCAGGCGCGCCCGCACGTCGAAGGGAGCAACGTCGGCCGCCTTGCCGAGCGCCTCCGCGGCCGAGTCGAGGTCCCCCGCCAGATGTGCCACCGCAACGACGAACATGGTCCCCCTAGCCCGGCTCGCAGATCCCGGACGTGCATACGCCCGAGGCGCAGTCCGACTGGCCGTCGCACGGGCTGCCGGCCGCGCCTTGCGCACAGACCTTCGCCACGCAGTCGCCCGAGAAGCAGTCCGCGTCTCCCGCGCACGGGCTACCGGCGGTGCCCGGGGCGCAAAGCCCGTCCGTGCACGCGCCCGACACGCAGTCCTTCGCCAGGACGCAGGCGCTCCCGGCCTCGCCGAGCGCACACGTTCCGTCCGTACACGACCCCGAGAGGCACTGGACGTCGGCGTTGCACGTGGAGCCTGGCGCCTCGAGAGCGGCAGCATCACGCGGGCGCGCGGCCCCCACGTCCGTCCCCGCGTCCACGCTCGCGGGCTCCATCGACGCATCCTCCCCGCTGCCTGCGTCCGGCGCGGTCGCCGCGCTCCCGCAGCCGAGGCCCGCACCGGACGCGAGCGCCAGGACGAGAGGCACCACCCGGGGAAGGCCCTGCATGCTCGCATTCTACCCTCGCGCCTCCTTGCGCTGGCAGCGAAGAAATCCTCCGCTTCGGCAACCCGCGTCCGGCCGGGAGAGCTCCGCGAGGAGGTGACTCCATAGCAACGCACGCTCGGATTTCGCGATCAACTCGCGAAGTCGGCGACATCGCTGCTAATGGAAGCCCTCGTGCGCGTCCCGCCTGCGTCCGACGGAGAAATGCCGACCTCCCGCCTCGACGAACCCCACGCAGGCCCGGCATCCTGGATGAGCTCGCGCCTCGTTCGACTTGCGCTCGCCACGGTCGTCTTCGGCGGCGTCGGCTTCCTCGTGGCGCGGTACCGCGCGTCTCACCGCGATCATGGTCCGCCGTGGCCGGGGGCTGTGGAAGCTCACGTCCCTCACCTGCAGGGGATGATCACCCTGGACGGCGACGCGGACGACCCCGGCTGGCAAGGCCCGTCGATGCGGACGGGAGCCTTCGTGGGAACGGATGGCCTCTCGCCGGTCCATCCGTACAGCGAGGCGCGCATCCTGTGGGGCAACGGGTTTCTCTACCTGAACCTCTACGCCGCCGACGAAGACATCCGGGCTCTCGGCAAGACTCCCGACTCTCTCGCGCCGGACGAGGACGCCTTTCATCTGGTCTTCACCGATCGGACGACGGAGCGAATCCTCGACATCAACGCGCTCGGCGTCGTCACCGATGGGATCCGCGCCCGCGGCGAGAGCACGCCGCCGGACCGGTCCTGGACGAGCGAAGCCCACGTCTCGCACGAGCTGGATGGGACGCCGAACAAGCCTGGCGACAACGACGAGGAGTGGGTCCTCGAGGTGGCGATCCCCTTCGAGTCGCTGGGGCTGAGCGGAAGAGCCGGGGAGCGGATCGGCCTTTCGATGGACCGATGCGACACGCCTCATGGTGGGAAGCGCGTGTGCGGCTCGTGGGGAGAGACGGGCCAGCGAAGGATCCTCGTCCTCGATGCTCCCTGACCTGGCACCCCATGGCCCCTTCACCCCCTGACGAGCGACGCCGCGGTCGTCGCGCGATGGCCCTGCTCGTGGCCGCTCTCGTACTGACGAGCGCGCGCGGAGCCCTTGCGTACCGCCCGTTCGACGGGACGGATGCCGACACCGCGGAGCTCGGAAGCTTCGAGCTCGAGATGGGGCCCGTTCAATACTACCGGCAAGGTCCCCGGAACTACCTCATCACGCCGGCGCTGGTCCTCAATCTCGGCATCTTCGAGGCGACCGAGCTGGTCATCGACGCCAACCCGTACGTCGCGGTTGGCACTCTCGCGCCGGGAAACGCCCGCGGGAGCTTCCTCGGCGATGACATCCTGATCAAGCACACGTTTCGCCAGGGGACGCTGCAAGGGCAGCGCGGTCCGAGCATCGCCGCCGAAGGCGGGCTCCTGACGCCCGAGGTGAACGGGATCAACGGCGAGCAGGGCGTCTCGAAGGTAGGCGCTTCGCTCGACGTCATCACCTCGTACCAGTGGAAGTACGGGGCCGTGCACTGGAACGAGTGGCTCGAGCTCACGCGTGACGTGCGCGCCGACCTCTTCAGTGGCGTCATCCTCGAGGGGCCCCACGGCTGGCGCGTGCGACCCGTGGCGGAGCTCTACTTCGACAAGGACTTCGTGTCCGGCCAGACGGAGTCGGTCCTCGTGGGCGCCGTCTGGACGCTTCGCGAGTCGTTCGTGCTGGACGCCGCGGTACGGGGCGCTCGCGTGGGAGACGAGTGGGCGGCCGAGGCGCGGCTGGGCTTCACGTGGGCCATACCCGTGTGGACGAAGGCCGAGAACGCGGCCGGCCCGCCTCGTCCCGCGGACAGGTAACTCTTCGTTCAGGCGCGGAAGCGCGGGTCCTCCACGGTGATCTCGTCGCAAGATCGTCATCGAGCGGACGCCGACGTTCCGTCCAGGCCAGAACATTACAGCCTGGCGGATCTCACATTCCTGCCCGCGGTCGCGCTGTCGTCGTCACTTCAGGCGTGAATTCCACACGTTCTTGCAACCTGGGTACAAAGCTCCCTCCCGCGCGAACAAACGTAGGCGGCTCTCCTCCAAGAGTGACGAGCTTGTGACGTTTCTGAAGATCAACGCGAGGGGCACCCGACATTGCGTTGTCGAAATGAAAATCTCCGTACGTTGGCTGGTTCTCGAGGTCGGGGCACTCGTCGTCGCGGGCGTCGCTGGCTGGTCTGCTGGCTGCGCCGCGGGGAACACCTCCGACGCTTCGAGCGGCGTCATGGCGCCCGGTACGGGCAACCTCGGCTCGGGCAGCGGGACCAATCTGGGCGAGTGCGGAGAGTGCCTGTCCAACAACGACTGCAACAGCAGCAGCACCTGCGCCCAGTTCCAGGGCGGCAGCTTCTGTGCTCCTTCGTGCGGCACCGGCGAGGAGACGTGCCCCTCCGGAACGACGTGCACGCCCGAGACCGCGTACAACGGAAATCAGGTCAGCGTCTGCGTGCCGGACAACAGCGCGTGCGGGACCGGCTCCTCGGGATCCTCGGGCAGCGGCTCGGGGTCGGGGGACCAGGGCTCCGGAACCGGCGGCGGAACCGGAACCGGCGGCGGCGGTACCTCTTCGTGCGTTCCGCAGTCGAGCAATTGCGCGGGTTACGCCGACCCGTCGACGCCTTCGACGTGCGACGGTTGCAGCTCCTCCTCGTCGTCTTGCCAGGCGAACGGCTGCTACGGCGGGTGGTACTGCGATCTCACGTCGAGCAAGTGCCACGCGCCCCCCTCGGGTTGCACGTCCGGGGGAACGACGTGCCCGCCGGGCGGCTCGGGCTCGGGCTCGGGCACGGGCACGGGCTCCGGAACGGGGTCGGGCACGGGGTCTGGCTCCGGCTCGGGCACGACGCCGACGACGATCACCGGCACGGTGACCGCGTCGGGAGGGTCCGTCTCGAGCTTGCTCTTCGCGATCACCGGCGACACGCGGCCCGCGAACGTGGACGACACGTCCGGCTACCCGACGACGATCATCGACACCATCTACACCAACATCACGGCCCGGAGCCCGCAGCCATCGTTCGTCGTATCGACGGGTGACTACCAGTTCTCGACCGCGCCCCCCACGTCGGGCAACGCCTCGACCTCCGCGCCGCAACTCGCCCTCTACATGCAGGCCCGAGCGAAGTTCCCGGGGCCCTGGTTTCCGGCGATGGGCAACCACGAGTGCAACGGCTACACGGTGTCGAACTGCGGCTCCGGCAACACCGACGGCCTGACGGACAACTACTCGAACTTCTTGAGCACCATGCTGGGGCCGATCAACCAGACGAACCCGTATTACGTGATCAAGGTGAACGCGACCGACAACTCGTGGACGAGCAAGTTCGTCTTCATCGCGGCGAACGCGTGGGACTCGACCCAGTCGAGCTGGCTCGAGACCACGCTGGCGGAGGCCACCACGTACACGTTCGTCATGCGCCACGAGGCCACCGAGGCCAACACGGCCCCCGGCGTCACGCCGTCCGACTCGATCATCGCGAAGTACCCGCTCACCCTCGAGATCTGCGGCCACACGCACGACTACTCGAAGTCCGGGAACAAGATCGTGATGGGCAACGGCGGCGCCCCGCTCACGGGGAGCGGAGACTACGGCTACGGCATCGTGGCGCAGCGGTCGGACGGGGCGATCGTCGTCGACGAGATCGACTACCAGACGGGCGCCGCGGACTCGAGCTTCCACTTCGTGGTCACGCCGACGGGCACCATCACCCAGTAGTCCGCGCTCCGGGGGGGCACTTCCTCATCTCGACCAAAGGTCCGTGACCATGATCACGTCGACGTTCAAAGCCTTCGGGCTCGGCATCTGCGCCATCGCGCTCACCGCCGGGTCCTTCGCCCTCGCGATCGAGGGCTGCTCGACCAGCCACACCCCAGCAGCCTGCACCCAGAGCGCCCTCAAGATCACCTTCTCTCCGATGTACTCCGCAGTGATTCCCGGGGACGAAACGCATCGGTTCCAGATCCCGGTGATCGTCAGCGGCGCCAGCCAGAGCGGCGTGGTCTGGAGCGCTTCCGATCCGTCGGCCGTGAGCGTCGAGCCCGACGCGCTCACCGGGGGCGCGCTCCTCACGATGCTGAGCTCCGCGAAGAACCCGGGGGCTCCCGTGACCATCACGGCGACCGCGGGGTCCACCTGCGGGACCGCGGTGCTGAACATCACGACCGCCACCGAGGACGACTGGAACGCCGGGGAGGCCCGCTACAACGATCGCATCGGCCCAGACGCCGGGCCCCGCGCGGCGTGCACCGACTGCCACTCGCCCACGGCGACCGCCGGAGCCGGCTTCAACGACATCGCGCACACGCCCGAGCAGGCGGGAGGCTTCAGCGACCAGGAGATCCTGAACATCGTCCAGAAGGGACAGATCCCGGACGGCGGCTACTTCGACCCGAGCATCGTCAGCTACAAGACGTGGCAGAGCTTCCACCAGTGGAACCTGACGGACCCCGAGCAGAAGGGAATCGTGATCTACCTGCGCTCCCTCGTCCCCACCGCTCAAGGTGGGACGGCAAACTTCGGAGGAGCTGGATCTGCGCCGGACGGCGGCTAGACGCGTGATGCTCGCAGTCATGGACCGCGCTCGTAACGTTGGCGTCAGGGCCGCGCTTATAGTAGGTCTCTGCGCGATGCGCGCGCCCCTGCTCTGCCTAATCGTGCTCGCCTTGGCCCCGTTTGCGTGCAGCGCCCGGGAGCCGGATCAGCCTTCGGATGGTGGGACTCCCTCCGCGCTCGGGACGGGTAGCCGTATCCGGGACCTGACGCGCCCACTGCTTGGCGACCCGACGGACAACATCGCGCCGAACCCCGGCCACCCGACGCAGAACTCGTCCGTCTACGTCACGGGAGCCTCGTTCCTGGTGAAGGACGTCTTCGACGAGACGATGGATGGCAAGAGCCTGGGGGCCATCTACGTCCAGGACACTGGCTCGCAGGCTCCGTTCTCGGGCATCCAGCTCTACGAGACGACGTACGAGCCCGCGAACATCCAGTTCGCCGCCGGCGACGTGATCGACCTCACCGGGGCGTACCAGGACTACGCGTACTCGGGCTTCCCGGCCGGGCAGTCCTACCCCGAGCTGGACAAGCCCATCGCCACCTTTCGCTTCGAGTACACCGCCCCCGCGCCGGTGAAGATCGACATCAACGATCTACAGGTGAACACCCAGGCCCAGTTCGACAAGGGCTACCAGTGGCTCGGCATGCTCGTCGAGGTGGACAACGTCTCGCTCGTGGCGGCGTTGGCGGACGATGGCAAGGGCCGCGTCAGCGGGCCGCTCATCACGGCGGGCGGATCCAACGCCCCCACCATCGCCAACCAGCTCTACGATCTGCAGACGACCGCCTATCCGGTCGGGCAGAAGTTTACGAAGATCATCGGCATCGTCACGTACTTTTTCAACTTCCAGATCTCGCCCCGGTCGCCTGCAGACATCGTGACGGAGTAGCGACTCGCTGCGCCTGGTTGCGCGAGCGGCTGCAGATAGACTGCCGCAGCTAGACGAAAGCCTGCGGACCCTTGGTCCGCGGGCTTTCTTCGTTGTCTGGCTGGATTACTTGCAGTACCCGAGGTCGAGACCCTTGGCCTTGAAGGGCGTGCAGGTCTTCCCGCCGCTGCATTCGGCATTCGTCGCGCAGAGCTCGAACTCCACGGCGCCGGCCTCGTTCGTGCCGCAAGAGGTCGCACACCGGGTGTACGCCCAGTCCGAGAGCTTGTCGTAGGTGCAGCCCGGGTCGAGCGAGATGACCTTTCCTCCGGTTGCGGCGCCGCAGCACACGTTGCCGGTGGGGCAGTCCGTCGCGGGATCCTCGCAGGCGATCTGCGTGTTGCCGGTCGTCGCGGTGAACGTGCAGGAGCCCTTCGCGCAGAACGACGGGGGATAGCTGCTGCCGACCTCGCCGCTGACGCAGCAGAGGTTGTCCGCGCCGCCATCCGCTCCGCAGTAGAGTGTCAACGAGCCGCCGTCCGGGGCAGCGCCGAAGGGGCAGTAGAGCCCTTCACCGGCGGTGCTGGGGTGCAGCGAGGGCGTATTGCCACAGCTCGACTCGGTGCCGCCGTCGCTCGGGGGAGGCGCGCTTCCCGTGTCCGTCGTCGACGAGCCCGTGTCCGTCGCCGACGAGCCCGTATCACCCGCGGGAGACCCGCTGTCCACCGTCGGGGTCGGCGTCGAGCTGCTGCTGCACGCGGCGGCGCTGAAGCCCGCCACACCGGCCAAGAAACTCCCCACGAGACAAGCCAATTTCGAAACTCTCATTACGTTATGCCTTTCCAGTTTGATTTGTGTTCCGCGAGCGCCTGAGCCAATCCGGCGTGCGTTCAACACCCAGTAGCGGTCCGAGTCAACAGGTCCAATGTGACGTTTGAGCGACATGATCCAGTTACTGAGCGACCTGCGGGGGCGGCGGAAGGACGATCGTGACCGTCGTCGTCACGCCTGCGCCAGACCACCCGTCGGTGAAGGAGAAGTTCGAGTCGATGACGCTGGCCACGCCGGTCGTCGTGCTGATCGAGACGAATTTCGGGGGCTGCGCGCTGGAGCCCGTGCTTGCGCGCGTGAAGCCGTAGACGTTGCCCTGCCATGCGCCGAGGCCGAAGATCTTCTGCAAGGTGGTTCCATTGCCGGGGCTCGTCATGCTGCCGCCGTAGATGCCGCCGAGCAGCGTCGTGGCCTTCGTCTTGCTGGTATACGCGGCGGCGAGCGCGGTCATGTTGATACCGGCCAAGAAATCGCTCGATTCGCTCGAGGGGTAGCAGGTGCTCGTGCCCGTCTTGCAGGATCGGATCGTGGCGAGGCCCGTCGGCTGGTTCATCGCGTTCATGTAGAACACGAGGTCACCCGACACGCCGTACGTGTAGCCGGTGTTCTGCGCGTCCGTCCCGAAGTTACCGAGGTCGACCGTGGCGCCGGAGGAAGGATCGATAGACCAGAGCTCCCCCGTGCTGTCGCCGCCGACCAGCATCTCGCCCGTACCCAGGACACCGGCGGGCGTGAACGCGAGCGCGTAGAAGTAGGTCGTGGACGTCGCCGAGATCGTCGCGACCATCGTGAGCGGGACCGAAGCGGTGGCCGAAGGCGTCGACGGGAGCGCCGCCTTGTAGACGACGCTCTCGGTACACACATATACGTCCCCGGCCGCGTTCACGGCGAGGTCGGTGACGGACTGGTACGCAGCGTCGGGGAGGCCCGAGAAGAGCCCGACCGGCGTGACTGCCATCGTCGTCGGATCCATCGAGTAGAGCGCCGTATCGGTGTGCGCGTAGATGGTCGTCGCCACCGTGACGCTTCCGTCCGGCGGCCCCGTGTCGAGATCCTGCATCCCGAAGCCACCGTCCCCCGACGGGGGTGGATTGGAGAACGAGGTATCCCCGGAGGGGACGGTCCCATCCGTGATCTTCCCGCTGTCGACGACAGGCGGGCCGTCGGTGAATCCCGAGCCGGATTTCGTGCTCGAACAGGCGAGGCCAGAGAGCGCCAAGGCCGCGAGGGCCAGAGAAGGAAGAATGACCACTCGTCGCATATGAACCTCGTTTACGAGCTTGGCAGTCAAAGTGGATATTTCTTTGATCGACCGAAACGCCTAGTAGGTCGTGCCACCACTGAAATCCATGCCGATGGTCGACGCGACCTTCGCCACCTCGCTGGGCTCGCTGAAGATGACGCCGAGCTCGCGGTTGTACCCGAGCGAGCCTCCCGAGAGGTTCTCCGAGCCCACGTACGCCGTCGCACCGTCGACGACGATGGCCTTCGCGTGGATGTCGAGACCTGACGAGCCGCTGTACGTGTAGCCGACGACCTTGCCCCCCGCCGCCTGAAGCGCGCTCACTGCGGTCGACTGCGAGGACTCGGTCGACGTCTCGAGGACCATGTGCACGGTCACCCCCGACTGGGCTTTGGCCACGAGAGCAGACGCGATCGCCGTCTCCAATCCGGAGGAGTCGTACTCCTCGCTCTCCACGTCGATCGACGTGGTCGCGCTCTGGATGAGCGCGAGGATGGCCGGCTGCGCGTTGTTCTGCGGCGACGGCGCAACGATGAGGCTGCCGCTCGGCGTGATCGACGTGGACGCGTAGTCGGCCTCGAAGATGTCCTCGGCCTCCGTGACGTCCGCCGCGTTGGTGTCCAGGGCCAGGTACTCGCGGTTGTACTTCGGGGCGTCCGTGTCGAGGTTCATCGTCATGATCCACGCCTGCCCATTCGCGGAGCCTGGATCGATGATGACGGTCTTCTCGTGGGTGTAGCTGTCGAACCCGGTCGTCGTCGGCGCCCAGCTCACGCTCACGCCGCCCTGCTGGAGCTGGGTATACGAGCTCGCGTTGGTGTCCGAGGACGACGTCCCGGAGGGGAAGGTCTGGTTCAGGATGACCTTCACGTCGATCCCGCTCTTCGCGAGGGTGGTGAGCGCGTTGATGTAGGTCGCGTTCGTGAGCAGGTACATCTCCATGTGCACGGCCGTCTTGGCGCCCTGCATCGCGCTGAGCAGGCCCGCGGCGTCGCCCGTACCGTCGGGGATGACGGTGATGACGATGCCGCTCGACGACGCGACGGGGCCCGTGTCGGATCCCGGGGTCGGAGTGCCAGTTTCGTCCGCGCCGGATCCGGAGTCTCCGGGCGGCGCCGATCCGTCCGCCGGCGGCGGCTGGGTGCTGGAGTCTCCCCCGCCCTGCGTTCCGGAGTCACCCGTCGGGTTGCCGCCATCCGATGTGTACGGCGCATCCTTGCCCGACGAACCGCTGCAACCCACGAGGAGCGGTGCCGCGATCGCTGCGACGAACGAGACGACATAAGCGAAGCGCATCGAGACATCCCTTTCACGAGGGCGACCAGAGGCAGCCGCGTCGGATGGGTATGTCTTTGTCGGCTCAGTTTGATCGCACTTGCGTGCGCTGGGCGACGGCTTTCGTCCGATTGCTTACATGGACAGAGGAGCTTTCCTGCGTGGCTGGACGTGGCTGGACGACGACGGCAGCAGGCCATCGTCGCGCTCGCTGGACCCGCTGCGGAGCGCCCAGCGAGCTCATCATCACCTCTGCCTTGCGAGCGAACGTCAGGGGGTGACGTAATCGGCGGGCAGGACGGGCGAGATCGACTGGGCTCCCGAGTACGGATCGACATCGAGCACGCCCGACATCGACGAGAAGGTCATTCCGACCGTGACGGGCGTGACACCGGGCTGCGTCAGGCACTCGGGCGAGCTCTGCAGCGGGTCGGTGTGGAAGAACGGCGCCTCGATGTAGACCTCGTTGCCCGTCCCGTCGTTCGCCTGAAATCCGGAGTAGACCGGCGGCTCGCACTTGCTCGCGCAGGCAGGCGGCCCCGCGTCTCCCGCTCCGCCGTCCGCCGACGGAAAGACCGCTCCGCACGACGACGAGGTGTCTGCGAGCGCCATCGGGGTGACGCTGTCGACCACGAGCTTCGATGCGATGGCGAGCTTCACGAACACGCCTCGGTACGGAGAGTTGGCGCTCGGAGCGACGTCAGCCGCAGTCAGCGTGGCGATCGGGGGTGGAGTGCCGTTGGCCTGGAGGACGGTCATCGCCGTCGGCTCGAGCTCGACCTGACCCATGTACGTCGTCAAGGTCCCGGTGACCTGGATGAGGTTGTTGAGGGCGGGCTCGGGCACCAGGCAGGCCTTGGATACGAGCGGGTCGCAGTAGACGAGAACTCCGGAGTAGGGGCCGCCTGCGGGGTCTTCGATGTACCATTGCGGGTAATCCATCGGGACACCGGCGAGCGCCGTGACGAACCCGTTCACCGTGATGGCCCCCGAGGGCATGCTCTGACGCGCTGCTGCGATCGTCGTGGTCGCCGCGGCAGCGTCCGCGCCGCCCTCGGCGCCGGTCGTCTGTCCGGTATCGCCAGCCCCGCCGCCATCCGTCGGCGATGTCGCGGTGTCGCCGTGCGCATCGGGAGCTCCCGAATCGCTGGGCGAGCCACCCGAGCTGCTGCTCGAGCAAGCGACGGCACCTGCCAGGAGGACGTAGCACAAGGCGGAGGATCGGAGCATGGCGCCCCCGTATCGCAAGACACTGCCGGCGTAAATGTGCGCGTGCTCCAAAGTGGATATCGCTGTTGGCGAGCGCGCCGCCGCTCCCTGCGGGCGCCGATGGGATCCCGCGGTGTCACACCAATGACACCGTTGGCAGTGTGCGCGACATCGTGACGCGCGCTTCATCGAAGGCTCAGTGCCAAGCTCGGTCGATCCGTCACCACTTCCCCCTCCGGAGATCCGAGATCCTGGCGAAGAGGCCCGGAAGTGGGGTTAGACTCCGCCGCATGCGATCTCGCCTTGCGGTCTCGTCGTGCGGAGCTCTGTTCCTCCTGGGCGCATGTGGCTCCCATTCCTCGGCGGGACCGGCGACGGATGCAGGTGTCCCCGACACACTCTCGACACACGACAGCGCGACCACGCTCGACACGGGCGGCGGGGGCGACGACGGAGGCAACGACGAAGCGAGCACCGCGCTCGACGGCCCTGCGACACGAACGTCCTCTTGCACGCCGCTGAGCGCGCAGAACGGGACCGCCATCAACACCAACTATGGCCGCCTCGACGGTACCCTCTCGTACGTTCTGCCGCAGGGCGGGCCCTCGTCGTGCAACGGGGACGACTCCCACGTGCATCTCCAGGTGGAGGTGAGCGGGAACGTGTACGACGTCGCCGTCGACATCGGCAGCTCCCCCGACGACGTCGCCCTCTACCAGGAAGACCTTCCCTTGCCCGGCGGCCCGTGGGCAGAGGGATGGCACGGAACGGACACGCTCACGTACTCGGCGCTCGGGATCCACTCCGGGCAGTTCACCGCGGCGGACCCCGCGGCGCTGTCTGCGATGCTCGTCACCGAGCTTGCCCAGGCCAACCACATTTCGATCTTCGGCATGGGGTACAACACGGACAACGGGTGCCACGACGTCCACTACGAGAAGGGCTCCGACGGCGCGCTCTTTCTCGACCCGCTCTCGCCGCAAGCCCACGGCCTGTTCTTCCGCTTCAAGCAGGACAGCTTCTGACCGAGGCTCGTGGACGTGCCGGAGCCCGAGCCCGACGCCAAGCCCACGCTGCATGCAGACGACGAGGCTCGAGGGGCCGCCCTCGTCGCGCTCGTCGTCCTCGCGTTCTCCCCCGCGCTCACGGGGCGCTGGCTCTGGGATGACGACGCGAACGTCACAGGGTCGTCCGCCGTCCAGCGCCTGGGCGGCATCGTCGACATCTGGGCCCGCCCTGGCCTGACGCAGCAGTATTACCCGCTGACCCACTCGAGCTTCTGGCTGGAGTGGCAGCTGTTCGGCGGGCGCCCGCTCTACTTTCACGCCCTGAACCTGATCCTGCACGCCGGTACGGTGCTCGTCCTCTGGCGCATCCTGCGTCTTCTCATGGACAGGGGCGCCTGGCTCGGCGCGGCGCTCTTCGCCGTGCACCCCGTCCAGGTGGAGTCCGTCGCATGGATCACCGAGCGCAAGAACGTGCTCGCCGGCCTCTTCGCGTCCCTCGCGGTCTGGGCGTACCTGCGCGCGATGGACGCGGCTCCCACTGCCTCGGTCGCGCCATCTGCGAGAGCGGACGAGGCGGGGTGGCGCAAGCTCTTGCCGCTTGGCTTCTTCACGCTGGGCCTCGCCGCCAAGTCGGCGGTGGCCCCCCTGCCCTTCGCGATGCTCGCCCTGGGCGAGCTGCGTCGCAGGCGGCAGGGCGGCGCTCCGGGCGACCGGCGCGCGCTCCTTCGAGACGCGTGGAGGCTCTTGCCCCTGGTCGCCGTGGCGCTCGGAGCGGGCCTCGTCACCGCGCACGTCGAGAGCACCACCGTCGGCGCCGAGGGAGCGGAGTTCGCGTGGCCGCCCATCCGACGCGTCCTGGTCGCTTGCCACGCCCTCTGGTTCTACCCGCAGAAGCTCGTCGCGCCGCTCCCTCTCTCGTTCGAATACCCGGTGTGGGACGTGAGCCCGTTCCACGCAGGACCCTGGCTCTTCGTCGTGGCAACGCTGCTCGCCGCGTCCGTCGTCGTCCTCCTGCGAAAGCGCATCCCGTGGGCCGTGCAGGCGGCGCTCCTCGGCTACGTGGCGCTGATCTTCCCCGCGCTCTCGTTCTTCAACGTCTACTTCATGCGGTATGCCTACGCGCAGGACCACTTTCAATACTTCGCGTGCGCGCCGCTCCTCGCCCTCGTGGCGTCGCTCGTCATGCGCCTGACCGGGCCCCGGGCACCCCTGGTGGCCGCGGCGACCATCCTCCTCGTGGGAGCGAGCGTGGGCCTGGCGGTGCGGCGCTCGTTCGTCTTCCGTTCGAACGACGCCCTCTTCGGCGACGCCATCGCGGCCAACCCGGACGGGTGGCATCCGTACGCCGTCCTCGCGCACGACGCCCTGGAGCGCGGAGACACCGCGTCGCTCGTTGCCTACCTCGAGCAGGTCACGCGTACGCGCCCCACGGATCCCGTCTTCCAGGACGCCCTGGGTGACGCGCTCCTCCAGGCGGGCCGCCCTCGCGACGCCATCGCTCCCCTGAGGCGCGCGGCAGACGCGACCTACGACGGCTCCGCCGAGAAGCGAGCCTCCGCATACTTCAAGCTGGCCGGCGCGATCGAGGCCGCGAACGACTGCCAGGATGCGCGGAGCAGCTACGAGACCGCGCACGCGCTCGCGCCAGGGACGCGCCCGATCGCGCTGCGGCTCGCGCTGGAGCTCGTCACCTGCAAGCCGACCGACCCGCCGCGCGCCATCGAGATTGCAACCCGGGCGTGCGACGTCGAGGAGCCGCGCTGCCTCGCCGTCCTCGCCACCGCGTACGCCGCGAACCGGGACCTCGACTCGGCCATGGATCGCATCGGACGTGCCGCCGCGATTGCCCGCAAGTGGGGCGCCACCCGCGAAGCCCAGGGCTACGCCGCGCAGCTCGAGGCCTACCGGAGTGCCAAGGCGGAGGCTCCTAGCGACGCGGCTCGGTGAGCTCCGGCAAGCCCAGCGCGTCGATCCGCGCCAGGAGCTCGGCGATCGGCATCGACCCCGGCTTGATGCCGGCGCGCGCGCCCTCGGCGGCCAGCCGCTGGAGCAGCTCGTTCACGGGCGTGGCCACGCCGTGGAGCCGCCCGAGCAGCGCGATCTCTCCGTTGAGATAGTCGGTCTCGAGGGACGAGGCGCCGCGCACGAGGCTCTGCCACGTCGAGCCGCCGCCTCGCGTGGCGCCGGCGATGGGCTTGCTACGCACCCCGGCGCGCCGCACGGCGTCCTCTTCGTCCGTCGTGCACGGGAGGCCCGCGGCCTCGAAGCATGCCCGACCCTCGCGACGAGCCCGATCCATCACCACCGACAGTCGCGCCTCCGGGCCGCACAGAGCCTCGGCGCCGTTGGCGAGGTTCGAGAGCAGCTTGCCGCGCTTCCACCGCATGACGTCGGGGCGCGACACGCAATCGAAGCCGGCTGCCCGGAGGTGGGTCGCGATCTCGTCGGCGTGCGCGTCCGTGCCGCCGGGGTACCGCCCGACGTCGATCGCACCGGGCACGGGCGCCGCCCAGTCCTGGACGACGCCCGGGGCGAGGTAGGTCGCAGGCATCATGACGCACCCGCCGTACACGTTCCGCATGTGGCGCAGGGAGAGGCGCTCGGCTTCGACGCCGTTGGTCAAGCAGAGCACCGGCACGTCCCGCGGCGCGGTCGCCGCGAGATCCGCGAGCGCACCGGCCGCGTCCTGCGTCTTCACCGCCAGGAGCACGACGTCCCCGGCGGTCCACGCGACGCGCGACGGATGGTCGACCGCGCGCGGATGCACGACGAACGTCTCCTCCGGAGACTCGACGCGAAGCCCAGCTTGCAGGATGGCCTCGAGGTGCGCCCCGCGCGCGATCAAGACGACCTCGCTGCCGGCCCGCGCCAGGAGGCCTGCCACCACACCGCCGATTGCCCCAGCTCCGAGGGTCACGAAGCGCATCGACCGGAGCCTAGCAGGTGGGGTCGTCATGAGGCGTTGCCGATGGGGACCCTGTCTGCCAGCATCCTGGCGCATGACCTTCGACGGCCGCGTGCTCGGCGGACTTGGCGTGCTCGCCGCCGTCGTCGAGACAGGGAGCTTCGTGCGCGCGGGCGCCTCCCTCGGGCTCACGCAGTCCGGCGTCAGTCGGGCGATCGCGCGGCTGGAGGAGCGCGTGGGCGTGCGCCTGCTCCAGCGGAGCGCCCGTTCGGTGGCGCTCACGGGGGAGGGTCGTCGCTTCTACGAGGCGGTGGCGCCCCTGATGGCCGGGATCGAGGAGGCGGCTGGGGAGGCGGCTCTCGCGACGAAGAAGCCCAAGGGGGTGCTCCGCGTATCGATCGACGCGGTCGTCGCCAGGGCCGTCCTCGGTCCTCGCATCCCGGAGTTTCTTGCGGAGTATCCGGACGTCGTCGTCGATCTCGTCGTGCGCGATCGCCTCGGCGATCTCATCGCGGACGGCTTCGACCTCGCGGTCCGGTTCGGTGATCCGGAGCCGTCGTCGCTCATCGCCCGCAAGCTCCTCGACACGCGCGTCGTGACCTGCGCCGCCCCGGCGTACCTCGAGCGCCGCGGGCGTCCCTCGCATCCTCGCGAGGTGAGCCGGCACGAGTGCATCCTGTTTCGCGATCCGCGCACCAACCAGCCGTACGAGTGGATCTTCCAGCGTCGAAGGACGACCGTCAGGGTGGAAGCCCGCGGGCGCCTGATCGTCAACGACAGCGCGACCGCCTTCGCCGCCTGCGCCGCCGGCCACGGTATCGCGCAGCCGCTCGAGCTCGAGCTCCGGGCGTTCCGCGGGCTCGGCCTCGTGGAGCTCTTTCCGGACTGGGCGGACGAGCGCTTTCCGCTCTACGTCTACTACCCTTCGCGCCGCCTCGCGCCTGCGAAGGTCCGCGCGTTCGTCGACTTCGTCGCCGCGGTCTCACGCTGACGCATCGAATCCCGTCGCGGCCGGCGAGCATGACCGGACGTCATGCTCGGCGTGCGCCGAACTCGTTCGAGGACCGGGCAAGAAGTGCGCATGCTGGGCCTCGTGGACGCCGCCTCCGGGGTGACGCGTCACGAAGGGAGCCTCCTCATGACGACATTGAACGGGAAGAAGCTGGTGGTGCTCGGTGGTACGTCCGGCATCGGGCTCGCGGCGGCGAAGGCCGGCGTGCTCGCGGGCGCTACGGTGGTCGTCGCCTCGAGCCGGCGCCAGAGCGTCGACGCCGCCGTCGCCGAGCTCGGCGCTTCGGCCACCGGCCACGTTGCGGATCTCGCCGACGAGTCGCAGGCGCGAGCCCTGTTCGAGCGGATCGGCGAGCTCGACCACCTGATCTTCACCGCGGGCGAGAACCTCCTCCTCGGTCCGCTCGCGTCGCTGGATCTCGCCACCGTGCGTCGCGCCTTCGAGCTGCGCGTCTTCGGCGCGATAGCCGCGGCCAAGCACGCTGCACCGCGGATCCGAGCGGGAGGATCCATCGTGCTGACGCACGGCATCGCCGGGAGGCGTCCCCCTCAGCCCGGCTGGACGGTCGGGACGACCATCTGCGGGGCGATCGAGTCGCTCACGCGGGCGCTGGCGGTGGAGCTCGCGCCCGTGCGCGTCAACGCGGTGAGCCCGGGGTTCGTGCGCACTCCGCTCTGGGGCAGTATTCCCGAGGCCGACCGCGAGGCGATGTACCGGGACGCGGGAGCACGGCTGCTCACGCGCAAGGTCGGCGAGCCCCAGGACATTGCTGAGGCATACATGTATTTGCTCGGCAACGGCTTCACCACCGGGCAGACGCTCGTGGTCGATGGCGGCGGCACCTTGACCTGAGCGACGGGACAAAGCGTCGCTCGGGCGACGCGAACCGACTACGCTCTTCGTGTGGACACGCCGGAGGTCGGTACCGTCGAACGCTGGGCGTGGGACTACATTCGATGCGACACGCTGGAGGGCAAGCTCGCGCCGCCTCCCGTGCCCGACGCCTGGGAGAGCTCGCCCTTCGAGCGCCGGTTGACCGAGCCGGGCCGACCGCCCGAGCTCCGCATCGCGGCCAAGGCGCGAAAGACGCGCGGCCTGGCTGCGCCCGTGGGACGCGCCCGTGCGCTCCACACGTTTCTGCACCACGAGCTCCAGGCGGCCGAGCTCATGGCCTGGGCGGTCCTCGCCTTCCCCGGGACTCCCCGCGACTTCCGGGCGGGCCTTCTCCGCATCGCGACGGACGAGGTGCGGCACATGGCCCTCTACCGCGAGCACGTCGAGCGGCTGGGCTACGCCGTTGGCGCCTTCCCCGTGCGCGACTGGTTCTGGGATCGCATCCCCTCGTGCGCGTCGGCGGCGTCGTTCGTCGCCGTGATGGGCCTCGGGTTCGAGAGCGCCAACCTCGAGCACACCGCGTCGTTCGCGGCGCGGTTCCGGGACGCCGGGGACGACGAGGGGGCGCGCGTGCAGGAGCTCGTCGGGCTGGAAGAGCTCGCCCACGTGCGGTTCGGGGCGCGCTGGTTCGCGCACTTCACCGGGGCCCTCGAGTTCGACGCCTGGCGCGAGGCGCTTCCGGCGCCGCTCTCTCCCATGGTCATGTGCGGGCGGCCCATGCGCCGCGATCTGCGGTCGCGGGCCGGGATCCCCGCGGAGTTTCTCGATCGGCTCGAGGCATGGCAACCCGACGCGCCTGGGTACTGAACCTCGACGCCGACATCGAGCTCGGAGCCGTGACGCGGTACGAGCCGAGAAGCAGCGTCCGCGCCGCCATGCGGGTGCACATCCATCACCTCGCGCCCGCCCTGCTCGCGCCGGGCGATCTCCTGGTCGACGAGGCGTCGACGCCGGGCTGTGCGCGCGGGCTCGCGGGGCGCGCGTTCTGCCCCACGCCCCGCGCCATCGCCGTGCTCACGCGCGCCGGCGCCGAGCCCGAGCCAAGCCCGGACGTCGACGTGCTGCGGCGCGTGAACGGGCGCGGGTTCGCGACCGCCCTCGGCCCGACCTTGCCCGGTGCGGCGTTCGTGACCGACGAGGGCGCGGCGCGGGCCATCCTCGGCACGCGACCGGCGGTCGGGAACGCGTGGCGCGTGAAGCACGCGCACGGCATGGCGGGGCGAAACCAGCGCGTCCTGGCCCCGGACGCGCACGATCCGAGAGACCTCGCCTTCCTCCAGACGGGCCTCCGCACGGGCGGCGTCCAGATAGAGCCGAACGTCGACGTCGTGGACGAGTACGCCCTGCACGGGATGCTCGCCCCGGACGGCGCGCTCCGCGTCGGCGCGCTCGTCCGCCAGCGTTGCGACGCACGCGGCGCGTGGGTCGCAACCGAGCCGATCAAGGAGCCGCTCGAGGCGCTCTTCGAGGTTCCCGTCCGGATGAACGAAGAGGTGGCGCTCGTGGGGAGGGCGCTCCACGAGGCGGGCTACTTCGGCCCCTTCGGTGTCGACGCCTATACCTACCGCGACCGCGAGGGCCACCTCCGGCTTCAGCCGCGCAGCGAGATCAACGCCCGGTATTCGATGGGGTTCGCCGTCGGGTTCGCCGGTGCACCGGCGCAGGGCTGCCCCTGAGATCGGTCCGTTCGCGTCCTGTCGCACCTGCCCTGGGGGCTGCTATGATCGGGTTGTGTGCATCATCTGCGTGGATTTCCAGAAGGGAAACATGACTGCGAAGGAGGCGCGCCGCGCCCTTGGCGAGATGGTGGCCAAGGTCGGCACGCAGCACGCCGAAGAGGTCGAGCGCACGCTCCGTCAGGCGGAGGAAGCGGCAGCCGCCGCGGGCGCCAGCAAGCCGTGATGCTCTAGCGGAGTCTTTGAGAGGGTCTGGCTCGCGAGAGCAGGCCGGTGAGTCTTCCCAGGGACCTGGTGATGCTCCTTCGTACACCCCGCCTGACGCTCGAACCGATCTCCCTGGCGAGCGTGGAGGCCGTCATCCTCGGGCAACGAGAGGACGCCGAGCGCGCCATGAACGCGCGGCTGCCGGACGCGTGGCCCAACCGCGGGCTCGTCGAACGGGCGTTCACCGCGTCGCTCGACGAGATCCGAGCGGATCCCGCGACGCGCCTGTGGGGCGACCGGCTCATCATCCTCGGCGAGCCGAGCGGCGAGCGCCGCGTCGTCGGCAGCGTCGTCTTTCACGGACGACCCGGGCCCGATGGAGTCGCCGAGGTCGCGTACGGCGTCGAGGGCAGCTCACGCAGCCAGGGGATCGCGACGGAAGCAACGAGCGCGTGCGTCGAGTGGGCGCTCGCGCAAGACGGCGTCGTCGCGGTGCAAGCAACGACGTTCCCGTGGCACCTCGCGTCGCTGCGGGTCATCCAGAAGGTCGGGATGTCGAAGATCGGAACGCGCGAGCACGAGCTGCTCGGAGAGCTCCACGTCTTCGAAGTGCGGCGGCAGAAGGTCCGGTGACCCCTCTCAGAGGACCTCGGTGACGAAGCGGGCGAGGAGCGTCTTGGAGCCGGCACCGAACTTGATCGTGAGCTTGGAGTCCCCGCCGACGCCATCCTGCCGCTCGAGGAGCCCCTCGCCGAACGTCGGATGAACGAAGCGCCTCGCGGGCGGATCGGGTGCGCGCTTCGCGGGCGGCACGAACACGGGCTTCGGCATGCGCGCGGGAATCCCTGCCTTGGCCGCGGCCGGCTTGGCGGGGGCTGCTGGCTTGGCTTCCGGCGCCGGCTTGGACGCCGACGCCGCCCTTCGATCGCTCGCCCGGCTCGCCGGTGTGGAGGCAACCGGCGGCAGCGGGAGCCCCAGGCTCGTCCGCAGGGCGAGAGCCCGGGCCGGGCGCGACTCCTCGAAGAGCTCGCGCAGCGCCGGCACGTCGATGCGACGCAGCTCGTGGAGGATGATCTCGCGACCGACGAGCGCCATCAGCGTCGGACGCTTGGCCGCGTCGTCGGCGGCCCACGTACGGGCCATCGCGTAGAGATCCTCCTCCGTCGCAGGCGGGACGTACGCGCAGGCGAAGTCGACGATGTCGGCGACGTCGGGAAAGAACTCCCACTGACCGAAGCCCGCTCCGAGGTTCACCGCGATGACCTTCGGCAGCGCGGACTGCGCCGCGAGCGTCTGGCCGGCGAGCGAGCTCGCGCTGTACGCCGACTCGAGGTGCGCGCGCGTGACCATGGCGATGAGCTCCTCGCGGGTGGCCGGAGCTGGAGCGGGAGGTTGGTCGTCGACGGTAGGCATCGGCCTCAGCATTCCCTTTCTCGGGCACGGCGGTCAATGCGCAACGGCGCCGGGTACGTCCCGATTTCGCTTCCGGATCGTCGAACAGGGAGACGAGGAGAGAAGGAGGGGAGCTGATGGAGGTTGTCTCCTCGTCTCCTCCTCTCGCTGTTCAACGACTCAAGGGGAACGGACCGCCTGGATTGCAGAACCGACCGCTCTGTCAGCAGAACCGACCGCCTTGATTGCAGAACCGGACGAGCTTTTCATCGAACTACCTGTTCTGGTCTTCGAAAAACCCGTTGTCCTTCCGAGTCGAAGACTCTTTCGTGGAGACCTGCGCTACTAGATCTCCCCATGAGCCGGCACGAGTACGTCATGGATGTCCCGTACATCCGGAGCTTCATGGACGACCTCAGCCCTGCGCGGCTCCGCCTCGTGGCCGCGCTGAACGGCCTCGTGCCCCCGCCCGCGGAGGACTTCGACTACTGCGACCTCGGGTCGGGGCACGGCGACACCACGGTCACCCTCGCCGCGGCGTACCCGAGAGCCCGCTTCTTCGGCGTCGATCTCAACCCCGAGCACGTCGGGACCGCGCGCGAGAGCGCAAAGGAGGGCGGGCTCGACAACGTCAGCTTCGTCGAGCACGACTTCACCGACCTCGCGGGGCAGGGCCTTCCCTCCTTCGACTACATCTGCACCCACGGCGTGCTCAGCTGGATCGCGCCCGAGACGCGGGCGGCGCTGCTCACGGTCGCGGCGGCCAAGCTGAAGCCGGGAGGCCTGCTGTACGTCGGCTACAACGCGCTTCCCGGGTGGGCGGTCATCGAGCCGCTCCGCCGGCTGCTCTCCGAGCGCGCCGCGGCCGCCGAGGGCGACAGCCGCGCGCGCGCCCGGGCGGCGGTGCAGTTCGCCCGGGAGCTCGCCGCCGCGGGATCGCGGTACTTCACGCGCAACCAGCCGGCCATGGACATGCTCGCGACGATGGACAAGTCGGGGCTCACCTACGTCGTGCACGAGTTTCTGCACGACCACTGGATCCCCATGTACTTCGCCGACCTCGCGCGGGAGATGGCGGAGCGTGATCTCCACTTCGTCGGGCAGCTGCCCGCGTACCTGAGCAGCCGGGAGCTGGGCGTTCCACCGGGCGTGGCCGAGCTGCTGAAGGGCGTGGGCGATCGGGACACGTACGAGAGCCTGACGGGGTACGCGACGAACCAGTTTTTCCGGCGGGACGTCTACGTCAAGGGTCGGCAAGCCTGCGCGGGTGCGTCGACCCAGGCCTACCTGGACGCGACGCCGTTCGCGTCCCTCGCCGGCGTCGTCGCGCGCACCGTCAACCTGGCGTTTCACTCGATCGACTTCGTCGGCGACCTCTTCGACGCGCTCTTGCCCATCCTGGAGGAGGGGGCGGCGCCGCTGTCCGAGCTAGCCGCCAGGCCCGAGCTCGCGCGCTACGGGGTCCAGCGCCTTCGCAACGCGCTGCACAGGCTCGTCGTCAGCGGCCAGCTCTCCCCCCTCCTTCGGCCGACCGCCACCGCGCCCCCGCACCATGGGCCCTACCGGGTTCCGTTGGCGTACAACCGCGCGGTCTTCCACCGGCCCTTCGCGTCGGCAGCGCCATTTGCCTTCGCGTCACCGGTGGCGGGGACCGGTATCGTCCTGTCTCCATTGCAGGTCGCCGCGCTGCGGGTCCTGACCGAGGGACGACAGGCCGACCGCCCCGACCGGATACGCGCGCTCGCCGAGGAGGCCGCCCTTGCCCTTGGCGGCCAGGATCACGCGGGCGTGGAGCCCCTCACCGAGGCCTCGGTGGCGCGCGAGGTCGAGCGCATGCGGCGCGAGCAGCTGGGCAAGCTCGTCGAGCTCGGCATCGTCGTCCCGGAGTGACCGGGCGACTCAGGTGCAGTTCTGCCCGCTCGGGCACTTGCACGCGCCGGACTTCACGAGGCCCACGCGCATCTTCTCGGCGTCGGTGCGGTTGTCGGCGTGGCCGAGGCAGGTGCCGTCACGCTGGTCCTTCATCTGCTGGTGGGTGCGGGTGTCGATCTCGCAGTCGCCGTTGGAGACCTTGTACACATGGTACTGGTCGTTAGCCCACGCGCTCAGGGCTACCGTGGTCACCGCCATCACCGCCAACACCCGCCCGACGACCTTCTTGTTCATGAGCCTGACCTCGCGCGCCCGGACAATCCCGGATGGGCGAGTATACGGGGATCGGCCGCCCTCGCTTCCCGGCCGGCGGTTGGACCCGGTTCGGGGGGGCGCATTTGCGGTAAGAAGCTCTCCCATGCGCGCTCTCCGGATCGAGAACGGGACGGCCTCGGTGGCCGACGTGCCTGCCCCGGTGGCCGCCGGCGAGGCGATCGTCCGGGTGACGCTGTCCGGCGTGTGCAACACGGACCTCGAGATCGCGCGCGGCTATGCGGGCTTTCGAGGGACGGTGGGCCACGAGTTCGTCGGAATCGTGGAGGACGACGGAGGCGGCGGCATCCCGAACGGCGAGCGCGTCGTCGGGGAGATCAACGCAGGATGCGGGGTCTGCGATCGCTGCCGGCGCGGCGACGCTCGCCACTGCCCCACGCGCACCGTGCTCGGTATCGTGGGCCGCGACGGCGCGCACGCCGAGCTCCTGCGCCTGCCCGCGCAGAACCTGCTCCGCGTGCCGGCGGGGGTCTCCGACGAGGATGCCGTGTTCGTGGAGCCCCTGGCCGCTGCGTGCGCGGTGCTCGAACGGTGCCCGATGAGCGCCGCCTCGCGCGTGGCCGTCATTGGGGACGGCAAGCTCGGCCTCATGTGCGTCATGGCGCTGGCCGCGCACGGGGTGAAAGCGCTCCTCGTCGGCAAGCACGAGAGCAAGCTGGCCATCGCCCGGGCCCGCGGCATCGACACCGCCACGGTCCCCGAGGCGACCGAGCGGCGCCGCTCGTTCGACGTGGTGGTCGAGGCCTCGGGCGCCGCCTCCGGGTTCGACCTCGCCCTCACGCTCCTCGAGCCACAGGGCACGCTGGTGCTCAAATCGACGTTTCACGGGGCGACGCCCATCGACGCCGCGCGCGTCGTCGTCGACGAGATCGGGGTGATCGGCTCCCGGTGCGGGCGGTTCGCGCCGGCCCTGGCCCTCCTGGCGAATGGCGGCGTGGACGTCCGCAGCTTGATCAGCGACGTTCTGCCGCTTGATGCGGGCGTCGAGGCGATGAGGATCGCCGCCGAGCCGGGCGTGCTCAAGGTGCTCCTGCGCCCGTGAGACACCGGGCGAGCCTGCGCGCCGGATCCCGCTGCCACGCGATCCGTTGCACCGCCCCTTGCAGCGGGATGACACGCCGGCTACCTGGGCGACCCTTCCATGACGTCGCCGTTTCAACCGCGCGTCGGGCCCGCCGCCCGCGCCGTCCAGACCCTGATCGCGCCGCTCCCCGGCACGCGGCCGCCCACGACCGCGCAGACGCTCTCGGCGCTGCTCGACTTTCAGGGGACCGTCCAGCTCGCGCATTGCCTGCGGGGCGGCGGCGCCCGGCCGACCTTCGGGAGCGGCGGACCACTTCTGCTCGGCGACTACGTGAGGCGGCGGATCGAAGCGATGGCCCGAGCCGTCGTCGCGGCGAGCGTTCGGCTGCCGGCGCCGGCGGATCTCCACAGAGAGCTCGCGCAGGCCGGCGCGTTCGGCGCTCCCGCGAACGCACGTGAGATCACCGCCAGGCTCGCGCGCACCTGGAGAGACCACTTCCTCGCGACGCTGTCCCGCGGCCGGGCGGACATTGCGGCGTTACGCGAGGAGGTCGTCGACGACCTGCGCCAGCTCGGCGGCGTGGCCACACGGCTGGAGTCACTGGACGGCACCTTGCACCGCGCGACGGACGCCGGCGTCGTCGGCCTGCACGAGCGCCTCGCGGCGGCACTGCAAGGAGCCTTGACGAGGAGCCTCGACGGGGCGGTCGCCGCGCTGTCCCCGCTGGCTCCCGTCGCCGACGTAGAAGCGTGGTTCACGCCCGGCGGCGCCATCGGCGAGCACCTGGCGCGCGGCGCCGAGATAGCGCGCACGCTCGCGCGAAACGATGCCGCGCTGCTCGTAACGCTCGTCGATACCGCGTGCACGGGAGGGCCTGAATGAGGACGCGGCTCGCGATCGCGATAGCCGGCGCGATCGGCCTCGTGGTGCTCGCCCGCACCGCCGCGTACTACCAGCGGCAAGACAGCCTCGCGCTCGGTCTCGTCGCGACCATGGGGGTAGCCTTCCTCGTGGGGCTGGGAGAGCTCTTCCAGCGCTCGACCCGCGCGGCCCGCCTGACGCGAGAGCTTTCCGCGCTCCCCTCCCCCGCGACGGCGTCTGCGGTGGACGGAGCGAGCGCGCCCTTGCGGACCATGCTGCGCGCACGCCTGGCCCACGCGCCCGGCGCTGCGAGTGCGCCGATGGCGCCCTACCTCGTGGGCCTGCTCGTGATGCTCGGTCTCCTCGGGACCTTCCTCGGACTCTTCGAGACGCTCCGGGGCGCAAGGGAAGCCCTGACGACGAGCGGCGACATCGACGCCCTGCGGGCGAGCCTCGCCCTGCCGATGCAGGGCCTCACCCGGAGCTTCGGCACCTCCGCAGCCGGCATCTCGACCTCGGCGATGCTGGGCCTCGCCGCGACCCTCGCGAGGGGCAGCGAAGCGCGCTTCGCGCGAGCCCTGAGCGCGTACGCGGCGGAGGCGCTCGCCCCGCTGACCTTGGAGCACAGGCAGCTCGCCATGCTCGAAAAGCTCGTACGGCACGGGGAGGCGCTTCCCCTCGCCGCCGCGGCTCTTCAGCGGGCCGTCACGACCCTGGCGTCCCTCGAGACGAGCTGGGCGCGCGCGCACGCCGAGGCGGCGGAGCGTACGACGCAGGCGCTCGGCGGCGCCGTCGCCGCCATGCGCGTCGAGATGACGGCGGCGGTCGAGCGGACGGCCGAGGCGGCCAGTGCCGTGTTCGCGCCGCTCATGGAGCGCGCCGTGGCCTCCACCGTGTCGGTCAGCCAGGGGCATCTCGAGGAGCTGCGGAAGGAGCTCGTCGCCGACCGCGAGGAGCGGAGGGCGCGCGAGGCAGCGAGCGAGGCGGAGACGAAACGCCAGCGCGCGAGCTCGGTCGAGGCCGAGGACGCCCGTGCCAGGCAGCTCGCCGGGCACTGGGACGACGCAACGACGGCGCTCCGCGACGCGGTGGCCGCCGCGGCCGAGGCGCTCGAGCGCGCGCACGCCGCCGAGACCGCGCGCGACGAGGTTCGCGCGCGTTCCGTGGCGCACGCGACCGAGCAGATGACCGAGATCGCGAGGACGACGGTGGACGCCGCCACGCGGCGGATGGCGGCGGCGGCGGACGCGGACCATGCGCGCGCCGCGCACCTTCGCGAGCTCGTGCAGGCGACCGAAGCGCAGACCGCGGCGCTCGTGGCGTCCAGTCGCGCCCAGGCCGCCGCCGTGGACGCGATGCTGTCCACGGCAGTCGAGCGTACGGCCGAGTCGGCGAACGCCGTGTTCGCACCGCTGATGGAGCGCGCGGTAG
>Ga0302320_10004728_pt1 | contig 30796 bp, 29 predicted proteins | sample Bog_T0_3_FD_202130 | JGI IMG/M metagenome (GOLD analysis project Ga0302320, IMG submission 202130) | Peat permafrost microbial communities from Stordalen Mire near Abisko, Sweden - Bog_T0_3 | ecosystem: Environmental > Terrestrial > Soil > Wetlands > Peat | place: Sweden: Abisko, Stordalen Mire... | reverse complement strand
TGTAACGGGTGGGTGCCGTGGCCGAGGATGTTGTGTCTTGTTTGTACAATCCTTGGACGCTCAGCGAACAGTTTCTGGACACGGGTGGCGCACGCCAGTTGTTGGGCCGCTCCTCGCGGGAGCTAACCAACAGAAAAACAGATACTTAATTTCCACAGGGCAAGCACGAAGGGTTGGTGGGAGACGTGCACCAGTGATATGGCACGTTAGCATTACAATTGAATAGCACCTTGATGACACTAGCCGGCTCGCGATGTTCCCCGAGCCAAAGGCTGCCGTGCGCTTAGGCTCAGCCCGATGTTGGGGCGGAGAGTGGCGAAGCTTTGGACTCCTTAAGTCAGGGGAATCTCTGAATGACGGAACTGCAACCGCGAAAAACCTGGCTGGCTGCCTACACTCGTTCGAGACACGAGCAGCAAGTTGTTAGTCAACTGCGACTGAAGAACTTGGAGTGCTTGCTACCGACCTATGAGCGGGCGGTTCGTTGGTCCGACAGAATAAAGCATTCCTCCACTCCACTCTTCCCGGGGTATGTCTTTATCCACATCTCGGACAGCGAGAGAGTTTTAGTGTTGCAGACGATTGGGGTAGTCAACCTGGTCTCCAGCGGAGGCCGAGCGTCGGTCCTGCATGACGACGAAGTCGAGCGGCTGCGCGCCTGCTGTCTGCAGTCGAACGAAGTTGAGCCGCATCCCTATCTAAGAATTGGACACCGAGTGCGGGTGAAGCACGGCCCTTTTGCCGGATGGGAAGGCACTCTGGTGGAAAAGTGCAATGCACGCCGGCTAGTCATTACAGTCGACCAGATTATGAAGTCCGTAGCCATTAACCTTCACGGGGCCGACGTTGAGACCATCAATTAGCTTTCCCAAGGCTGCGAATTACGCCGGGTTGAGCATGAGCCTCCAGAAAATACCAATGGTGATAGCCAGTACGCACAAGACAACGGGGACAAACGCAACGCTGAGCCCCGAGCTTCTACCTACGCCACTTGCCGGGCTGTAAAACGTCAGCCGGACGTTGATCCACATGGAGATAGCAGCGCCCGGCTGGAATGCTTGTAATTTATCCGTAACCGTCCCGCAGTCCGCACAGTCTACGCTCATCTAGTCCCCTTTACCCACACACTAACAAGACGATCTGAATTCACTCCATGAGCGACCCCGCGACCTCCCCCGCCCATTCGGCAACAACATCGAACGCACAGGATGTATTTTTTCCTTTGCCCGGCGCGGTCCCCACATTCCGAGTTCGCAGTGCCAGTCCGGACGCGCTTTGGGGCGTGCTCAGTTCAGCTGAAAGAGGTCTGGACTTCGTGGCTGTGATCGCCGCGGTCTATACGGCCTACCTGTTCTCTCGGCCCTTGCGCGCAAGTGCGCCACTGCAATACGCACCCTCCAAAGTTCTGTTTGGCGCCGCGGGCTTCGCCCTGCTGTTCGTGTTCCTGTTGGAGCGGCACGATGCCTATCGCCCGTGGGTCAGTCTGCTAGCGATCCGGGAAACCGAACGCGTCTTGCGCGTGACCCTGCAGGCTTTCCTGTTGGCGCTGCTGGCGTTTTACGGCTGCGCTATTCGCTTCCCGCGCCTGGTTTTTGGCTGCGCCCTGGTCGCCGTTCCCGCCTTCCTCACGCTGGAGAAATGGGAGATGCACCGCCTCGTTCGCGGGCTGCGCAGCAGGGGACATGGGACGCGCAAGGCTGTGATTTTCGGCACCGGCGGCAGCGCCAAACGCATCTACTCCGCGCTGCTGCGCTCGCCCGAGTTTGGCGTCGATCCCGTGGCCCTCGTGGATGACGGCTTGCAAGACCCATCGGCGAAAATTTACGAGTCATGCTATAGGCGCCGCCAGCCAGCCAAGGTGATCCCCGGCCCTCTCTGTCCGGAGCTGTTTCGGCAGCTCGATGCCTCGGTATTGATCATCGCGTCGTCGGCCATGGATCGCGCATGCACCTTACAAGCGGCCGCGAAGGCTTCCGCGGCCGGAGTCCACACCTACTTCGTTCCGGAAGATCTTGTCGAGTCGGGCGACTGGGTCGACTACGCGGAGCTAGACGGCATCATGCTCGCTCACTTCGCCAAAGACCGGGCCCGTCTGGTTTACGACACCGGCAAGAGGCTGCTTGACCTCATTCTCTCGACCAGCTTGCTGGCCCTGTTTGCGCCTCTTTTCGTGGCCATCGCAGGGCTGGTGAAGTGGACTTCATCCGGGCCCGTGCTGTTCCGGCAGGACCGCGTTGGCCAGGCGGGCCGGGTCTTCGCAATTTACAAGTTCCGCACCATGTATCGGGACGCACCAACTTACGGATATTCTCCGCGCGCCGGCGAGGACCCGCGCATCACCGGCATCGGCCGCTTTCTGCGGCGCACCAGCCTGGACGAATTGCCGCAGCTCATCAACGTGTTCCGGGGACAAATGTCGCTGGTCGGCCCACGCCCGGAGATGCCGTTCATCGTGCAGCAGTACACCGCCTGGCAGCGCCAAAGGCTGGCGGTGAAGCCGGGCATTACGGGGTTGTGGCAACTCAGCGCCGACCGCGCTTTTCTGATTCACGAAAACATGGAGTACGACCTGTATTACACGCGCCACCGCAGTTTGTTTATGGACGTTGCCATTCTGCTGCACACCTTCCTCTTCGCCGCGCGCGGAGTCTGAACCTAACTGAGTTTTCCTTCTTCGGACCTGGAGAAAGAAATGCGAATCGGAGTGGTCGGGTCTGGCTACGTAGGACTGGTTTCCGCAGCTTGCCTGGCTGAGATTGGACATGAGGTGATCTCGGTCGACACCGATGTTGAGAAAATCGCTGCCCTCCAGCGAGGCGAAGTTCCCATCCACGAGCGCCTTCTGCCGCAGTTACTGGAGCGGAACCGCGGCCAGCGGCTGACGTTCTCTTCTTCCGTAAGCGCTGCGGTAGCGGAATCGGAGGCGGTGTTCATCACCGTCGGCACTCCTCAGGGCGAGAGCGGCGAGCCCGACTTGTCGTATGTCGAGTCGGTTGCCTCCGAGATCGCCGCCGCCATCTCCGGGCCCCGGCTTATCGTGGAGAAGAGTACGGTCCCGGTTTGCACTTGCGAATCCATTCGCAAGGTCTTACAGCTGCACGGGGCCGAGCCCGGCCACTTCTCGGTGGCTTCCAATCCCGAGTTCCTGCGGGAAGGGACCGCGGTCACCGACTTCCTGTATCCCGACCGCATCGTGCTGGGCGTCGATGACGATTTCAGCGCGGCCATGCTTTATAGCATTTATCGTCCGCTGACGGAAGGCACGTATTGCCGGCAAGAAGGCGCGATTCCCGGCCCCGACCCGCAACCGAAAACGGCGCAGGTCATCGTGACCAACGCCAAGAGCGCCGAGCTCATCAAGCATGCTTCCAACGCGTTTCTGGCGATGAAGATTTCCTACATCAACATGGTGGCCAATATAGCTGAGACCGTAGGCGCCGACATCGATCAGGTTTGCGCCGGGATCGGCGCCGACCCGCGCATTGGACCGCAATTCTTGAAAGCCGGCATCGGCTACGGCGGCTCGTGCTTTCCCAAGGACGTGTCCGCATTCCATTCCGTGGCCCTGCAGTGCGGTATCGATTTCTCGCTGCTGTCCGAGGTCACGCGGATCAACACCGAGCAGCGTCGCAACTTCGTGAAGAAAGTTCGTACTGTGCTGTGGACGCTGCGCGGCAAACGGATTGGCGTTCTGGGACTGGCCTTCAAAGGCGGCACTGACGACATTCGCGAGTCGCCGGCCGTCGCCATCATTCAGGAACTGCTGAAGGAAGGCGCGGCCGTCTGTGCCTACGACCCGGCTGCGATGCTGAAGACACAGGAGGTCCTGGCGGGGACCATCGAGTATGCGGAGAGTGAGTACCAGGCCGCCTCCCGGCGCGATGCCTTGCTGGTGCTCACCGACTGGGAGCGGTTTGCCAACCTTGACCTGCAGAAGCTGCGTGCGGTCATGAAGCTGCCCATCGTGATCGATGGACGTAACCTCTTCAACCCTAGCCAGATGGCAGCCGCCGGCTTCCTGTACTACAGCGTAGGACGCGCCCTGCAGATCACCGAGACCATGCCCAACTTATGGCATGGTATTCACTTCGGCTCCCAGGCGGTCACGATGCTGCCATCGGGCTGGCCTGACCACCTTCGCCAGCTACGAAGCGAGTTGGTTTCGACGTGATACTGCCGAGCGATACTGAAATCCCACAGCCCGGATCGACCGGCGTACGCCCATTCCATTGCGCCGATACTCCGCCGCCAGACGGGCTGCTGCTGCCCGAGTTATGGCTGATGCTGCGCACGCGCCGCTCCCTCATTGTGGGATGTGTCCTGGCTTGTCTGCTCTTGTCAGGGTCCTACATACTCGTCCGCAGCTCGCGCTATGAGGCAACCGCACAGATCGAGGTGAGTCCCGCGGGAACCAATGCGATGGGCCTGGACGAGCTGACTTCAAGGATGCTCAGTCCCTCGGATGCTACCCTTCAACTGCAAAGCGCGGTGACCGTTCTCGAGAGCAACACTATTGCCCTCGCCGTCATGCAACAGGTAGAGCTGGCCGAGAGGAAAGACTTCGCGGGACGATGGGTGCAACCTCGCGGCACCCGGGTTGCCGATCTGCCTCCCCTAGTGCGCGACAAACTATTGCTTCGGTTTCAAAAGAATTTCGAGGTCGAGATCGTTCCCAAGACGGACATCATCACGGTACAGTTTCGGGCCAAGGACGCTAAGCTGGCGGCCGACGTCGTCAATGCCACGGTCAGCGGCTATGCCGAACGCAACTTCCATAGCAGCTACGACTCGGCGTCGCAGGTATCGAGTTGGCTGTCGAAGCAGACGGACGATCTGAAGCGCAAGGCCAATGAAGCTCAGGAAAAGCTGGCGGCGCTGCAGAAGCAACGCGGCTTGATCGGGGTAGATGAAACCGACAACGTGGTCACCGACAAGTTGAAAGAGCTTGACGAGCAACTCACCACGGCTGAGTCGGACCGCATCGTGAAAGAAGCGCGCTACCGCATCTCCGGGTCAGGCAATCCGGAGCTGATTGCCTCCGCCGTTCCCGAACCTACGCTGCAGGTGTTGCGCTCCCAGCAAGCGCAATTGCGCGTGGACTACGCGCGCCTAAGCACCAAGTTCGGCGATGGCTATCCCAAGCTGGCCGAGCTGGGCAATGAGATGGCCCAGGTCGATAGCGCGATCGGCACCGAACTGAAGAACCTTGCCCAACGCTACAAGAACGAATACCTGGCTGCCGCCGATACCGAGAAAATGTTGCGGGCGAAGGTTGAAGAGCAGAAGCAGAAGGCCTTCGACTTGAACCAGGGCGCGGCCCAATACGCAATTCTGAAGCACGAAGTTGAAGCCACCCAGGACCTCTATGAGACTCTGCAATTGAAATTGCAGCAAGCCGGCATTGTTGCCGGACTGGCGTCGGCCAACATCGGAGTCGTTGATCCCGGCCAAGTGCCTTCCGAGCCAGTCGATCCCCGGCCGATCCTTGATCTGGCGCTAGGCCTCGGTTCGGGACTCGTGCTGGGAGTTCTTTCGGCAGTGGGATTGGAGGCGTTGGACACCACGGTTCGCACCGGCGAGGAAGTTGAGAGCTGCTGCGGTCTCCAGACCCTGGCGGTGATTCCTCAGGTCAGGCTGAGCGGTCCGGCGGCGCGCGGGAAGAAGCTTCTGCCGCTCGAGCAAACCCTGCGCTTGCGTCTGATCGCCCATCGCCGGCCGCAATCGCACGCCGCCGAGTCCTACCGCAGTCTGCGAACCTGTCTACTGCTTCATGCCGGCGCCAGTCCCCCCCGGGTCCTGGTCATCGCTAGTTCGATGCCGGCGGAAGGCAAGACCTTGACGGCGGTGAATTGCGCCACCGTTCTGGCGCAGCAAGGCGCAAGAGTCCTGCTGGTGGACTCCGATCTTCGCCAACCTTCCCTTCATCATGCCTTCACAATTCCGCAGGGTCCGGGACTGACCGGCATTCTAGCCGCCGGGTGTCCGGCAGAGGAAGCCATCGTAGTGACCCAGATGCTGCCGAACCTGAGCCTTCTGCCTTCCGGCAGTGCTTACTCTTACCCGGCAGAGTTGCTGGCGTCGCAGAAAATGCTCGACCTGCTTGACTACTGGCGTGCGCGCTACGATCACATCATTCTCGACACCCCGCCGGCGTCGCTGTTTACCGACGCCGTCGTGCTGGGGGCCCATGCCGATGCCGTTTTGCTGGTAGCACGCTCTGGCACGACCACGAAATACTCCCTGCGCCATAGCCGCGACCTGCTACAGCGCGCCAACGCGAATATCGCAGGCGTGGTGCTGAATGGGATGGACCAGAAATATGAACGCTCCTACTACCGGCCTTATGGCCACGGTTTTAGCCGCAAGGCGGCCGGCTTCGTTGACAGCTAACTGTACTCAGGAATGGCTATCCCGGTCATTGCCGCGGCTCGCCATCGGGAGTCTGCTTGCGCTCACCACCGCCCTAACTGGGGCCGCCGGCGCGGCATGGGCGCAACAGTCGCAAGTCCCGGCCAAGACATCGGCATCGCCTGCCTCCGTCAGCCAAGGCGCAGGCACGCCGGTCGCCGCTCCAGCGCAGCCTCCACCGAAGACCGCGCCTGCGGAGCCTTCCTATGCCCTGTTACTCGACGCCGGCGATCTGCTGGACATTCGGGTCTTCGACACCCCCGAGCTGTCGGAGAAACTGCGCGTAGACCAGGGCGGCGAAATTACTCTGCCCGTCGGAGGGGTAGTCAAGGTTAAGGGCCTCACCGCCGAGCAGGCGCAGACTGCAATCGAAGAACGCTTTCGCCAAAGGAACATCTTGCACGATCCTCACCTTGAGGTTTTCGTCCTCGAATACGCGACGCAAGGCGTAACCGTTGCTGGAGAAGTCAAACTGCCGGGGGTCTATCCCTGGTCGGGCAAGCGCACCGTACTCGACTTCGTCTCGCTGGCCGGTGGAGTCACGCCTGCGGCGTCCAAAACCTTCACCTTGACCCACAAAACTCCCGGGGCCGCAATCATCACGGCTGTGTTGGGCGACTCATCGCCAAAGGCCGAGGTCGAACCCGGCGACCTCATCGTAGTTACCCAAGCCGGCGTGGTGTATGTGGTCGGCGACGTCGGCAAGCCCGGCGGATACCTGATCGAAAACAAGGAAACCATTACCGTGCTACAGGCGCTCGCCCTCGCCCAGGGCATGAACAAGACCGCTAAGTACGATGCCAAGCTGATTCGCAACTCCCCGGCCGGACGGACCGAAGCTGACCTTCCCTTGAAACCCATCCTGGCGAACCAGGTGACTGACCCCAAGCTGCAGGACGGCGACATTCTCTTTGTCCCCGTCAGCGGCGGCAAACAATGGGCGGACAAAAGCATGACTTCCATCCTGCAGATGGCTGTGGGTGTAGTGATCTACGGCAGGCTATGAACATGCACAACAACCCAAGTGAACCAAGTCGTCGTGGACTTTGGATCGCCTTCTTCGGTCCCGATGGTGCGGGAAAATCCGCGGTCATTGAAGAACTAAGCGGCAAACTAGAAACCAGTTTCGTCGGCATTACGCGATTTCATTTCCGCCCCAGGTTTCGCAGGCAGGGAGTGGATTGGCCGCCCGTGACCAGCCCCCATGCCCAACCGCCGCGAAGTATTTTGGCATCGCTAGGCAAACTGGTCTATTGGCTACTGGACTGCTGGTTCGGATATCTGGTCACAATCCGTCCCGGCATGGCCCGCTCCGAGCTGGTGATCTTCGATCGCTACTTGCCGGACATCCTGGTCGATCCGCGGCGCTATCGCTTGCCTGCTTCCTGTCTGCGGTTCGCCTGGCTGCTGGTACCGCTGGCGCCCGGTCCCGGCCTCTGCATTCTGCTTGACCTGCCCGCGGAAGTCGTTCAGCAAAGAAAACAGGAAGTATCGCCGGAGGAGTCGCAGCGTCAGCGAGCTGCGTATCTGAGCCTGTTCAAAGGAATGCCAAACACGTTGATCGTTGACGCCGGTTGTCCTGTCGATGAAATCGCGCACCAGGTCATCACCGCAATTTACACGTTCTTCATCAATTCCTCATCGCAATCGCCCGAGGCGTCTCTCATTGCCAACCTGTGATCTGGCCCAACAAGTTTTTGCCGCCTTGCCGGTGGCGGCAACCGACGGCGCGCCGGTGAAGTTCCTGGCGGTTCCCGGCGCCGGCGAGCCGCGCTGGCTCTTGCCGGAGAGCTGCCGGAATGTCGACTCGGTCCTGTCGAACTGGTCTCCCTATCGCTTCTCGTCGCGACTCAAGTGGCAGGCAATCCGGGCTGCCAACCGAATTGGCGCGGCACAGTTGCTGCCCAACCTGACGGCAATTGAAGTCGGCAACATGGCAGGGATCGATTGGCGCCGCATGGCATGGAATGGCAGTGCTCCGCCGGTGCCGATTATCTATCTGGGAACGCCGGGAATGTCCCGCAAGGCCGTCATCCATCTGGTGGAGCGCGCATCCGGACAGTGCGCGGCAATCGTCAAAGTACCGCTCGCCGAGGGAGCCAAGCCCGCCATCCTTCGCGAAGCCGACATGCTAGCCACCCTGGCGGAAGAAAAATACCTCTGTGCTCCGCGCCTGCGCCACGTGGACCGCGAACGTGGCATTGCCACGCAAACGTTTATTTCCGGGACCTCGGGAGAGCGTCGATTCAGCGGGCGGTGCGGGGACCTGCTGCGATGCCTGGTGCTCAGGGACGAGACCACAACCATCGCCGAAGGTGCCGTGGTTTTGCAGGAGCCGGCGGCTTTCGAGTCTCATCCTGACCTCCTGTCGGCACTGCTTGCCGAGCTGGGCGACACCCGGCGGCTGCCGGCATGTTGGGTGCATGGCGACTTCGCGCCGTGGAACATCAAGCGCCGCCCCGGCCAGGAGTGGATGCTCATCGATTGGGAAGACGCCCAGCGCGGCGGCCTGCCGCTGCACGACTACTATCACTTCCTGCACATGCAAGATTACCTGTTCGGCCAGCGTCCCACCGTCCACTTCACCGCCGCTGAGCATTTGGCCGCAACCATGGGCATCACGGCAACCCAGTGCCGTAAACTTGAGATCGCCTATCTGGCTGACTCCTACCTAAAGTGCACTGCGCAGCAAGAGCGCGCGCACACCGACTTCCTGCTGATAAGTATCGGCATTGCCTTGCAAGCTCGGTCCCGTCCGGTTGCCGTCGCCTACCAGGAGGTGACTGGCCGGCCTACCGTGGGCCGGCAACCTGCCAACCGGTCACGGCAGCTTCGAGCCCAACTTTTCGCGGCGATGATCGCGCAATTCAACTCCACTGGAGTTCGCTATTGCATTCTCAGCGGCTGCGACGATGATCCAGCCGGCAATACGTCCGATGTGGACGTTATGGTCCATCCCGGCGATATACGGCGTATCCCGGCGGTGTTGACGCAGAGCGCACGCTCCGCCGGCGCGCAGCTCATCCAAGCCATTCACCATGAAATCGCGGGATGCTACTTCATTCTGGCCAAACAGGATGGTCAACAAACCGGATTCCTGGATCCCGATTGCTGCAGCGATTACCGCCGCGGTGGCCGTCTCTGGCTGTCGGCCAACCAGGTGATTGCCGGACGCCGGCGTTACCAGGATTTCTACGTGCCGGCGGTCCCCGACGAGTTCCTCTATTACCTGATAAAGAAGGTACTGAAACAATCCATCACCTGCCACCAACTTAAGCGGCTGCAACATCTGTACGCGCGCGATCCGGCAGAATGCCAGCGAAGACTGGCGCGCTTCTGGCCGCAAAGCACGGCGCTCCAACTACAGCGGGCATTAGTCCAGCAGGACCTCGCCTGGTTCCAGACCCGCCTGAAGCCTTTGCTTGTCGAGTTAAAGAGGTCGGCCCCGGTGGAGCGCGGCTTCGACCGCGGCGTGGGCAAATTACGAGATCTCGGGCGATTGCGGCAGCGCCTTGTGCATCCTACTGGAATGTCGGTGCTAGTGATTGGCAGCGAGAGCGGGCTCCGCTCAGAGATCGCAGACCGCCTGCGGCAAAGCTTGGCCTCGGCATTTCGCTGGACGGCCAGGGCAACGCCAGTGAGCACGTTTCCGTCGGCCCTGTCTCTGGCCGCAAGAATCTTCCGCGCGCGCCGAAGGTCGACGCTGATAGTCGGCACCGCCGCTCTCGAGACACCGGCCATCGGCTTACGCCAAGGCTGGCGGCAACTGCGGTCAATCTTGACTCGCCCGCTCCTTCGTCCTGACTTGGTACTTGCAGTGGAATCCCAGAGTCGAGACCGAACTCAGGAACCCGGTCGGGGTGCTGCCAATAATCCGGCAGCGCTGAATCTCCGCACTCGCACCATTCATTTGGACGCCAATTTGTCCCCGGAGCAGATAGTTGCGGCCGGGACCAGCATGGTTCTTGGCTGGCTGGCTTCCCGTCTGGAACGACGACCGAGAGTGCCCGGCCCGTCTGCCCACGTCGCCGGCTCGTTTGATAATGTCGCCGAACCAGTTGAACTGCGCTCGGCAGGATCGGATTGAGTGGCCCGAATTCTGCTGTCGGCATACGCGTGTGAGCCCGGCCGCGGATCGGAACCCGGCGTGGGTTGGAGCTGGGCCACGGAATTGGCTCGGATCGGCCACGAGGTAACCGTCATCACCCGCGCCGACAATCGCCTGGCAATCGAGCACGCTACTCAGCGCGCAACCCAAAACCTCACCTTCATCTACTACGATCTGCCGCGATGGGTGCAACGCCGGCGGCGGTATCCCGGCGGCAAGTCGCTTTACTACGTGCTCTGGCAGTGGTTTGCGGTCCGGCATCTTCGGCAGCTCTTCCCCACGTTGCCATTCGACGTGGTGCACCATGTGACCTACGTCAGCGCGCGCTATCCCAGCTTCATGGGATCGCTAGGCATTCCTTTTTTGTTGGGCCCGGTCTCCGGCGGCGAAGGTGTTCCCCCTCGCCTTCGCTCCGGATTCTCGGCCGGTCAGCGTTGCCGGGAGCGGCTGCGCGACCTGTCCAATTTTCTGGTGCCGTTCGATCCCCTGATGCGCCGTACCTTCCGGCAAGCCGACCGGATTCTGGTCACCCGCGACACGCTCGCGCTGGTGCCGCGGCGATGGCGTCACAAGTGCGAAATCCAACTGGCGATCGGGCTTTCGGGTCCCTACTTGTTTGACGCCAAATGCATCCCGCAGCGCGGCGTCCACACCCCGCGCCTGCTCTACGTAGGACGATTGCTGGAGTGGAAAGGGCTTGCCATCGCTCTCCGCGCCGTGAGCCGCATTAAGCACTCCTATCCCGGCCTTCGCTTCCTGATCGTCGGCGAAGGCCCCGCGAGATCGCAGCTGGCGAAACTCAGCAGCCAGCTGGGATTGTCGGACATCGTGCAATGGGCCAGCTGGCTGACCCAGGAAGAGTTGGAGAAACATTACCGCGCCGCCGATCTGCTGCTGTTTCCCAGCATGCGCGACTCCGGCGGAATGGTGGTACTGGAGGCCTTGGCCCATGGCGTGCCAGTGCTGTGTACCGATCTCGGCGGTCCCGGCCTTATCGTGAATGAAACTTGCGGATGCGCCGTGGCAACTACCGGCCAGAACCAGGAGCAACTGGCCAGCAAATTCGCCGACGCGTTGCGCGAAATCCTAGATACTCCGGACTTACTGGATTCGCTGGCCACCTGGGCCAGAGCGCGAGCGCGATTGTTCAACTTTCAGACTCTGGCGCGATTGGTTCACCCCGCCCCGGCGACGAACTCCAGGGCGCGAGAAATATGACGACGGCTCCCGGTTTCATGCTGCCGTCGCCCGACACCCGGGTCTACGGTGAGGCGCCAAGCTGGGAGCTGAACTTCTGGCGCGGGCTAATCTGCTGGGGATTGTTCTCGGTCATCTTTATTCCCGAATTCACCCGCGACGGAACGGGAAACACGGGCTCGTTCTGGTACACCAAGGCCGTGGCAGGGTTCCGGTTCGTCGATTTGGCAATTCTCCTGCTAGCGTCCTGTCATATCGCCGCTTTGGGCTGCTCGCGAGCTAAGACGGTCGGTTTTCCGCGAAGGCTCGCCCTGCCTGGACTGGCGTTTCTGGGCTGCGTGGGAATCGCCATCGCCTACGGCAACCTGCGTGGCGGAAGCAATTTCTTCTTCGACTGGCGAGGCTTGGCCCTGGGCATCGGCTTGTACTTCGTCTGGTCGTTCTGGATGCAGAAGCCTTGCGACCTTGATTTTGCCGTCCGCTGGTTTGCGGTGTACATGGCCGGGCGCATCGCTTTGCTTTACGTGCTCTTCGCGGCCGGCTATCGCGATACGTTACTGGGCGTTTCCATCCCCATCTTTGATGGACCGGCGCTCTCCTGCATCGTCTTCACCGGCCTGCTCGCCTTCCGCTATCAGGAAGGGACTAAGCAGCCAATTGCAAAACTGTTTTGGTGCGGGCTGGCGGCTGCCGCCTATGTGATCGTGTTGTTGTGCTTCCGGCGAACCTATTGGGGCGAGTTGGGTGTGGGGACGGCCATTCTGCTCCTGCTACGGAAGCGCCATCGCCTGCGCAACGCGGCCTTCCTGGGCGCGACGCTCTGTGTCGCGGCGATTGTCCTCGGCAACTCGTTCTCCAGCCGAATACAGAGCCTCGACGTAACCAGCGCCGACACCGAGTTCAGCGCTGACAATGCAGACCATCTTCTGGACATTGCCGATGCGTGGGACCAGGTTCGGCAATCGCCGGTGATGGGCATTGGACTGGGGACTTCCTATCCCACCTGGCGCATCAAGAACTGGAAAACGGAATCGGTGATGGTACACAACGCGCCCCTGCACGTCTGGTTGAAGTACGGTCTTGCCGGTCTCGCCTGCTATCTGTGGTTTCACGTCGCGCTGCTGGGCTGGCTTTACCGGCAGTCAAAGTCAAGGACATCGAATGCATTCCTCAGCGCCGTTTTTGCCTATCTCGCGGCACAATTTGCCATGACGCTCGGCTTCGCTCCCTGGCCGTACTCCGAGTTGCAGTTGACCACCCTGATGTCGTTCCTTCTGGCCGCCACGGTGATGAGCGAAACCGCTTTGAAGCACACCTTCGGTCTTGACCAATGAACACTCCAACTCTCTCCGTCATTACTCCGGCGCTCAACAGCGAAGAATTTATCGAAGACGCGATCCTGAGCGTCTCGCGGCAGCAGGACGTTGCGGTCGAGCACATCGTGATCGACGGCGCCTCCACCGATAGCACCATGGCCATCGTGAAGCGTCATGGCGAAGTTAAGTGGATCTCGGAGTGCGACCGGGGCCAGTCCGATGCCATCAACAAAGGCTTTCTGAGCGCTACCGGAGATCTGGTGGGCTGGCTGAACGCCGATGACTACTACCTGCCCGGCGGGCTGGACGCCATGGCGCGCGCTGCCCAGGCACATCCCGAAGCCGACGTCATCTACGGCGACTGCGTCTTCGTGGACGGCGAGGGAAAAATCGTTCGCTCCAAAGTTGAGCACGCCTTCGATCGTTCCATACTCCTGTATTTTGGCTGCTATATCCCATCCACAACCACGTTCTTTCGCCGCCGCATTATCGACTCGGGATTACTGCTGGATTGCGATTACCGGGTGTGCATGGACTTCGAATATTTCGCCCGGCTGGCGCACGCCGGATTCAACTTCTGCTACGTGCCGCACTTCATAGCCGCCTTCCGCTGGCACGGCAGCAACATCAGCCTCAAACAACTGCCTCGGCGGGCCGAGGAACGCCGGTTGGTGCAGCGCAGATTCGGCGACAAAGATCTCTCCTCGTCGACCCTTGCCTGGCTGGCGAACCTGCATCGGGTCAAGCGGCTCTTGCGGAAAACTCTCAGCGGAAATCTGGTGCGCGAGTTTCGCCTCCGCCAGATGCTGGGCCGCGACACCCGCTGGCTAGACAGTGACGCCGGTTGGCGAACATGCAAAGCCTTAGCGTCCTTGTAATTCATAACCGGTATCAACAGCCCGGCGGCGAAGATGCCGTGGTCCACGCCGAGGTGGAATTGCTTCGCCGCGCCGGACATCGCGTGGTGCAGTATGTGCGCGACAACTCCGCCATCGCCAACTACCCATCGCTGCGCCAGGCTTCTCTGTTCTTCAGCGCCACCTGGGACCGCCGCGCCTATGCGCAGATTCGCGCGCTCATTCAGAAGGAGCGTCCGGACATCGCCCATTGCCACAATCTGCTCCCGCAGGTGAGCCCGGCCGCCTACTACGCCTGCAGGTCGGCAGGCGTGCCGGTGGTGCAGACGCTGCACAACTATCGCCTGTTGTGTCCGGCTGGCACCTGCTTCAACCACCTAGGAGTTTGCGGGAAATGCAATCCCAGCCTGGCTTATTCGATTGGGCGAGGATGCTATCGCGGTTCGCGACTGCAAACCGCGGCGGTGGCCCTCATGCTGAAGGCGCATCGCTGGCGCGGAACCTGGAACCACGTGGTCGACGCCTACCTCGCTCCCAGCAGGTTTTGTCGCGATTATTTCGTGGAAGCCGGACTGCCTGAGGCGAAAGTCCATCTCAAGCGGAATTTCCTGGAGCGCGATCCCGGCCAACGTACCGGCCGGGGCGACTACGCCTTGTTCGCAGGAAGACTGAGTGCGGAAAAGGGCGTTCTGGAGATGCTTAACATCTGGCAGCGTCTTCCTCACATACCTCTGGTGATCGCGGGCGGCGGTCCGCTGTATGACGAAGCACGTTGCCTGGTCGAACGGTCGGCCAGCGCGCACATCAAGCTGCTGGGCCGGCTTGATCCCCAGCAGGCGCTAGTACAGATGAAAGGAGCGCGCTTCCTGGTCTTCCCCAGCCGCTGGAATGAGCCCTTTGGCATGGGTTTGATCGAGGCTGCCGCCTGCGGCGTTCCCAGCATCGCCTCGCGGATTGGCGCCATCCCGGAGCTGGTCATCGACAACCACACTGGACTCCTCTTCGATCCGCAAAACTTCAACGAGCTGGCCGACAAGGCGCAATGGGCGTGGGCCCAGGCGCAGGAAATGGAGGCCATGGGCTCGGCAGCTCGCCAACTCTACCAGCAAGACTTTACGGCGGAAAAAAACTACGCGGCGCTAATGGAGATTTATCGCATGGTAGTGCGCAATTGATGCGTTGGTCAGCCCTGTGCCTAACGTCGCTGCTGCTGGTGCTGGTCGGCCTGAGCTCCCGCCCCAGCCAAGCTCAATCTACGACGAACGTAACGATGAGTGCCCGAAGCAGAGCACTTCGGGACATAGAAATATCGCAAGCCTCACGTCTGGAAGCCATCCCGGCATCGGTTGACGAATCGTTGGACCGGCGGATCGAGGCGGATGTGCAGGAAATCTTTGCAGATCCGAGCCTGTTGGGTTGGGAAGCAGGCGCGCCTGATACAACAGCGGGAAATTCATCCTCACCGCTTGAAGACGACCCTGTCATGTCTCGGGCGAAGATGCCGGCTGCGACCTCTTGGAGTCCGTTGCAGATTGTAGTTCCCGCCCCTGAAGCGGAGTCAGCGTTGCCCGACGTGTCCGACCATCCTGCAGTCGAACTGCCTCTTTTATCGACTCTGGGCGCAATTGCCGAAACCGGCAACAGGCCTCTACCAGACTCGGGGGCAACTCCTCAACCCAAGGCGGGACTGTCGCGCATCCAAGCCCAGAAGCACGATCGAGAGAAACGTCAGGCGCGCGAACTACTGAAAAAATCCTACCGGCAATGCGGTCAGCTCCATTCGGGCGAGTTGGAGTGCCGATTGAAACTCAATCGATCCGGCCCAGTCTCCAATCGTCCTGCTCGGCAGGTGGGAGAGTCCGTGATAACCACTCGCTAACGAAACAATCTTGAAAAGAGACTCAACTCGAACTCGTCGCATAAGTTGTCCGGGGCGTATCAGGGGCGGCTTCTGGCCGTGCCGAACGAAGCGCTGCAATGGTCCGGGCTTTCGCCTCTGCAAGAACACGGTCCGCAGGGCGGAAGAGACTGGGTCGCAACCTTGCCGCCGCTGCGCGGCTCAGGATTATTTCCCACTTTACCCGGCGCTCACGCGCCGGGCTAACTTCATAGCCGCCGCTGCGCGGCTGGTTTGATAAATTTTTCAGCCCTTTGTTCCACTGCAAATTTCTGCCGCAGTCGCGACCCAGTCTCTGAAGCCCAAGTGACTGTCGGCCTGGTTGCGGCGCGACTGCAGCCGCGCCCTGATACAAAGCGACTTATGAGACGAGTTCCAGCGACTTCCTGCATTCCTATCTCACGGTAATAAAGGGGCATATCAACATGAAATCAGCAACTCGTGTCTTAGTCACCGGAGCCGGCGGCTTCATTGGTCATCATTTGGTCAAACGGCTCAAGGCGGAGGGCTATTGGGTGCGCGGCGTCGACATTAAAGAACCGGAATTCGAACCTAGCGTGGCCGACGAATTCGAGCTTCTCGATCTGCGCTTCTGGAACAACACGCTGCAGGCTACCAATCAGATGAACCAGGTCTATAACCTGGCGGCCGACATGGGTGGCATCGGCTACATCACGGCCAAACTAGCCGACATTGCTCACAATAACATCCTCATTAATGCTCACATGCTGGAAGCTTGCCGGCTGAACGGGATCAAGCGCTTCCTGTTCTCGTCGTCTGCGTGCGTTTACGCGGGCCACAAGCAAAACCACGCGGACGTCACGCCCTTGCGGGAAGAAGACGCTCATCCGGCCGATCCCGAGGCAGGCTACGGATGGGAGAAGCTGTTCACCGAACAGCTTTGTAAGTATTACTTGCACGACTACGGGATGGAGACGCGGATTGTGCGTTTCCACAATGTCTACGGTCCTCTGGGCACCTATGCTGGGGGCAAGGAGAAAGCTCCCGCCGCCATATCACGCAAGGTCGCGCTTACGCCGGACGGCGATTCCATCGAAGTGTGGGGCGATGGCCGGCAGACGCGCTCGTTTATGTATATCACCGATTGCGTGGAAGGCTTGTTGCGGCTGATGGCCAGTGGCTATCGCGAACCGCTCAACCTGGGCACGGAAGAAATGGTGAGCGTCGACGAACTGGTGGACCTGGTCTGCGACATCGCCGGCAAGCAGCTGATTAAGCGGCATGATCGGAGCAAACCGCAAGGCGTGCGCGGCCGCAACAGCGACAACTCGCGCTTGCGGACGGTGCTGGGATGGGAACCGGAGACCCACCTTCGCCGGGGTCTGAAGATCACCTACAACTGGATCGAAGATGAGCTGCGCAAGGCGGGACACGTGGAAGAAGCGGCCCTGGCCTATGCCTCCGACTAGCCAAACCGCGCGACCACGCGCCAATGTCCTCGGCGTCGGCATCAGCGCTATCAACCTGCGGGACGCGCTGGGCCTGTCCCAGCGATTGCTTCACCAACATGGCAAGGGATACGTGTGCGTCACCGGGGTACACGGAGTCATGGAGGCGCAACGCGACGAAAGCCTGCGGGCCATTCTGAACCGCTCGTTTCTGTGCACGCCTGACGGCATGCCAACCGTCTGGGTCGGACATCTGCAGGGACATCGTGGGATGCGCCGTGTCTACGGGCCTGACTACATGCTCGCGATGTGCCGGCTGGCGGCGCGGCGTGGCTATCGCCACTTCTTCTACGGTGGAACCCCAGGCGTGGCGCAGAGGCTCAAGCAGCGTCTGGAGCAATTGGTCCCCGGCATCAACATTGTTGGGACCTACACCCCACCGTTCCGCCCGCTCGCGCCCTCCGAGGAAGACGAGCTGGCCTCCATTGTGCATCAGGCCCGCCCCGACATTTTCTGGGTTGGGCTGAGCACTCCCAAGCAGGAGCGCTTTATGGCGCACTATCTCGACCGGCTCGATACTTCGCTGATGGTGGGTGTCGGCGCGGCCTTCGACATCCATGCGGGACTGTTGGCGGACGCTCCGCCGTGGATGAAGAACTGCGGATTGCAATGGCTCTTCCGGCTGCTGAAAGAGCCTCGCCGGCTGTGGAGGCGCTACCTGGCAAACAATCCGCGATTTCTGTGGAGCATCGCACTGCAACTGGTGCACCTTAGGAGATTTCCCCTGGAAAATGAATCGAAAAGGTCCGACTTTTGAAAAGAAATTAGCGCCCACCCTCGACACCGAATGGCGGCTAGGGCTGTTGGACGGGTAACGACGCACTCGCCGCGACACTTTTTCTCCCGCCAAGAAAGCGACGGGGGCGAACCAGGCTCCCCCAATCAGCAGTAATCGCAAGCACAAACGATCCAATCTCCTGAGTTACTCCTTCAGGCGGACCAGCCTTATCGGTCCGCTTTTTTATTGGCACGAACATTTCCTTTGTGACGGCGGTCACTGCCAGTTTTCGGAATTGCGCAGAGGATACATTTCGTGGTTGGCCAATCGCGCTTGCTCTTGCTCCCGGCGCCTACCGACAAGAACGAACAATGCCAACCTCACGTTGTGGATTCTGTTCTCCCAAAGCTGTAAGACCCTCAGATAAGTCGCGAGGCCCTCGAGCGACACTGCGTCATTAGGCAGGTGAGTGCTTGAGCCAAAATCGAATTCTGGTCGTCGATATTGATCCGGTCATTCGTTCGGGTATCTGCAGTTTTCTAGGGGCGCACGGGCACATCGTGTCCGAAGCGGCCAACTGTCACGACGCGCGGGAGCAGTTTCAACGCTTCCGCCCGGACGCCGCGGTCCTCGACTTTTCCCTTCCCAACGGCGACGCCCCGCAATTGTTGCGGCACATGAAGGCGGTCGATCCCGGTCTTCCCGTGCTGGTGCTCGCCAGCCAAGGAAGCTTGCCGGTGGGCGCCGGCGCAATTCAATCCGGGGCGGAGCAGTTTCTGGTGAAGCCGGTAGAACTTTCGACACTTCATTCGCTATTGCTGCGGATGCTAAGCGCCCGCCAACGCTCGCCAGCATTGCCGGCCACCGCGGCCAAGACCAAACGGGAGCGGGTGAATCCGTTCGTCGGATCGAGCGCGGCAATCCTCCGTTTGCGAGAAACCGCCAGCCGGGTCCTAAGCAGCGAGAGCCCGATTCTGCTACAAGGAGAAACCGGCGCCGGAAAGGGCGTGCTGGCCAACTGGATCCACCGCAATGGGCCGCGGTCGGAAGAACCTTTTCTCGATCTGAACTGTGCCGGACTGTCACGCGAACTGCTGGAGTCGGAACTGTTCGGCCACCAGAAGGGCGCGTTCACCAGTGCGGTGAGTGCCAAGCAAGGGTTGTTGGAAGTCGCCAATCGCGGTACGGTATTTCTCGACGAGATCGGCGACATCGATTTACAGGTGCAGCCCAAGCTGCTGAAGGTGCTGGAGGACCGCGTGTTTCGCCGCCTGGGCGAGGTGCGCGACCGCACCGTCGATATCCGGCTGATCTCGGCCACCCATCGCGAGTTGCTCGAGCTGGTCCGGCAGCAGCGCTTTCGCAGCGATCTCTATTTCCGAGTGAACATCGTTTACATTCAGGTCCCACCGCTGCGCGAGCGCGCCGAAGATATCCCGCCTCTGGCACGACAGTTACTGTGCAACCTCACCCAGGATTGCGGCCGGAACGAGATGACCATCGCCGATTCGGCCCTGTTGACGCTGCAGCGATATTCCTGGCCCGGTAACGTCCGCGAGCTGCGCAATGTGCTGGAACGCGCCGTACTGATGGCGGAAGACAAAGTGTTGACCACCCAGCATCTGCACTTTCAAGGTTCCTCGATCCACGAGCCGCTCCGCTTGAACGCTATAACCGGGGGGACGCTGAAACAGATGGAGCGGGCCTACATCAACCATGTTCTCCGCGACGAAGCCGGCTCGATTGAGCGCGCCGCTCGACGGCTGGGAATTCCTCGCAGCTCTCTTTACAATAAAATGAAGCGCTTCGAGATTCCTCACGGTACCGGGCGTCTGTGACCGCGAATTGCCGGGATGGCGGGCCACCCCGGCGGCCCGCAGCTTCGTCCTGTAGAGTTGCAACGTTATGCTGGCTCTCGCCCGGCTTCCGGACTTCAACCGGGCGTACCACCCGGCCGACCTGACGTGGAGTCCCGCCGATGCCACTGCCGGCTTGCAGTTCCCCGGGATTGTCGTTCTCATTTCTGCTGGTCACTCCCACCTGGGTCATGGTGGAATTGCTGCTGCACGTCCTGACCAGCTAACCACGATCTGATCAAGTTTATCCCCAACCGCTCCAGTATGATGAAATCACTGCTTCGATTCCCGTGCTACTTGGGGTAGGCTTTCTGGAATGTCCGACGCACTTATCTGCGATGTCATCCGAACACCGTTCGGCCGCTATGGCGGCTCGCTTGCGCCGGTTCGCACCGACGATCTGGCGGCCATTCCGGTTAAGGCGCTGATGGAGCGCAATCCGTCCATCGATTGGAGCGCGGTCGACGACGTGATCCTGGGCTGTGCCAACCAGGCAGGCGAGGACAACCGCAACGTGGCGCGCATGGCGCTGCTGCTGGCAGGGCTGCCGCAGTCCGTGTCGGGAACGACGGTTAATCGGCTTTGCGGTTCGAGTATGGACGCCGTCTCCATCGCGGCGCGGGCCATCAAGACCGGCGAAAACTCTCTGCTGATTGCCGGCGGAGTGGAAAGCATGTCACGGGCGCCGTTCGTGATGGGAAAGCCTGATGCGGCTTGGTCGCGCGGCATGAAACTGGAAGACACCACTCTGGGATGGCGGTTCGTGAATCCGCTGATGAAGGCGCAGTACGGAGTGGACTCCCTGGCCGAGACCGGCGAGAACGTCGCCGAGGACTTCGGCATCTCGCGCCCGGACCAGGACGCGTTCGCCTATCGCAGCCAGCAACGAACTGCATTTGCCGAGCGCAACGGCATGCTCGCCGCAGAGATCACGCCGGTTACTGTTCCCTCGCGCAAAGGATCTCCACCTGTGGTTGATAAGGACGAACATCCGCGGCCCCACACAACTCTGGAGGCACTGGCCGCGCTACCGCCGATAGTCAAGGCCACCGGCACTATCACCGCCGGCAACGCTGCGGGCGTTAATGATGGCGCCTGCGCGCTGTTGCTGGCTTCGGAAGACGCGGCCCAACGTTTTGGCCTGACGCCGAAGGCGCGCGTGGTGGCCGCGGCGACAGCAGGGGTTGCGCCGCGCATCATGGGCATGGGTCCAGTTCCAGCCACGCGCAAGGTGCTCGCGCTGGCCGGGCTCAACATCGCCGATATGGATGTGATCGAACTCAACGAAGCGTTCGCCTCGCAAGCGCTGGCAGTGCTTCGCGAGTTGGGAATTCCCGATGACGCTGCGCACGTCAATGCCAACGGAGGAGCGCTTGCGTTGGGCCATCCCCTGGGTGCCAGCGGCGCACGACTGGTGACAACCGCCGTGCGGCAGTTGCAGCGGACGGGCGGGCGTTATGCTTTGTGCACGATGTGCATCGGAGTCGGACAAGGGATTGCGATGATCCTGCAACGGGCGTGAGCGCGAATGTCATGGTCACTAGGGGCGGCCTCACCCTTCGTCAGTTTCGAAACTATGAAACCGTCATATCTTCCCCAGGCGGATTGACGCGTGGCGCCGCGGCCGGAAAGCGGCTGGAATGTGGCGCACATTGTGCGCGTAGGTGATCTCAATTCTCAGCACCCACAGCGCCGGTAGCAGGACCAGCGCCAGCATCACCCACCGCACGCGCTTTCTCTTGCGCAAGGTTCCTCCCAGCAGGGCCCGCTAATACTTCAAATTTTTCGCCAGGAAGTCGACCGTGTACTTCCGGGCGTTGTCAGCATCTTCTTTCCGATATGCCTTCAGGTTAGTCTCGTTCTCGAAGGCGTGCCCGGCATCAGGAAAGATGTGGATCTCGACTTTCTTGTCCAGCGCCTTCATCTGCTTCTCAAACTTGTTGATGTCGGCCGCGGGAATCCCCACATCTTTGCCGCCGAAGATTCCGAGAACCGAAGCGTGAATCTTCTTTAGCGTGGAATCGTCGGCCGCCAGATGACCATAGTTGACGACCGCGACCTTTAATTTGGGATCGAGCACCGCGAGGTCAAACGCGTAGCCGCCGCCCATACACCATCCGATCGAACCCATGCGCTTGGCATCGACCGTGGTCAGCGTGCGCAGATAAGCCGTGGCCGCCAGCAAGTCGCGATTGGCACGGTCTTCGGGAACGCCGCGCATGATCTCATGGGCCTCATCCGCAGTGGTCGCTACTTTGCCGCGGTACAAATCAATGGCCAGCGCCGCGTAACCCTGGTGGGCCAGGTTGGAAGCCTGCTGTTTCACCCACTCGTTCAATCCCCACCATTCGTGGACCACCACCAGCGCCGGAAACGGGCCCTTGCCCTGCGGCAGATAAAGCACCCCATGTATGGTCTCGTCGCCGCTGCGGTAGGAAACGGGATGTCCCTCGGCGGCAACCGCCGTGATCGCGAGCAGGCAGAACAGTGCCGACAACAGCCAGACTTTCAAGCAGTCCTCCGGGAGCAGAGATCGATTGGCGGTAAGGCGTCTACGCTTGTTTTACCCTTTGCCTAGCCCATTGAGCAACTGCCGTCCCAGTTGCTGCAGCTCGCCGAACTTCTTCTGATACTCCACGAAGATGCGGTTGTATTCCAGCGAATGGCCGGCATCGAGATGGGCGCGCAACATCATGTCGCGCAAATGCACGGGATTGGGCAGCACCGCCTCTTCGTTCAACTCTTCCAGAGCGGTGGTGGGATCGTAGTGATACATAAGCCGAGTCCTCGCGGTCTGTGGAGCTGTGTTTCCAAGCCTGTGACGTGTGTTTAGAAGATGTTACGACAAGATAGCAGGTCGCAGCGAATACACCTGCCGGAGCTGCTAGTCCTCTGTAACTATCCGTTCTGCCGGCGATTGGATGATGAGTTCCGGCAATGCCTTGACGATTTTCATGGTTTCCAAACTGACGGTGATGACCTGGCCGATGAGGCGCACGACGTATTCGGGATCGTCGGCGCGGTTGGGATCGTTGACGATGCCGCTGCGCTTGTCGAGCGTGAGTTGTAGTCCTGATTCACGCCACAGTTCAATGGCAGGAATTCCATAATGAGAATCGATTTCAAACCCGGCGGCTGTTGACACACGGGCCTGCGCTTCCAGCAGGGCCGAGTAAAAAGAGCCGGTTCCGAAAGCCGGGTCCAAAAAGCGTATCGAGACTTCCGGGCCGAGCAACTGAAGGCCACAGCGAACAACATCGCGCGCAAGGTGGGCCGGCGTCGCAAACTGACCGAGACGATTCCGCAATTGAGCTGATCGCCCTTCATCGAGCGTCTTTTGCAGAGACACCCTTACCTGTTCAACCGTCATATGCATCAAAGGCCCAGCTTCGCCAAGTCGTCGATCCGATGTTCCCAAACCCAGTCAATCCCTTCGGCCGCTTCGTATCCCAAGTAGCCGCTGTCGAAATATCCGCAGAGAAACAAGTTGAGGCAAGTGTCTCTCCCGTACGTGGCTCTCAATCGAAACATCGTCCACCCGTCTCTCTTAGCGACACGTATGTGACCGATAACCCGTCTCAGTCGGCGTCAGGTGGTGACTCAAATAGCCTCACTATTTTGTGAACTTGATGAGCAATCATGGTCACTATTTCTCGAACGGCTGCAGACGGTATGCGCAAGCACTGCTGTGTCCACAAAGCTCCCCGACGAATATGACAAGTTCTTTCGTGACAGTTGGCAGATAGGTTTACGAGAGCCCAACGTGATTGTGTTAAGCGCCGAGGACCCAGGACTTACTGAGTACGGAGTATCTCGCTACAAACGACGCCTTGCGGCAATAGGTCAACGGCTGTTCGGCATGGAGATCGGTTTCCAGTTTGAGGAATTTGCCGAGCCGGATTTGCAAGGCGAATCAGGAAAGAATTTGCAGCAGAAGGGATAACCAGGTGAGACGCGAAGCCCAACACGTCTTCAACGCGGTAAATCGAAGGACCTGCGGAAGGTCTGCTTGTGCTTGTGGAGTTGTACCCAAAGCTTGCCTGTTCCAACGTGTCCCATTGCAGCGCGCGTCACGGCAGTCTGTGTATGCGTCGGGCCTCAGGGAGAGGATTTACACATGAGCGGGCAGAGACAGTGGCAGAAGCAGTATGGCGGCGAAGTCGGACGCGAGGACAGCGACCTGCTGCCCAGGGATACGAGCACTCCCTTCGATCCCCTGTGGACGCCCGAACAGGTGGCACGACGACTGAACGTGTCGCCTGATTGGGTTAGGGATCACTCCTCCCGCAAGGAGCCGAGACTGCCGGTGATCCGTCTGGGCGGCGGCCCCGGAAGAGCAGGGTTGCTGCGTTACCGCGCCAGCCAGATTGAAAAGTTCATCGCGGAAATGGAACGGCTGAGCACTCGCAATTCTCGGAGAATATAATGCACACACCCCGCCACAGATTCCGACGAGAGGAAACCATGGCGAAATCGCATCAACGAGGCACCGTGCGCCTCGAACACCATTCCTGGGTAGGGTACATGAATATCAAAGTGCTCGACCCGAACACTGGAAAGTCGAAGTGGAAGAAGCAGCGCGTCGGTGTGCTGGGTCCGAAGTCAAAAATGACCAAGCACCAGGCACAGGACTCGCTGGACGTAACTATCGCGCAGAAGACCGGGGGTACAACTCAGCCGCGGGCGGACGAGGGCATCGCCACTCTCGGCTGGTTCACCCGCAACCGCTTCTTCCCGCTGCGCGAGGGCAGTACATGGAAAGAAGAGACAGCCTACAGCCGCAAGTCGGCCATCGAGCTGGACATTCTGGCGAAGTTCGGCGACGTGCCCATGGTGCAGATCGACAAGTTCATGCTCCAGACTCACCTCAACGACCTTGCCCGGGTGCTCTCCGCAGGACGGGTCATGCACGCGCGCTTCTACATGAAAGCGATCTTCGAGGAGGCGATCGACCAGGATTTCATGATGAAGAATCCGGCTCGCAAGCTGATCCTGCCGACGCAATTGCGGCCGGTGGACAAGACAACCCTGACCTGGGGCCAACTGCGGCTGGTATTAGCCTCGGTGCCGCTCAGGGATCGCATCCTGCTGACCCTAGACATGACCGAGACCTTCCCGGCCAAGCGAGTTGTTCGCGCTCCGCTGGAGTGGCTTCGACATGGACAAGCGAACGCTTACCGTCTGCCAGACCGCTTTCCGGGGCAAGCTGCGCAACTGGGGCAAGACCAGGAAGTCGCTGCGGACGGTGCACCTGCCGGTCGGGCTGGCGAACGATCTGTAGTTGTGGAGGCAGGCGTGTCCCGATCTCTCGCCCGATGCCTTCACCTTCCCCAATTCGCGCAAGCGCAATGGGGCGAAGAAGAACGGCTTCATCCGCACCGACAACTATCGGGCGCGGGTGCTGAAGAAGCTGGCCGAGGAGCTAGGGCTCAGGAAGTTGAACTTCCAGGTCCTGCGCCGCTCGATTGCCACGCTGGCTCAGACCAAGGGGAGCGTGAAGGACGTGCAGGGCATCCTGGGACACACGAAGGCCGACACCACCGTCAATGTCTACATGCAGCAGATCGAGGAAGGAGTGAAGCAGACACTGGATGCAATCTACGCGGAGTTGACGGCGCGGCCGAAGCTGGTCGCAGTCTGATAAATTTGGTACGCTTTGGTACGGTGGGTATTTTGGGTGGACCGCAAGTGGTAGACTCAAAAGGTTTGGGCGCTTAACTCAGCGGTAGAGTGCCACCTTCACACGGTGGAAGTCACAGGTTCGAATCCTGTAGCGCCCACCATATTTTTCTAGGGCTTGCCGGGAATCTGCCCGAAAAGCCCAACCCACAATTCAACCCACAAAACGCCGCTCACTGGACCATCTCCGAAGCCATTCCCAATTCCTTCAGGAACGCCCCTTGCGCGGCCCGAGTTTCATCGCCATCGCCCTGAGTGTAGATATCCAACGTCGTTTGAATGCGTGAATGACGCAGGATGCTCTGCACGGTCTTGGGCTCGACCTTCGCCTTGTTCACAAGCCAATTAGAAAGCGAGTGCCGGAGATTGTGGAGCCCGAATCTCTGGCCGTTAGCAATCTGAAGGCCTGCGGCTTTGGCTGCCGGCCGGAGATGGTCGGCAACAAAGACAGCGGGGGAGATTGGCACACGGCCTTCCGCTTTGATCGACGGAAATACGAAGTCCGTCTCCTTGGCGTAAGACGTTTGTGCGTGCCATTCCCTCAGGTGATAGGCGAGGGCAGGGTGCAAGGGAACGTAGCCTTCCGACTTGCGGCTCTTGGTTGGTCCGTCCTTTCCCCGAGACCAGCGTTTGGTAATTGCGATCCTAGACTGGTCCCAGAGCACATCTGCCCAGCGTAGTGCGAGCAACTCTGATGAACGGAGTGCGGTTGCAGCGCCGGTGAGCACGAGAATGCGATGCAGGATGTTCTGCAGGTTCTGGAGAATGGTGAGCGTCTGCTGAGGGGTCACCAGAATCGCCTTGTAGTTGGTTGTGGAGCGTGTCTCGACCGCCAACACGGGGTTGCGGGTTACGTACTCGTGAAGGATGCCGACTTTGTAGACGCGCAGCATAGTGCCGCGAAACGTCGAGATCGTCGTCCAGGCGAGTCCCTGATCCGTGTGCAGCGATTTCAGCCAGCGCTGAATGTCGAGGGGTTTGATGTCGTCCGCGATTTCCTTCCCCCAGCGGGGGATGAGATAGCCCCGAACAATTTGCTGAGTGTTAAGGGTCGTGCGCTCGGTCTTCGGTCGAACGGCATCGGCCCCAAAGTCGTTCCTGAGGTAGTGCTCGGCAAGGGCATCGAAACGGATACGCACGTCCACGGGGTCATCGTTAATGCGAACGAGTAGGCCTAGTCTGTTCACTTCGCGCCATGCGTCTTTTTCCTTGGGAAAATCACGCACTAATGCAACTGGCATGATGTGCTCAACCCGCCTGCCGTCCGCTTTGGTGACCCGGTAACGCAGCACCCAGGTTTCTCCTCCCTTGCGCGGCAATTTCTTAAGTGATCCACGCTGATAGCTCATATGCTCCTCTTTTCAGCGCGGAGACTGCCTGACCGAATCGTAACGCACTTCTGGGTTTTTGGGATTGGGGGACTTTGTTCCTCAACAGCAGTGGCAAGTTCGGAGAGCCGGAAGACCCAGACCTTGCGCATTGTGCCCGTGCCGATGGCATAAGCACCCGCGAGCCCTCCGCGGGCGAGGGCGAGGAGGTAGCGGCGCTTCACCGAGAGGAACCGCGCCGCTTCTTCCGCTGAGACAAAGGGCTCGGTAGTCATACGGACCTCGCTTCGCTTTGGACAGCAGCATCTCCCGGTTTCCGCAGCCGTCTTTCTATTCGGTGGCAAACTGCGCGGTGAATGGCATCAGTGTCACGGGTTGCATCGGGGCAAAGACCGTCCAGCGTTTTGTCGGCGTGAGATTCAATAGATCCGTTCGGCACGCTGGCACCTTGGGTTATGGGAAGCAGCCCCAGAATCTGGGCGGCTGGTTGTGCGTCAATCAGCGGTTCGATATGCGCCATGTTCTGCTCGTCAGCTGCCAAGAAAACCAGCGACCGAAAGACTTGGACCTGCTGCAGAGCTTTTGAAATAGCAGCAGGATTCTTCGTCTGTCGGCCCGCGATTTGGCGTTGCGGGCACCGCTAGGAGGCGACAATAAGCTTCGCCATCCAGAGCAGTGTCGCTGTCAAGAGGTCAAGAATTCCACGAGTACAAAATTTGAGCAGGCATTGAGGGCTAGCGAGAAATGGGATGATGGTTTCACCCCTTTCTCGCCGGCCCGGCAGACCGATGTCGGGTCCACACGTATTTGGTCTGCAGAACAGAACTGCAGATGGTGTGTCGACAATTACAAGCAGATTGGACGAGCGATTGCGTTACAGAAAAGATCACAAATCTTGAGCGCGTTCAGGGTGCTCAAGAGACAGGTCGATGACAGCGAAACCGTGAGACAGCTCGCAGCCACCGGACAAGATCGGGCGACAGTGGTCGTCTCCGCAAACTTGTTGCGAGATACTAAAACACCATTGCGGGGGGAATGCAAGAAAAAAAATTGGCGGCGATACCAAATTATTCCCGGCGCGCATGACCAATAGCGGGGGCTGAATATGTGGCGGGAGAATTTGCCAATAGCAAAGTACTTGTCGTAACGTACCCCACGCGATGCGGCTTCGGCAACGACCTCGACAACAGATCGGCGACCCGATAATTACCCCACGGTGCCAAGAACTACGTGGGCGAGCCTCAGCCAGGGCCTCAATCAGCGGTGCATCGCTGGAGGGAAGAAAATAGCGTCATGCAGTACTCGTGCCCCACCTGCGGCAGCCAGAACACTCAACGACTCTCCACAGCGTACATGTCTGGCGTATCAGAGTTCTCGGCCGTGACGAGCGGATTTGGTTGGGCGCGGGCTCCCGTATTTGGGAGCGGTTGGACAAGTGGAACCTCACAGACACAGCTCTCGAAGATTGCCGCACCGCCGACCAAGAAAAGTTACCGGAACGCTCTCTTCCTGCTTTTCCTGGCACCATTCATCGGTCCGGCGCCCTTTGCCATACTTGAGCGCATTTACGGAGTCGCTCCTATTTACGAACATCTCGCCGTTGTTCTCGGCATTTTGCTGGAGATCGTCGCTTTCGTTTGGCTGATCTCGACGTTCACCTTCAATAAAACAGTCTGGCCTAAATTGTGTCGGCAATGGCAACGCCATTTTGTTTGTCTCCGGTGCGGGCAGATTTACGTTTCTGGCTGAAGCGCCGGGCTGACGGCATTGGTGCAATTTGACGATCGGGATGCGCAACAATATGCTGGCCGGGATTTGAAGGAGAGGTGACCCCGCTTGCCCAAGAAAATTCACGACCCAATAGCATCTCAATCCGATCCTCCTCCATGGGAGATTCTTCAAGAAAGAATTCTCGCCGTTCTCAATGAGTATGCCGACGACAATCCCGTTGTGCCAGATGCACTGTTGCTTACCGGGGCCGGTCTTGCGTACGTGACGTTTGCGACCACTCGTTACGGCGCGGATGCGTTCCAAAACGTCTACGAGAACCTGCAATCCATAGTGCAATTATTTCAACTCATAATCGATGACGAGAGAAGGCAGTTGCCCAAGCGTCCGCTCAAAGAAAGCACGAACAAAAAGAAAGCGCTGACGGAGAAATGGGCTGTTCTGGAGTCAATCCGGAAGAAACTGAGCGTTCTGGTGGAGCAAGAAATCAAACGTATTGAGGAACAAAGCCCTAAAGCGAACTAGACAAGACCTTTGCAAACAGGCTGCTCTGCCCTCTCGCTGGCCGCATCCTGTAAAGGCCCACTGGAAGTGCGGGAATCCATGAAGAAGCTCATATTATTGCTGACTGCCATCATGATGCTCGTGGCAACGGCTTGCCAGAAGACAGAGGTGCTGGTACCGACAGAGAAGGATGGTGAGCAGGTCTGGCACAACACTTTCAAGAAGCATGGGGTAGAAAACCAAGTTGAACTTGTGAGCTTCAAGAAGGTCAACGGGCAGTTGGAAGGTGACCATTACACCCTGTATTTCGAGGCGCAGGAGCGCTACTTGACTGACAATCTCAAGCCGAAGGGGACAGTGGCAACAGTCAAAGCGGCCTACGAGTTCCAAAAAACTGAAAAGGGCTGGCTCGGTCCGGATAACCAGGTTTACGAGTTTGGCAAATGAAGGACAGCCGGCGCTTTGATTGTCATGACTTGTTGAACCGGAGTCACTCTCTTGAAAACTTGACGGGACTTGGCAGTGCCCCTACTCTGCTGCCCACACTGCAAGCCGGTGTGGGAGGTCAAGGGTGTTCGAGTCGTCCGAGCAGGTGCATCATGCGCTCTCTGAAGTCGGTTATCTCACCGACAGGGTGACAGCAACGGCCGTTTATCTGGCGGCTAAGCTGAAGAAACCGCTGCTGTTGGAGGGACCGGCAGGAAGCGGCAAGACGGAACTCTCTTACGCGGTGGCGCGTGCAGCCGATACGCAGGTCGAACGGCTGCAGTGCTATGAAGGGATCACCGAAGACAAGGCCATCGGCAAATTCGATGAATCCCTGCAGCGGCTCTATGTGGAGATGGCCGCCCGGAGCCCGGAAGCGACCGACTGGGCAGAGCTTGGCAAGCAACTTTCCGCCTTGGAATTTTTTGCCGCCGGTCCCCTGTTGAAGGCTTTGTTGTCGCCTTCTCCTTGCGTGCTGCTGATCGACGAGCTCGACAAGGTGGATCACGCCTTTGAGGCGACGCTGCTGGAGATCCTCTCCGTCTGGCAGCTTTCCATTCCACGCCTCGGAACGATTCCGGCGTCCTCGATTCCGTTCACCGTACTGACTTCGAATGAAGAGCGCCGGCTGGGAGATCCCCTGCGCCGTCGCAGCCTGTATCTCCGCATTGAACATCCCACGGCGGAGCGGGAAGGCGAGATCGTTGCACTGCGTACACCCGAAGCCGGCGAAGCCACGCATCGCCTGATTGCGGGCTTTGCGAAGGCACTCCGCGCCTACAGTCTCGAAAAGCCGCCATCGGTCTCCGAGATGATCGACATTGCCTTGTCTCTCGGCCACCTCGGAATCGAAGAGGTCTCCAGCGAACACCGCGATGTACTGCTGCCTCTGCTGGCGAAAACCGAACGTGATCGCCAGCGTCTGCTGCTGCGAGATGGATTTGCCAGCGTTGTGTACGCCGCCAGGCACTACGCAGAGGCGATGCCCAGCGAAGAAGTGGGGTCTCTGCTTGCTACAGCGGAAGCGCCCAGGCAGGAGTCGGCCGCATGAATGAAGCCTGGGCCCGTCTTTCAATCTTGCTCGCCGCGGGACTACTGCCGATTGCGCTCTCGGCGGCGCCGCATCCGGAAGCCAGCTACTACGCTGACGCCTATGCGAGGCACTACCATGTACCGCGCGAGCTGGTACGCGCGATCATCCAGCAGGAGTCGAACTGGAATGACCGTGCCGTCTCGATCAAAGGC
>Ga0302320_10004726_pt1 | contig 30805 bp, 25 predicted proteins | sample Bog_T0_3_FD_202130 | JGI IMG/M metagenome (GOLD analysis project Ga0302320, IMG submission 202130) | Peat permafrost microbial communities from Stordalen Mire near Abisko, Sweden - Bog_T0_3 | ecosystem: Environmental > Terrestrial > Soil > Wetlands > Peat | place: Sweden: Abisko, Stordalen Mire... | reverse complement strand
GGGCGGTTCGCCCCGCTTCGCCTCAAGCTCCGAAACCCGGAACGTCAACTCTCCAACCCGCTCCAGAGCACGAACCAGTGCGTCCTTCTCTTCGGACGAAAGCTGGCTCAGGTCGGGCAACGGCGGCGGAGTCATTCCGAGGGTGAATCGCAAACCCCGCCGGCTGTCAATCCCATCCGCGCGCCCCTCTCACCTCATTCCCAGGCCGGCCTAAAGGGGGGGGGATGAGCAGATACAATCCCGATTGTCGCATAAGAGGCCACTATGGAAAGTGGTTCAGACCGCCCGTTGACGATCACGAAGGTACGCCGGGAGGGTTGAAGGAGATTGTGGGTTGCCATGTGGTCACTTCCTGTTCTGCATCCCAGGCATCCACGGCGGCCTGGAGGTTCAGCCAAAACCGCGTGGTGGTGCCGAGCACCAGTCCGAGGCGTGCGGCCGTCACCGGCTCGATGCGCTTGTGGCCGTTGATGATCTGACTGGTATGCTTGCGACTGAGACCCGTCGCCGCGGCCAGGCTGGTGACGCTGACCTTGCGCGGAAGCAGATAGTGCTCGCGGAGAATGGTGCCCGGATCCGTCGGGCGGCGGTTGCGCCGCAGGTCGCTCATCAGTGATAATCCTCCAGATCGAGAATCGTGACGTCGCTCCCGTCGAAGGTGAAGGTGACGCACCAGTTGCCGGAGACGTGCATGCTGTACTGGCCTTTCCGTTCGCCCTTCAGTTCGTGGAAATCTTTCACTCCAAGGCAGTCGTCCAACGACGTGATCGCATCGAGATGATCAAGGATACGTAGGACGTTGCTTTGAAGGGCCTTGCCTACCCGGCTGGAACGACCATCCTCGAACAGTTCACGCAACCCCTTGTGCTTGATTCGCGTGATCGCCATGCCGCCCCCGCCGTTACCTATAATGTAACGCAACGCGCCGTGCCACGCAAGGGGGTGTTACTTATGGGGTAACGATTTTTCGCCTGCAAACACCTGTCACAGAAGATACAGCATGGAAAACGACCTTCGGCGGATTGTGTCCGTACCCGATGTCGGTTTTCCGTTCCATTGCTACCCATCCAGCAGCCGCTTGACCCGTTCCTCCAGGCGGCCCATGACCCCGGCCGCGGTGCAGGCGGCCCGGATGTGGCTGCGGCTGCGGGTGAAGGGCTCTCCGGGCGGGAGCGGGACCGAGGCGGCAAGGGTCTCCGCTTCCCGGCCGGCTTCGGCCAGGGCGGTGTGCAGCGGCGTCCCGGGCTCGAATCGGGGGATGGGCAGGTTGAACGCCACCTTGTCGAAATCGCGCGCCCCCCATTGGCCCTGGGACTGCCACTGTTCGGCCCGGACGCGGATGGTTTCGGAATTCAGGATGGCCGCCAGATAGTACGCCTCGGCTTCGTCCGTCACCGCCGCCCAATAAAGCTTGTGATCGATCACCGCGCGCGGGTTTCGGAGGATCGCCGCCGCCGGCAGGGTTCCGGCCTTGCTGTAGACCACCCGCAGCGGCGCCAGCGGGAACTGGCCGGAAAGCTGGCCGAAGAAGTCCAGTTGCGCCAGGAACGATCGGGTGCCCTTGCCGTGGCACTGCCAGAGCGCCTCGACCTGGGCCAGCCAGCGCGACAACCCGGGAAAGCCACGCCGTGCCGCCATGTCCGAAGACAGCAGGTCCCCGGCAGCCCGGTCCTCAATCGGTATCACCCCTTGGACCGGGTACAGCGGGCGGAACGGCGCGATGGTTTCCCCCAGCACCACCGGATACACGAAACCGGCTTCCACCACCGCCCAGGGCGGCTCGAGATGTTTCCAGGGCTGCTTGTCCCGGGCGCCGGTTCGCCCTCGCACCCCGGCCGCCACCGGCTCGACCAGCACCAGCCGGCGGGGAATGAGGATCGCGCCCTGGCGAAAGGTCTTGCGGTAAGCCGAGCCGGAACGGTCACAGGCGTCGGCCGGCCACGGTTCCTCGAACACCCGAAGACATCGGGTTGCTTCGTCGGGATCGGCATCCCGGCGCGGCAGAGTTCCGGCAAAACAGGTGATGCTTTGCGGCGGCGGTTGCGGCGCGGTGGCCGGCACCGCGAACAGCACGCAGGCGGGGACCGGGAACAGCGGCTGCACCCCGGCCGGGAACGCCCAGGCGGCGGTGAAGCGGACATGCCGGCGGTCCGCACCGCGCCCTTTGAAAGTCCCCTGGCGAAACCGTGCGAAGGGCTTGCGGGTAAGCGCGGCGTAGGGCATGACGAAGGCGATGGTTCCGGCCGGTTCGAGATAGAGTTGGACCGACCGCGCGAAGAAACCCGCCGAAAGGTCGTAGGCCGGAACCGAAGACAGCCCGCCCCAAAGACCAAGAGTCTGCATGTCCTGGCGAAATCGGGCCTGCATGACCGGACTCATGGCGCGATAGGGCAGCCAGGGCGGGTTGCCGATCACCACTTCGAACCGGGGCGGATCGGCGCCGGTGCCGTGGAGGGCGTCACCCAGTTGCACCGCAATCCGCACGGCGGGCGGCCGTCCCGCCGCCCGGGTCAATTCGGGCAGCAACGCCAGCAGGCAGGTGGCGCGCGCGAAAATCACCGCGACCGGGTGAACGTCGAGGCCCGAGACGTTCCGGCAGGCCAGCATCACCGCCTCGGCCGGCGTCCTCCCGGCGGTGACGGCGGCCGCGAGGATGCGCCGGAGCGCGTGGAACAGAAAGGTTCCAGAACCGCAGGCCGGATCCATCACCCGCTGGTGCAGCGGGTTGTCGAGGACGGCGGCACAGATGCGCTGGGCCAGCCAGTCGGGGGTATAGTGCTCTCCCAGGTCGTGACGGTGGGCGGGATCGATCAGGTCCTCGTACAGGCCCTTCAACAGGTCGGTTTCGGTCGCGGCCAGACCGAGCCCGCCGACCCGTTCGGCGATGGCCAGCACCAACCCGCCACCGGCGGCATCCCGCAGCACCCAGTCAAAGCAATCGCCGTCGACGGCGCCGACGATCCCGAGGTCCCGCAACCCCTGCCCGGACAACAGTGTCGCCCCGTCAGCCGGCATCGGGTCGACCAGCGCGGCGGTGGCCAGGGATTTGGCAACAATCGCGAGGTAGGTATGGCGGAAGAAGAGATCGGAGGTGCCGACATCGCAGCCGTAGGCCATGTGCAGATGGCGCGCCCACAGATCACGCCGGCTCACGGCGTCGGGATCGTTTTCCAGGCGTCGCCACGCCGCGGCGATCCCGGTCACGGCCTGCCGGTAAGCGCGGCTGTCGCGCCCCAGTTCCCGGCACAGCTTGCCGACCACGGGATGGTGTCGGGCAGGGCTCATGGGCCGGGTGCGGACGGTCCTGCGTTGCCGGGTCCGATCTCAGGTCGCGGCTTCATCGGTCCCGACGCCCGGGAATTGCATGCTCCCAGCCTTACCTGAGGGAAAGTACGGCGCCATCCTCAAATAAATAGTACCCCTGCTTCTCACTTTCAAAAATGAAGCCGCCGAAGTTGTAGCCATGACAACGCACCCATCCTGACAACACCTCGGGGCCGGCAAGCTTCGGAAAACGCCAGGTGATTCCGAATTTTCTGGAAAGTGAAGCGACATCGGTTTCGCTGATGTCCGAGTAATCGATATCGCCATCACAACTTTCATAGAGCGGGTTATCAAATCTCTTATCAGAAAATGATACCTCTTTTCCGATGAGCGATTTTCCGAAGTCCTTGGGACATTTGGAGCACGCCACCGCGTCAACGCGCCAGGTTTTCATCCAGTAGCGTGGTTGAGCGTTGACCTGGCACACCCACAACAGGATGATTGCGACGGCCGAAGCCGTCGCAAGCCTAGCCATTTGCCGACACCTTCGACAGATGTTGCAAGTAGCTGATATTGCCCGGCAGGACACCGACAAAACGCATAAAAAACGGGTTCTTGGTGGACCAATACGGATTTGAGAATTTTACCGGCGCCACGCCGGTACTGGATTGCGAGCCGATCCAGGTCTGCTGGTCGAGAACGATACCGACGTGGTTGGCATCGGCGCCAAGGCTTTTCTTAAAGCAAATTAAATCCCCTTTTTCCGGGGTGTCCGTCAATTTTTTAAATAAACTACTGTCAAACAGAACCTCGGTCGGCATATACGGCAGTTTTGCCGGAGGAAACGCCGCATTCAAAACATACCAAACAAATCCCGAGCAATCAAAGCCGGAAACATCCTTGCCTCCGGTCTTATATTTTTTCCCTTTTGCAGCTTCAGCAGTCGAATTGGCAGCATTCACTATCTTTTCTTGCATATCCTTAAGCGGGTCGGTTCCCATCGGTGTCTCCAACGCCTCTTGCGAGGTCAAATGCAGTTGGCGACCGCGACGGTCGCGCGCCAATCCCTATCTCCGGCCATTGCTACCATAACCGGGCATGACGAAGCAACGCCTCGCGTCAGCAGGGCGTCGGCGGCGGTGGCGGCCGTTCTGCCGCGCCGGCGCGACTTCGGTTTTTGACGCCGCGCCCGGATCCTGCCATGGTGCGCGCCGATCCGGTCACTCCGTCATCAGCCGAGGCCCCGTCCGTCATGTCCGAGCAAGACAGCATCCCCACTTTCGCCGAGATTCATACGTTGCTGGCCGCGCTGCCCGGCCCCGATCACGAGGCTGCCGCCGCGGCCCGGGCGCGCCAGGATCGTCTGACCAAGCCCCAGGGCTCGCTGGGACGGCTCGAGGAACTGGCCACCTGGATGGCCACCTGGCAGGGCCGGCATCCGCCCGAACTGCGGCGGTCCCGGGTTGCGGTGTTCGCCGGCAACCATGGGGTCACGGCCCAGGGGGTTTCGGCCTTTCCGGTTTCGGTGACGCGCCAGATGGTGGCCAATTTCCAGGGCGGCGGCGCCGCGGTCAACCAGATTTGCGGGGTGGTGGACGCCGAATTGCGGGTCTACGAGCTTGACCTGGACCATCCCACCGGCGACTTCACCACCGGTCCGGCGATGACCGAGGAGGAATGTTGCCGGGCCATGGCCTATGGCATGATGGCGGTGGATGCCAACCTTCACCTGTTGAGCCTGGGTGAAATGGGCATCGGCAACACCACCGCGGGTTCGGCCCTGTGTCTGGCGTTGTTTGGCGGGGAGGCCGCCGACTGGGTCGGCCGCGGTACCGGCGTCGACGAAGCCGGCCTTGCGCGCAAGATCGCCGCGGTCGAGGCCGGACTGGCCGCCAATCCCGAGGCCGTCGGCAATCCGCTGGAGGCGTTGCGCCGGCTCGGTGGCCTGGAACTGGCGGCGATTGTGGGGGCGGTGCTGGCGGCGCGGCTGGCGCGGACGCCGGTGGTGCTTGACGGCTTCACCTGTACCGCGGCGGCGGCGGCGCTTTACAAGCTGGACCCGGGCCTGCTCGATCACTGTGTGGTCGGCCATTGCTCGGTGGAACCCGGTCACGCCCGATTGCTGGAGCGGATCGGCAAGCAGCCGCTGGTGGATTTCGGCATGCGACTGGGCGAGGGTTCGGGGGCGGCGCTGGTGATTCCGATCCTGCGCTCGGCGGTGGCCTGCCTTTCGGGCATGGCAACGTTCGAAGATGCCGGCGTAGACGGTCGCGACGCCCCCGGAACCGCCTCACCTTAAAGTCCAGGGTTCCAAGGGCCGCCGGCCCTTGGTGGGTCCAGGGCAAAGCCCTGGTCGGGGGAAAGGGGGCGAAGCCCCCCCCCTCGCGTCAACCGGGACGGGATGTGTCAAGGAGCGGTCATGGCCAAAAGACGGAAGCTGATTGCGGGTAACTGGAAGATGAACGGGCTGAAGGCCGACGGCGTCGCGCTGGCCCGGGACCTGGCCGGGCGGCTGCGGGCGGCCGGCGGGTTGCCGGCGGAACTGCTGGTGTGCCCGCCGGCCACGCTGATCTGGCCCGTGGCCGAAGCGGTGGCGGGCAGCGGCCTTGCGGTGGGCGGTCAGGATTGCCACCCCATGGCCGGCGGCGCCCACACCGGCGATATCAGCGCGGCGATGCTGGCCGAGGCCGGATGCGGCCATGTCATCGTCGGCCATTCCGAACGCCGCCAGGATCACGGCGAGTCCGATGCCCTGGTCGCGGCCAAGGCCGCGGCGGCCCATGCTGCCGGACTGGTGGCGATTCTGTGCGTCGGCGAGACCGGGGCCGAGCGGGACCGGGGCGAAGCCGGGGCGGTGGTCGCACGCCAGTTGGGCGGCTCGATTCCCGCCGGGGCCACCGCGGCCAACACGGTGATCGCCTACGAACCGGTGTGGGCGATCGGCACCGGCCGTACCGCGACGCCCGCCGATGTGGCGGAAATTCACGCCCTGATCCGGGCCGAACTGGTGCGCCGGCTGGAAACCGGTTCGGCGGTGCGCATTCTTTATGGCGGCTCGGTCAAGGGGGCCAATGCCGGCGCGCTGATGGCGGTGCCGGACGTGGATGGGGCGCTGGTGGGGGGCGCCAGTCTCAAGGCCGACGAATTTTGGGCTATCGCGACCAGTTGCCCCTAGCGCCGGCGGCCGGGATTGATTAAAACGACAGCGTCACCCCTGCGGTCGCCGGAATGGTCGCGGGGGGTGAGGCGTTGATAACGACGGCTGCCGCGGGTGGCCGGCCGAAGGGTTAAGGGCGATTCATGGAAACGGTGGTGCTGGTCATTCATCTGCTGCTGGCGCTGTCGCTGGTTGGCGTCATCCTGATCCAGCGGTCGGAAGGCGGCGGCCTCGGCATCGGCGGGGGCGGCGGCATGGGCGGCATGATGACGGCGCGCAGCACCGCCAACCTGCTGACCCGGACCACCGGAATTCTGGCCGGGTGCTTCATGCTGACCAGCATCGTGCTGGCGGTGATGGCGGGCGGGCACCATGCACCGGTGTCTTTGATCCAGACGATTCCGACCCAGCAGCCGGCACCCCCGGATTCGGGCAATGCAGCGCCGGCTCCGGTTTCAGCCCCGGCTCCGGTTTCAGCCCCGGCTCCCGAGGCTCCTGTCGCGCCGTCGGCTCCCGTCGCACCGTCGGCCCCGGTTGCCCAATGACGGCCTTGCCGGGAATCGCAGGCGGCACCCGCGCCCGCCAGGGTGAGGGCGGGGTGGCCGGTCCGGTTCCGGCAGTGATCAGAGAAGCGTAGCGGCCTATTCTTACTGCGTCAGAAGCGGAACGCATCCCTGCAAAGTCAATGAGTTAGCCTGCATTGAATGATTCTCATAATCAGGATATCCTCATGATATCCTTGAGAGGCTCCCATTTCTGACGCAGTAGGACTATGACCCGGTACATTTTCATCACCGGCGGAGTCGTTTCTTCGCTGGGAAAAGGGCTTGCCTCGGCGGCGCTGGGGGCGCTGCTTCAGGCGCGCGGCTATTCGGTGCGCCTGCGCAAACTGGACCCCTATCTCAACGTCGATCCCGGGACCATGAGCCCGTACCAGCACGGCGAGGTTTTCGTCACCGACGACGGTGCCGAAACCGACCTGGATCTCGGCCATTACGAGCGGTTCACCGGGGTTTCGGCCCGGCGCAGCGATAACGTCACCACCGGCCGTATCTATTCCCAGGTGATCGCCAAGGAGCGGCGCGGCGACTATCTGGGCGCCACGGTGCAGGTGATCCCGCATGTTACCGACGAGATCAAGGAGTTCATCGGCGCCGATCTCCACGGCGAGGATTTCCTGCTGTGCGAGATCGGCGGTACGGTCGGCGACATTGAGGGCCTGCCGTTTCTGGAGGCCATCCGGCAGTTCGGCAACGAGGTCGGACCCCAGCGGGCGTTGTTCATTCATCTGACCCTGCTGCCCTACATTCCCACCGCCGGCGAATTGAAGACCAAGCCGACCCAGCACTCGGTCAAGGAACTGCTGTCGGTGGGGATTCAGCCGTCGATCCTGTTGTGCCGGGCCGACCGGCCGATCCCCGAGTCCGAACGGCGCAAGATTGCGCTGTTTTGCAACATCCGCGAGGAGCGGGTGATCACCGCGCGGGATGTCGACACCATCTATCAGGTGCCGATCAGTTACCATGACGAGGACTTTGACCGGCAGGTGCTGCGTTATTTCGATCTGCCGGTGGACCAGGACCCGGATCTGGCGCGCTGGCGGGCGGTGGTGCGGCGGGTGCAACTGCCCGAGGGCGAGGTCACCATCGCCGTCGTCGGTAAGTACACGGCGTTCAAGGACAGCTACAAGTCGCTGGTCGAGGCCCTGGCCCATGGCGGCATCGCCAATAACGTCCGGGTGCGTATCACCTGGATGGACGCGGAAAGCTTCGAGTCGGGGGACACCCTGCACCGTCTGGAGGGGGTTCACGGCATCCTGGTCCCCGGAGGCTTCGGCGAGCGTGGCAGCGAGGGCATGATCCGGGCGGCCCAGTTCGCCCGGGAGCGCCTCGTGCCCTATTTCGGCATCTGTTTTGGCATGCAGATGGCGGTGATCGAGGCGGCACGCAATCTGGCCGACATGCCCAACGCCGGCTCCAGCGAGTTCCAGCGCAACCATGATCCGGTGATCGGCCTGATGACCGAGTGGTCGCGGGGCGACGATGTGGAGCGGCGGCATCCCAACGGCGATCTTGGCGGCACCATGCGCCTGGGCGCCTACCCGGCGCTGCTGGCCGAGGGCAGCCGGGCGCTCGGCATCTATGGCAAGGCCGTGGTGGTCGAGCGGCACCGCCACCGCTACGAGGTCAACATCAATCTCAAGACCCGGCTGGAGCGGGCCGGCCTGTGCTTTTCCGGGATGTCGCCCGACGGCGAACTACCGGAAATCATCGAAATGCCCGGCCATCCCTGGTTTATCGGCGTTCAGTTCCACCCGGAATTGAAGTCGCGGCCGTTCGAGCCCCATTTGCTGTTCAAGGACTTCATCCGCGCCGCCATCGAACAGAGCCGGCTGGTTTAGGCATCGGCTCCTGGTTCCGGCGGGAGAAGGAGGGATCAAGACCATGGCCAACCCGCGTACCGTCCAGATCGGCGCCGTGACCTTCGCCAACCACCGGCCGCTGTCCCTGATCGCCGGTCCCTGCGTGCTGGAAAGCCGCCAGCATGCCCTGGAGGTCAGCGGGGCGCTGGTGGAGATGACCCGGCGGCTTGGTCTCGGGCTGGTCTACAAGTCCTCCTTCGACAAGGCCAACCGGACCTCCCTCGACAGTGCCCGCGGCGTCGGGCTGGCCCGGGGGCTGGAGATTCTGGCCGAGGTCCGTGAGGTTCACGGCTGTCCGGTGCTGACCGACGTTCACCAGCCGGACCACTGTGCGGCGGCGGCCGAGGCCGTCGATGTCCTCCAGATTCCCGCCTTCCTGTGCCGCCAGACCGATCTGCTGGTGGCCGCGGCGTCGACCGGAAAGCCGGTCAACGTCAAGAAAGGCCAGTTCCTGGCGCCGTGGGACATGAAGAATGTCGCGGCCAAGCTCAGCGCCACCGGCAACGACAACATCCTGCTGTGCGAGCGCGGCGTCAGCTTTGGCTACAACACCCTGGTTTCCGACATGCGGGCGCTGCCGGTGCTGGCCGCCACCGGCTATCCGGTGGTGTTCGACGCCACCCATTCGGTCCAGCAACCGGGCGGCCTGGGCGGCAGTTCGGGCGGCCAGCGCGAGTTCGTGCCGGTGCTGGCCCGTGCCGCGGTGGCGGTGGGCATCGCCGGCCTGTTCCTGGAAACCCACCCCGATCCCGACCGCGCCCCCAGCGACGGGCCGAACATGATGGCGCTCAGGGACCTGCCGGCGCTGCTGGAGACCCTGCTGGCGTTCGACCGCCTGGCCAAGGCCCGGCCGCTGGCGTAGGGTGCCGGGGTCGTAGGGGCAAGGCCCCTACAAAACGCCTTCGGCGACCAAGGCGTTGCCCTGGACCCAACCTTTGGCCGGTGGCCTTTGGAAACCGGGGCTTTTACCGTGCAATTCATCCATCGCAATCCGTTGGGCCAAGGCCGGCAGCCTCGCCGCCTGAAATCCGAGGGTGGCTCTCCACCTTCGCGACGGTGCCGGGATGCCCCATCAGGCGACGGTGGCGGGCTGGTTTCGTGATCACCGGGTCGCGGTTCGGAATCTCCGGGATCTACCCGAGTCTCGCCGCTTTTCAGGGCGTTTGGAACCGAGATAAATTGACCATCGCAAGGAAAGTGCGACCTTTGACGGCCTCTCCGGCCAACGGCGGGGCTTCTGCCGGGTGGCCGATCCCCGTTGAATTTTGACAGACGTCCCTTCGCCAGGACCACTGCGGTAAATCAGGGGGGTTGCCCTAATCGTTCCCTCGTCTGGCAGGTGCTGTAACGGTCGACGCCAGTCTTATCAGCGCGGTTGTACCGCCTAATTCTTGACGTGGGGCGCTCGTATCGGCGGAACTTCGTCATAAATTGGGCTGTGGTAAAATGGTATGATCAGCCACTTATAATATGGATTATAGTGATAATTACTTGTATCAATAGTAGAATATGGAGTTAGTAATTACTAATAATTACTCTACCGGAAAGGCATAATACAAGTGTGTTGCGGTGATTCCGTCGTCTGGGCGCCATACAGCGGGGACTCAGGACAGCGCCTCCTTACCGCGATCCCCGAAACAAGGCCCCCGGAAACGTCGCCCTGGACAAACCCGATGGGTTTTGTGACCATCATCCCCGGGGACGCCGCTATGCTTGGTTATGAAACATGATAGATTCCGTTGCCGTGTTCCTGAGAGAGCAATTGGAAGGATATTTTGGGTCTCAGACCCGGGCCTCTTCGCCTGCCGAGCATGGCGCGCTGGTGGTTTTTCCGGATGGTGAAAAACTCGATGCCAGCCCGTTCCGACTCGGGACCGTAACTTTGCTCCTGATCAATCTCGCGGAAGAAGTCGGGGCGCATGCACCCGATCGCTACCTCAATGTTAGCCAGGGAGGCCCGGCGTTTCGCGTCCAGCCCGGCATTGCCATCAGTATGTATGTGTTGGTTGTCGCAAACTTTAAAAATTACGGGCAGTCATTACTGTATATTTCCATGACTATCCAGTTTTTTTTGAAGCATCGCGTGTTCTGCCGGGAAACCGCACCAAAGTTGGACAGGCGGATCGACAGGCTGGTGGTTGAGATGACCACGTTATCCCTTTCTGAGCAAAATAACCTTTGGTCGATGCTGCGCGTAACTTACCGGCCATCGGTTGTCTATAAAATAAAAATGATTGTATTCGAAGACCACGCGCCCCAGGCACTTCCAGTCATTTCGGAGGTGAGGATTAATGTCGAGCAATAAATTCAAACATGTATTTAGTTTGTGCGCCGTCAGTGAGTATTATACAAACGGAATCTGCGATGATTTTATTGTGGAGCCGAACCAGGCAACCGTAATCTTGATGAAAAGGCTGAATTTGTTGTGGAGGCACTCTGGAAGTTATCTTGAAATGTTTGCGGAACTTGATTCGCAGGGGCAACCCTGTGCAAAACTACCGGTGGCCACGACGCTGGGCTTCGTTTTGCGCCTGGCTAACCCGGATTTTTTGCCTTTTTGCGATCTGAGTCCGATGGCCGGGCTGGCGGCGCCGGTGTTCAGCGACAACGACAGCGGCGGTGGCGAAGGGGATTTACTGCGGTTGCAGCCGGTCTCGCGCCGGCAATGGGGCAGCGCGAGGCTGGCCGTCGAGACTCCCGCCGCCAATGAGGTGTTCGTGCTGCCCGAAGCGCCGCTGGCGGAGGCCGAGGCCCGCCATGTGATCGTCAGCGACGGGGCAAACGCAACGGTCAAGGCAGTCGACACGCGGAACCGGCGCGTCACGGTGGACACCAGCGGCGCCCGGCCGGGTGCCGGTTTTACCCTCTCCTATCCGGTACGCCCCAAGCGGCCACGGGACAGTTTTGCCGAGATTGAGATCACCGTGGACGATCACCTGCTCCAGAGTCGGGTCAGTGCGGGACGGCCTCGCCTGTACCAGATTCCTTGGGCCGTGGCGTCGGTGCGGTGGTGCTATTACCTGCTCACCGACCCGTCCGGTGACGTTGGCCGCCTCCACGTCGTCGATGTCACCCCGGGATCGGCGAACCGGATCGTCTTCGGCAGCACCGGCCGGGTCGACCTGTCCCAGACCCCGGATGGCACCGACGCCGTGGCCCTTGCCCTGGCTCACCGCTTTGGCGGACGGAAAATCGTGCGCTTCATGTCCGACGCCGCTGTCGCCTGCCGACAGGCGCCCGCGACCATTCTGGAGCTTCGGGTCGGCCAGAATTGTTTGTTACCGGCCTTGCCCCTCCCCTCGGTACCGCACCGCGTGCGGTTGGGGGACGTCTGGGTACGGCACTGCTACCAAGTCATAACCATGTTGGTAAATTAACGACCGCTTCAACAGGGGCCAGAGACATGACAGTCTTCAAGACACCGGGCGTGTACGTCCAGGAAATTTCCACGCTTCCGCCGTCAGTCGCGGAGGTTTCGACCGCGGTTCCGGCCTTTCTCGGGTATACCGAGAAAGGCGGGAACGCGCCGCTGATCAAACGGGTTTCCACAATACTGGAATTCAAGGAGATCTTCGGAAATGCCAAGCCAACTGAATTTACGGTAACCACCAGCCTCGATGGTTCAACCCAACAGGAATCGATCAAGACAATTGAACCAACCACCCGCTCGACGCAGAAACACCTGCCGGAGCGTCTTTTATACTACGCCGTCGACCATTATTTTAAGAATGGCGGCGGACCATGCCATATCGTTTCTGTTGGTAATCATAGCGTCGGTCCGGCCAAGGATGATTTTCTGAAGGGTCTTGAGCTGCTCCGCCAGGAAGACGAACCGACACTGATCGTTCCGGTCGATGCCGTGCGGCTGAATACCGACGATTGCTTCGAAGTGTACACCAAGGCGCTCGATCAATGTAAAGACCTGAAGGACCGATTCGTCATTTTTGATGTTCCCAAAGGGGAAGACAAGGTATTCCGGAACAAGATTGGCACCAATAATCTGTCTTACGGTGCGGCCTACCATCCCTATCTTGAGACATCGCTGAGTTTCGCTTTCGATGAGAGCGGGATCAAGGTGGCCCGTCCGCACTTGTTCTCGACAAAATTTCCGAATACCGGTGGCGGCATCAAGGTCACGTACAAGAGCACACCGCCCCAGGCCCCGGCGGTTCGGATTCGGGACGGCGCGCAGGCCCCGGGATTTTCGCTCGCTCCTTCCGAAAATTCTCTTACCATCTCCATCGGGGGACAACACACCAGTCAGCAGATCGTCGCGGCGTGGAACACCTGGCGGGTGGCCAACGCTACAAAGGCCAAGGGCTTCATCCTTGGCTTCTTTGGAAATGGTGCCGGGGTGCCGAGTGCCGGGATCGTCCCGTTGCAACCGGCCACGGTGTGGACCAACGCGATCACCGAAGGCAATAAGGGCCTCAAGGTCGTTTTCACCGGCACGACCTCGGGAACGCCGCAGGTTACGGTTAGCGCTGCCGCCGCCGCGACGACGTCGGCATTCACGATTGCCGACTCAGGGCCGACTCTCACCATTACGTCGGGGACCGGTAAGAATGCGGCGGCGATTGTCGGTGACTGGATTAACTGGGCGGCAGGCAATCCCCAAAGCACCAAAGACTTCACACTGGCGTTTGTCGGTGACGGTACCGGGACGGTGAGTCCGGGAGCGATCGCTTTGGCAAAAAATACCTCGGCATGGGCCAACAGCGGCAGCACCGGTCTCAAGATCATCGTCCTGGATACCGCCTCACCGGCCCCGGCGGTGAAAATTGAAAGCGGTACGTCAGTATTTGCCGCAACCAAGGACACCACGCCGACGCTGACAATTTCTACCACCGGCGGCGAGACCGGTCAGGCACTTGTCGCAAAGTGGGACAACTGGGTGAAGACCAATTCGGCCGCTGGCTTTTCCGTCGTCATCGACGGTGAGGGCAGTGCGGCGGTCACTGTCGCCTCCGATTCCACGTCCCTGACCGCGGTCGAAGTGACGCTGAACCAGCTTAAGACCGGCGAGACCGCGCTTTACAACCAGATCAAGGACGCCATGAGCCGGCAACGGGTGACGTTGCCGCCCAGCCCGGCCATCGCCGGCATTTACGCCCGGGTCGACCGGGACCGCGGGGTCTGGAAGGCGCCGGCCAATGTCAGCGTGGCCGCCGTCATCGGGCCGCTCACGAAAATCACCGATGCCCAGCAGGAAGACCTCAACGTCGACCCGACCGCGGGCAAATCCATCAATGCCATCCGCGACTTCGTCGGCAAGGGGACGCTGGTGTGGGGGGCGCGGACGCTGGCCGGCAATGACAACGAATGGCGTTACGTGCCGGTTCGCCGCCTGTTCATCACCATCGAGGAATCGACCCGCAAGGCCAGCGCCTTCGCGGTATTCGAGCCCAACGACGCTACAACCTGGCTCAAGGTCAAGGGCATGATCGACAGCTATCTGTACGGTCTGTGGGAACGGGGGGCGCTGGCCGGCGCGACACCGGAGGCGGCCTATTATGTGAATGTCGGGCTGGGCAGGACCATGACACCCCAGGACGTGCTGGAGGGGCGGCTGATTATCGAGATCGGAGTTGCCGCCGTGCGCCCGGCGGAGTTCATCGTCCTTCGCTTCATGCACAAACTTCAGCAGGCTTAAGACTCATGCCGATGGTGCCGGGGCCGGTGGACGTCCCCGGCGCCCTCCCGCCACGCTCCGCCACCCGCCGTCCGGCGCTTCGCCACTGCGGATCGCATGCCCGTCCCAAGGAGAACCAAACCGATGGCCATTTCCGTCGATGAGATCAAAAAATCCTATCCGCTCCCGCTCTACAATTTCCGGGTAGAGATCGGTGCCGATGCCGTGGCGTTTTCGGAAGTATCCGGTCTGTCGATCCACTATGAAACCACCACCTACAAGGAAAGCCAGACCGCCAGCGGTGTCGCCGGCCCCAGAGTCATGCACATGCCGGCCCAGCGCGCCGACGTCAACGTCACCCTGAAAAAGGGACTGACCCGGATGACCAGTCTGGTCAACCTATACAACTGGATCAAGCAGATCACCCTCAATCAGATCGAAAAGAAGGATATTTTCGTCCGTCTCTGCGACGAAGCCGGCAAGCCGGTGATCAGTTGGAAAATCATCAATGCCTTTCCGACCAAGCTCGATGGTCCCAGCTTCGACGCCAAGTCGAACGAAGCGGCGGTGGAAAGCATGGAATTGCGGGCCGACGCGATCATCATCGAAGCGGCGTGATGACCACCGATGGCCGAAACCCCCGCCTTCCAAAAGAAACATTATCCGTTACCGGCCTACAATTTCAGGGTTACGGTCAACGGGGTGACGGAAAGCTTTGCCGAAGTTTCCGGCATTGTTCTCGAGTGCGAGACGGTGACGTACCGTCACGGACTCAGTTTCTGGGAAGGCGAGACCCTGACCCGATACGCCTATCCAAAGTATATACCGGTCTCACTGAAAAAGGGTACAGTTGCCGGTAGTGGATTTTTTTACGACTGGATCAAGGCCAGATCGGCGGTACGCCCCATGGAGATCAGCCTCTGTGACGGGAACGGGCAGCCGATGGTCGTCTGGCGGATCGCCCGGGCGGTGCCGGTCAAGCTTGAAGTCCCGACCTTTGACGCCGGCGCGTCTCAGGTTGCCATCGAAAAGCTCGACCTGATGGTGAGTGGCATTTCCGTCGAGCGGTTCTGATCCGTCACGCATTCCGACCCGGAGGTCCTGATGATGATACCAAGGCAACGCCGCCAGTCGTTTCGGGGGAACTGAGCATGCCGGCTGACAGCATGGTGCCGGGCTTCCGCTTTGGCGTGTTCTTCCTGGTCGGCGGCCTGGTTCCGAACCCGATCGATATCCGGTTTCAGCGGGTTTCCGGTCTGAATTGCAGCGTCCAGATCAAGAGTCACCGGGAAGGCGGGCAAAACCTCTATTCCCACCGGCTGCCCGAAGCCATTACTTACGACAATCTGGTGCTTGAGCGGGGAATGGTGGTGGGGTCGCCGCTGACCATCGAATTCAACACCGCCATGTCGCAGTTCAAGTTCGCGCCGTCCAACGTCCTGGTAACGGTTTTCAGCGAAGACAGGATGCCGGTGGCGGGCTGGCTGTTCATCAAGGCCTATCCGGTCAGATGGGCGACCTCGGACCTGGATGCCGGCCAGACCTCGCTGCTGATCGATACACTGGAACTCGCCTACACCCGCATGCAGATGATTCGGATTTGAACGATGTCGATTGAAGTCAGGGAACTGGTGATCCGGGCGGTTGTCGAACCCCAGCCCGCCGGTGCTGCGGAGCGCCGACCGGATGAGGGTCTCGATCGCGAGAAGCTGATCGAGACCTGCGTCGCCGAAACCCTGCGGATTCTGCGGCGCCTGGAGGAGCGGTGAGTCATGGCCTTTCCCGACCTGTTCAAGCTTGAGAAGCTCAGGATCAGCGCCTACAAGGACGGCAAACGGCGAACCCCGTTTTACACCTTTCGGGCGATGTTCAATCCCGAGTCGCTCAGCCAGACCTTCCAGACCCGTTACCTGGCCGGGGGTGGCGTCAACAACCCGGCCCAGGTGGCGAGCTTTGGCAGCGCGTTGCCGACGGACCTGAACCTGAAGCTGTTGATTGACGGCACCGGTGTCGGTGACATCGGCCTGATCTCGACGCCGGCGCCGGGCAAGGCGGTGAAGGACCAGATCGACGAGTTCCTCGCCAATGTCTATCAGGTCAAGGATGAGACCCACGAACCGGCTTATCTGATTGTCGATTGGGGGGCGCTCCATTTTTCCTGCCGTCTGAGCCGGGCAACCGTCACCTATACCAGTTTCGACCGCAGCGGGTTGCCGCTGCGGGCGGAACTCGATCTCCATCTGGTGGCCGACGAAGATCTGGCAAAGCAGCTTGCGCGGCTTGCCCTGAGTTCTCCCGACGTTTCCCATAGCCGGCAGGTCACCAGCGGGACCACGCTGCCGCTGCTGACCGCAGAGGTCTATGGCGACCCGCGGCATTATCTGCGGGTGGCGCGGTTCAACGGGCTCAGCCAGTTCCGGCGCCTGACGCCCGGGCAGGAACTGCGTTTCCCGCCGCTTGCTTCATCGTCCACCGGGTAACGCCATGAGTTCCGCAGGCGCCATCGCCATTCCGATCATCCAGGTCGACGGCAACCCGCTTGACAGCACGCTGTCGGTGGTCTCGGTGCATGTCACCCGGGAAGTGAACCGTATTCCCGACGCCCGGATCGTGCTGGCGGCCCAGGGCAGCCTGGAGGCGCGCCAGAGTTTCCTGAGCGGCCGTCCGTTTGCGCCGGGGGCGAAGGTGGTCATCGGCATCCGCGTGGCCGGGAAGGAAGCCACGGTGTTCAAGGGTCTGGTCAGTGGCATGGCCATTCGGAGCGACGGCGACGGGCTGTTTCTGACGGTGGAGATGAAGAGCCCCGCGGTCAGGCTGACCGGGGTCCGGCGCAGCGCGGTCTGGCGGAACCAGAATGACGGGACCGTCATCCGCCAGATTCTCCAGAAGGGTGGGCAGACGCTGGCCGGCGCGGTGCCCGCCACCGAACCGGTTCACGCCGCCCTGGTCCAGTTCCAGGCCACCGACTGGGATTTCGTCCTGACCCGGGCCGAGGCCCACGGGCTGGTGGTGGTCGTCGGCGACGACGATATCGCCTTGAAGCCGATGGCGGTCAGCGGCGGCCCGACACGGAAATTCGCCTTGGGCACCGGCACCCTCGGAGCGGTGGAGTTCGAGTTGAACGCCCTTCACCAGCAGTCCGCCATCGACGGCACGGGCTGGGATGCCGCAACCGGGGCGCCACGGAAAACCGCCCAGGCCGGCGTTCTGGCGCTGCCCCAGGGCCGACTTGACCGGGCGCCGGTGGGAGAGGCGCTTGGCCGCACCGCCCTGACCCTGTCCCACATGGTCCCGATGCCCGAAGCGGAAATCAAGAGCTGGACCAGGGCGCGGATGGCCCGCAGCCGGTTGTCGCTGATCCGCGGCCGCGTGACGGTGCCCGGCATCGCCGATCTCAAGCCGATGGAGATTGCCGCCCTGAGCGGTTTCGGCGACCGCTTTGACGGCAACGCCCTGATCACCGGCTTTCGCCACCAGTTGACCGGCAACGGCTTTCGCACCGACATCCAGTTCGGTCTTGCCAGGGAACCGGCGGGCAAACTTCCCGACCTCGCGGACATGGCGGCGGGCGGCCTGCTGCCGCCGGTTTCGGGACTCCATCTCGCGACGGTGGCGGCGCTTGAGAATGACCCGGATCAGCAGGTGCGCGCCCGCCTTGTGATTCCGGCGCTCGGGGCCGACCAGCAGAATCCGTTGTGGGCCCGTGTCGCCATGCCCGATGCCGGCAACCAGCGGGGCTTCTTTTTCCATCCCGAGGCGGGCGACGAGGTGGTGGTGGGCTTTCTTGACAATGACCCACGGCACCCGGTTATTCTGGGTCGCCTCCATGGCGCGAGGAATGTTCCGCCCAAGGCCCTGGCCGACGGGTCGGCCGACAATCTCAGGAAGGGCATCGTCACGCGCTCGGGAACGACCATCCTGTTCACCGACGGCGACAAGCCCGCGCTGACCCTTAAGACCGGCGCCGGTAATCAACTGGTGTTCGATGACGGCGCCAAGAGCCTCACCATCACCGATCAGAACGGTAACAGCATTGCCATGAGCGACGGCGGCATCAAGATCACCGCGAAAACCAAATTTGAAATCGAGGCTGGTGGCGATGTCATCATCAAGGGCACATCGATTAAAATGAACTGATATCGATCGAAGATCCAGAACCCGAGATCTCGATGATTATGGAGGCGAAGGTCATGCCCAGGGAAACAACGATGACCGCCCGGACCGCGTTCCGGCGCGCCACCAGCCGTCACCGGCGGACGGCGTCATGAGTCGGGATGCGTCGTTTCTTGGACGCGGCTGGAATTTCCCGCCCCGCTTTACCGCGGGTGGCGCCGATACGGTGATGGTCGCCGGTGAGGATGACATCCGTCAAAGCCTGGAGATCATCTTTGCAACGACACCGGGCGAGCGCGTGCTCCGCGGGGACTTTGGTTGCAACCTCGGTGATTTTGTTTTTGAGGAGGCCGACCGCGCTTTACTGGGGGCCATCACCGCCGCCGTTTCGGATGCCGTGCTCTACCACGAAACCCGAATTCGCCTGGACAGACTCGAGGTGACCGAAAGCCGGGAGACCAGCGGATTGCTGTTGATTTCGATCCATTACACGGTTCGTGCCACCAATTCCCGCTTTAATCTGGTCTATCCGTTTTACCTGCGGGAAGCGGGCCGGTCCGGGGAAGGGGGGCGCTGATCCATGAGTGATCTTGTCCTGGTCGACGGCGATACCGCGACCTTTCTGCCGGCGTTCGGCGCGGCGATGGTGGCGGTCCGGCCGGGAGCCCTGAGCGCCAGCAGCCCGGCCAGCGTCGGCACAAAAAAAATCTGCGTGGCCGGAGACGAAACCTCGGTCAGCGTGGCCGGCTGTTCGTACTGCACGCCGCAATACTCCATCCCCGGGACCGGAACCCTGAAGATTTCCCAACTGGCCGGCGACCAGAAGGCGCGGACCGGCACCGCCGGCGGCAAGGCGGTGCTGCTCAAGGGCAGCCTGTTTACCGCGGTGTTCGAGGTGCAGGCCCCGGCGCAACAGCCGCCGCCGGGACCGGGCGCCCCGATTCCCGACACGACGACCCGGTATTCCGGCCGCGGCAGCTTCACCACGGCCAACACCGCGGTCCGCATCGGTTGAGGGGGAACATGGGTTTGAGGATCAGGACGACATGCCCGAACTTGTGACACAAATCGCCGCTTCCGCCCGCGACGGGACCAGCCAGCGTACCCGTAAGGTGGTGGCCCTGAATCCCGATGACTTTCCCATCGACGAACGCTCGATGCCGGAGCTGTTGGCTTTTGCCCGAGCCTTTGCCGAAAAGCTGGTTTATTACGACGACACCAACCGGCCGGCGGGAACCTGGGCCGGCTTTTTCGACCGCATCGGCGCCGCCTCCGGCGGTTCCGGCGACGGCCGGGACCGTCTTACTTATGAGCAGGTGGCGGCATTCCTGGCCCGGCCCGACGACTTTACCGACCCGGTGCTGCGTCGGCCGCACTTCGTGCTGTTTCTCACCCTGCTCAAGCTGTTTGCCAGGGCGCAGCACGCCCTTAACGGCGTGACCGGCCGTCACCTCGATTTCTACTACAACGACGTGCTGCGCATGACGGTCAAGCCCGCCGTGCCGGACCGCGTCTTCGTGCTGTTCAAGCCGGCGGCCGGGGTGGACGATGCCCCGGTGCCCGCCGGGACCCTTTTGGCCGCCGGTCGGGACGCCGGCGGCCGTGACCGCAGCTACCGCACCGAACGCGAACTGGTGGTCAACCGGGCAACCGTCGCCAAGGTCATGTCGGTGTTCGTCCACAAGGAGGTGATCGACCTGGCCGGGGCCAGGGCCAGAGGGCTGGACTCCCAGGAACCCGGCCTGCCCGCGATGCTTCGGTTGGCGCTGGGCGACCCCGGTCCCGGCGGCCCGCTTCCCAATTATGGCACTGACGGGAAACCGGTCGATGGGCCGCGCCTGGAAAAACTCGCGGCGCTTGTCCGGTTTTGCACGGCAAACCTGTATCTGGAAGTGCATGAGCTGCGCAAGCTGGTCGCCCTGAAGCGCCGCCGCGATGGGGCCGAGGCGGACTGGCTGACGATCAACCGCATTCTTGAAGGGGCGGGCAACGAGCGGCTGGGAGGTCCGGGGCGGCAGCGCAGCCTGGGGTCCTCCCGCAACTTCGCCGCCAATCTTGAGACGGTGCTGGGCGCGGCTCCGGATCTGAGGGATCTGCCGGATGAAATCAAGACGGTCGACGATCTCTACGCGAATATTTACCTGCAGGAGGTCCCGAAGGCAATCGGGCAAAAACTGTTCATGAAGGTGGCCGATTTCAAGAAAATGATGGAACTTAAGCGCGCCAGCGACAATGACTGGCATGTCGTCAACACCTTGCTGGAACGTGCGGGACGAAGGAAGCGGCGCGCCGCCGGAAGTGATGTTCCCGCTCCGGCAGACCCGACCAACTTTGCCGAAAACCTCAATGCAGCGGTGGGGCCGGTCGATTTTGCTTCCGTATCCTGTAGCGATATTGACGTATATTATAACAGTATTGTTGATCTTGAGAAGTATTTCTTCATGAGCGCCGAAGCTTTTGCGCTGATGATGGCGACCGTGAAGCGTGCGCCGGAGGTTGGGGGGACGGCGCAGCGGCCTGCGGCCATCGGGGAGTGGCAGGTCGTTGACGACATCCTTGGCGAGGCCTACGTCCAAAAGGTTTATGCCGGGCGCCGCGCCCGGTTGAAGGCGCGATTCGATGCGGCGGGTAGTGGCAAGCCCCATGACGGCTTTCGGGACGCGCTGGTGCTGGCGCTGGACGACGCGCCGACCTCGGCCGTCGTCCCGTTGCTCAACCGGATCGCCGATTTCATTTCCGCAGACGATCTGGCAATTCTGAAGACAGCCGATTCGGAACTGAAAAAAACAAGAAAATTGGAGTCGGTCTCGAGCGACCTGATCTTTGACATCCTGGAGCGGGCACAAAGAAAGCGCGAGCGGTTGCCCCGTCCGGTGCCGATCAAAGAGAAGTGGTACAACCTTTACGCCAACCCCGACGCGCGATCGGACCGCGTCGAGTCGATCCGGGTCCGGCAGGGTGACGTGGCGCGCTGGAAGACCTTTGGCCGGCCTGCCGCCCTGGCCAAGGGCAGCGCCCCGCCGCCCGAAACCCTCGGCTGGGCCATCGCGTCGCCTTTGCTGGCGCTGAGCGTCGGTCGGCGTCAGATCACGCTGACCCTGGGGTTTCATGGCCTGGGCGGGGCGCAGAACGGGAAGGAGGTTCTGGCCGGGGACCCGTTCACCCTTCAGCTCAGCACCGCCAAGGGCTGGATCGAGCCGAAAAGTGTGATGCTGCGCGCGGCCGACCATGGGGCGACGCAGGCGCAATTCGGTCTTCGGGCGATACCGGCGCTGGTCTGGCTCGAGATCACCGTGACCCTGCCGGCCACCGAGGCCGCCATCGCTCCGCTTGCCGGCAGCGACGCCATTCCCGGCTGTCCCTGGCCGGCGCTTCGCCTGCGGCTCCGGCAGCGCCGGGACGCGACCGACGAACGGTTCGTCATCGGCTATCAGGATTTCCGTCCCCTGCGGCTGGCGCAGCTTCGGTTGTCGGTGGCGGTCGGCAGCTATGTCAGCGCGGACGGTGAAGGGCTTTGGCCGTTGTCCCTCGAAGGCGACGGGGGGGTGCTTGACGGCAGCAAACCGTTCGAGCCGTTCGGAAGCGCGCCGGCGGTCGGGGCCAGCCTCGCGATCGGCCATCCCGATCTGTTTCACAAGCCGCTTCGGAAACTGCGCTTCAGCCTGACCTGGATGGGCGGCCCCGCCAACCTGACAACGCATTACGCCGGCTACGCCCTCAAGCCCGCGGAACTGGCGGCGGCGGTGACCCTGGTCCAGGCCGGCGTCGGTCGGACCGGCCTGCCCGCCATCAAGCTGTTCAGCGGCGAGAATGCGTCACTGGCATGGTCCCCCGAATGTCTGCCCGGGGCCACCGTCGCCGCCGGTCCCTACCCGGTGCCGGACGCTCCGGCGCCGGCGCCGGAGGTGCGGTCGTGGCCGCGCTATCTGCAATGGCAGCTCTCGGGGTCGGACTTCGGACACGCCGCCTGGCCGACGCTGATGGCGCAGAAATCCACGGCGCTGGCCGCGGCGATTGCCAATCTGGCGGCGGGGAAGAATTCGGGCGCGATCCAGGCGGGCGACTATCAGGTTGCGCCACCCTACACCCCCAAACTGAAGACCTTGAGCCTGGATTTCGTCGCGTCGCAGGACCTGACATTGACGGCTTACCGGACCGGACCCGCCACCGATCAGATTTTCCACGTCCATCCGTTCGGCTATGACGAGATCGCGCCGCCGGCCACCGGCAGCGACGGCGTTCCCTTTCTGCCCCAATACGATCAGCAGGGCGAACTTTACATCGGCATTGCCGACGCCTGGCCCGGCCGGACCCTGTCCCTGCTGTTTCAGATGGCCGACGGCAGCGCCAACCCCGACGTCCCGAAACAGCCGGTGGCCTGGAGCACCCTCTCGGCCGAGGGCTGGCGACCGCTGCCCGGAGAGAGCCTCCGCGACGACAGCACCAACGGCCTGACCGCGTCCGGCATCGTCGAACTGGTGCTGCCCGAGACCGCCGCCAACCCGCGGCTGCCGGCCGGCATGTCCTGGTTGCGGGCATCGGTGGCCATCGGCGCCGCTGCCGTGTGCGATTGCGTCGATATTCACGCCCAGGCCGTGCCCGCCGGTTTCATCGACGACGGCAATGGGGCGGACCATTACACCACGCCGCTGCCGGCGGGCGCGATCACCGGGCCTGCGGAGTCGTTGCCCGGTATCGCCGCATGCCGCCAGCCTTACCCCTCGTTCGGCGCCGAAGCGGTCGAGGACAAGGCGGCGCGGCACCGGCGGATCGCCGAACGCCTGCGCCACAAACGGCGGGCGGTGACGCCGTGGGACTATGAACGGCTGGTGCTCGACTACTTTCCCGAGGTCTACAAGGTCAAGTGCCTGCCTGCCGGCGAGGCCGCCCGGTCCGGGCATCCTGGTGCCGCCCGGTCCGGGCATCCTGGTGCCGCCCGGTCCGGGCATCCTGGTGTGGTGCGGCTGATCGTGATTCCCGACATCCGCCACACCACCACCTTCGATCCTTTCGAGCCAAAGGCGTCGTCGGACCTGCACCGCCGCATCGCGGCCCGTCTGACCGCGCTGGCGCCACCCGGCGCCCGGATCGAGGTCGGCAACCCGACCTATGTTCAGGTGCGCATCCGTCTCGGCGTCGGCTTCCGCGGCGACAACGACGAGTTCAACCGGAAACGGCTCAATGATGCCCTGAACCGTTACCTGTCACCCTGGGCCTACGACGACGGTGCCGACATCGTCATCAACCGCAGCCTCTTCGCCAACAGCATCGTTGCCTTTGCCGCTCAGCAGCCTTATGTGGACTTCGTTGCCGCGGTGAACCTGTTTTCCAGCCGGGATGGCCATACGTTCAGCCTGACGCCGTCCTCCGATGCCGGGGGCGGGGGCGGGGACTGCGTCAGCGACCCCGGCGCCGATACGGTGCTGGTCGCGGCCTCCCAGCACGTGATCGACATCATCTCGGGCGACACCTTCAACGCCCAAGACTTCCAGGGGGTGGGTTACATGCGGATCGGACTCGACTTTATCGTATCCTGAACCGCCGTTCCCAGGTTTGCCCGGCCGGATCGCCGGGTGTGATGAAAAATATTCTTTTAGTGGAGTTTCACCCATGAACATCGATGATCGCAAGAAGGTCCGTTCCGTCCTGAAGGGCTTCTTTACCAGGAACGCCATTCCCACCCAGGACCATTTCGCCCTGCTGATCGACGGCGCCCTGAATCAGGCCGATGACGGCGTGGTCCGGATAGCGGGCCAACCCCTCAGCATCGAGGCCGGCAGCGGGGGCGGGGCCGGGGCGGAGGGCGTCTACAAGGCGCTGGACCTCTATGTGAAACTGAGCGATGCCAAGCCGGCCTTGTCCGTCGTGTTGCATCGGCGGGGGACGAACTATAGCGACCCGGTCGGGCTCAGCATCGAGGCTTACAACGGTGAGAAGCGCCTGGTCATCGACGGGGCCGCCAGCCTGCATATCGGCACCCTGGCCGATAATCGGGAAAGCGTTCTCATCGGCCACGGGGACGTGGTTCGGGGGAACAAGAAGTCCTACGCCCTTCTTCAATCCAACGAGACCAACGAGCGGGGCCGGACGTGCCTGAATTCGCCTCGTGACATTCACTTCCGCCTCGCCAACGTCAATAAGATGGTGCTCGACAGCTCCGGGAATGTCGGCATTGGAACCGAGAGCCCGAAGGCCCGTCTCGAGGTTTCCGGCGGTGCCTTGCGGCTGGCGTCGGGCACCTCGAACACCTCGGGCATTCAGTTCTCGCCGATCCCCGCCGTTGGTACCGAGATGACCCCATGGTTCGCCTACCACAATCCAGACGGGATACCCACTGTTGAGCTTCGCATCGCGGACCACCCCAAGGCCCGGATCCTGCTGAATGCCGCAGCCGGTGTCGGAATCGGCAGCGTGCATAATATCACGGACCAAGACATCGAGACACTGATTGGTTTCGGACAGAACGACGCCTATAAATTTTCTCACAAAAGATCGGAGGGAAAAGAAAAAAAGCCCATGCTTGTTTTGGAGTCGAGGAATAATTCGTCATTCGGGATAAAAATTCAGAATAAATATTTGTTCGAAGTTAGTGGCGAGCCCGGCAGAGCGTATATAAATGGAGACGCTCATGTAAATGGCGTGCTTTATGTTGGAGATGTCGATCCATCGGCGATACCGAAGATGCTCGGCAACCTGACGATTAGAACTCTTGGTTCTGTATCTGCTGGAAATGCTGTTATAGGAACACATAACGAAGCCGCAGGCGGTTTTTTTATTTCACATGCAGGAATTACAGAATCAGATATGGTGGAGTATGCTCTACGACTGGATAAACATGGGAATATGCGCCTGAATGCGAAGGCTAAACTCGAACTTTGCTTGAACACACAAGAATATTTGACCCTTTCTAGCGGTAACGTTGGGATTGGAAACAGTAATCCCACCGAAAAGCTTTCGGTAGATGGCAATATATCGTGTAAAGGAGCTATAAAACCAAGTGCATCAGAATCTTTTAAGGATAAGGAGCACGGAATCTTGTTCTCGACAAAATCAGGAGTTACTTCATACGTTAGAAATTATTATGTTACAGATAACAGTTGCCAGACTCTTGTTATAGGTCAAAGCTCGCCGGCCTCTTCAGATAAGCCTAATCAGCCACCTGAAAGGATAGTATTGTGTAATCGGGGAATCATTGAGTTCGGTACAGGGTCAGGCTCGGAGATAAACGCGAGAATCGACCAAAGAGGAAGATATTATGAATTATCATTGGATAATGACAAAGAAAAGATTTACTCCATGGACTCTGGGAAGGCTTGGTCGTTCATCGAGGAAATGAACCCGCAGGAGTTTACCTATAAGGGTGAGCCTGAAAACGTCTTGCACCAGGGTTTCGTGGCCAAGAATATGTCGCCCGAGTTTACGACTGCTGATCGCAAGATGATCTGCTATAGCGGCATCGTCGCCGTGCTGACCCGGGTGGTCAAAGACCAGCAGGTCGCGATTACTGAACTCAGGGCCGCTCTGCCCAAGCGTTGACCGGACGCCCAACCTGTACCGCAACCCCCCGGCCGCTGGCCGGCAACACCGGAGACTGAGGACCATGCAGCAAAGACTACGGGAACGGGTCACGCACCTGAAGCAGGAGTTTGCCAAGGGCCAGGAGCGTCTGAAGCAACTGGAAGACGACGCGGTCGCCCTGCGCCAGACCCTGCTGCGGATCAGCGGCGCCATCCAGGTCCTGGAAGAGGAACTGGCGCCGCCGGCCGAAGATGAGGCCCGGACCGCAGGCTGACCTGCTTTGCTCACGCCTGCCACGGAGCCCATGGATGGATGTGCCGACCCTCCCCGACCAGCCGGCCGAACATCCCGTGCTGGACTACGCCGCCCTGGTCCGGGAGGGCATCGATCTGCTCGAACGCCTGTCGGGCGACCGCTGGACCGACTTCAACAGCCATGACCCGGGCATCACGCTGCTGGAGGCCGCGTGCTACGGCCTGACCGATCTTGGCTTCCGCATCTTTCACGAGCTGCCCGACCTGCTGGCCGACGGCGGCCGGCCGCCGCCGACCCTGTTCAGCCCGGCCGAGGTGCTGACCGGCCATGCGGTGACGCTGACCGACCTGCGCAAGCTGGTCCTCGACGTGCCCGGGGTCAGGAATGTCTGGATCGAACCGGCGACCGGCACCGGCCTCACCGCGCAGCCGGGGGACAGGATATGGACCCTGACCGCCGGCATCGCCACCACCCCGGCGACACCGCTTTCGGGGCGGCCGGTGACGCTGTCCGGCCTTTACCGCGTGCTTATCGAGAAGTCCGGGTTCGAGGACGTGGATGACCTGACGTTGCGCCGCCGGGTCGCCGAACGCCTGCATGCCAACCGCGCCCTGTGCGAGGATTTCGACGAAATCCGGGTGGTGCCGCCCCAGCCGGTGACGGTTGAGGCCGCCATCGAAATCGACGTGGCGGCCAACGGCGAAGACATGCTGTTTGATGTCTATGACCGCATCGACGCCTGGTTCTCGCCGGCGCCGTCGTTCAGCACCCTGACCGAGGGGCTGGCGCGCGGCGTCGACACCGACGCCCTGTTCGAGGGTCCGGCCCTGAACCACGGCTTCCTGGACACCGCCGCCGTTGAGGCGGTCGGGCGCCGGCAGGAGCTTCATTGCAGCGACCTGATCCGCGCCCTCATGGCGGTGCCCGGGGTCCGGGCGGTGCGGCGCATCTCGCTGGCCTTGCGGGGGGTTCAGAACCACCAACTGTGGTCGCTGCCGGTCGACACCACCCGCGGAACGCCGCAATTCGCCTTCGACGACAGCAGAATCCGGCTGTACAAGGACGCTCTCGAGATTGCCGTCGATGCCGCCGACGTCGCCAGGCGCCACGCCGAACGGCGCAGGCGCATCCGCCGGTTTCCGCCGCTGCCGCGGGACCGGCGGGACCTGATCCCGCCGCGGGGGACCGACCGCAGTGTCGCCAGCTATTATTCCCTGTGCGACGATTTGCCCGCGGCCTACGGCGTCGGCCGCGCCGGCCTGCCCGGTTCGGCGCCCGACGCGCGCCAGGCCCAGGCCCACCAGTTGCGCGCCTATCTGGCCCTGTTCGAGCAAATCCTGGCCAACGAAATGGCGCAGCTTGCCCATGTCCGCGACCTGCTGTCCTTCGAGGACGACGGCAGTCAAAGCTACTTCTCGCAACCGCTCGACTCCGGCGACGGGGCGGGCGCGCCGCCGCTGGTGAGTGACGATCTCGACCCCCGGACGCTTCAGGCGCTGGTGGAACCCGAGGAGGCAGTTGCCGGCCTGCGGCGGCGCAACCGCTTTCTCGACCACCTGCTCGCCCGTTTCGGAGAAGAACTGTCCGACGTTCCCCAGGACGGGACGGCCACCGGTCGGGACGACCCGTCGCCACGCCCGGCGGGCGTCAAGACCAGACTGCTCTCGATCGCGGCCAAACGGGCCTTTCTCCGGGGCTTCCCCTGGCTCAGCGGTGCCCGCGGCTGCGGCCATAACCTGGACAGCGCGGCGCTGGACCAGGAGGTGCCGCTGGCGGTTCGGATCAGGCTGAAACTGGGCTGCACCGACGCCGAGCGCGACCGCATTTTCGTCATCGAACACATCCTGTTGCGCCCCCTCGAGAAGGATCGTGGGCAAAGCGAGCCCTTCCTGGCCGATGCCGCCGGCCCGGACCCGTTTTCCCTGCAACTGACCCTGATCCTGCCCGACCACCTGAAACCCTTCGCGACCGCGGTTCACCAGACGGTCGGCCAGGAAGCGCCGGCCCATCTGATCCCGCGCCTGTACTGGCTGGACCCGGCCGGGATGCAGGTCTTCAGGGCTCTCCATGGCCACTGGACGGCGGCGCTGCGGGACTTCCGTCAGGCCGGCGGTCCGGGCGGCGTCACGGGTCCCGAGGCAAGCGACGCGGTCGCCCTTCGCTTCCGGGACGCCCGTGACCGTCTGATCGAATGGCTCCGGTTGGGACAGACCAGTCCCTTGCAGGATCTGCCGGTCCAGGCCGCGGCGGCGATGGTGCCCCATGGCAGCAGCACGACCATTTCCATTGAAAGCAGCCAGCGCGGCGTCGTTTACGCGCTGCGCCTCCAGGGCCGCCCGAATACCCCGCCCGGTCCCCGTCACACCGATACCGGCACCGGTGGAACCCTGGTGCTTGAGACCGACCCCATCACGGTCGATACCACCTTTCGTCACACCGATACCGGCACCGGTGGAACCCTGGTGCTCGAGACCGACCCCATCACGGTCGATACCACCTTTGTCGTGCAGGCCAACAAGCCGGACCGGCCAGGCGTCCGGCTGTTTCAGACCGCCGCCATCAAGGTCGGACTCGACAAGAGCCTGAAGGCCGAAATCAAGGGTTGGCCGGGACCGGGCACGCCCATCCTCGATTTCGACGCGACGGTGGAGGTGGTGCTGGACCGGAGCCAGCGGGGCGTCGAGTACCGGCTGGTCCACTTTCCGGCCGGCGCCCCGGCCGATCCCACCAGCCTGCAACAGGCGGAACAGGATCAAATTCTTTCCGCGAACCGCAAGGCGGTTCCCGGTACCGGCAACTCGATTGTGCTGCCGGGCGTGCCGCTGCGCGATGATACGGTTTTGCGCATCAGGGCCACCAAGACATTCCAGCAGCAGCCCGCGAGAGCGCCGGAGACTGCGGTTTTAAATGTGGCCCTGCCGGTCTTCGTTCGCGCCAATCCCGCCCTGGAGGTGACGCCCTGGCTGGTGGTGGCCTGGCGGGCTGCCACCGGCATAACGGTCACGGCGGCCCAGGCGGGACTCAGCTATCGGGCGCTGACCCGCCCGATTGCCGACGGCGATTTTGACCGGGGTGGCCCCGTCGCTGGGAAAATCCTCAGCATTCCGGTGACGGGCGCGCCGGCGGTGCGGGTGAAGCTTCCGCCCCCGCCCTCGGCCGCGACCAGGCTGGAGGGGTTCGAGCAGCGCGGGGAGTGCCGGACCGGCACCGGCGCCGATCTGACCCTGCCGCTGCCGGCGCTGCCCGAGCAGGATGTCTTCGTCGCCATTGAGGTCACAAAATCCCATACCGGCGCCGATGGCGTCATTTCCCCTTCAACCATCTGGTTGAACACCGTCGCGGCGGTGCTGGTCGGCCCCAACCCGGACCAGTGCCTGACCGTGGCGGTGGCGCTCGAGGACGGCAAGACCATCGGCGACATGACGCTGACCGGCGGTCAGCCGGGGGTATTCTATACCCCCCGCGTCGCCCCGGACGGCCCGCCGTTTCCACTGCCGGCGTATTTCCACCAGCGCGACCGGCAGAACGCGGCGTGGAACAAGGGTATCGGCCAATTGAACGTGGAAGTTGACCTCGTCGTCGCGGCTGACCCGGTGCCGCCCCCGATGGCCGAACTGCCGGCGGAACGGCCACCGGCGGCGCCCCGCCTGCCCTGTGCCGGGTTGCCGGCGGGAACCCGGCTGCACTTCCGGGCGGTCAAGGCCCAGACCGGCGTCGCCGTCGATCCCATCGCTTTCGAATACCGGATTCCCGGGGCGTCCCGGTAATCACCGCCACCGGCGTTCCGATCGTTTGATTTTGCAGGGCTCCGCCCCATGTGCGCTAGGATAGGGCCTTGACGAGAGGAATCCCAATGTAATTCATAGGAGAGATGCAATACGCGTCTCTCCTGACCTCGGAATGGGGCGCGTTTGTCGCGCTGCTGTCTCGTATCATCGATCTTGATTCCGAGGGTGAATCGCAAACCCCGCCTGCTGTCAATTCCATCCGCGCGCCCCTCTCACCTCATTCCCAGGCCGGCCTAAAGGGGAGGGGATGAGCAGCAATTCTCATTGGCCGGTTTGGCCAATTTTTTCAGGGTGGGCGGGCGTTGAGGTCGGCGATGGCTGCCAGAAGGCCGTCCCATGTGGGGAAGACGATATAGGCAGTGATGGTGCGCAGGTGTTCGAAGAATCTGTATGAGGCGCCGCGTGCGGCGACGGCGTTTCTCCAAGCCAGTGCGGAGAAATGGGCGACGGCATGGAAGGAGAAGGCCAACAGGTTAAGGACAACGAGAAGGTTAGCCAGGGTCTTTTTACCATGTCAGAAATTATGTTTGAGATTGTATCCGCCGGTCTTGAGAACGTTGAAGGTCTCGTTCTTGATTTTCCATCTGGCCCGGCCGCAGGCGGCCAGGTCGGCAACGGTTTCAGCGGTCACCGGCAGGTCGGTTACGAAGGAATTG